>ERZ1292629.1383-Hain-H43-01um-R1-1383-length-23794-cov-22_pt1 | contig 23794 bp, 38 predicted proteins | sample MGYA00564399_ERZ1292629 | MGnify/ENA primary metagenome ERZ1292629 (study PRJEB36523, sample SAMEA6512636) | groundwater metagenome | collected 2019-01-08 | study: AquaDiva: Metagenomics assemblies of 32 groundwater samples | reverse complement strand
TGGCCGCCGCCGAGATCACGCCCGCGAGAGTCGTAGACCTCGCCGCAGATTGAGAACTCGAGCCGGTCGGGCACCTCGACCAGCCCGGGCACCCGCGCGCCGGCCGCGTTCGTGACCTCGCCCCACCCGCGTCCGGATCCTTTCCGTAGCTCGACCGTGAGCGCGAGCACCTCGCCCGCCGTCGAGCCCGCCACGAACCGATGCGAGAGCACCACCGCCTCTGTCATGCTCCCCCCTGTTCTTTCGCCGCATCCCGCCGCGACAGCTCTGCCACCACCTCAAGCGCCCTCGGCTCGCCGCCCAGAGCGAGCACCATCAGCACCTCTTTCTCGCCCTCGGTGAGCAGGTCGGTCGTCTCGATCCACTCCGCGATCTCGTCAGGCGTCATCGCGTGTCCCCTTCCTGCGCCGCCACCCAGGCGGCCGCGTCGGTGATCAGGTCGAAGTGCTCGTCCCCCAGCGAGTACACCGGCACCCGCAGGTCACTGTCCAGCAGCGTCCGCGCGATCGCAAGGGGCGTGGCCATGTCCAGCCCAGCCCCGATCGTCGCCACATGGCGCCCGACCGCCCAGTGCTCGCCCTCGCGGAGGATAATGAAGCGGGGAGTCATGCCTAGAAGCCTCCCCCCTCGGCGCGGTCCGCGCAGGCGTCGCACTGGTAGCCGCGCGCGCGGTCCGCTGGCGTCAGCCGGTTCTTTTCGCCGCAGGTCGGGCAAGGCAGGTTGCGCGGGTTCCGCTTCGTGGCCGCGCGCAATGCCGACTGCCCGCCAGGGTCCGCGAACATCGTCCGGTCGTCGAGGTCGTCGTACATGATGGTCACCTCCGCGCCTTTCTAGAGCATTCGCCATGCCAGCGCCAACCTGTTGATTTCGTTACGGTGGATAACTCTAAAGTGACGGTCTACGGCACCGAGACCGACGAAACGTGGCAACCCCGCGATTTCATTAGTGCCGCTCAGCGTCAGTCTGCGGCGTAATGGCATCGTGTCGACGCTGGCACCGCAGGTCGGCGCCCGGCGGCCCTCGGTCGAGCTCCGCGCTCATCAGGCGGCGTGCGCCCCCCCCACCGCACGCCTGTCGGCGAGACATGTCCTCACCGCGTCGCCAGTCTGCCGACTCCCCTCGCTATCTTGCGTGCGCCGCGCACCGCCAATGAATCACGCCCGCAGTTCTTGGCGGCCAATTCTCAGAACTAACGCCCCCGGCCCGATGCCCTTCTCGAGCTGGGCCTGGCACTCGGCGATCACCTCCTGCAGGTCCTTCAGCGACATCGTGTCGGGCATCTCGAACAGGCCGGTCAGTTTCACGACGGTGGGCTTGGGCATCACGTTCTCCTTGTTGGTACTGGCCGAAAGAGCACCGCTGACGGGCCTCGCGTTGGAGAGGAACCAGTTCCTCATGAGCTTCACGCCTGGTGCCTGCGTCATGCGGGAGCTCACGTCTGGGACTCGCGCGGACTGGCCCCATTCATCGCTTTCCAGGTGGCTTCCGTCATCACGACAAGCCACGGCGTTTCAACCCCTCTGCCAGCGGATCGCTTCACCCAGAGACTGCCGATCTTGGGCGGGGATTTCTGTGTGCCGATCCGCTCCATCTCGACGGCCAGCGCCTCGATCTGCCCGAGCGAGAGCGTCTTGCGCTCCTTCACCTGGATCACGTGGCCCTCAGCGTCCACCACGTCCACGCGCCCGCCCGTATTGGCCGGATAGCGAGTCCCGCCGACTTTGCGCGCCACGTCGCGCTCGGCCTTCTTCCATCCCGTCTTGCTCATCTGAACTCGCGGGCGTCCTCGTCGGTCATCATGGCGTGCTCGGCTGGTCCAGCGCCCGCCTGAGCGCCGCGCAGAACGTCGCCTCGTTCGCCGCCCGCCCCGCCGCGAGCGTTCCCCCGAAGGCGTGGAAGAGGCCCGCTGGCCAGCCGTTGAAGGTCACCGCGCAGTGAAACCTCGGGATCTTGAACCCTTCCCACTCGGCGTCCTCGTCCCCGCCGTTCAGGGCGACCGCCCAGTGCTCGTCCACCTCGCAGGTCCACAGGCCGGTCAGGGGTGTGGGCGCGCCGCGCTTGAGGGCCAGCTCCACGACGAGGCCGTAGCCGACCGCGATGCGCTCGGTCTCGGTGCCCTCGCGCCGCGGGTCAGCCATCAGTCCCAGTCCAGCCAGACGCCGAAGGCGCTGGCGGCGAGGGCGAAGAGGGCCAGAAGCAAGCCAGCGAATAGGTCAGCCACGACCACCGCACCAATCGCAGACGACGTTATCCTGGGGGTCCACGCACATGCAGCAATCCTCGCCGCATTCGTGGCCGGAGTAGCCCGTGCCGTCGCAGTTCGGGCAGTCGTCCATCTCGCCCGGCTCTGGGCCTTCTTCGTACTCTGGCGGGTCAGCCACGGGCGGCCTCCGCGAGGCACCGATCCCGATGCTCTCGAATCGCCGCGCGTTTCGCCTGCGCGCCATCGAGAACGTCAACCAAGTGCGCGCAGAGCTGATCCTTGCTCCCGCCCGGCCACATGAGATAGGCAAGGACTAGCGGCGGGCGCGGGTGGCCTCGCCGTGGCTCGCGCGGATGCGTGAAGACGAACACCTGTCGCCGACCATCCTCACCCATCCCCCCGCTCCTTCCCCACCTCGTCCAACCGGGCGAGGGCGGCGATGGCTCGCAACCATGCCGCGAGCTGGAACAGCGAGGCGTCCTTTTCCACGATGGCCGCCCACACCTCGTAATCTTCCGGAGTCCATTCGGTCAACTTCTCGATCAGCGCCGGGAGCCAAGTGCGGGCGGCGGCGATGAAGTCGGCGTCAGCCGGTTCCAGCACCACTTGACCCATGACTAGCAGATCGTCCGCACCGCGAACTTCGCCGACCTGCTTTCCCCATTGAGATGGCTCAACGTGAGTCCAGGCCCACGGCCCTTTCGTCGCCCGCTCGCACAGCGCGCGAAGCTCCGCGAGGGTCATCGCTGGCTCCGGAGCGCGCTGGCCGCTTCTTCTAGGGTGTACTGATACGCGTCATTCGCCGCCATGTCGTCAAGTCTCTTCGCATCCGCCTCCCGCTGCTCCGCACGGAGGGCGATGAACTCCCTGCTAATGCGCGACACCATCATTTCCTTGCCAACGACGAGGTTGCCAACAGCATCTTCGTGGAGCGACTTGTCTAGGTCGTCTAAAACACGTCTTGCACGTTCCCGCAGCGCGGCGTCGGAGAGGTCAGTCGGCTGGTTCATAGGTCGCCTCGAAGATGTCGGGCTTGCAAGGATAAAACTCGCCCTTGATGCCCTTGATGATCCAATCGAGCGGGTCTGCGACATGGACCGCCTCACAGTTCGGGCCGTCTTCCAGCGTCCCGATGATGAGCGCGCTTCCAAGGCCAGGACGGTTACTGGCCGGGAGGATCGTCACAGGAGCGCCCCACATGACAAGCGCATCGTAGTTGTCGCCGATCCACTGAATCGCCTCGATTACGACAGGCTTCTTGCGAAATCTCATCCCTCCACCCCCAGCCGCTCGCGCAGGTCGCGCAGGAGGGCGTCGCGAAGGATATCCACGAGGTCTTCCAGGTCCTCGTTGCCGTCCTTGCTCCAGCGACCGATCGCGTGACGAATCAGGAGCTCAGTGGGCCTCGCCGTCGGCAGCCGCTCGGCGACGAAGGCGAGGGCCTCGTGCGCTAGACGTTCGCCAACGACGACCTTGTAGTTATCCGAATATGTGGCATCGTCCACCACGGCTTGCAGCCGCTCCGCGAGCGCGATCACGATGTCGTTCATGGTTCCACCAGCAGGAACAGCACCCCCAGCGCCGCCGTGCAGGCGAGCGCGAGCAGCGCGGCAAGAATACTGGCGGGCGCCCGATCCATCGCACGAGTGAGGTGCGCGGACGCCCGCCAGCCCCGCGCCCCAACGGCGCGAGTCGTCATAGAAACTCTCGCCCACTCGCTCGCTACGCTCATTTCTTTCCCCCCTGCCGCTTGGCGACCTCATGCGCTCCCTGCGCGCCGGCCATCGCCCGCGTCAGCGGATCCGGGGCCAGCACACGCAGGACGGCGTGGGCGACCACGACATCCTGACCGAGCGAGGCCAGCAGCGCGTCGCGTTCGGCCACACGGGCGACGCCGAGACGGATTTCCATGAGCCAGCCCGTCGCGAGCGCCCCGATCAGGGCGCCGGTGACGACCGCTAGGCCGAAGGGAGCGAGGCGGCGGATCACCGTAGCGCCTCCCAATTCCCGACTAGGAACGTCTCGATGCCCTTCCCCGGCTGGTACGTGCCCGGTGGCACCATCGTCTCGAACACGGCCCGCGCGACGGCGAACGAGTCGTCGGGGATCGTCTTGGATCGCTTCGCCATGTGGAGCAGCGCCACGCTGGGCGCCCTCGAAAAGCCTTGGTTGCAATGGCACCCGATGGGTTCGTCGTCATCCAGCGCCGCGTCGATAAAGTCGAGCGCCGCCACGAAGCACTCACCCTTGAACAAGGGCACCACGGGATCAATCACGTTGACGTAGAGGTGATCGCCCCGTCGCGCCACGAGATATTCCGGGTGGTCCTTCGAGAGCTTCGACTTGGTGTCGTAGCCACAGGCAGTTCTGTGGCACGGGTCTCGGCAAAAGTGGATGAGCCGACCGTGAAACCACCCGCCTGCGTAGGGACAGAGATCCTCGTCGCCGATCATGATGCCGCCGACTTCGTAGCGCATGGCTGTCACCGCCTCCTATGGAGAGACAAAACTGCCCGTGGCGTAGCCAACAACATTGCTCCAAGCGAGGTTTATGTCCCCCTGAGCGGTGCTGCACGTGACCTCTGTCTTGCTGAATCTAAGACCATGGCAGCGTAGGCGCGTGCCATCCTGAAGCTGGATCTCACTCTTCCCGCTCCAACTGCTACATCCGGCAAAAGCGACAAGCAACGCGATACCGATCAGAGCGCGTATCATCTTCTTGCTCCTTACCCTGTCCGCGTCGCCGTCCCGCGCTTGGGGACGGCCTTGACGCCGGGGATCGCCATCGTCTCCTTGAGCGAGCGGGCTAGGCCGTTGGCTCGCACCTGATCGAAGGTCAGGCAGGCCAGAGCCCCCGCGTGGCCGCTCGCCGCGGCCCGCACGAGATCACGCAGCGAGGTCAGTTCGGCGCTCCACGTCGTGCCGAAGCTGATCCCCGCAGCCTGGGGGATGCTCACCGCCACAGGCGGCACGAAGACCGGCACTGGCACGACGGTCGGTGTCTCCACCGGCTGCTCCAGCAGGTGCGTGACCGCCTGGGTGTCGCCCACCGCCTCCGCCGCAATCGCGTCCTGCAGGAGGCGCTCCTGGGCGTCGGCGTGGAGCCGCGCCTGCTCGGCGGCGGCGGTCGCCCGGGCGTCGGCCTCGAGGCGCTCCCGCTCCCGCTGGGCGGCGGCTTCGGCTTCCTGGCGAAGCCGCGCCTGTGCCTGCTCGTAATCGGCCATGCGCTGGCCGAGCGTGGCCTTGAGCGCCTTCTTGGGCTCGACCACGGACTTCTCGCGCTCCACGGCAGTCTTCCAGGTCCGATGCGCGCTCTCCCGAATTGGCCGGAAGAAGTCTTCCGCAGTGCGAATCCACCCCGCTAGCCGTCGGCTGAGGTCCGCCGCGTGCTGGAAGGTGGTATCGTCCACCACCATGAGCGCATTCACTTCCTGCGCCAAGGCGTCGCCCGTCGCGACAAGGGGCGCCTCGTCAACTTTCATCACGGCGTCCATGTCACTTCCCTCCTCTCGCTGCGAACACGATCAGGGCCGCTTGAAACACTGTCCGCGCCTGCGGCATCCTGGCCGTCAGGTCATGCACCCGGTAGTCGTCCGGCAGGAGCTGGAGGCCGAGGTAACGCTTGAACGGCTCCGTCGGTCGCTGTTCCACCCAGGCAATATCGTAGCCGCCCAACTGATACGAGACGAGATCGGGGTCCAGGGTCGCCACGCACTTGAGGTCGAGCAATGTTCGCTCGGGGCCGATCCAGCCAGCGCTGTCGAGATGACCACAAAACTGCCATCGCGTCGAGATCACCGTGCCCTCGGCGAGGATCGGTCGATAGCCGCTGTCTTTCAGGAACCGCCGCCAGGCGTGGACGCGCGCAAGCACGTCGGGCATGAGCCCCGATTCGTCGAGACAGTGATAGACGTCGTTGTGAATGGCCGCGTGCGCCGCGCTCCCTCGGTCCCGCGCGACTTCCAGGATGTCGGGCGCAATGCGGTCGAAATCGCCAGTGAGGCCGACAGCCTTCAAAATCTGGCTGACCGATGGAAGTGCTACTGCCATCGTTTCCCCCGTTAGAACGGACTGTTGTCGCCCTGAGGCGCGCCGTCGGACTGCCGCTTCTTCAGCTCGTCCACGAGCCGCCCATAGTCCTGCACCGTGATCTCCTTGGACGACGCGTAGCCGTTCGCCGCCAGCAGCTCCTTGCCCTCCGCGTCGGTCCAGCCATGCGTGCGGGCGACCGCGTGGAAGCGCACCACCTGCTCTCGGCTGATGATGGCCGTGGGGGACGCCACGCTGCCCCCGTTCACTTTGACCGGCTTCAGCTCGATCAAGTTCCAATACTGGCCCTTCTGCTCAAGGGCCGGGATTAGCAAGGTGCCCGCCGCTTTGGCATCGGTCGCCATCTTCGCGAGCTTCTCATCGAAGGTGGAGCCGCTGCGCCCGTCGTCGAAGGTGACGAGGTGCATCGTCCACGGCCCTTTCTTGCCCTGGCCGGTCTTGGTCTCGACGGCGGTGACGAGCGCCGAGCCATCGGCGCGCTTGGGGACGGTGGTCGCTCGCTCGTCAGCGCCATGCTCATCGCGCTCGACTTCCTCCGCCGAGACTTCGCCGAACCCCACCAGGTTGCTGACCGCCCGGTTGAAACTGCGGGTATGCGCGTGCGAGCGGATGTTGTGCTCCGTGGCCTGCGCGGGCAAGGTCTTCCACTGGAAGTTCGGATCGAAGTCCGGGCAGGTGTCGTGCGGGAAGTGGAGCGTCCGCTTGCTGCCCGGCGATTCGGGATGCGGGCACTTGAACCGCCGCGCCTTCTCGACCGCGAAGCAGGAGCCGTCGCCCGTGACCGCGCGCCCGCTCGCCGACGTCGCGCGGTAGGTCACGATGTAGCCGAAGTTCTCGCGACCGTCCGCGAACGCCCCGCTGACCTCCCGGCGTTCCTCCGTCGGTTCCACGGTGAGGTTGAACGCCACCGAGATCGCCCGCCAGTACCCCTTCTTGCGGAAGGGCTTGCCATCCAGTTCCATGAGCTGGTCGGGCATCGAGTCGTCGAGGGCCTTCTGGAGCTCGCGGTAGGCTGCGAGCGCCTGCACCATCTGCGCTCCCCGAAACACCGGGGACGGCAGATCGGTCTGGCCAGCCAGGATCGTCGGCTCACGAGTCGCCAGCACGTCAGTCATCGGAGACCTCCACTACGATCGGTCGTTCCAGTTCCTTTGCCAACGCGCGGTGCAGCAGATGACATGCGGCACAGAGTCCGCAAAGAACGCACGCCGGAGCTTCGCCGCAGAGCGGGCAGCGGTCGTTCATCAGACCTCGTTCTCCGTAGCGCGCTGGTAGGCGCGTCGTTGTGGTGGCGTGAATCGACGCCAACACTCATGGCAGAGCACCGGACAGCCATGCTCGCGCTCGAAACACACTCCGCAGCCCGAGCACTGGAATCCGCTGAGGATGTCGTTGGTGATTTCGCTCACTGCCTCATCCCCTGTATGCCTTGTCCCGCGCCCCCGCGATCAGCCGCTTCGCCGTGCCCACCACGCGCTGCGACCTGGCGCGGCCGGCCAGCACATGCGACACCAGGCTCGGGTCCACCGGGGGCCGACACGCGGCGGCGATGGTTGTCTGCGCGATGTCGTAGCGCCGCACCTGACGCCGGAGCATCGTGAGGGCGCCGAGTCGCCGACTCTCGCGCTTCATCCAGCGGAGCATCGGGCCGTTCATGGCCGTGCGCCCCCGCAATCGTTCACAGTGACCAACGGCGGTTGGCGTTCGCGCCACGTCGCGTAGTTCTTCATGAAGTGTTCGGCCACTGCCTCCCGACCGAAGCCCGTGATAAGCTCGAAGCCGCAGCCGGGGCATTCGTAGAGATCGGCACACCACAACTTGTAGGGTTGCCAACCTCCTGTGCCGTTCGGCATCCCTTCTTCCACGGACACATCGTTCTTTTTGATTTTCAGAAACCGCCGACAGCCGACGCACACGAGCCCGCGCGCCATCGCTTTACTCCTTATGTTCCCGTCGGGGGCGTCCGAGGCAGATCGATCACCGCCTCAGCGTCGAAGCCGAAGAACACAGTCCGCCCGCCGCACTCTTCGCAGCGCGGGGGGAGGGGCCTCGTGTCAGCGACGACCTCAGTCTCGCGCCCGCACTGGCGGTTCGTGCAGAGGAAAATCCACTTCATCGTGGCCTCATCAGATCATGCTGGATCACGCACGCCATGCAGAGCCCCACCGCGCCGTGGCCACACCGGCCAGCATCGTCGGCGAGCCTCTCCAGCGCGACCGCGATCCGATCGAGCGTCCGATCTATCTGCGCGAGCATGTCGATGATCGCCGCGTCCATCATCATCGTGAGTCATGTTGTACGCCAGAGCTGGAAGTCTGTCAAGCGGTATTTTGCCGCAGGGTGTATCCTATCGGACCGGGAGGACTCACCATGAAGATGAGTCATGTTCTGCTGTGTGTGCTCGTCCTGACCGCCTGCGCCCCCGCCGTGGAGTGGTGGCGCCCGGACGACGACCTCGCCCGCTTCCCCGGGGACCGCTACACCTGCCTGCGGGAAGCAACCTACACGGGTGGGTTCCCGATGCCGATCCTGTCCCCGGCTGGCACGATGCTCGGCGCGATCCCCTTCCCGACCCAGGAAGTCGACCAGAAGCTCTTCGTCATGTGCATGGAGCTGCGGGGATGGCACCTGCGCCCGAAGCTGTCATCACGATGATCGTCTGGCACACGACGAGTGCGCGCAAGCTCGCCCGATACAAGAAGACCGGATTCATCGTGCCGCCCGTACGCGCCTGGGAAAGCGCTGAAGACGCTGCACGGATGAGTGTGTCCAGCGGTCGCCGAGTCCTTGTGCGGCTGCGCTTTCCTGCGTCTGCGCCGCGCCTGCCGGGCCATCGCGGCCGAGCCTTTGTGCTCAATCAACGAGTCTCTGTGCGTGATGTCTAAGGCGCGTCAGCGCGTCAGCGCCCCATCCCGAACAGCAGGAGGACGGCGCCGACCAGCGGAATCGCCCCGAGCACGCGGTCCCACGCCGCCTGCTTGCGGAGGGCGCGGATCTCCTCGCGCGCTTCCGTCAGCGCCGCGCGGTACTCGGCGAGCGCTTCCTTCAGGAGCGCGACTTGCTCCCCATGGAGCTTGGCCCGCTCATCCTGTCTGATGCGCTCCTCCAGGGTCGCGGCCTCCTGACGCTTCGCGGCAGCGAGACCCTCCCGCAACTCGCCGATTTCCTGATCCTTCGCGGCGAGGGCCGCCCGCAGCGTCTCGACCAGCGCCTTCGCCGCATCCCCGTCCCGGAGGAGTTCCTCCAGCTTGATCGCGTCCTCGGCGTCGAGGGTGAGCACGTCCTGGGCGTGGACATGTGGCGGAAAGATGAACGCGATGAGGAGGAGATAGGCTAGAATCTTCATGGCTCGCTGCGGCGCGGCAGCGCCGGGTTGAGGGCTGCTGTTGGCGGATAAATGACTTGCTGCCGAGAGTCGAATCGGTCGAACCAGAGCCTTATGGGGGTAACCCCATGTGGTTGCCCTGGTGCCGGGTGGGGAATCCGGTCAGCGAGCCGCTTCACTTCGCAACGATCCCCCGCCGCGCCAGTGCCTCGCGCACCTGCCCTACGCTCGTGGCCCGCGCTAGGGCCCGGCGCTCGGCCTCGATGCGCGCGAGCTGTTCGTTGAGCTGCTTGGCCCGCTCCGCGAAGGCGTTCGCCTGCTGTTCGGCTGCCGCCCTGGCCCGCCCCTCGCGGTCAGCGAGCGCCCGGAGCTTCGTGATCTCGGCAGATAAGCCGCGGATCGCTTGGTCCTTGGCGTCCACGGCGCGTTCCTGCTCGGCCGCGCGCTCCTCGTGGGCAGGGTCAATGCGAGGCGGTGGCCCTTTCCACCATCCGGTTGACCAGAGTACCGCCACGACGCCGACGACCACCAGAGCGACCACGGCGAGCCAGGCCGTGGCGGCGCCCCCGCGCGCTCGGTCTAGCACGGGCGATCCTCGATCGAGAAGACGTACTCGGCGAAGGCGTGGCCGCAGCGCGGGCACGGCGTGACGAAGCGGTGGCGACAGCGCGAGGGATTCATCGTGACGCACCGGCAGCGGAGGCATCGCACCGTGTACTGCCACTCGGCGAGGCTCACGTCCCTCTCCGGTGGCGAGGAGCCGGCGGCGTGCGGTGGGCCTGCACTTTTCTGACGGCCGCGAGCAGACCGCCGAGGACCCCGATGCCGATCGCCCAAGGGTTCGGGGTCTGGTAGATTGCCCCGTTCATCACGGCCGCGGTAAAACTGGCCACGAAGACGGTCAGGAAGCCCTCGGTCATGTCGATGATGTCGTCCCGACCGAACATGGGCGGACCCGTTCAGGCTCCGCTCAGCTACGCCACGGGGGAAGACACCCGCCGAGCAGGGCCACGAGGAGGATGAAGGCCACAAGGAGCCCGACGTAGCCGAGGCCGAATCGCCTGACGAGCATGTTGATCTCCCTTCTACTGTATCAGCCGAGCCCACCCGATTCTCGGCAAGATGAACTCCATGACGGCGCTGCGACACGTCCCGAGGACCCAGGCGAACCACACGAAGTAGAGGGGCAGCACGATGAGTGCCGTGAGGGCGGCGAGGACGATCCGCGTGGCGGGCCTTAGCGGGCGTATAACCATGTTATACCAGCGCCTCCCCCTGCCTCTCAGGATCGCCACGTCACGCCGCGCACCGCGCGCCACGCCGTCGAGACGGCCACATGGAATCGGCCGGCGAGCGCCGCCAGCGTGACGCCCTCGGCGTGCAAGCGACGCAGCGTCCTGACGCGCTCCGGGGAGAGCTTCGCCTGTGGTCGCGGCGGCACCCGTGTGGGCATCGAAGGTTCAGGGACCGGAGACGCTGAGAGGAAGCGTGCGCCGAGGCGCGTCAGATGGGCGTGGATCTCGGGTCGAATCGTCACGCCCATGCGCGAGCGCGGGTTCATGGCCCGGACCAACCGCAGCCAGCGCAATACCACGCGTCCCATGGCTGCGCCTTTCGCATCAACCGTCCGCAGCGCGGACAATTTCTCGTCCACTCGTCAGGCAAGGAGCGCATCGGCCGGCCGTCCGAACTCCTCGATGATCAGCTCGACCTCGCCCGCTTCGATCGCCGGACCGACGACCCGCATCAGCGCGGTCAGCGCCGCCCGACTCGCACCGATCCAGTCGGGCACCGCCGGGTCGCGCTGGCCCACGCCGATGCAGCCGAGCGACTCGTCCGGCGAGTTGAAAGCGTGGACGAAGATGCCGGTGAAGCCGGGGACCTCGCCGATGGTGCCGGAGGCGTCGCGCCAGGAGAGCTTCAGGAGGCGCTCGTCGTCCTCCGGAAGATCCGTGCCGTTGCGCGGTGACCAGATCGTCCGCTGGGGCTTCTCGAGGCTGAGCAGATAGGTCAGCGCGGGGATCGCGGTCTGCCCGTAGACCTTCGCCTCGTTCGCGGGCGTGCCCGGGACCGCGTCGGCGCGGACGCGGTCCTCCAGCGTGTCGACTTCGAACATATCGTCGATGTACAACTGCCCCATCGTGGACCTGCTGGTAAACCACCGCCGAGCGATTCTCACTCGCATCAGCGGTGACGTGCGACGACGGCGAGGCGTGAACCAGCGGCGCGCGATCCGCCACCGCAGCATCAGGTTACTCCTTGAGACACTGCGCACGGACATCGGCGTCACGGAGCTGGGCGCAGACGGAGAGCTTGAGGACGTTCGTCTGGCGCCGGATCTGCTCGGTGAAGCCCCGGAAGGCCTCCGCCACGCGCTCGTCGGCGGCGCGCCGGGCTTCGATGACGTGGCCGACGCGTCCGTCGTGGTCCTTGAGGGTCGTCGCGATGCTCTCGGTCGTGCGGAGCAGCGGTGACGGGACCCACCCCGCGTACCAGCCGACGAAGACCAGCAGCATCAGCGGGACGCCGAACGCGGAGATGATCCGCCCGAGGCGCTCGATCTGGTCCAAGCGGCCGTTGCCGCGCTCAGGAGGACTCACCCGAGGATGCGCTTTCTGATCCAGCCCGCGAGGCTCAGGTCGTCCTGGAAGATGAGGGCGCGCACCAAGCCGTGGACGAGCAGAATCCCCCCGATCAAGCCGATGGTGCGGAAGGTCACGCTCACCCCCCAGCGCGTCGCCCACCCGAAACTGATCCACTGGATGAAAAAGGTGAGCGCCTCGACGGCCTCCGCGCCGAAGTAGGCCAGCGGCGGGAGGATGATGTAGGCGAGGATCGGCGGCCCGGCCGCCTGCACCTCGCGCGGGGCGAAACCGAACAGGGAGAGGATCTTCGCGGTCATGGGTCCTCCTTTACCGGAGCTTCAATCGGGGAATGCCGAGGCCGTGCCGCTCGCGCGGCTCCTCCGGCTCCTCGCCGGGCAGTCGTCGGCGGCTGCGCTCCACAATGTCCGGGAAGCGGCGGCGCATCTCGAACTGCCGGCGCTCCAGGGGCGTGAAGCCGCGGCGCTGCTCGGCCGCCTTCTCGGCCTGCGCGGACACCTCCAGCGATCCCGGCGGCAGGTTCAGGCGCTGCTCGGCGTCGCGAAGCCGTGCGTCGCCCCGGGCGCGCTCGCCAGCGGCGTAGTCGTCGGCGGCGACTTGGACGGCCTGCTTGGCGCGGGCGTCCAGATCGGCGAGCTCCCGTCGTTCCCCGCGGATCTCCTCCTTCTCGGCGGGCTGGAGGCCCAAGCCGAGGCGCACCGGATCGAGGGCCTCCGCCCGGCGCAGGAGCGGCCCCCGGGAGGGCTCCATGGCGAACGCCTCCCGAGGAGTCAGCGAGGCGCGCTCCTCGCCGGGTGTCTGCACGCCGCGCGCCCCGCGCAGGAGCTTCGCGCCGAAGACGCCGAGACCGGGGACGGCGCGCACCCCGGCTTCCACCTGCTGGTCCAGGCTCAAGTCGGTCATGGCGAGGAACTCGTTCAAACCGTGGCCGAAGTTCTTGCCCGTGGTGGCCGAGAGAGCGTCCTGCACGTTGCCGATGAGCGGCCCCGGCAGGAAGAAGAGCACCGAGCGCGTCAGATCCCCGGGCGAGATGAAGCCGTAGGCCGAGAGGCTGGCCACGCCGGCACCAAGCGCCGGGAGCAACCCCGGAATCTTGATGTCCTGCTCGCGCAGATACTCATCCAAGCCCGGGAAGAGCGCGTCCGGCCCTCCGACCAGCGTCGTGATGGCGATGAACTTCGCCGTGCGGTGCATCGGCAGGTTCCTCACCGACACCGCGTCGCGCGTGTACGGGGTCCCGTCCGGGCGCAGGACTGGCTTGCCGCCGATCTCGATGGGCACGGGCTCGCCCTTGGCCGCGCGCATCAGGTCCTTCACGTCGTCGCGGATCAGGTTCTTCACGAAGAGCGCTTGGCGCGTCTGGAACTGCTTCATCTGCCAGAGGGCGGCGCCCCAGTCGCTCCGCGCGATCTCCGGTCGGGCCGCCGCCATCGTCGGGAACTGCGCCTGCTCCGAGATGTCGCGGGCATACTCGATCGCCGTACGCCCCTCGAGGCCGAAGGCTTCGGCGTCCCGCAGCCCGGCGAGAAAGGCGTGATAGCGGTTGCCAGTCTCCACCTTGCGGAACCCGGTCATCGTCACCTGCGCGAGCTTGCCGGACATGTCCTCGACCTTGTCCAAGCCCGAGCTGATCTGCTGCACGCGCTCCAGGTCGGCCTTGCCGAGTTCCTCCAGGCCGATCCACCGCTGGGCGAGGGCGCGGCGCTCCGGGTCGAGGAGGTCGGCGTAGCCCCGCACCCACGAGGAGGGGCGCACCAGGGCCAGCGTGTTGCCCTGCTGGGTCGCGTTCACGATCATGGAGCCCGGCCCGCTGAGGAGGCGGGCCCCCTGCAGGTTGCGCGCGATGCGCGAAAGCTGATGGCCGCCCGGCGAGCCCGCGCGGCTGCCCGGCGTGCCGAGGAAGTGGTTCACGAAGTCCGCCGTGTAGGGGCGCAGCTCCGGCATGACCGCCGAGAGCCGGGGGGCGATGTCGTTCAGGTAGCCGTTCAGGCGCTCGCCCGTGAAGGGGTGGTCGCCGCCGTTCAGGGTCAGATGGCGGGCCGTGGCGCGCGCAAAGACGCGGAAGGCGTCCCGCCCAAGGTGGCTCGGGGGGTCCGCGGTCGTCCGGGGCTTGTGGAAGAACGCCTCGAGCCGCTTGGGCACCTCGTAGGACTGCGAGAGGTAGGGCTGGCCCTCGGGGTCCAGCACGAGGGTTGTCTCGTTCACGCGCACGCGGTCCCGGAAATGCGGGAAGTAGCTGGCAAAGCGGTTGGCCTGCGGCAGGCCGGTCGCGTCGGTGTAGCGCACGATGAGGTCGCGGGCCTGGACGGCGCGCGCGGCGAGGTCGGGGGCGAGCATCCGCCGCAGCGCGGCGGCTTCCTGCGCCATGGCCTCAGGGCCGTATTGGACGCGACCCGGAATGGCGGTGTCGAGCGCCCGACCGATCTCCTCCACGCTGGTTTCGGGCAGGCCAGCGAAGGTCTGCTCGAAGGCGTCTTCCAGTTCCCGCCGGAGGGCCAACTGGTTCTCGCCGGCGCGGTAGGTCGTCCGCACCACCCGCGTGGCGACGGGGTCGCTGGCGACGACGTCCTCGGGGGCGTTCATGTTGCGGAGCGGGCGCGTGGTCTTCACGGAGGCCATGAAGCGCGCGAACCGCGACCACTGAGGGGCGGGGTCCTCGGGAACGTCTGAGGGCATGAGGGTGCGAGGCGGCGGCGCGGTCGTCCCTCCGGGCGGCAACCCTTCCTCGCTGATCGGAGGGAGGTCGCCCTCGCCACGGAGGCGGCTGCGGATGTCCTCGACCGCCTGGCGAACGCCTTGCGCCACGTCGGCGGCGGGCTGGGCCTCGCCCTCGGGCAAAGGCTGGCGGCCCGCGCGCTCCGTCCGGTACTGGCCGGGCACCTGGGGCGGTCGGCCGGGGACGGGCGGCGGGGGCTCCTCCTTGCCGAAGAGGCGGGCGCCGGGGAGGAAGGCACCACGTTCGCCCGAGCGTGAGACGCCACCCTCCGCCGCCCACCGACGTGCCTCGTGGAACGTCGGGAAGGTAGCCTCAGCGCGGGTCTGGCGATCCACCGCGACCCACTCGTCGGGCGTCCGCTGCTCCACGAGGAAGCGACCGTCCGCGCTCCGGTAGGCGTCCAGCGTGCCCTGACGGGGCGGGACGGGCTGCCAGCGCACTCCGGCTGGTGGTTCCCCTACCGGCGGCAGATTGAGGGCGCCCTGCGCCCCCGCCCCCGCCGCCTCGCGGGCCGCGCGCTCCTGCCCGAACAGCGGCGTCTCCGCGATCTCGGCTTGCGGCCCTTCCGCGCGGAGAGGCGTCGGCGGGATCTCGCGCGGGGGCGTACCGGGGATGACACCCTGATCGCCAAGGGGCGTGCGCTCGAATCCCGGCGGCGTGGGCGCCCGGGGCACCGCGTAGCCCTCGGCCTCCAGGGTCTGCCGCGACAGCGTGCTTCCCTTCGGGTGACCTGGAATGTCCTCGGTCAAGTGCCACTGCTCGAGCGAGGGTTTGCCCCGAACGTCCTGCCAGAAGGCCCAGCGCACGGGAGCCGTGCGGGCGGTCGGCGGAGGCGGCACCTCGGGGAACGCCGCGATGTCGGCTTCCGTGTAGCCTAACGCTCGACCGACCGCTGCATCGCCCAGGGGACCGCGCATCAACCACGCTTGTCGTAGCGTCTCCAGCGACTGACGATCTCGACCGACGAGGATGTTTGACCCTTCAACTGTGTAGGGGAGTCCCGACGCCTGAACTTTCTGTAGTGCTTGCTGCCACTCAGGAGAGGGCTTCCAAGGAACTCCCTCTAACAAAGCGTCTGCAATGTTGGGAAGGACTGCAGCTGGCTTCCCGCCGCTGGCGGTGAGCCGGAGTAGCTCATCATCGGTCGCGTTCCTGTAAGGACCAATGCGGCCCGAGACTGACGGAGCCGGTGGCACCTCGGGCAACGGTCGGTCGAACAGGCCCTTCTGCGGGCCGGCACCCTCGAAGCCGAGCCCCTGCTGCTTCGGGCGCCGCGGCCCACCGCGCCAGCGAGAGAACAGCATGGAGACCAGCGGCAGCGAGAGCCCGAGCGCCTGGGCCGCGGTCTTGATGGTTGCGGTGTCCGCGTCGTCGCCTTCCTCGGCGCCGGGCAGCGGAACCGGCGGCAGGATGCCGGAGAGGCCCCCCTTGCCCTCCGCACGATCCACCTCGTCGAACCAGCGAAACGCCTCCGCGGTGTTCGTGCGCTCCGTGGCCGACATCGTGTCCCACTCGGCCTGCGAAATACGGCGGGCGAGGTCGGGCGGCACCACGTCAGCACCGACAGCCACCGGGACCGGCGGGGCGGCACCGGGAGCCGCGGCGCTGATGGGACTACCCGGCTTCCACATCTTCTCGGACACCGGCAGCTTGTAGCGGCTCTCGGCGAGGCCGCTGGCCTGCGTGATGAGCCACCGCTCGTTCCGGCCCGCGGGCTTGCCGTCGAGGACGGTGTCGATCTCCCGCATCATCCGGTCGGCTAGGGGACGATTCCTCACCGGACCCATCCACTCGGGGAAGGTGGACGGCGTGCTGACCCACCTCTCGACCTTCCCCTTGCCCGCCTGCGTGGAGACGTGGCGGGCGCGGGAGCCTGCGGTGGCGTCCTTCAGTTCTTCCCGCATCATCATCAGGGCGTCGCGAACGTGCTCGGCCAGCTCGTCGACGACGACGCGCTCCTCGGGTCCCTTGCCAGCCCGAGATGGCTTCGCCGCCGGCGGCACAACCTTGGTGCCCGTCGGAGGCGGCGGCTTCAGGTCGCTGACGGGTGGCAGGGGCGGCGGGGCCGGAGCAGGCTTCGCGGGCAAGGCTTCTGGCGGTGGTTCGGGAAGACCACGCCCGACGACCAGCCCGCCACCTTCGCCGGTCTCGCTGAGGGGCACAGCGCCTGGAAGGGCTCGCCCGCGCTGCGGCTCGGTCAGGCGTGGTCCCGGCAGGGCCTTGGTCTGGCTGACAACGCGGCCCGTCACGGCCTTCGGCACGACGCCCGGCGGCAAGGCGCGCAGAACCTCGGGAAGGGGTGCCGGAGGCTCGGCCACCACGGGGCGCTCGCCACCCAGCACCACGAAGTCCGCCGCATCTGGAGCGGCCGCCGGGAGTTCCCGCGGGGGCCGACCGGCTTCCAGCATCGAGCGCGTGCGGGCAGCGGGCGGCACGATGGTGAACGTCTCGCCGGGCGGCAGGGCCAACGGGGGCTTGGCTGGAGCCACAGGCGGGGGCGCTGGACGCTCAGTGACCCCGCCGGCCACGGGCAATACCTTCGCCCTGAGCAGCGGCGCGATGAAGGGGAGATTGGCCGCGAGCGTGTGCGTGAGCGCCTTCGCCTTCTCGGGACCGATCTCCCCGATGGCAGCGCCGAAAGCCGAGGGGATGCGCATGAGGGCCTCGCCCACTCCCAGCCCCCATGCGGCCGGATCCAGCGCGAAGCCGGCCCGCTCCAGAAGCGACGGGTCGATGGGCGGGCCGCCCAGCACGGGCTCGGGCGGCGCCACGGCGCGGTGCAGCATCCTCGCGCCGGCGAGCGGCTCCATCATGACTTGGCCAGCGGCGCGGACTGCGGCCGGGACGCCTTCGGTCACGAGACCGAGGGGCTTGGCCGCTGGCGCGAACGCGGGCGAGGGCAAGACCTCGCCCACCCGCTGCATCAGGGTCGGCTCCAGCCCGATGAGGGCGCGATCCTGGGGAGAGAGGCGGTCGAGGTCAACCTCGCCACGCCCGATCTGGAGAAGCCTCTGGCCCTTCGGGGTCAGTTGCTCGGGCGTGATCGCGCCGCCGAGGAGCCCATCCCGGGTCTCCCGCGCAAGGCTGAGGATGTCGTCTCGGCTGTGGGTAGGAGAAGCAAAAGCTGGACTGGGTTGCGACGCTGCAACAATCTTATCCACCCATGAAGACTTAAGCTGTGGCTCCGGCTTCGGGATCGCAGCGACGACCGACGGTGGTGAGACAGGTGCAATCGGCGCAACGACGGATGGCTCTGGTTTTGCCGCCGCTGGCGCGGCGACCACCCGAGACGGCATCGGTTTCGCCAGTGCGGGTGGCGGCGTCGGCTCCGGCTTCGGCGTCACGACGGGCGCAGGCTTCGGCGGCTCCGCCTTTGGAGGCTCGGGCCTAGGCGGTTCAGGCTTCGCTCGTGGTCGTTGCACCACGACGGCCGGTTCCGGCCTCGGCACCAACGGCGGGATGACCATGACTGGCGGCAACGGCTTCGTCACAACGGACGGCAGCGGTCGGCCTTCTGCCTCTTCCCAAGCGCCACTAGCTCCCGATCTTCTCTGGGGTGGTCTGGGCGGTAGATCAGTAGGAACTTCATAGGGTTCATATTGTGGGCGATCAGGTAAATCTATGGAGAGCCGACGAGAAGGGACATCTTCAACCGTTGAAGGAAAGGGGGAATATCGCGGAGGAGAAGGGGCAGCACTTAGAAAATCAACAATTGCTTGTACTGCGCGCTCATCCCTTAAGACATCGATGAAACGCACTCCGGGAAACAACTGGCGGGCCGCGCGTTCTACATCTGCCCGGTCAAAGGCCATCGGCTACCGGATGACACCCGCCTCGCGTAGGCGGCTGGGGTCGATGCGCGTCGCCCCGGCAGGCGCTGGCGGCTGAGTCTGGGACAGCGGCCCGGGCGTCGCATAGCGCCGCAGGGCGCTCTTGAGCGCATCGCGCTCCAGCGTGCGTTGCGTGCGCTCCGTCTCCAGCGTCATGCGCTCGCGCTCGGACTTGGCCGCCCCGATCTTGCTGTCGAGCCGCTTCAGACCCTCGTCCATCTCCTCGATCTCCAGCGACAGCACGCTGGCCGCAAGCTGCGGCGTCACCTGCTGATCCGCCTGCGCGATGATCGTCCGGAGCCGCTGCGCTTGGTCCTTGCTGAGGCCCTGATGCTCCTTCATCGCCTGATCGGGCTTGCCGAGAATGACGAAGCCGAGCGACTGCGCGAGTTCGTGCGCGGCGGGGCGCTCGGGCTTCTGCGGCGTGCCTGCCCCGACCTGTGGGGTGCCCGTGATCGTCAGCGGCTGCCCGGTGCGCGGGTCGGTCTGGGTGATGATCGGCGTCACGGTGCCCGTCGGCCCCGTGGCGAAGAACGTCTCGGGTCGAAACGGCGGCTTCACCTGCTCGGCAAGCACCTTCTCCCCGCCGGGGTACTGGCTGAGCGGAACGTTGAAGAGGGCGCCCGCCTCCTCCGGCTTCGGCGCGGTTCCCGTGGCCATGACGAGCCGCTGGAGCGCGTGGACGTTCTCGGGGACCGTCGTCAGCGACATCGGGGCACCCTCCAGCGGGCCAACCCCGAGCGTGAGCCCCTCCGGCACCGGCATCGGAAGATCCTCACCGGCACTGAGGGACACCGCGGGACCGGGGGGCACCTGCCCGACACGCGGCGCCAGATCGACCGTACTCGTCTCCTCGAAGGGCCGCGCGAGGGCCCGGGCCGTCTCGAGCCGCTTCGCGGACTCGCGGAGGCCCGTCAGCGTCTCGCCGAAGCCCGTCTTGAGTTCCGCCGTCCGCCCGACGTCGGGGGCGATCTTCGCCAGCTCAGCCGTGAGGACCTCGGGCAACTCCTGCCCGATGCGGGCCTGCACGCCGGCCATCGCGCCGTGCACCTGGCGCGCACGGAGGGCCTCCGCGTCTGCCCGCGCCTCCTTCTCGGTCTGCCGCTTGGCGCTCGCCAGGGCGATCTGGGCATTCGCCAGCGCCACCTGATTGGCGGCCGTCATGGACGGATCGGCCTTCAACCCCATCTCGCCGAGCGCGCGCGCTGCGGCGGCGGCCCCGGCCTGCTCCTGCGCGCGCTCCCGCTGCGCCTCGATCATCCGGAAAAGCAGGGCGAGGGAGTACGGCGCGTTCGAGTCCGGTCGGCTGAAGATGCTGGTCCCCAGGGCCAGCGCGGGGAGCGCGAGGTCGCTGAGGCGGCCCCAGGAACCGTCCGTCGTTTCAGGCATGGTCTACGCGAACCGCCGCTGGCCGCTGGCCTGGCGGCGGGCGGCCATCAGCTGCGCGAGTTGCTGTGCGGGGGCGCTCGCCACCGGGGTGTAGCGGCCCGTGCTCCCGCTGGAGGGCAGCACCGGACCCGGGGCCGAGAGCTTCGGCGAGGGCGGGAAGAACATCTGCTTGCCGAGGTTGGTGGCCATCGTGCCGGTCAGCAATTGGCTGGAGGTCGGGAGCATCGAGGACATGCTGAAGCCCGAGGGTGCCGCTGCGGGAAGCGTTGGGGCGGTCAAGGGCAAGGCGGTGCTGCCAGCTTCAAGACCGAGGGCGGCCCCTGCGGGCAACACGGTGCCGGCCCCGGCCATGGCCGGCGTCGCGGCGGCGATCTCGGCACCTGTGAGGCCGAGCGCGCTCATCTCAGCGGCGGTGACACCGAGACCAGCACCCACGCCGGCACCCACGCCGGCACCCACGCCAGCGCCCGCCGCAGTGCCACCCACTGCACCCGAAACCGCCGGAGCCACCGCAGGCGCCGCCGCCCCAGCCGTGAAGTAGGTCGCCGCTGCGGCGGCGGCGATGATGAGCGCGGCATCGAGGGTTTTATTGCCCGTGATCTGGCCGCCGCCGCCTCGGATCGCGCGCAGCCGCGTGCCGTCGGGCGCGATGATCCAGCCGTCGTCGGTGTAGGTGAAACCGTTGAGCCTCATGGGCACCTTCACTAGTACGTGAACTTGTTGACGGCATTGCGTTCGGGGTCGCTGTTCGACACTTCCGCGATCACCGCATCGGCGGCGCGTTCGGCGACGTGCGGACAGGCACGGCGAAAACCGTTCGCGCAATTGCAGTTGAAACACAAGACGCGATAGCCGTCTGGATAGGCATTGGCGATGAGCCAGCGATACAGACGTGAACCACTCGCGCGGCGACCCTTGATCTTGTGTTGACTCCCGTCGCCCGCGATGTGGTCGATGGAGAGGAAGTCGTAGCGCCATTCACCACAGCAGGCACAGATGTTCTTGCCGCCGCTGTACCGCGCGATGACGAGACGCCTGCAGCGCTCGCGACCCGCCCGCTGCTGCTCTCTGCTTTGCGCCGTATGAGTGCGTTTGTATTTCCGTCGATGCCCCGCGAGCCGCTCTGGATTCTCCACCTTCCACCTCCGCATTGACTCACGTCGGCACCCCGCACAGATCGTTCGGCTGCTCGTCGGATGAGGCGAACCGCCGCACCGGAAGCATGTGCGCGGCGGCTTCGGCAGGCGAGTAGCGCGACGCTTTTCTCCACGAATCGCATCGTAGCGCTTCATGTAGCAGGGGCGACAGAGATCGGCAACACAGTGCTCGCGGTCGGGGTGACATGCCGCACGTCTTGATGTTTTCGGCAGGTGCCGACGGCTTTTCTGATAGCACGGGTCACACAACCCGTTGCCCTTGTACGCGCGGTCGGGATGACACGTCGGAGCGCCGCGCGATTTCATTTGGAGCTTCCCGACGACTTTGTGCGCGTAGTTGCAGACAGCGAAGGGGGCAAAATTTGACCCCCGAAAACGCCGAAGCTCCCCGCCTCGCTCAACCCCTGCAACCGCAGCCGCTCGGCCTGGAAGGCATCGGACACCTGCTGGGCGATGTCGCGCTGGACGCCGCCCGCGCCCTGGCCCGCCTGGAGCGCGAGCTTCTGCTGCTCCTGCTGGAGCTGCCCCGCCTTCGTCATCGCGTCGGTGAGCCCGAGTTGGAGCTGCCCTGCGGAACGGAAGCCTTCGAGTTCCCGCATCGCCTCCGCATTCGCGATGTCGGCGGCCAGCCGCGTCCCCGAGAGGCCGAGATTCGCCTCGCGCTCGCCGACGGTGCCCGCTAGGCCAGCGGCGCCCTGACCCATCGTGCCTGCCAGCTCCGCCGCTCGCAGCCGGTTCGTCATGTCCTGCGTGATGAACTGCGGCAGGGCTTCCGCCAGCATCTCGCCCGTGACCTGAGAGACGGCCGGAGAATGCCCGAGCCCCTTCAGGGTCATCTGCTGCTGGATCAGCGGCAGCGTCTTGACCTTGAACGCCTCGATGGCGGCATCCGTGATCGGGCTGAAGCCGGGCATGCCGGTGAGGAACGGACTGAGGGCCGCCCGGGCCTCCCCCTGTCCGGCGATCGCAGGCTGGAGCGAGGTAAGGATGGACTCCCGCAGCGCGGCCATCTGCGCGGGCGACATGAGGGCACCGGGCGCAGTCACGCCGACGGGCGCGGGGGGTGTGGTCGCGGGAGCCATCCTGATCGCCTCGTCCTTGAGGTACTGCGGCAAGGTGGTCCACGCCGCGAGATTGCCGCCCGGAAAGTAATTCGGCCAGGCTTGAGCGGCAAACTGCATCGCGCCGATCGGGACGGCCATTATGCTGTCGCCTCCCCGCTCCCGGTACCGCCCCCGTTACCGGACGCCACCGCAGCGCCAAAGGGTCTCCATCCCGTCTCGGGCGTTCCAACCCACAGCCGTCCGTCGGGTGCCTGGTAGATGTCGCCGCCTTCGGCCTGGCCGTAGAAATGCGAGCCGGGCGGAGGCGTGAAGACCCGGTTGGCTGGTTGCGCGGCCGTCAACTGCGCGATCAAGTCGCTGATTTCCGGCGGGATCACCGGCCCCGCGGGGGGCGGCAGCGGCGGCGGCGTCATCAGGGGCACCGGGGCCATCGCGATCTGCGGGGGGACGGCCTGCAAGGTCGCCCGCGAGAGGGTCGGGAAGGCCGTCTCCGGCATCGGCAGGCGCGTCATCACCGGGAAGTCCACAGGCGCACGCTGCGGGGCTCGCACGTCGCGCCCGAGGTAGTCCGAGAGCCAGCCGAGCGCGCCCTCGGAGGCTTTGGTCGGGGCGCCCGCCCTCGCGGCGCCCTTCGTGGCCACCCCGACAGGTTCCGGCAGCTCCAAGAGGCCCGCCAGCGACTCGGGCAGATAGGGCGTCCGCATGACGAGTTCGTTGATCGTGAACTGCTCCACGGGCGAGAGGCCGGGGACGCTGGCCGGCTGGAACTGCGCGTGCGAGACGAGCGGGAGCGCCTTCTGGAGCGCCTGGATCTCCTTGCGGGCGGACTCGGCAAGCGGGCGAAATTCGGGAGGATAGCTGGCCACGCTTTCAGAGGTCTGTTTCCCGCCGCCAGACCCGCCACCCATTACGACACCACCCCCGCGAAGTCTCCGTAGAACCTGATCGCTGCGACCGCGTACGCTGCGTGCGCTTCTTCCTTCGTCCTGAAACGACCGAGATGAACCGTTCGGTCGTTCACCGAAATCGTCGCTTCCCAACGAGCGCGCTCTGCGGACCAGTAGGCACCGCGCACGCCCGATGTGTTCGTGCGCTGCATTCGCCGACGGTTCCTGTTGTTCTCCGCCACCGTGCAAACCCGAAGGTTTTCGCGTCGATTGTTCAGCCCATCACCGTCCCGATGGTCAACCAAGAAGCCTTTCGGGGGAGCCATGATGACCCGATGTAGGTAGACGAAGCGGTTCCGCTGACCACGGATCGGTGCCATTACCATGTCGGTGTACCGCTTCCGCGAAGCGCACCATGTGTACGGATGCACCTTCGAATAGTCCTCCTCGTCCACAAGCGCAAAGAGCCCGCGCGACAGGGGGATCGCGATTACCTCTCCGCCGCCCATCTCAGGCCTTCCCCACGAACGGAATCTTGCGGACCATGAGGTAGCGGTAGGGGCTAAACCCC
>ERZ1292629.1382-Hain-H43-01um-R1-1382-length-23799-cov-5_pt1 | contig 23799 bp, 27 predicted proteins | sample MGYA00564399_ERZ1292629 | MGnify/ENA primary metagenome ERZ1292629 (study PRJEB36523, sample SAMEA6512636) | groundwater metagenome | collected 2019-01-08 | study: AquaDiva: Metagenomics assemblies of 32 groundwater samples | reverse complement strand
TTATGGAAATGATAGTGTAAGTGCCTTGTCTGATGCATTTAGTACATATAAAAATGTAGCAGAAGATTTTCCTTCTGAAAAAGATAGTAACAATCCTAATTTTATATTCGGACAACAATCTTTGATAAATGCAATAGAACTTGCCAGAGATGAAAATCAGGATGCAACTAGAGCTAATCTTATTAAGATATTTATTGAAAAATATCCTTCTGCTTCTGAAGCAAGTAAATATACTGAGGAGTTAAATAGAATTGCTAAATTTGATTATTCTCATTCGGCTGTTGCTATACAGGTTGATAACTCTGTTAAGTCTTTTAGCTTAATTGAAATAAGTGCTCCCTCTGCAAAATCAAGTGCTCAGTTTTCATATGGTGAAAGACATCAGGAGATTCGTTCTGGTCAAACTATTAATTTATCTGATTGGAGTGCTCCCTCTGCAAATGGTGCTAATTATGTCAGACTTGTAGATGTATCTTCTGATAGAGTAAGAATTGATACTAATTGTGGAGATTATTTGAATACAAGAGGAAGAGTTGAAACCTATAGCGGATACTTGAGCAATGATATTGGTGGATTTTCTGGATCTGGAGTATTAACTCTTGACCAGGGAGCAGTTGTTTGTGGTAAATTACTTGTCTTGAAGAGCACAGATAGTAAAAAAGTAGCCAGAATAGCACTTATTCCTTCTGCAAGAAACACTGGAACAGATGCTAATTTGACAGTTAATATTGGAATTGAGAAGAGAGCTATAAAATTGAATCCTGAAAAAACTGCAGAGGCAATAAAAAACATAAATGAATCAATTTCTACGTGGGAGAATATAAATAATAATATTGGAAAAATGGTTACGGGACTTAAAAGTGCATGTTTCGCTACTGCCTCTGTTTTGACTGTAAAGAATTTCTTTGGAGGGCTGTCTGGAACTGCATTGGCAAGACAACAGGTAATGCCTTATTGGAATGATTACTGTAAAGCACATGTTGGTACATCTAGAACCGGAGAAGAGAACTATGTTTCTATGGATGCTTGTTTCTTAGCTAAATCGAGTGAAATAAGTAAAGACGTTTCTCTTAGGAAAAATATACTAGATAATTCTAATACTCTACTTAAGGAGATTGAGGCTAAACATATTTCTGATTCAGGTAATTCTATTGATTCGACGGCTTCTGCAAAAGATCTTGCTACAAAGATAAAAGAAAAATATGGAAATGAACAAATAGTTAACAAGGAAGGAAAAAGTGTTAAAGTTAGCGAAGTTTTAGATGAGACTGCAATAGAAAAAGGATGGATAAGTTATTCTGAATTAAGAGATCTCAATTCTAATTTAGAAGCAGGTAAGACTTCAGGATTTTCAGGCATAGTTGGAAGTGGAGTAGGCAAGAGTATTTCTGCAAGTATTGACAAAATACAGACAAATGTAAATTCATATCAGGAATATCAGAATGGCCAGAAGGCAATAGGAAAAGGACTGCCTTCTCCTACTATTATTGCAGGTATAAAAGGAGCTACTTTAGCTAACGTTGCTACATTGAATTCAGTTAGTGCTCAAGGAATTTCTCTTTCTCAGGATTTGGGAGATGTTGGGAATTCTTATTCTTATTTAAGTCAAGATAAAAATTGTGAATATATAACTACTCTTCAACTCGATAGCGTTCTTTATTCTGGTAGATCTGAAAATGTAAATGGACTTATACCAGGAGCACAATATTTTCTATGTTTAAAGAAAGTTGCAGATAACTCATTTAGTATTGAAAAGGCTTATGTGGCTTCGAGTGCTTCTGATGGTTCAGTTAGCCTAAAGAGTCAGGCTGATTTGAATCAAGTTAGAAATACATTTGGAACAATTCAGAGTATAAAGGATGTCAATTTAATTAATCCAATAAAGAATCCAGAAGTTAGATATTATGAGACTGCGCCATACAAAGGAATGCCTGCTATTGTTCCTTTTGATATTGCAGGAGGATGGTATGCTGGAACGAAGCAAACTTTGCCTATTGGAGGAGGAATTGGTGCATTTGATTCTTCAGGTAAAGTTACAAGCTTTTCACTTTGTAATGTAGGTAGTAATGGAATAGTTGACTTTGATTCAGGAAGTTTAGGAGATGATATTTGCAGAGAGTATGCTTTGAATACTGGTCAGGCAGTTAGTTTTCCAGGGCTTAGTGATTCAAGGGCTAGAGATCTTAGAGATAAGGGAGTATTGGCTATTCAGGAAGCAACTAAGCAATATGGCTCTGGAGGAAATGTTGTAACTATTAATGGAAAGAGTCTGCCTACTGGAAAGCCTATGAGTAATCAACCTGAAACCAAATGTCAAGATTTCATGAGTCCTAGAGAATGTAATTTGATGTTTAATGTTTGTGATCCAGTTATTTGTCCTCCTTCTCGATGTAATTTCGGAGGAGAATTCCCTGTTCAAGATGTGGTTCAATCAGGAATAATTGGATCTACTTTGCTTTGTTTACCTAACATACGAGAAGGAATTTATATGCCTGTTTGTTTATCTGGAATTCATGCTGGAATTGAATCGTATGTTTCTATATTAAAGGCTCATAGAGATTGTTTGTCTGAAAATCTTAAATCTGGACAAATGATAGGAATATGCGATCAGATTTATTCAGTTTATTCTTGTGAATTCTTTTGGAATCAGTTTGCTCCTCTTATGAAAGCATTGATTCCTAAAGCTATAGGTATGTTGATGGGACAGGGAACATCTCGCGGAGGAGGAGAGTATATGACTGTTGCCAGTGCATGGAGCAATACTGAAAAATCTATAAATTATATGACTCAGATTTATGGTGTCAATGCGTTTAAAGCGTTTCAATTGAGGAATGTTGAAAATGCAGGAGGAGAATTTTGTAAGGCATTTGTTTCTACTTCAGTACCAACTTCATTGAAGAGTATAACACAACCAGATTCTCCATATCAGTTCAGTGCTTATTTTGATTCGATTAGATTTACAGATACAACAGTTCCTGCAACATCTCAATATAAAGTATTTTATCATATCTTTGCAGGAAACGATGCAGGAGTTTCATATAGAGTTTATCTTAAGAATCCTCCAGCTAGTTCATATTATACTGCTAATCCATTAATTCTTGTTTCTACTGGATTTATCGGAAAAGGACAAACTGTTGATCAGACAAGAGACTTTACTGCTCCTGAAGGTTATCAAGAGCTTTGTGTAAATATAAATGGAGAGGAAAAATGTGGATTTAAACAGGTTAGTACGAGTTTTGCTGTTAATTATATAAAAGACAAAGTTGTTAGTGAGAGTATTACAAGCAACAATATTCAGTCTGAATCTGAGTGCATATCGGGTAGTACAAGTTTAAGTGCTTTGTTGAATCCTAATATTCAATCTGTTGCACAAGAGGCAGTGAATCCTGCAATATATAGAAGAGGAGTTAGCAGGGTTTGTGCAACGGATAATCCTGGAAAATCAACTGATCCAATGAGATGGGTTAATGTAGGTAATTGTGGAAGTAATAGTATGGTTTGTTGGTTGGATAAGAACAGCGTTGATAATGCAATTACAGATAATAATATTGGTGTGAAGAATGCTACTCTAAATACTCTGACTAATATGCAAGTTCAAAATTTAATAGACAACAATGAAATACTCGGATCAAATGAATCTGCTGCTGCGTTAGATGAAGCACAAGGATTACTCTACGATTTATTGAATAGAAGTAATTCAAAGGCAATAACTTCTCCTGAAAAAGTTGCTAGTGCAAGAAATATTATCTCTAGACTTCAAGGATTGCTTGGAGTTGGAGGAAAGGAATCTTTATTGTTTTGGAATAGAGATAAGGCACAGGCATTGTATATTATGGGGCAAGTTTATGATGCAATTGCTAGAGGAGTGGTAATGAATGATAAAAATTCAAAAGTAAATTATGTTGTTGCTTCGTCTTCTGATTCATCAGGGATATATCTTGGATTGAATGGGAGTTTGAACGAAATTCAGACTGTCTCTTTAAATGATTTGAGTATTTCTGGGCAGTATAATCCTGCAACTAGACAGAATCTTATTAAAAATAGGACTAACACTGGAATTTATATTCAGAATAATAGATTGTATCTTGAAAAGAATTTCTTGGGAGTTAATGGTCTGGCAAAAGATGTTCAACTTGGAGCTATTGATGGAAATGGAAATGTTAAACTACTGAATAATTCTAAGAGTTATATTACAGATACTCAGCTTTACAATGCTCTGAATGGAGCTAAGTTTGGAAGTTATGATATTGGTTCTAAGTCTACGCCTCTTGTTGGTAAGACTAGTTTTAGTTAATTGATCGTCTTGAGAAAAGGGAGATAGGTTGATAAATTATTTTATCAGTACTTATATATTTTGGACTTTAAGTAACATGAAGTTCTTTAAGAACTCGTTCTATTTCAGGTTTAACTAAAGATAAATTTATATTTTTGTATCCTCTTGATATTCTCAATTTTAACTCGTTATTTACTCTTTTTTCTAGCTTTTCTTTTATTATTGTTAAGTCTGTCAAAAGAGGTTTATCTGTAGGATTTATTTTATTTCTGTATGCTTTTGCAATTTCAAAGCTGTTAATAAGTTCTTTACGATATTTTTCTGCTAAACCTTCAAAATCTATTGCTTTTTCAAGAATATAATGAACAATAGCATTACTAAGGTTTGAAATAAACAATTCTATTATTTTATTTTTATTTTGAGTCATTAGATACTTCTTGAATAATGCGATTAAATAGTTTTTGGTATATTTCTTTGAATTTTTCTAAAAATGCATTTTTGTTTAGGGTATTTTCTTTTAGATTATTAATCCCAGATAGGTCGAATTCTTTAATTATAAAGTTAGTTAGCATTTTTTGATTTAATCTTTTATTTTCTAGGAATAATTTTATCGCAATTAGATTTCTTGTTAGATTATATTTGTCTTTACCATTTAGTATATCAAAATTATCAATAATTACTTTACTATTAAGTAGATGTAAGTCAAGAAGTTTGTAATTGGGGTTTTTGTGTGTCTTATAAATGAACTTCCTTTCTGAAATGCATTCAGATAGCATTAATTCATATAAAGGGTCGGAGTTAAGTCCTTCCAATAGTTCTTTGTTTGAAATGCTTAAAATATGCATTTTTATTCCTATTTGAGTATCTAGGGTTTTACTTAGACTTTCGGTACTTATAGGATAATCTGAAATTAATAAGATATCTAAATCATTGAAATTAAATCCTTTATTGAGAAAAGAACCAGTTATTATGATGTTTTGATAATTTTGAACGTTTTTTTTGATTGTTCTAATAATTTTATCTAAGATTTCCAATTTAATAGGTTCTATCTTTTTAATTCCATGAAAGTTAAGAGTTATTTTTTCTTCTTTCTGAATTAGGGAGGCAAGTGGTTTTAAAATAACATAACTTCCAGTAGGCAAAGAGGTTCTGTTCTTTGGTAAATATACTTGATCCATCAAAGTACCTTTACTGATCTTAGCTATTAATTCCATATTACGTAATTATACGTAAGACTATAAAAACCTTTCGCACTGGTTTTTTCAGAGATATTTGAATGAAATGTAAATGTAGAGATTTTATCTGAGGCGATAGAATGTTTTGGATTGTATCCTTTGGAGTCGGAATAGAGATTATTTTTTAGGTCTTTTTTAGATTCTCTTTTTACCATCGGTGTATCATGTGATGGAGTGGGTTTTTAAAACTTGTCGTGAGAAAAGGTCACGGGGACGTGACTGATGAAAATACATTCATAAGGTGGATGAGATAATAAAAGATGAGTAAGCTAGTGGAATATAGCCCGCTCATCTTTATCGATTTCGATAGTTTAATAACCGACTCTATGTTTATATTAGTAATTAAATAGAATGAAAATTACAAAATCATTATAACTATGAATGAGATAATAAATAGTGGTTTGATGAAAGAAGGAAGTTTATCTGCTAAGATTTATTTTTTGCTTTTAAACAAATCACTAACACAAACTGAAATATCCAAGAACATTTATTCTGGTAAGGTTCAACTTGATAATATAAAGAAAAATTTAGATGATTTAGAAAAAGTAGGTTTTGTTAAAAAGAATCCAAGAGACTATGGCATAGGTGAAAACTATAATAGAATATTTTATTCTGCTACATTTAAACCTCTTGAAGATTTTATGATAAAACAAGTTAAATGGAGAAAGAAAGCAAGTAAATCTAAGAAAAAAGAGTTATTAACAAAAAATGATTTGAATTTCATAAAATTATTCTTAAATTCTCAATGGTTTAAAAGATTTTATTCTCAAAAGTTTATGAATCTAGATTTAGAATGTGAAGGTAAAATAAATCGAAGATTCTGTTCGTGTCCAATAAGATTCATGGCAAGATTATTGGAAGAAATTTTTGTAATCTCAGAAACCTTTGGCAATTATCATATATTATTTAATAAAGAAGAAATCACCATAACCAATTTTGATAAATTTATATCTGATAATAGTTTTCGCATTGAAGATCATCATAAGAGGATTATTGAAAAAATTGTTCAATCTGCTAAAGAAGGATTAGGAGATTATGACCGAACAAATAGCACAATAGATTTTTATTTCCATGATTATGGTGTTTTATTCTTACCTCATTCGCTTTCAAGAAAATTGAGTTCTATAGGTAGAGTTCCTTTAACGGTGGCAATATATTTTAATAGTGCAATACGCGATTCTTTAGGAATTTAATTAATCGCCTTGAAGATATTTACTTTCTTTAAAAATATCTTTTCACTGATTAGTTCACTCAATCAATCCACTTTAGGCTTAACCTCTTCCTTAGTCATTCCATTAGAATCAATTTTGACTTCGTATTCTTTAATAATCGGAATTGGATTTTTAAAGAAATTATCAGAATAATAATTTAATTCAAGTCTTACTTTAAAAAATTTGATTACCTTTGATGTGTGTTTTTCTTTAACTTTATCATAATCTAATTCAAATCTTTTTTCTAGATATTCCCTTAATTTCTCAGCATAATGTCCCTTTGAAGGTAAATAATGTTTCGTATATTCAGGTGACAAAAATAAGTCCTTAAATCTTCTTTTTTGCCATCCTTTTGATTTAATTTTATCAATAATCTTTGTACTTAGTTTAATTCCTCTTGCGGGATAATTACCAATATTCCTAATCTCTACACATAATATATTATTTAATTCAAAATCGAGTTCCGAGAGTCTGGAGAAACCAATCGATTGTTTATATATCATAATATTAATTATTGTAGCAATTGCAAGTATTATTGTAAATAATGCAATTATTGCATTATTATCTGCTTTAATATTTGTAAATGGGATATTGCCTTGTTTGAGCCAAGCAAAAACAATAACAATGGTCAATAATATCAACAATAGCGACAAAATAACTTTGCCTAACTCTTGAGATGTTTCAGGAAGAAAAAAAGATATAATCGCTATATACGTTAATACCAGCATCCAAAACATTGAGGTACTTGCTGTTAGTTTTAGCATATTAGATATGATAACTAAAATGACAAAGACGATGGCTAAAATAAAAATTTTAAAAGAACTATTTGCTTCTTTATAAAACTCATACAACTTACTTATACTCATAAATGCTTTACAAGTGATTAGATAATAAATCTTTCTTTTGAAGTATTAACAATTGTCACGAACTTTTGTCTTAATCCATGCAATTGTGCGAACTGAGTACCCACCAAGATACCGTTTATACTTTATGCGGGGACTAGGCACTCACAGAACTTTGTTCCGTGGTGAGTCGAACACTCCTAAATCATGTTCTCCTATTCGAACCTTCGAATCCTCTAGAAATGAAATGCGGGGACTAGGATTCGAACCTAGGAAGGCACTGAGCCAACGGAGCCTAAATCCGTCCCGTTAGACCACTCCGGCATCCCCGCATCTTATAAATTCCTATTATATCTCTGTTTTAAATGTTTAGTTGTGAATCCTGTTGAATGTGTTAGATGATTGATGTTTATACAAAGATATAAAAAGTAAATATATTATTTTATTTTGAGGAAAAGATGGGAAATATTACGGGGACTCAGTGGATTGTTATTGTTCTTTTGGGAGTTTTATTGTTGATAGGAGCTGTTTCATATAGTGGAATTTTTGAGAAGAAAATTATGTTTAGTTCTGGTTCAGGTTCTGGTTATAATACTACAAATAGTACTAATGTTACAGTATCTAATAATTCATGTGCTGGGCCTAATCCTTGTGTTAGTGATTGTAGTTGCAATTGTACAAATGAGACATCGACAATTCTTCCTGGAACACTTGTTTCATTGGGAACTACAAATGGTAGATGCTGTGGTGGAAGTGCAATAGACCCTAATACTGATAATAATAATTGTGGCGGATGCGGGATAGCTTGTTCTAATGGAAGTTATTGTTTTCAAGGCAGTTGCAGTGTTTGTCCTAGTTGTCCAACAACTCAAGGATGCTATTCATATCTAGGTGCAGGTAGCTTAACGGATGCTAATTCTTTATCAAGTATTATTCAAAATAGATGTATTTCTTTAGGTGGAGGAATTTCGCTTCTTGTTTATACTGTTCCTCCTGTTCAACCTTATCAGGGATGTGGTGCTGTTCCTGGATCATCAGTATTTGGAATAGCAATATCTTGTTCGAGTAATCACTAAATTTATCTTAGAGGAAAAATTCCAATTGTTCTGTACGAGTCTTTATTAAATGTACTATCTCTCTCAATTAGAGGAACAGAGTCTTCTCTATTAACTGCTTGTTCAGTTGATTCTTCGTCGTATTTTCCATTTTTGAAGTGATATCCTCCAGCCATGAAATTATTGGAAGCACAACCTGAAATGAGAGATGTTGCTAACAATGAGAGCAATGTTTTGTTTATGCTATTGAATTTCATATAATTTGATGTATATATTAATATATAAATTTTTCTATTAGTTGTTACTAAAAAGGAATTACTTATTTCTTTGCAGTCTTCTCTGCATTTGCAAGAACTTTTTCTTTCAGTTTGTCTTCTAATTTCAATCTGTCAATTAGTTCTTTATATCTGTTTCTAATTGTAACTTCTGTAATTCCTGCTACATCTGCAACTTCTCTTTGCGTTTTCTTTTCATCATGGATTAGAGCAGCAACATAAAGTGCAGCGGCAGCAATTCCTGCTGGTCCTCTTCCAGAAGTTAGTTCAGATACATCTGCTCTCTTTAATATTTTTAGAGCTTCGTTTTGTGCCTTTGGAGAAAGATGAAGAATTGATGAGAATCTTGAGATATAATCTTTTGGAGAACTAGGAGTTACTTTGATTTTAATTTTTCTTACTATAAATCTGTATGTTCTTCCTATTTCTTTTCTTTCTACGTCAGAAGCATTAGCTATTTCGTCGAGAGTTCTGGGGATATTGTATGATCTACAGGCTGCGTAAATACATGCAGCAATCACTGATTCCATCGATCTTCCTCTTACTAATCCTCTTTGAAGAACATAGTTGTATACTCTTGATGCTTCGTCCCTTACAACTGAAGGAAGATTAAGAAATGAGGCTACTCTTCTTAATTCTGACATTGCTAATCTAAGATTTCTTTCAATGGAAGTGGAAACTCTTTCCTGCCACTTCTTCAATCTTAAGAATTTTCTAGTTTGACCTGCTTCAAGTTTATAGATATCTGAAATTTCACCAACATTTGTTGCAAGTCCTTTGTCGAATTTTTGCATTGACATTGGAGCTCCTCCTCTTCCTTTTTTATCAGACTTATCAAATTGTCCTCCTGCATCTTGTCCAGTGTCAACAATTTTTTCTTCAACAATTAGTCCACATTCATTGCACACTACTTCGCCTCTATGGTCATCGTAGGTTAAATTAACGCTTCCACATTCAGGGCATCTTTTGACGTAGCTCATAATTATCCGAAAAGTTTAAATACTAACCGTTTGGACTGTATTTAAACCTTTCTACAATTGTCGAGGATAAGAAAATTAGAAGTTTATTCTTTTATTAGAATTGCGTTTACACAGCCTTCTTGGCTAGGTCTGTTTGTGATTTTTGCTTTTCCAAGAGGAGTTTCGATAACTGCAGATTTCATTAATCTATTTTCTCTTGAGAAGAATCTATTTTGAGGGGTTTCAATTACATTGACAATTTTTGTTTTTTTTATTTTACCGTCTACTATAACATTTGCTTCATCGGACTTCAAGAGAATTGTTTTGAAATGACCTCCTCTTGTGTGGAGTTGTTTTCTTTTTATTTCTCCAATTGTTGTATGTCTTTGAGCATTTCTTTTTTGGAAAAGCTTTTTCTTTCTAAGATTGTGATATTTTCCGCCTGAGATTTTTCTTCCTCTATCCATAGAATCATTGGAAAATGAGGGTTTAAATAACTTTTGCAGAGGTTTTTGTATGTCAAGAATTACATACGATAAAACTCGTTATCCTAGAAACTCTTAGTTTCTGGAGACCATCAAGAACATAAAGTTCTTGAGGCTTCAGTGGTGAGATAAAGAGTATGTAATTCTTGATAATTAAATTTCGAAGTTATATCCTCTTTTAACTTTTGCAGAGAGAGGAGGTTCTTGATTTGGCTGTAAAACTAACATTTCTCCATCGACTCCTATAAAATATTTTTCTACTACTAAATCTTTTCGTTCTGTTGGCTTCTCTATGACTTGGCCATTTGCATCGAATGTTACAGTGCCAATTATTAGTCTTCTTATTGGAACTGAACGAACGTAATCTCTAGGATATCCTTGCTGATCTTTTGCACAGGCGCCTCCATGTATTGTTGGAGTTCTTGCAAAAAATAATTCAAATTCTCTTATTCTTATTTCTGTTTCTATGGAGTTCATAGATATTATCTATGGAAGAAGTTTATATTCTTTATTGTAATTGAATAGATTATAAGAACTATTTGTATTGATGAGGAGCAGTAATATTTATATACACTATTTTTGAATTGAGGATATGGCTACCAAAATTGAAAGACCTTTGGACCTTTTGAACGCATCAAGAGGAAAAGAGGTTCTTGTACAATTGAAGGGTGAAAAGCAGTACGTTGGTACTTTGCTAGCATTTGACATCCACATAAACGTGGTTTTGGATAATGCTAAGGAAGTTTCTAATGGGGAAGCGAAGAAAAATATAGGGTTGACCTTTTTGAGGGGAGACACTATTATATTTATCTCGCCTGCTTCTACTTCATTGAGCAAGTAATTAGGTTTGTTTTATTGTATTACCATAAGGGTAGACAAGAGAGGTTTTCTTTTGTTTAGGCTTAGATTGGACTTTAAATAAAAAATCAATTGTTCTAATTTCTTAATTTGGAAACCAATGACCTGTTTTTTCTACTACTAAAGGCGATTCTCTTTCTGTTTCTGGAAACCAAGGAGGAACGTAAGGATCATCTCTTTCCCAATTTGGACCCATGGAGTCATAACTAGGGTGATCTTTTTCTAGAGTATATTCATTCATTTTTCTTTTCCTCCTTACATCTTTTTTCTAAGAATCAAATTAAACTATAGAGGCCCAAGAAAATGCTATATCATTTTATAGAAAATTTATTCAAGGGCCTTGAAGATTAAATAAGGTCCTTAGAAGTAATTAGAGACAGAGCTAGGTTTCTTACTGCAATGCACTTCAAACACAAAGCTATTTTCTCCACGACTTTTTTAGAGCACTGAAGTTTATAATCATTTCTATTATAATTTTATAGAATCAAGGTCCTTGACTAACTTTGTGTTTTTAAAAACTTTCTTAGCTTCTTTTTCTATTAATTGAGGAGCATGTTCGTATCTTTGAGAAATATGCGTTAGAATCAACTGTTTTGATTTTGATTGCTTTGCTATAGTCGCTGCGTCTTTTGCAGTTAGATGTTTGTACTCTTTGGCTCTTTCTGCTTCTTCTGACAGAAATGATGATTCAGCTATTAAAAGGTCAGAATTTCTTGCTAGATTGATTGCTTCTTTATTGAATGCAGTGTCTAAAATTATTGTCAATTTCTTTCCTTTCTCTAGATATGACACCTGTGAGGACTTTATTTTTTTTCCTTCAATTATAATATCTTTTCCTTCCTGAAGATTTCTTAGGATGGGAGAATTTGGAATTTTGAACTTTTTTAATTTCTTTTTATCTAATCTTAAAGTATCTTTTAGTATAAATGAATAAGCTAATGTTGGAATATCATGATTCATTTCTTCTGCTACAATTTGAAAGACTTTGTTTTCTAAAACTATTCCTTTTGAAATCTCATGAACTTCTATTTTTATTCTGATTCCAAGCATTATTTGTCTTATTGCTTCCATTTGTTTTTCTGTGCCTCTTGGTCCATAGATATGAAGTGTTTTTTGATAATCAGTCATTGCAAGGGTTTGTAGGAATCCAGGAATGCCTAAAATATGATCTCCATGCCAATGAGTTATAAATAAACGATTAATTTTATGTGGACTGAATTGTGCGTATTTGAACTGTCTTTGAGTTCCTTCTCCACAGTCAACAAGAACTGTTTCATTTTCAAGTTCCACTATAATTGCACTATGATTTCTTAGTTTTGTGGGTATTGCATTTCCAGTTCCTAAAAAAGTTACTTTCATATGTTTCATATTTTGAGATATAACTGTTTGTTTATATAGGTTACGAGGGAAGGTTTATAAGAAAGCTAGACTTTTATTGATTATGAGAGGATTGAGATATATTTTAGCAAGTTTGGTTGCAGTTTTTGCATTGACTTTTTTATTTTATTCTTTAGTTCCTGTTAAGACAACGGGTTTTAATGTTGCGAAAACTGGAGAGGCTTCATTTGGTAATGGTTTTAGAGTTTACAATCCAAATTTTGAAGTAAAATCTGGAGTTGCTAGTGTGGAATATTATATTCAAGAACTTTCTGGTAAAAATAGAGAAATCAATATTTATTATGAAGTTTATGATGTTAATGGAGTAGTTTATTCTTCTGGAGATAGTAAAATAGTTGTTGGTGCAAATGAAAATAAGAAGTATCTGTTGTCATTTCCATTTTCAGATTATTACAGAGGAACATTTTTGATTAGAGCTTCTGATGGAAAGGAAAGCAGTATTTCTTCTGTTTTTTTGAATGACAAAGATATAACATCTAATGTTATTATGGAATCACCTTCAAGACTTTTTGGAGGGTTTGGTGTGTTTTTAGTAATTTTAATTTTGTTATTTTATTTTGTTAGAAATATTCATAGGAGAACTAACTATAAAAGATTTGCTAAAGAAAGACATAATTCTAGATTTATTAATCTAGACATATAATTAGCAACTTTTAAAAATTGAGTTTGACTGGAGATATAATGGGTGAAAGGGAGGGAAGTGAAAGGAGGGTTGAAGGTAGGATAAATCTATCTGAAAGAGCAGATATTGGCCTGAATATTGAGACATATAATGATATTTTTTCTAGTTTTGATCCTAGACCTTATTCTCAGAAGGCACTTTCTCAGGACTTACTTAATGAATTGAAAAGGGCTACAAGAGAGACCACTCCTGGAGGAATTGAATTGACATTTATCATGCCAAGAGATAAAAGAAACTGGGAACATGAAGTAGTCATCAAGAGAAGATTAAGGGAACATTTTAAGAAACATTATATTCAATTGGTTTCAGATTCAAAGAGGTTGAAGTTTAGAGGGTATGGAATGGCATTGTTAGGAGTTTTGATGATATTTGTGTCTAGTTTATTGTATTCTATAGAAGATTCAAATTTTCTAATTCGTTTTCTTGTAATTCTTCTTGAACCTGCTGGTTGGTTTACTGCTTGGACTGGTCTCGAGGATATTTATTATACTGGAAGAGAATTGAAGAAAGAATTAGATTTCTATGAGAAGATGAGTAATGCAGAAGTAGCTTTTGTCTCTACCTAATTTTTGATTGGTGTTTGCAATAGGATAATTTTATAAATGAGATAAATGCATTTTAGTTGTGGTTGATGCTCCCGTAGCTCAGCCTGGATAGAGCATTGGACTTCTAATAACTAATAGAAGCAATCCAAGGGTCACAGGTTCAAATCCTGTCGGGAGCGTAACAGGATTTGAAATCCTGAGGAAAAATTTCCTCAGTCCCTCAAACTTTAGAAAGTTCTCGGAATCCTGTCGGGAGCGTAATATAATAAACAGGGGTAAAAGATTTAAATAATAAGTCTGGCTAAATTAGGGATGGGTTTTTGGGAAGGTATTAAGAAAGTTTGGCAGGAGGTAACGAAAGGCGTTTCTAAATTAATTAAAACTGCACAAATTGAAAATAAACTTCATAATGAGGCTTATCAGAATAAAAGAAGGATATTGATGAATTTAGGTATAAGTGATTTGAAGAATTTATCTTATTTGCTTGGATTAAAGTTGGAATATGAACAATATATGGAAGAAGGTAGTTTTGTTATGAAAGAAAGAAAAATAAAATTGAATAAGTTTGATTATGTAGATAGGTTAGCAAAAACTCCTTATGCAGAACTTGTCTTGAAATTAAGGCATTTACATAAATCTGTTTTGGCTGATGAAATGGAAAGAGATATCTCATTTTTAGAAAATAAAATGAATGAAGAAAAAGAAATTATAACTCAAGAAATTCTTCCTGAGCAACAGAAAATTAAGAGAGATACACTTTTATCAACATTTGTCAAGACAATAATAAATGAAATTATCTCAATAAATCCAGAGAAATGCAGAAAAGAACACGATTATCAAACAGAGCTAAAAGGTGTTTTAAAGGGTTCTATTAAAAAAGAGTTTCCTAAGTCTAATGTTTCGGTAGATACGGAATATAAGACTAAAACGGGAAGAAGGTTTGATATTATGATACAGATTGATAATTATAAAATAGGTGTAGAGACCAAAACAAACATGAGCAGTTCAGCACAATTTCAAAGGGTTAAGGGACAAATATTAGAATATTCTGAGTTTGCAGATGCATTAATCCTCGTTCAGAAAGAACCCTTAGAGGATAAGGTAGGGTTAGAAAATCTTAAGCAGGTATCTAGACTTATGTCTATCCCTTTTAATGTTGTTGCTAATGGGAACGTGAAGATTTAGATTTTAGACATGTACCCCAGTTTTTTAACGAAATCTCTTGATGTCGGCGGGAGCGTAACAGGATTAAAGAGTAGAATTATATATCTAGATAATTTTTAGTTTGTATGAGAATTGCAATTAATGCTTTAATAATTAAGAATGGAAAAGTCTTGCTTGTAAGAAAGGGAGAAACTTGGATTTTACCTGGAGGTAAACTCGAAGAAGGAGAAAATGATTTGCAATGTCTTTCTAGGGAAGTTGCTGAGGAATTATCTGGAACAAAATTGTGTAATGTATTGTTTTATGGAGAATTTGAAGGGCAAACACCACATAAGAAAGATATTTTGAAAGCTAGAGTTTATTTTGCAGATATTGACGGTGAACTTTATGGAGTCAGAAAAGGAGATTCTATTTTAGAGGCTAATTGGGTGGATAATATTTTTGGATGTAAACTGTCAGATATAACTTTTAAAATTATAACTTCTTTAAAGAGAGAAGGTTATTTGTAAATTGTAATTTAGGTAATATAAATGTTTAAAACCGATGATTTTGTTTGGTTGGAATGGATGTTTATGAAGAGAGTTTAAAGTTACATGAAATGAATAAAGGTAAATTGGGAGTGATGTCTAAAGTTACTTTGAAGAATAAAAAAGATTTGACTCTTGCGTATACTCCAGGAGTTGCTGAACCATCAAGAAGAATTGGAACAAATAAGGAAGATGCGTATAAATATACTAATAAAGGAAATATGGTTGCAGTAATTTCTAATGGAACAGCAGTTTTGGGATTGGGAGATATTGGAGCTTATGGAGCAATTCCAGTTATGGAAGGAAAGGCAGTTTTGTTTAAAGAATTGGCAGGAATAGACGCATTTCCTATTTGTATTGATTCTAAAGACATTGAAGAAAATATCAAAACAATAAAAAACATTGCTCCTATCTTTGGAGGAATAAATTTGGAAGATTACAAGGCGCCTGAATGTTTTGAGATTGAAAGAGGATTGCAGGATTTAGGAATTCCCGTTATGCATGATGACCAGCATGGAACTGCGATAGTGGTATTAGCAGGATTATTGAATGCTCTTAGAGTTGTTGGAAAGAAAAAAGAAAACATTAAAATTGTTGTAAATGGAGCAGGAGCTGCAGGGATTGCAGTCGTTAAACTTCTTTTGAAATATGGCTTTAGTAATGTGATTATGTGTGATAGTAAAGGCGTAATTCATAATGGAAGAAAAGACTTAAGCGAAGAGAAAAAAGAAATTGCAGAAATTACTAATATTGCTTGTAAATATGGGCTCGATAAGGAAGGTTGTGTTATTGGTAATTTAGAAATTGCTTTGAAAGGAGCAGATGTATTTATAGGAGTAAGTAAAGGTAAGTTGGTTAGTAAAGATATGATTAAAAGTATGAATTCTAATTCAATTGTTTTCGCAATGGCAAACCCTATTCCTGAAGTAATGCCTTCAGATGCTATTGAATCTGGGGCAGTAGTTGTTGCTTCTGGAAGAAGTGATTTTCCAAATCAAGTTAATAATGCTCTTGCTTTTCCTGGAGTATTCAGAGGAGCATTAGATTGTAGATCTACTAGAATTAGTGAAGAAATGAAAATTGCAGCTGCTGAAGCTTTAGCAGGAATGATTGAGAAGCCTACAGCAGACAAAATATTACCAGATGTATTGGACAAGCAAGTAGTCATTATAGTTTCCGAAGCAGTAAAGACTGCTTGGTTAAATTCTAAATAAATTAATAAAAATAAAAAAATAAATTTTTCTTTTACTTCTTACTCCAGGAAGCTATTCCTATAAATATAAGGTTTAGTGGAGAGATTATTGAAAGTATTGCACACCATCCAGGTTTGCCTACTTTTTTAAACATCTTCCAGTGCCATATTACCGAGTATATGTAAAAGATGAACAGCGCAATCATTACAATGACTATACCTAAAATTGGAATAGGCATTAGAATTATTGATGCTAAAAGCCACCAAGGCCAAGATTTCATATTTGATGCTTTATAGGCAATAATTAATGGACCTATGCAAGGAATCCAGGCTAAACCTGGAGATTTTATCTTGACTTTTTTTGCAATTGACTGATATGCAAATCCCATGTAAACATAGATTGCAATCCATATAAATATCATTGAAATGAAAATTGCAAACAATGCGGCGACTATTGCACCTCCTGCTAGACCTTCTACTAAAACTTCATCTCTTGTAAAGTTTGCTGCAGCATATAGTGTTTCTAGAAACATATTATACCTCCTTTCAAATTCATGATATTATTAAGAATATGTTATATATAAATGTTAAAGAATTGGCTAATTGAATTTTCGGAGGGTTAAGGTTTAAATAATAGACATTTCCTTTAATTGAGTCTGTGCAGGGACTTTCTGTTTTTGTATAGACTAATGCGCATATAGCACAATGGTAATGCAATCGGCTGCAGCCCGATTTACCCAGGTTCGATTCCTGGTATGCGCTCTACAACCTTTCTTTAGAAAAGAAAGTTTCTAGGAGTTTAAAGAAACTATTAATCGAAGTGCTTATGAAATAAGTTATACAGTATCTTGAACTTTTGCAAGTTCTTGAATTCACTGTATGCGCTTAGACCTTGCTATTAAGATATTTTTTTAATCTTTCTACATTTTCTTTGTGTCTAGGATGGGTACTTTCGCCTGTTTCTAGAAGATGTTGTTCTCTTTTTAATAGATATTTTGGGTTCATAACACATATGGGAGTTCCTTCTAGATCTTTAATTGTGCATGTAAAATCTGATTCTGAATATTCAATGGGATGTTTCCAATCACTCAGGGATTTTATTTTTCCAGGAGAAGAGGGAATATGTATATGTAATCTAATATGATTTTCTGGCGTAAATTTTTGAGATAATGTATTTGTTTTTAAGTCTATCTTTGTAAATTCTATATTTCTTCTAGCTTGTGAATTTTCTCCTAATGCTTCTTCTAGTGTTATTGGACGAAATAAATGATATTTTACAGGGCTTCCCTTTGTTGCTTTTCCGCTTATTCTTCTCATTAGGTGATAATCCTTTTCTCTTGCTATTTCTATTTGTCTTTCTAATATTCTTTTATCTCCTGAAGTTGCAAGATGAGTCCAGACTTGTGACTGAGTAAAATCATCAGTTAATGTTGCAACTCCTAATCCTCCACAAAGAAGCCTATTTTGAAGTGGTAATTCTTTGAATAGGATGCTTAGTTCTCTTACCCATTTTTTAAGTTCTGTTTGGGTTTGAGAGTTATTTTGAAGACTATGATTATTGTAACCTATTTCTACTGCAGCATACCATTCAGGTTTAAGAATTCTTTTTCCTTCTATAAATGAGAGAGGAAGAAAGAGTCGACTTATACAGTATCTTACTAAACCCATAGGTCGAAGAGTTTTTTTCAGTATATAAATAAATTCCCTCATTTTTACCACTAAAGAGGGCATTTTAGTGAATGTTAAGGTTTAAAAGGAAGGAGGTTTTAAGAAAATTATATTTATTATAAGGAGGTCAAAGATGGCTACACAAGGTTATTGCGTTAAGTGCAAGAAAAAGGTTGATATTAAGGATCCTAAGGAATCCTTAACTGCAAAGGGTACAAAGATTGCTAAGGGCAAGTGTCCAGATTGCGGAACAACTGTTTGCAGAATGGGAGGATTGAAGTAAATAGATTTACTTTTTTTTATTTTGTTTGGAATAGTTTAAATAGAGGTTTACGTGATTTAAAATATGGAAGAGAAGTTAACTATAGAAGATTTATCCAGTTTTTGTAAGAGAAAGGGATTTGTTTTTAAGAGTAGCGAGATTTATGGAGGAATGGCTGGTTTTTGGGATTATGGACCTTTAGGTGCAGAGTTATTTAGTAACTTAAAGCAAGATTTTTGGAAGTTTTTTGTTCATCAAAAGGAAAATATGGTTGGAATTGAGGCATCTATTATTAGTCATCCAAAAACTTGGGTTGCTTCAGGGCATGTTTCTAATTTTTCTGATGTTGCAGTAGTTTGTAAAAAATGTAAGAAGGCGACTAAGATTGATAAGAGAGAAATTGGTAAAGTAAAGTGTGAATGTGGAGGAGAATATAATGTTCAAGGAGAGTTTAGTTTAATGTTTAAGACATCGGTTGGTGCTTTAGAACCTATGGACGTTTATTTGAGGGGAGAGACTGCTCAAGGAATGTTTTTAGATTTCAGGCAGATTTACGATACTTCTAGGGTAAAATTGCCTTTCGGAATATTACAAGTTGGAAGATGTTTTAGAAATGAGATTGCACCTAGAGACTTTATATTTAGATCAAGAGAATTTACAATTGGAGAGTTCGAGTTCTTTATTCATCCTGAGGAGGATGTTTGTGATTTATTGACTGAGGATCATATTAATTTTAAGCTTAATTTATTGGATGCAGAGACACAAGAAAAAGGTAAAGATTCTCTTAAGGAAACTACTATAGGAAAAATGTTGAAGGAAAAGAAACTTGGGAATTGGCATGCATATTGGCTGGCAGAGCAATTGATGTGGTTTAGTAAATTGGGATTGATTGGTAATATTAAAGTTAGAGAGCATATGAAGTCTGAACTTTCGCATTATTCTTCTGCTACTTTTGATATGGATTATATGTATCCTTTTGGAAGCAAAGAAATTGCTGGAAATGCTAATCGGGGGCAATATGATTTAACTCAACATGCAAAATATGCAAATGAGAAGTTAGAAGTATTTGATGATAAGTCTGGTAAAAGGGTTTTGCCTAGAGTTATAGAACCTACTTTTGGAATGGATAGAGTATTTTTAGCTTTAATATGCAATTCTTATAATTATGATAAAAAAAGAGATAATGTTATTTTGAAGTTGCCTGCTTATCTTTCTCCCATTAAAGCAGCGATATTTCCTTTAACTAAGGAAGATAATTTGATTAAGATGGCAAAGAAGATTTATACTGAATTAAAAATGGAATGGAATGTTGTTTACGATGAATCGGGGAGTGTTGGAAAAAGGTACTCTAGAAATGATGAAATTGGAACGCCTATGTGTATAACCCTAGATGAAGATAGCTTAAAGGATAAATCAGTTACTATTCGTGATAGGGATACAACTAAACAGATAAGAGTTAAGATATCTGAACTTGATGAAGTTGTTAAAAAGGTTATCAAAGGTGAAAGTCTATTGAAGTTAGGAAAATTAGTTGAAACGAGAGTTAAAGATTAGTAAGGAATTAATTAGCAGAACACTTATGACATTCTCCCTTGATTTCTAATTGTATGCTACTTATTGAACCTGGGAGTTTTAGCTTTTTAAGAAAATCTAAATTTTTTATTTCAAAGTGTGTAATCTTATTAGTTTTTTCGCAAATATAGTGGCAGTGGCTGGATTTTTCTTTAGAGTATAACGTACGTTTTTCACATATATAAGAGTATATTTGATTTTTTCTTTTTAAATCTTTTAAGAATCGATATATTGTTGCAATTCCTAATGAGGAATCTAGTTTTTTTGACTCTTTCAAAATTGTTTCGACTGTAAAAATACCTCTAGTATTATTTATTACTTTTTCGATTATAGCTTTTTGTTTAGTGTTTCTTGATATTTTCATTTGCTTATTGATAATAAAAATCAATAAGGTTTTTAAATATGATTATTATGATTTTATTATGTTAGGGTTTGTAGGATATACTTTGATTAGTGTGTTATTAATTAGTTTAATTTCGTTTATGGGTTTACTTTTTTTTAGGGTTAGTGAGAAAAAACTCAATAGAATTTTAATTTATTTAATAAGCATTGCTGCAGGAGCTTTGTTTGGAGATGTATTTATTCATTTGATTCCAGAAATTTCGAATAATAACGGATTTACAATTGGTGTTTCTCTTTCTTTTCTTCTTGGCGTTTTAATATTTTTTATATTAGAAAAAGCAATACATTCACAGCATTATCATTCAGATGAACATGAACATAAAACTAAAAATGTTAAACCTTTAGCTTATATGAGCTTGACAGTAAGCACGATTCACAACTTTTTAGATGGTCTTGTTATTGCTCTTGCATATATGGTCAATATTCCTGCAGGTATTGGAACTACTTTAGCAGTATTTTTACATGAGATTCCTCACGAAGTTGGAAGTTTTAGTATTCTTCTTCATGGAGGATTTACTAGAAGGAAGGCATTATTTGTTAATTTTATCTCTTCTCTTTCTGCAATCCTTGGTGCAGTTGTTGCTTTAGTTTTGGGAGAGATTGTTCAGAGTCTTCAGAATGTACTTATTCCAATTGCTGCTGGAGGTCTTTTGTATATTGCAGGAAGTGATTTGATTCCTGAATTGCATAAGGAGTCTCATAATGTTAAATCTGCTTTGTTGCAGATTTTAATGTTAATTGTGGGTATTGCTACTATGTTATTGCTTTTGGTTGTTGGATAGAGATAGATTTATTAAGTTTTTAATATAAATTAAAGTATGAATAAAAGAGTTATGAGAATACTTTATTATATTGCTTGGGTGGTAGGAATATTTGCAGCTGTAGTTTTGATTTATGGTATTGTTAAATCTTTAGCAGGATAATGGATATTGAATTTTTGAGTTGGTTTGGAAATATGATCAACTTTTTGGTGTTTGCTTATATTGCAATAAATATTGTAAACACTAGTTGCTTTAACGAATTTGAAATGAGCTTGTCTCTTGTAGGGCTTTTAGCTTCAATACTTATTCAAGTAGTTTCAATTGTTAATAAATATCAATAGATTTATAACTTTGTTCTATAGAATATTTTTGAGGGCCTGTGTTTCAATGGTAGAATTTTCTCATGGCATGGGAGAGATCCGAGTTCGATTCTCGGCAGGTCCACTTTCGAGAATCGAAGTGCTCACAGACTTTGTCCGTGGCAACTTCAACTCTAAAGAGATTGAAGTATTCTCGGCAGGTCCATATTTATTATAACAAAATTTAAATATTAAACAATTTTTAGAAATATATGACTGTTAATTTAATAAGATTGTTGCCAGAAGGATTTGAAGCTGAACCTTTATTTGATACTGAAAAAAAATATCTAGCATTTAGACAAGATTACATAAATGAGGTAGGTCCTAAATTAATTGAATGGGATTTGGCTAGAGCAAGAAGCGAGAGAGATTCGATGTGTCATTTAGTTGATTAAATGTAAGTAGACTTTAATTTATCTGTATTTTTAACTATTATGTTTTTTTCTAGATATATTGTTCTCTATCTTTTGGAGAGCATTTTAAGGAACATTTATAAATAAAATTTTATTTAAATGGTTATGAGTAAGTCCATTGGGATTATCTCTATAAAAGGAGGGGTGGGAAAGACGACGATTGCTTCAGCTCTTGCTGTAGATCTTGTAAATAATTATGGAAAAAAAGTACTTCTTGTAGATGCTAATTTTTCTGCTCCCAATATTGGAGAACACATGGATATTTTGAATCCTGCATCAACTGTTCGAGAAGTTCTTGCTGGGCAGGTAAGTATTAACTCTTCGGTTGAACATAGATATGGCGTTGATGTTATTTCAGGGACGTTTAAAGATTATGGAGATATAAACATCTTAAAATTAAAAGATAGAATTGAGAGAATTAAGAATGCTTATGATTATATTGTTATAGACTCCTCTCCAAATTTAAATGATGAGATGTTGTCAACTATTCTTGCTTCTGACGCTCTATTTGTAGTTTCTACTCCCGATACTCCAACTTTGAACTGTTCAGTTAAAGCGGCACAGTTAGCTAAACAAAGAGGAAAGCCTATTGCAGGAGTTATTGTTAATAAGATAAGAGATCCTAAGTTTGAATTAAGTTTGCAAGATATAGAAAAAAATACAGGGATACCTGTTGTTGCAATGATTAAGGATGATAAAGCACATGGTCGTGCTCTGTTCACAAGAATTCCTATGCCTTTGTACAAATCTAGATCTAGATGTTCTAAGGAAATTAAGTCTTTAAGTGCTTCAATTACTGGAATGGCAAGGTCTCCTTCATTTTTAGATTATTTAATTCCAAGGCATTTTAGCAAAGAGCATACTAATAGACAGCTGTTGAAAGAAGGATTTTATACCGAAGTATTCAAATAAATTTTAGTATTATTTAAATAGTTTAACTGTTCTTATTTATTATGAGCAAGAAGGGATTAAGAATACTTCAGATTATTGCATGGGCTATGGGTTTTATTGCTTTAGTCTTATTGCTTTATGGTATAATTAGAATCATTATATCATGAAAATATCAAATGCTTTAGAAATATTATCTCAAATAATAAATTTTGCAATTTTCATATATTTTGCTATTATTTTAATAAAAACTAATTCTTTGGACTGAGAAAATGCTTTTGCTTTCTCCGAGCTAAAGCCACAAAGGTTACGCGAAAAGCATTTTCGAGGTGTTCAAGAAATCAGCACGCTCTGGACTTTAGCCCTGAGTTCTTGACATATTACTGGCTTGTTAATCAGTGCAATAGGATTGTTTTCTTCTTTAGTTGCAAGTATAGTCTCTAAACTTGAAATCGGATAAATTAATAAGCAAAGAAGTTTTGATTTTTTTATGGAAGATGGAAAATGTATTTTTTGTAGGATTATAAAAGGGCAGATTAATTCAGAAATAATTGCAGAGAGCGGATCTTTTATTGCTATCAAGGATATTAAGCCTAGTGCTGAAGGACATACTTTAATTATTCCTAAAGAGCATTTTATTACTTTGTTGGATGTTCCAGATAAGTTAGGGAATGAGATGCTTAGATTTACAAAGCAGGTTGCTTCTGAACTAATGGACAAAAAATTTGGAGATGGTTTTAGACTTAGTTGGCGATTCAACAATAACTAAATTC
>ERZ1292629.599-Hain-H43-01um-R1-599-length-39836-cov-7_pt2 | contig 23807 bp, 23 predicted proteins | sample MGYA00564399_ERZ1292629 | MGnify/ENA primary metagenome ERZ1292629 (study PRJEB36523, sample SAMEA6512636) | groundwater metagenome | collected 2019-01-08 | study: AquaDiva: Metagenomics assemblies of 32 groundwater samples | reverse complement strand
GCAATCATTGAATAGAACCAGTTTTTAAATTGTCCAGGAAAACTTTCAGTAATAAATTTTGCTGGGAACCATTCTTGCCAATATTTTTTATCTGTAATGTAACTTAACTTCTTTGTTTTTGGATCTATTAAGGTTGAGAATGGAACAATTCCTGCATCAAGCCAAACATTGCCTACATCAGCTACTCTTTCTACTACTTCACCACATTTACTGCATTTAATTCTTACTTCATCAATATATGGCTTATGAGGAGAATGTCCGCTAAATTCACTCCATCCCGATACAGCTTTCTCTTCTAGCTCTTCTTTTGATCCAATTACTTCAAAGTTGCTACAATTTTTACATTCAAAAATTGGAAGAGCCAGTCCCCAATATCTATTCTTTTTACTAATTAACCAATCATGCATGTTTGATAGCCAATCAAGTTCTCTTTCTAGTCCAAACTCAGGGTGCCAAGATATCTTGTTGGCAGTTTCTACCATTTGCTCTCTTAATGTCATACCATTCTCTTCTTTAATATCCATTGCTATATACCATTCAAAAGTTACTTTCCAAACAAGTTCTGTTTTACATCTCCAACATGCAGGATACCTGTGAGTATAATGAAGTGTTTTTAGAAGATATTGTCCATTTTCAATTGATCTTAATAAATCAATAATAAGTTCCGGATGTTTTTTAGCATTCTTGCCACTTAATTCATTCATTCCCTCTAAATATGAAGCGTCATCAGCAATTAAAGAAATAACTGGCAAGTTTTCTTTTTTTCCTAAGTCAAAATCTTCTTTTCCAGCTCCAGGTGCAACGTGTAAAAGACCAGTTCCTTCTAAGGAAACAACTATTTCTGATCCATCAACTACAGTATGAAAAGTTTTTGGGTTTTCCTCTTTTGCATTCTCTACAATTGGTAAATCATCAAATGGTGCAGCGTATTTAAGCCCAACTAAATCTTTCCCATCAATTTCTTTAACTTCTTTCCACTCCACTCCTGTATCGTTTAAGATATAATCTGAAACCAAAACTTCTTTTCCTTTAACTAGCCTTACTGGAGTATTACCGTTTTCATCTTTTGAAATAAAAATAATCTTTTCTCCTTTTGTGTTTTGCCAAATCTTATATTTATATTTTATATTTACTCCAACTGCTACGTTTGCAGGAACTGTCCAAGGAGTTGTTGTCCAAACCAAAAGAAATGTGTTATCAAATTCTTTATCTAATATTTTAAGTTTTAAAAATATTGTTTCATGGGTTAATTCTTTATAATCCTCTGTTAACATTTCATGTTGAGAAATTGCTGTCTCACATCTTGGACACCATGGAACACTATCTTTTCCTTTATAAATCCAACCTTTATCAAAACAGGTTTTTAGAAAATGCCAAATCATGTAGTTATTCTCATCGCTCATTGTGTAATATGAGTTATCCCAATCCATAAAATAAGCTAAACGCTTACTTTGCTCTGATTGAATATCTGAATATTTAATTACTCTTTGCTTACAAAGCTCTACAAACTTTGCAATACTTTCCTTTTTATTTCCTTCAACAAGGTTTTCTATATCTTTTTTATTTCTAATATTAAGCTCTTTTTCAACTTCAACCTCTACCCATAAACCTTGGCAATCAAAGCCATTTTGAAATCTTTGTTTATATCCTCTCATATTCCAAAATCTTTGCCACAAATCCTTATATGTTCTTCCCCAAGCATGGTGAACACCCATTGGATTGTTGGCTGTTATTGGACCATCTAAGAAGGCGTATCTTTTTGTAGAATTTTCGTTTCTTGTAAGGTATTTTTCAACTAGCTTTTCCTTTTCCCATTTTTCTAAAAAGCCCTTTTCCATTAATGGAAAATCTACTTGTGGCGTGACTTGTTTAAACATACTGATAATTTTAACTTAAAAAACATATTAGTTCAAATACTTTTCTATATTTTCCAAATGCTCCTCGTAAGTTACACTGCAATGAATATTTTGATAATAATCATGAAGATAGTAAAAACAATCTGTTTCTTCTGGATTTAGAGCTGCTTCTATTGCATCAATGCCTGGGTTTGTAATTGGATGTGGAGGTAATCCATTGTATTGATATGTATTATATAAAGAGTCTGTATTCCTAATATCAGATCCAGATACTACTGACCACCATTTATCTCCTACTTTTCCTTTTGCATACTGAACTGTTGCATCAATTTGTAATCTTTGGCCTTTTAATAATCTATTCCAGATAACTCCTGAGATTATTCCCATATCTTCTTTGCCTGCTGCTTCTCTTTGGATTAAAGAGGCAATTTTTACTCCTGTTGTCCAAAGAATATCTTTTTTTGCAAAACCTTCTAAATATGGAGCAGTTTTTTCATTAAAATTAATAATCATTCTTTTTGCAATATCTAGGCCATCATAAGTAACGGGAATTAAATATGTATCTGGAAAATATACTCCTTCTACGTAGTCATATTTCATTGCTGTATAAACAGTATTCCATTTATCTAATTCTTCACTGTTCCAGCCAAAAGTTTCTTGTAATCTTTCTCCAATTTGTTCTTTTCTAATTCCTTCTGCAAAACTAAACCATTTAAGATCAACTGGACCTGTGATTTTATCTACCAATTGAAAAAGATTCATATTTTTTGATAAATAATATCCTCCACTTTGAATTTTATTATGTTTCCCTTTAATAGTTAGAACTAAATCCATTGCCCAAAATGATTTAATAAAACCTTTTTCTTTTAAATCTTCAATTACTATTGGCTCACCAAACTCCTGAGGAACTGTATAAGTAACAATGGTTTTATCATTTGAGGGAGCACTAAATGGATTAAAAATTATTAAGCCAAAGAGTAACGCTAATAAAATTATAAGTGACAGTATTATTTTTTTCATTTAATAGAGGAAACGTTTTCCCATTCTATCCTAAATTAGGTGGTACTTCAACTCTAGATAAAATTAACATTATTCTACTTTGCTAACCTTTTATTAAAAGACTGATACAGATGGACTGCTGTTATAACAGTTCTAAAGATTAATCCGCCTTTTTTCTTGGGTGCTTTATAGACAACTGTTGACTCTCCTAAAGCTCTTGGTAAAACTACTAATGGTACTGCTTCTTCCCTTACTACTTGTTCAGTTAAACCAGCTTCTCCTCTAAAAAATTTCAATAACTGTTCCCTGCGTCTTCTAGCATCATCTTGTGTTGGCAAGACAGCTCCTATTCCATGTGGGAAATTAGCTATAAGAATTCTTTGAGATATTTCTCTTTCCTCGTTAGTTAAAGCTCCACCTATTTCTCCTCTATTATGTTCTGGCATAGAGCATATATTATCACTGTATTTTATATTGTCAATACAATGTAATTGCATAAATGAGGTATATGTGAAGAATTTATTTACTTATTCCTTAAGTATCCTAAATTTGCCATTCTGCGTCTTGACTTAATTCTTGCAAGATCAAGCTTTATTAATACAGATGGTTGAATTACTGCTTCTTTCCAAGGTCCTGTTGCTAAAACTTCTTTTTGCAAATGTAATACTCCTATTCTTTCAAGCATAAAATATTATTTTATAATTAAATCACCAAGATAAAAGCTGATAGAAAACCCTTATGTCTTTCTATTTATGTTTTAAAATTCCACCAACAGCTCTATGCCAAAATATCATTTCCCCTTTATATAAGATTTCCTCGTATCCGTAAAAATCAGTAATATCTCCCTCTTGGGTATAAGTATATTTCCAATCTCCTTCAATAAATTCATGTGGACCTCTTAAAGATTCAAATCCCTCTTCATCCTTTGATAATGCTTTTTTGAGGAAATCAAAAGTTTGATTGGAGATATCGTCTTTTCCTTCAACCATTCCGCCACCATAACCTGACCACCAAATTGGCTCATCATTCAATCTAACAATTTCTTGCCCACCTGATCTTGAATGTCCCGTATAACTATCTCTGTAATACCAGGGTGATTCTTTATCATAAACTAGTTCAAAAAATCCTGGTCTTTCTGGATGCCCTTCATATTTTCCACCTCCAGCATAAGTTGACTTAGCTGCTCTATTTACAAAATCAAATAATTGTTTTGGGGTAAAATTATTTTGCACAAATTAATTATATCATAGTAAATTGAGGCTAAAAAACTTTACTTAGCATATTAATAGATATGCAGATTTTTAAACAACAATGTCAACATAAAAACAACCCATTGTTAAAAAACGAATGGGTTGTTAAATTTACCTGTATCTACCTTTTATGGCAAGATTGTTGTCCATTGGTCATTTAAACCAAAACCTGGTGCGCCAATCTTACTATACAATCCATTTAATCCTCCTGCTGGGTCATTCCATACTTCTTGAACGATAGTATATTGTCCCCAAAGAGGGCTACCTGGACCCGTCCAAACTATTTTTACAAAATCTGTGTAGTGCTGGACATCACCATTTGTATCTGTGTAACTACCATTAAGTTGATTCGTCAACCAACCTAAACTTGTTCCACCTACAACACCATCAACTAGTCCTCGATCTAGTTTGTTATCCGCGTTACAGTCAACATTTGCCAACCATGAATCACTCCACTTCATTATGAGCTTATCACCCGAAGTAACTGGTACTGTGGGGCGAGAGAAATTATCATAGTATCCGTTAAATATATGAGCTTGATAATTATAGCCCCATTTGTCATAGCCAGCAACAATAGGATTACCTACACTATCGGTTATTGTTCCATCTTGTATCGTCGCACAGAGGGCTGGTTTTGCTGCAAACACAGGGAAAACAACTACTGCTAATGCAAAAACGGAAAAAATTGTTCCAAATATAATTTTTTTCATTTTATTCACCTCCTTTCTTTTATAAAATAAAAAACCACCCTAGAAAGAGTGGTTAATGAACGGAAAATATATAATTATTTACCTGCCTTTTCATAGGAGTATAATTGCACTTTAAGATTTATCTGTCAAGAGGATTTGTAAAAATGTTAAAGATATCTTTATTTCTCACCTCAATTATTACTAAAAACACTTAAGTAGAATATAGACTTTTTAAATTAGTAGATAGAGCAGAACTTGATCCGAGGGTAAATGATACTTGAACCCATTGTTCTCTAATTATTTATTGAAGCGAAGTAAAATCTTGTTCGCTTAAAGTAATTACAGCAATTTGAGCGGCGTTTATAAAATCATTAGGATTATTATTGTTGATTGTGTCATCATAGCGGACTTTCTTTGTATCAAACTCAAACCTAACTGTTGGCGAAACTACTTCTTCTACGGTATGAAATCTTACTTTTTCAACTGGAATTTGAGTTATATAGTAATCAGATGTGTCTGGATCTGCTTTCCAAGCAAATTGTACGAAAGAGGCTGAGCCTCCTTCAATAGAACCATTAGCTGTTCCACCAAATAAAAAATATTTCCCAGTAAACGTTCCAGAAATTTCAAATCCTGGAATTTGTTTTAAATCAATTAATTCATGCGGATTTGTTAAGCCAAAACTTTCTAAAGCAGAATCTCTTTCTCTATAAGGTCTTTCTACAGAATCTACTATAGCCATTCCAAACGCTAAGGAGCCGCCAACTAAGGCTGTTCCACCCACTATTCCTGCGCCAACAGTTAATGTTTTCTTTAAAAATTGTCTCCTACTCAAATGAGGTTTTTCTACCATAGTAAAAGATTGTAGCATATTTAATTCGAAAAGCAACCTGAAGATTACCTACTTAGATTAATATACGATAAATAAAAATTGTATTAATTTAAACTACACATTAGCTTAAATTAGTTTTTGTTACGGAGAAATGCGGGAATATCCCATGAATCATCCTCTTCCTCAACTGGAGGCTGAACTGGTTGATTTTGATTTGAATTATTGCTTACCTGTTGTCCTTTACTTTGTACAACTTCTTCATTTTGTATTGGAGCTACAAATTCTCTTAATACTTGTCTTGTTTGATCAAATCCTGTCGCAACTACTGTAATCTTAATTTGATCATGCATTGTTTCATCAATTGTTGCTCCAAAGATTATGTTTGCATCTGGATCTGCTTCTGAAGAAATAATTTTTGCTGCTTCGTCAACTTCAGACATTGTTAAATCTGGTCCTCCAGTAATATTAAAGAGAACTCCTCTTGCTCCCTGCATTGAAATCTCAAGTAGTGGAGATGAAACTGAAGATCTTGCTGCTGTTTGAGCTCTGTTTTCTCCAACTCCAGTACCAATTCCCATAAGAGCTGATCCTGCATTTGCCATAATTGTTTTAACATCAGCAAAGTCAACGTTAATAAGACCTGGAAGCGTTATTAATTCTGAGATTCCCTGAACACCTTGGGTTAAAACAGAATCTGCAACTCTAAAAGCTTCTAAAAGAGATAGTTTTCTATCAACTACATCTAGTATTCTTTGATTTGGGATAACAATAAGAGTATCTACTTTATCTTTTAATTCTTCAATTCCATCTTCTGCCGAAACCATTCTTCTTGTTCCTTCAAATGAAAATGGTTTTGTAACAACTGCAACAGATAATATTCCAAGCTCTTTTGCTGCTTTTGCAATTATTGGAGTTGCTCCTGTTCCTGTTCCTCCACCCATACCTGCTGTTAGAAACAACATGTCTGTTCCATCAATCATTTCTTTTATTTTTTCATATGATTCCTCAGCTGCTTCTTTACCAATATCTGGATTTCCACCGCTTCCAAGTCCTTTTGTTAGATTTTCTCCGATTTGAAGTTTTGTTGCAGCTTGGTTTAATAAAAGACTTTGTGCATCAGTATTAACTGAGATAAAATCAACACCTGCTATGGTATTTTGGGAGATCATGGTGTTTAAGGCATTTGATCCACCACCACCAATTCCCATTACTCTAATCTTTGCAAAATTGGTTGTCTGTGGTTTTATTAACATATTAAATTATACGGGCATACTAGCAAAAAGAATTTGATTTTGCAAGTAAATCTTAAGGCAGAAAAGATTTGAAAAATGAAATGATTTTTGAAAAGGTTTTATTATCAAATTTAAAATTACCAATTTTTGGCATTGCAAAACTAAATCCTGATGAAGAAGACTCAATGTTTGATCCATACATTAAAAGTCCCAAGACTGCAGAAAATGATGGATGACCAATTTCATCAATAATCCCTTTTATATTTGCAGCAATTGCAATTCTTACAGGCATTGCTAACATTCTTTTAGCTGAATCTGTAACTCCTACTGTTTTTGCTCCTCCTCCTGTTATTACTAATCCGGATGGAGTTTGTCCTGCAAATCCAGATTTTTTAACCTCAATTCCAATCATAGTAAAGAGTTCATTTAATCTTGGCCTAATTATTCCATCAATTAAGGTTTTCTTAGATACTTTCTTTAACTCTTCAGCTAAAGCTAGAGGTGAAAGGTCAACTTCATCTGAAAATCTTTCTGCAACCCTATCCTCTACTTCATCTTCTAATTTTTTCTTTACTGGGGCTGAAAGGAATAACTTAATTTTCTCAGCAGACTCAAGTGAAATCCTCAAACCAATTGCTAAGTCATTTGTTATATGACGTGCTCCAATTGGGATTACTGAAGAATACGCAACTGATCCTTCAACATAGATTGAAATATCTGTTGTGCCAGCTCCAATATCAACTAAGACTACTCCTAATTCTTTTTCTGTATCAGAAAGCACTGCCATTGAGCTTGCGTAGCCGCTAAAGACGACTGCATCAAGATCAACTCCAACTTGGGAAAAAGCCTTCTCCATATTCCTAATAGAAGTTGAATTTGCGCTTATTATATGAGTATCTACTTCAAGCCTTATACCAGTCATGCCAATAGGATCTTTAATTCCTTCCTGACCATCTACTATATAGCTTCTTGGTAATACGTGGATGATTTCTCGACTAGATGGAAGAGAGACAGCTCTAGCAGCCTCTATAACTCTTGCTACATCGCTTTCTGTTATCTCACCCTCTGGTCTTGCTACAGCAACTACTCCTCTTGAATTTTGAGATTCAACGTGAGCACCACCGATTGAAGCAATAACATGGGATGCACTGTATCCAGCCATTCTTTCAGCAGCTTCCAAAGATGTATTAATTGAGGCAACTGCTTCTTCAATATCAACAATTTGACCTTTTCTAACACCAGCAGATGGAACTTCTGAAACGCCTAATACATTAACAAAGTCATCTACTTTTGCAATAACAGAGACAACTTTAGAGGTACCAATATCAACGCCTACTACTATTTTTCCTTCACTCATAATTACTTAAAAGAAACAACAGGATTATCGAACCTAAAATCCAGCGATTTAAGCTTCTTACCTTCTATTGTAAGTCTTGAAAGCATAAGTTGTAAAGAGGTTATTTGGCTCGCTACACTCTTTTTTGAGGAAAAAATTATCTCACTTTCGTCTTTTAATTTTACGCTTAAAGACCCGTCAGAATTTGTACTAACCTTGCCAAAAGAAATGTTTTCTTTTTCCAAACCCTCTTCTACCCTAACAAGCAGACTGTCTTTATTAACCGATAAAGGACTAATAAAGCCATAAGTATTAATGTAAAAATTAATATATAAATATGAGAAGAAAGTAACAATAAGCCCTATAAATAGAACTGTTATAAGTATTATTTTTATTCCTTTTTTAGAATTGTATTTATTGATCCTTCTTTTTCGAAGCAACATCTTTTAACACCTCAACTATTCCTTGGCTACCATTTGAAGTTATTGGATTTTCTCCTTTTAATTTAAACGATTTAATACTCTTTAACATTTCCAAAAGTCCTGCAACAAATGCCTGAGAAGTTAAGCTGTTTTGCTCATAAACTTTTGCAAGACCCAAAGATTCAATAAATCTTGCGTTTTTAAGTTGTTCATTTCTCTGAGCAAATGAAAGAGGAATTAAAAATGATGGTTTTTCTAGATAAATTAACTCACAAACCGTATTAATTCCTGATCTTGATACAACAATATCAGCGCCTTGCATAATACTTGCTGATTCCTTAGGATCTAAAAACTTTTTAGCTAAGTAACGCACGGCTTTTTCTTTAGGCAAAAGACTTTTAAGACTTTGTAAGTTTTCGAAATCATTAAATTCACTTGAATCCCCTGTCTGATGAACTATTCTAAACGTATCTAAAAGCTTACCTAGGGAATCTAATATTAAGCTATTTAGAGCATGAGACCCCTGACTTCCTCCTGTAATAAAAAGAACAGGAATTTTATTTTCCTCTTCCTTACTTTTTTCAACCTCTAAAACTTCTTTTTTTAAAGGAAGACCTGTTAAGACAGTTTTATTTTTAGGAAAAAACTCGTTAGATGATGCAAAAGAAATACAGATTTTCTTAGCAAAAAAGGCAAGCATTTTATTAGCAAGCCCTGCCTCAAATGTTTGCTCATGAAGCACAACTGGAATTTTTAATAGAAAAGAAGCAATTACTACTGGAGCACTAACATATCCACCAAACCCTAAAACTACATCAGGTTTTACTTTTCTTAAGATAAGTAAGGCTTGTAATAAACCAATTGGAGTTTTTAAAAGAGACAACAAGGTGTGCCTTGTGAATGCTCTTTGCAATCTTCCTGTTTTTATTTCAAAAAAAGGAATCTTTAAATCATTTATTGTTTGATATTCTAAGGAAAGTGCACTATCTCCTTCCATTGCATATTTTCTTCCAACATAAAAAACTTGCCAATCTTTTAATTTTTCTATTACTGATAGTGCTGGGGACAAATGTCCTCCAATAATTATTATTTTCATATTAATTTGTTTGTCTTTTTATATTTAATAATATTCCAATTGATGTTAAATTCATAATTAAAGCTGTTCCTCCATGAGAGATAAAAGGAAGAGGAATACCAGTTAAAGGCAAAAGTGCAGTCTGTGCTGCTAAATTAATAAAAACTTGGGCTGCCAAAAAGGTTGTAATTCCAGCTGCAAGAAGCTTTCCAAACATATCTTTTGCATTTTTTGAAATAGAAAATCCTCTAAAAATTATTAAGAGAAATACGCCTATTATTCCAACAGCCCCAACAAACCCAAGTTCTTCTGCAATAATGGCAAATATAGAATCTGTTGCATTTTCAGGCAAATATGCATATTTTTGTAATGAATTACCAAGCCCTACTCCCATAAGCCCTCCACTTCCTAATGCTATCAAAATTTGTCGCACATGGTAAGAAGATGAGGAAATGTCCTGATTAAAATTTAGAAAAGTTGCAAGCCTTGCTGCCCTATATGGCTCAATAACAATAAGAACTAATGCAGCTAAAAACATTACTGGTCCCATTAGTAAAAGGTGTGTGATACTTGCTCCTGATAAAAAATAAAGAGTAACTGATAGGGAAAGAATAATTGCAGCAGTTCCCATATCGGGCTGAAGCATAACAAGACCAAGTATTAAGAAGAGAAGAAGTAAAAATGCGCCCATTCTTCCTTTTTCTTTTGAAGATAACCAAGCTGAGAGATAAATGGCAAGAGAAAGCTTAACAATCTCTGATGGCTGAACAGTAAATAGACCAAAGTCTATCCATCTTCTTGCGCCTAAAAGCTTTAAGCTAAAACCTGGAATAAATACCATTACTAAAAGGCCAATTGAGAAAAGTAAAAGAGGTAATGCAAAATTATAAAACCTATGATAATTAAAATGAACAAAGAAAACTAAAGCACTAAATCCTAGGATTATCCAAATGATTTGATCCTTAACGTATGCATATTTATCACCAAAGTCTCTAAAGGCAACGAAAGATGAAGCATCATAAACCATAAATAAACCAAAAATGGTTAAAAATATAACGCTTATTAGAAGAACCAAATCTATTCTTTTCATTTATCAAAGAATGCGAGGTATAAGCCTAAAATTGCAAAGAATACACCCAGTAACCAACCTCTCATTACAATTTTTGGCTCATCCCATCCTCTTTGTAAGAAATATAGATGAAGTGGAGCAACGGGAAATATTTTTCTGTGTAAATACTTTTTAGCAAGTATTTGAATTAATGATGATCCAATTTCTAAAACAAATACTCCGCCAATTACTGCCATGGCAAGCGTTTTTCCAGTAAGAAGTCCTATTATTGCAAGCGATGCACCTAGGGAAAGCGATCCAACATCACCAAGCCAAATTCTTGCTTTATAAATATTAAAGTATAAAAAGGCTGCTGTACTTCCCATTAATATTGCAATAAATACACCAAGCCCTTGATCTAAGTTAGTAAATGAAATTGCCAAAAATGCAACTAAAGAAATAAGCAAAAGTCCTGGGGAAAGACCATCAAGGCCATCTGCTATATTAAATGCATTTGCAAAAGAAACAATAACAAAAGCTGCAAAAGGAATATATAAAAACCCAATATCAGCTAAACCAATTCCCTTAATAAAAAGAAAATTATAACCAAGATTAAAATACAAAATTGTTGCTGGAACTAAAGCTAAAAGCCATTGAATTATAAATTTATACCTAAAACGAAGACCTAATAAGAAAAATCTTCTTGGCTTTGTAACCATTTTTTTTGCATCATCAAATAAACCTAATATACCAAAGCTTATAAAAGTAAACATTATTGTAAAAAGCTCCCACAGATTGATTTCAATCTTAAATATACCAATTGACCATAAAAATAGAATTGAAACTATGGCAATAATTAAAAAACCCCCTCCAAATGGGGTACCAACTTTCCAAGAATTAAACTTATCAAAAAGAGGAGTTGGCTTATTAAATATATCCACAGTTTGTTGCTGTGGGCGCCTTAATTTAATTTTATACAAAAAATCAATAAAAGGGATAATTAAGATAAGAGTTAGAACCAAAGATAAAAGAGTTAGGCCAAGTAATTGAGTCATAATATATTATTATAGCCTCTTAACCATTTATACGCAATAAAAACTACTTTACTGTCACGCTTTTAGCAAGATTTCGAGGCCTATCTGGATCTTTAAGACCTCTACTTAAAGCAAGATAGTAGGCAAGAAGCTGAAATGTAACGATTTGAGGAATAAAAGTAGCCTCTTTTAAATCATCTGTTTCTAAAAATACGTCAAAGACTTTATTATTTATTGGACCTACTCCAATTATATATCCGCCTCTTGCTTTAACTTCCCATGCATTTGAGATTATTTCATCAAATGTTTCATCACTTGGACACAAGACAAAACAAGGAGTTTGTTTTTCAATTAAAGCTATGACACCATGCTTTAATTCACCTGCTGCAAATCCTTCAGCATGAATATATGATGCTTCTTTTAACTTAAGTGAAGCTTCAAGTGCTGCTGCATAAGAAATACCTCTTCCTAAAATATAGATGTGTTCCTTATTTTTTAGTTTTTTAGCTAATGCTTTAATTTTAAAAATTGATTTCTGTTCTAAAATCTTCTCAGTACTAATTTGTGCCGCAAGTAATAATTTTTTACCTAATGCTTTCTTTTTAGCTAGAGTATAAGCAGTTAAAAACAAAACAGAGAACATAGCAATAAAAGTTTTTGTACCAACTACTGCTTTTTCCTGGCCTGCCATAAGTAATACTTTTTCATCTGATTGTCTATAAAGAGTTGAGCCCAAAACATTAACTAAGGCTGCAATTTTTGCATTTCTCTTCTTTGCTTTCTCAATTGGCCCAACAATATCCATTGTTTCTCCACTTTGAGAAATCGGAATGACTAAACTTTTAGAAGTTAAATAATCTTCAATATAGTCAAACTCAGATCCAATACTAAAATTTACATGTTTTTTAGCTATTTTTGAAAATAGATAAACACCAGAAAGAGCTGCGTAAGAAGCACTGCCACAACCAAGCATAAAAGTTCCATAAGCACTATCTATTAATTTAGAAAACTTAGTTACTTGTTCATCAAAATTTAAGGCAATATTTCTAATAACCTTTGGTTGATCGTATATTTCTTTAAGTAAAAAATGTTTATACTTTCCTTTATCAGAATCTTCAAATTTCCAATCTAAATTTGTAAATTTAGGTTTTATTTCCTTATTAGTAATTAAATTAATCATTTTAAATTTTTTTCCCAAAACTACCATTTGATTATCTTCTAGGAAGACTACTTTCTTTGTATGTTTTACAATTCCTGATGCATCAGAGGAAATAAACATTCCATCTTTGTTTAATCCTGCAATTAATGGAGAACCAGTTTTTGCAGCAACAATCTCAAGTGATTTTGCATAAACAACTACAATTGCATTAAGCCCTTGTAGCTTATTAAAAGCATTCTTAACACTTTGTTCAAAATTTTCTTTTTTTAAATATTCTTCTATTAAATGTCCAACAACTTCTGTGTCTGTTTCTGATTTAAACTTATGTCCTTTTGCGATTAATTCTTTTTTTAATTCTTCAAAGTTTTCTATTATGCCATTATGAACAGCTGCAATTTTACCGCTACAATCTAGATGGGGATGTGCATTTTCTTTAGTTACTCCACCATGAGTTGCCCAACGAGTATGCCCAATACCAATTTGACTATCTTTAAATTTTAAATTGATTTTTTTTATTTTTCCTGGATGCTTTTCTACTAAAAAACTTTCATCCTGACCAATAGCTATCCCAAAAGAATCATAGCCTCTATATTCTAAGGTTTTAAGTCCTGTAAGAACCATTAGGGAAACATTTGTAGTTTTGCCGACATAGCCAAAGATACCACACATATTATTTTGAATTTAGAAGTAATTCCTCAGCCTCTTTAAGCTCTTCTTTGGTATTTATTCCTCTCCAAGGAATATTGCCAGCAAAAAGAGTTTCAATAGGTTCTGAATTTTTAATACCGATATCTATAATTCTTGTAATATAATATTCACCACTAACTTTACTTCTTTCAATTCTAGAAAGATATTTCTTTAAAAAATCAACATTAAAAATATAACAACCTGGGTTTATTTCTTTTATTTTTTTCTCAAAAGAAGTTGCATCTTTCTCTTCAATAATTGCAGATAGTTTTCCATCCTTGTCTCTAATTATTCTTCCAAGTCCAAAAGGCTCATCTTTTTCAATTGTTAAAAATGTCATTTTTGCTTTTGAAGACAAATGCTTTTCAATTAACTTTTCAATTAAATCTTTCTTATAAAAAGCGCTATCATCGCCGTTTAAAACCAAAACATCTTTTGTTTCTTCTGTTATTTTTTTTAAACCAATACTAACTGCATGGCCTGTTCCAAGCCTTTTTGCTTGCTCAGCAAAAGAAACTTTTTGTCCCAAAATATTCATTACTGAAACTTTTGCAAAACCAACAACAACAACAATATTTTTTATAAATAGGTTTTCTAAAAGTTCAATTGTGTGAACTATCATGGGCTTATCGGCAAGAGGCATCGCTACTTTATTTACATCTGTAGCATTCATTCTTTTGCCTTTACCAGCGGCTAGGATTATGGCACCTAAATTTTGATTCATTTAATTAATCTTTTATTCTTTTTATTTTTGCACCCAAGGTTTTTAACCTTTGCTCAAACTGTTCGTATCCTCTATCAAGATATTCAAGTCCAAAAAGAACACTTTCTCCACTTGCAACCAAAGCGCCTAAGGCTAATGTTGCCCCTGCTCTAATATCAGTCATATTTAGTATTCCATTGTGTAAATTTACAGGACCTGTAATTTTGGCTGCATGAAAGTTAGTTTTTTTATCATCTTTAATATTAAAGTTATAAAACTTTGCAGGATTTCTAACTTTTGGATTGTAAAGATCAATATCTGCTCCCATTTTTCTTAACTCACCAACATAGTTAAATCTGTTTTCATATACAGCTTCATGTATTGTTGAGACTCCATTTGCCTGTGTCATAAGTACTGCCCATGGTCCTTGCCAATCTGTCATAAATCCAGGATAGAATGTTGTAGTAACATCTGAGGCCTTTAGAGGACCTTTGTAGAAAAATCTAATACCATCTTTTTTAACTTCAAAACCTGCACCAATTTTTCTTAACATTTCTAAAAATTCTTCTAAGCCTCTTTTTGAGATATCTTTAATAAAAATGTCTCCTTGTGTAATTATTGCAGCAACAGCTAAGGTTACAACTTCATTTCTATCAGGTGCAATAATAAAACTTGCTCCACCTAGCCTATCTACCCCTTCAATTACAATTCTTCTTGGCTTTTCTCTAACAATTTTTGCACCCATTCTTCTTAAAAAGGCAATTAACTCATCAATTTCTGGCTCTTGAGCTGCATTTTCTAAAATTGTTTTTCCTTTTGCCATTACCGCTGCAATAAGCATTGTTTCAGTTCCAGTATGTGTGCTTTTTTCAAATTTATAATATGCGCCTTTTAGTCCATTTGGAGCTGTTGCGTGGAAGAATCCATCTTTACTGTTATATTTTACCCTTACTCCCATTTTCTTTAGACCTCCAATAACTCTATCAATTGGTCTTGCTCCAATCCTACAACCACCTGGATTTGGAATAATTGCTTCTTTCTGCCTAATTAAAAGTGGAGCTAGAAACATAAATGAAGTTCTTGCTTCTGCTGCTTTTTCTAAGGCAATTTTATTACTAATAAAATCTTCAACCTTAATTACAAACCTGTGATCTTTAAATTCAACCTTTCCACCTAAATGCTCTATTATTTCAGTCATTGCATAAACATCAGAGATTAGAGGAACATTATCAATATAAATTTCTTCTTTGGTTAAACAAGCAGCTACCAAAACCTTTAAAACCACGTTTTTAGAACCAAATACATTTACTTGGCCTCTTAGTTTTTTCCCTCCGACTATTTCAAATCTTTCCATATTTAATTTAGACTATCAGCTATTTTATATATGTCACCAGCTCCCATAGTTAAGACGATCCAATCGTTTCCATAAGCTTTTTGGTCGACATATTTTATCACATCAGTCAAGTTTGAGACATGATTAACATTGTTTGATATTTTTGAGATTTCATTCTTTAAAAGAATTGAAGAAACAGACTCATCTACTTCTTCTCTTGCTGATGCATAAATATCCACCAAAATAAGCTCTGTAGCGTCAGAAAAAGAGTATTTAAAATCCTCGAACAACTTTTTTGTTCTAGAATAAGTATGAGGTTGAAATATACACAATATCTTTTTATTGGGAAAGGTTTTTCTAAATGCCTGAAGTGTTTTCTTTATTTCTGTTGGATGATGCGCATAATCATCATAAAGGGCTGCGCCAGATGACAGATCTTTAATAAACTCAAATCTTCTTCTAGACCCTGTAAACTTCATTAATCCTTTTTTTATATTCTCCAAAGATAAACCAATTTCTAAGCAAACAATAATTGAAGCTAAAGCATTTAGGGCATTATGTTCTCCAGTAACGTTTAGCATAAATTCACCTAAGCTTGTATTATTGTTTTGCACCCAGAAAAACATCTTTTCTTTTTCAATTGATATTTTGTCTATATAAAAATTGGCATTTTTGGAAAAACCATAGGTAATAACTTTTCCTGAGACCCTCTTTACAACACTTTCTGTTTCTCTGTCATCAATACAAGCTACAAGTAAACCATCAATTGAAATATTTTCAGTAAATGAGTAAAAAGCTTCTTTTAAGTGCTCTATTGACTCATACATATCTGGATGATCTAGCTCAATATTTGTAATTACTGCAATACTTGGCTTTTGCCATAAAAGCTTTGGGGTTTTATCATACTTTGGCTCGGTTGCATATTCATCTGCTTCTGCTACAAAATAATGGCCTTTACCAAAATGGCCACAAGAATCTAAATATGGAACATTTCCAGTTCCAACTACAAAAGATGGATCAAGTTTATTTTCTCTTAAAATTGAAGCTATTATTGCTGTTGTTGTTGTTTTACCATGAGTTCCTGAAACTGAAATTCCCTCAAAAACTTTTCCAAAAATATCACCCTTCATAAATTCTCCAACCGCTTGCCCTTGTGTCCAAACAGTAATACCAGCTTTTTTAGCTTCAATAACTTCAACATGATCAAATCCACCATGGGCTCCAGTTGTAATTACCAGATCAACTCCCTCAATATGAGAAGATGAAAAGCTAGTCTGGGGTTTAATTCCCTCTTTAGCTAGTGCACTATCTGTAATAAACTCTTCATCTAAATCACAACCAGTAACTCTAAAGCCTGCTTGTTTTGCAATTATTGCAAGCGGAGTCATTCCAACTCCTTTTATGCCTACAAAATGAATTGATTTAATTTTTTTCATTTATTTTTTTAAATTTAAATCTGCAAGAATATCTTTAACTGTCTTATATTCATCCCAAGGCTCTTCTCCGTTACCTAAATTCATAGAAGCCTCAGATGCTTTTCCTGTTATTAATACTAAATCATCTTTCTTGGCCATTTGTATAGCAGCAGTTATTGCCTGTTTTCTATCAACAATTTTTAATACCTGAGGTTTTGGATTATCTATTCCGCTTTCAATCTCTTCAATAATTTTGTTTACATCCTCACTTCTTGGATCCTCTGTTGTTAAAACAACAATATCAGCATAGCTCGTTGATGTTTCTCCCAAAAATGGTCTTTTGTGCGCATCTCTTTCTCCTGCAGATCCAAAGACATGAATGATTTTACCTTTAACAATTGGTTTTAAGCTTTGCAATAACTGCTCAAAAGCATTTGGAGTATGAGCAAAATCTATCATTACAGCAAAGTCTTTTCTATAAACAAAATCTAATCTTCCTTTAGGTAGAGAGAAAGTAACTAAAGCTTTTTTTATTTCTTCATCGCTTAATCCTAATTTTCTACAAGCACCAACTGCGGCTAAAATATTATATTTATTGAAATCACCAATAATGTCATTACTTATATTTGTTAAGCTGAAATTATTGGGATTTATTTCAGATCCTTCTGAAAAACCATAAGTAATCCAATTGTTTGAGGCTTTTGAGTTTTTTGCCTCACTTAACATTTGGTATGCCAAGTCATCCTTATTTACTACAGCCACCTTTGCTCTTTTTAAGAGCTGCTCTTTTGTTTTTACGTAATTATCATAAGTTTTATGATAATCCAAATGTTCACTGGTTAAATTTGTCAGTACACCTATTTCAAAAGGAATACCAAGTATTCTTTTTTGATCAATAGAGTGAGAAGTAACTTCTAAGATGAAATACTCTGCTTTTGCTCTCTTTGCCTTAAATAAAAGTTTTTGCAAAAGAAATGATTCAGGAGTAGTAACGTGAAAGCCAATTGGATATGTTTTTGGGCCAATTACTGCACCAAGACTTGATACCATTGAAACCTTTTTATTATTTGTTTTTAAAATATGGTAAATAAGATTTACAGTTGTAGTTTTCCCATCAGTTCCTGTTACGCCCACAACTTTTAAACTTCTTGCAGGGAACAAAAATAAAAGATTCCAAAAAATAGCAACAAAAAAATGGTAGATGTTTTTAATCTTCTGCCACATATAGATATTATACTCCTTTTTGATATTGTAATCTGTTCATATATAATGGTTTTGTGCTTAAAAATTTAAATACAAATATCTCAATAGATACAGAAATAATCCATTTAAAAACTCTTTTTGATAAAACATTTGGTGCAATTAAATACAAAGATAAGGGAATATTATTAAAAACTAGGTTTGGACTGCATTCATTTTTTGTAAAAGATACTCTTGAAGTTATTGTCTTAGATAAAAATTTAAAAGTAGTAAAAATAAATGAAAATTTTTCACCCAATAAAGTATTTTTTTGGAACCTACAATACTCATTAATTCTTGAGCTACAAAGGGGATCTGTAAATAAACTAAAACTTAAAGTAGGGCACATAGTTAAATTTAATTTATAGAGTTTTTGCTCTCATTTTTTCCCAGAACTCTCCCCTTCTGCAAAGCTTTTTAACATCTTCTTTATTTTGCAAAAGCATTTCTACTACCCTTTCCAAAAATAGGGTATTTTGAGATCCCTTTATAAGAATAATATCTTTTGGTTTAATACTTTCTAAAATTGTTTGTTTACTTTGAGTAAAATTTGGGTAGGAGAAATACTCAAATTTATTTCGTCTTAAAATTGGCTCAATGTATTTTTGTGACAAAGGGCCAATAATAATTGCCAAATCTAAGGTTTTTAAAATTTTATTAGCTACTTGTTCATGTAAAGCTTTACTCATTGTTCCAAGCTCTCTCATATCCCCTATTATTCCAACTCTTCTTCTTTGCTTACCTATTTCAAAAACAAAATCAAGTAAATCTAAAATTGGAGTAAGAGTTGCATTATTATAAGAAGAATCAAGTAAAATTGTATCTTTGATACCTTTAAAAACTGTCATCCTGCCAGATGGAAGTGAAAAATCAGATTCTAATGCCTTAATAGCATTTTTAATTTCTACTCCTTTTGTAGAAGCTACTGCAATAGCAAGTAGAAAAGAGTAAGCAAAATGCTTTGGTAGTGGATTTGCAATTTCTATCTTATATTTTTGTCCTTTATAAACAAAAACTACTAAAAACTTGTCAACAAAATTTTGTATCTTTTCAATATAAAAAGAGGCATCCTTTTTAAATGAAGACACAGTTATACACGTTGCGCTAATTTGTCCTTTTAAATTTGCAATATTGTCATCATCTATATTTAAAACTGCAAATCCATCCTTTGATAATGTAGTAAGAAGTAAACCTTCTTGTTTGGCAGTAAGCTCTAAAATATCTTCTTTTCTTTCATCTATAGATTTTGCATCAACTAATGGGTCAAATTGCTGACTGTGTTCAAAAGAAATATTTGTTAATACTCCAACCTTTGGCTTTACTATCTTTAATAAATAGCTCATGTTCTTAGGCTCAAGTGGACTATCAATTCCCATTTCAGCTACATAAATCTCAAATTTTCGATAATCAAAAAGAACCCTAAGTAAAGATAAAATTAGAAGCCTAATCCAATCTATTAGGCTATTTGATGTTATTCCAAGATTTAAAATATCTAAAGGTATTCCTGTTTCACTGTTTTTACCTTTTCCCTGTTTTACCTTATATTCTTTTTCTAAAATTAAAGCGATAAAATTAGAAAGAGAGGTTTTTCCACTGGCTCCACCGACACCAATAATAAAAGGGTTAATCTTTCTTAACTGCATTGAAGCTAAAACCCTTAAATACCAAAGAATAAATTTTATATACAAGTTTTTCATTTTAACCTATGTATTATACCTTTATTCCCCCTCTGGAGGAATACCGTAATAATTAAGCAATGATCTTGCGATATCAAAAAATACAGGAGCTGCAGTTTCAGCTCCGTAAATAGATGTTGTAGGCCTATTAATAATTACTATCATGACAAACTTAGGATCATTTGAAGGCGCAAAACCAACAAAAGACGCTATAGTTTGATTAGGATCATAATGACCTGCGATTGGAATAGATGCTGTTCCAGTCTTTCCAGCGATTCTGTAGCCTTTTACACGAGCCCAGGAAGCCTCTCCTTTATTAACTGCATTTACCATTATTTCTGCCATAACTTTTGCTGTTTGCCCACTTATTGGAGTTTCAATCACCTTAGGCTCAATTTTAATAAATTTACCTTCATTATTCTCAACTGCAGCCACAACATGAGGCTCCATTCTTTTACCCTCATTGGCTATTGCACCAATTGCAGTTAAAAGCTGAATTGGCGTAATAGATATACCCTGACCAAAGCCAGTTGTAGCTAAGTCTACTTCATACCACTGATTTTTTTCTTTTAAAGGAGCGTATACTTCTCCTTGTAAATCTATTCCTGTTGTATCCCCAATTCCAAATTTACTTAAAAAATTAAGCATTCCATCAAGGCCAAGCTTTTTAGCCACAAAAACCATTCCAGTATTATCTGAATGCTGAATTGTTTCAATCATATTAATATTTTTTTGGTATTTATCGTTCCAGGTATGAATGTCATATCCTCCAATAGCAACAGGACCGGCGCAAATATCACATTTTGTAGTAGGAGTGACTAATTTTGCATCTAGGGCTGAAGACATAACTAATGGCTTAAAAGTTGAACCTGGCTCATATAAATCAGAAATAAAAGGATTTTTATATAGTTCTGGTTCAAATTCATAGTAAGTTGTTGGATCAAAAGAAGGAAATGCTGATAAAGCTATAATTTGGCCTGTTTTAGGATCCATAATACCAACCATGCCTGAGCTTGCACCATATCTTTCAATACCTGATTTTAGTTTTTTTTCGACTAAAAATTGAACTGAACGATCGATTGAGAGAATTATACTTTTTCCATCAACTTTTCCAGTAGACTCATCTAATTTGGCAAGAATTGGCCTACCAAAAGCATCTGTATAGGTTTTTGCAGCCCCCCCCTCTCCTTTTAAGAGCCTGTCATAAAAACCTTCTAAACCAAAATAGCCTTTATCGTTTCCCTCATTATCTTTTCCCACAAAGCCAATTAAACCTGCAGCCATAGAACCTTCTGGATAAAAACGAGTATACTGCTCAGTAAAACCAACACCTTTTAAGCCTAATTTTTCAAGATTTTGCTTAGTTTCTGTGTCTACTTTTGCTTTAATAGGTACCCAAACCCTATCTAAAAAAAGATTAGCACTTACTGAAGCTACATCTACGCCTAATATTGAGGAGATTACCTGAGCAGTTGCCTCTTTATTACTTATTTCTTTAGGATTTGCATAGATTTGATAAGAAACTTTATTTGTAGCAATTGGAAAACCATCAGAAGTTCTTATTTCTCCTCTTTTAGGAAGTATTTTTATAGCGCTGCCATATTGAAGATCACCAAGGTTAGATAACTCTTGAGCTTTTACTACTTGCCAATAAAAAAGCCTCAAAACTACGAGGAGGAATGCTACAACAATTACGCTTAAACAGAATTTATATCTCCAATTCATCTTTTTGCTGCTATAGGCAAACCGGAGTTTAGCACAAAACTGGTCTTACTATCTACAAAGCCAAGCGTAGAGGCTTTAGAAGCAACATTTATAAGAGATGAATTTTCATAAACTTTTTGAGCTAAAACTGCATTTTCTGTTTTTAATTTTGAAGCCTCATCTTCTATTACAGAAAGAGTAACTCCAGAGGTGGCAATATTATTTGAAACATAGGTTCTTATTACAGATAAGACTACTACGGTTAGAATTAGTACAAATATTAGTAAAACACTTTTTTTCATATTTAACTTCTTTCAAAAACCCTTAACTTACTGCTTCTGCTTCTCGAATTTTCTTTTATTTCTAAAGCGTCTGGCTCTATTGGTTTTTCTGTTATTATTTCCCCTAAACCCTGTTTCTTAAACCCTTTGAATGCATTTTTTACTATTCTGTCTTCTAAGGAATGAAAGCTTATTACAACTATCCTTCCTTTCTTTTCTAAGAGTCTTACAGCTTGCGGCAATGCTTGCTCTAAACTTCCGAGTTCATTGTTTACCGCAATTCGTAAGGCTTGGAATACTTTTTGTCCAATTTTGTTTTTATCAAAATCAGAAAGTTCTTCCCTGTACCCATAAGCTTTACCAATTACCTCTAAAAGCTCATCGGTAGTCTTTATCGCCTTTACTCTACGCGCGCTACTAATAGCGCCAGAAATGGCATTTGCATGGCTTTCTTGACCCAATCTATTAAATAACTCATATAATTCTCCTTTCCCTAGTACATTAACTAGGTATTCTGCTGTTAAACTTGAGTCTTTATCCATTCTCATGTCTAACGGCCCATTTGTTAAAAAACTAAATCCTCTTTTAGGAGTATCTATTTGGTGGGAAGAAACTCCCAAGTCAAATAATATTCCCAAAACCTTTTCAAATCCTTTTGAATGTGCAATTTCCTCTATGTTTACGAAATTCCCTTTTGCTAAGACCAGGTTTTTGTTATTTATATTTTGGGATACATGCAAAATTGCATCTTGATCTTGATCTATTCCCAAAACTACTCCTAAAGCGTCTAAAATCTTTCCCGTGTGTCCTCCTCCACCCAATGTTGCGTCTATATACTTTTGTCCTGGCTTAACTTGTAAAAGATCTATTGTCTTTTGTAAAAGGACAGGTTTATGATAATTATTCATTTTTATCCCTACCCTTATCGCTAACTAGTCTTTGTGAAATCGTATCTATGTTTTTCTCTAAATGTTTCCTATACTCTTCCCAGCGTTTCTTGTCCCAAATCTCAACGTAACGTGACAAACCTATGAATACGACTTCGTTTTCAATCTTTGCATAGTCTCTAAGATAATCTGGAAGTATAAACCTTCCTTTAGTGTCAAGTTCGACGTTTGAGGCGTTACCGAGTAAAAACCTTTGAGTTTCCCTGGTTTCGGACTGAATAAATGGTCTCCCTTGGGTTCCTTCGAGTAGCGCTTTCCAATTTTCTTCTGATACGACAATAAGTGAGTTTTCATATCCTAAAGTAACAATTAATTTATCACCCAAAATCTGCCTAAATCTCTTTGGGAATGCACTTCTACCTTTTTGATCGATTTTGCCGTCATATTGTCCAATTAACACTTTCTCCTGCCTTTCTTTATCCCACTTTTTCCCTTATTTTCCCACTTCTATATCATTTTGAATCAATTTTAAATAACTGTCAATAGGTAAATAAGGGGGTTTAGTGTTAGTACAAATATAAAATCACTAGATGTAGTAATTTAGTGAAAATTGCTGTGAAAAACTTAGAGGGAGTCTAAAGTAGCTGTGGATTGGAAGACACTTCCATCATCCTTGGTAATTTTAAGTACGACTTTTATATCAGAAATCTCCTTGTCGTAGTGACAAACATCTGAGCATGTACCAAGCGTGATATCTTTACTTGCTGGAGTCTTTTTAAGATTAATTTGTCCAATAGCTCCTCTTGGCAAGCTTCCCTCAGCAAGATAAGAAAGTTCGTATTCAATACTTGTAATTCCATCTATGTTTTCAACTGTAACAAGAACTGTTTTGCCTGGTGTACCTTCTTCAATTGTTAAACCTAACTCCTCTGGCGAAATTGTTGGAATTG
>ERZ1292629.1379-Hain-H43-01um-R1-1379-length-23848-cov-8_pt1 | contig 23848 bp, 32 predicted proteins | sample MGYA00564399_ERZ1292629 | MGnify/ENA primary metagenome ERZ1292629 (study PRJEB36523, sample SAMEA6512636) | groundwater metagenome | collected 2019-01-08 | study: AquaDiva: Metagenomics assemblies of 32 groundwater samples | reverse complement strand
TAAATAAGAAAATTGCAGAATTATACCCTAAAAAACTGGGGAGTTAAGGTTATAATTGCATTTTTCTTCAGTCATTTGTGCAGAAAATTCATTCTCAGAAAGTGCACCAAAAACAGAAATTCTAGTCTTTCCATAAGTGGTTTTCACGACAGGCTTACTTCCTATTTTGAACCATCCTCTTGTAAGATGAGGCTTCATCTTAAAATGGGCTTCGTCAAGACAGAAGATCTTGAATCCAAGTTCAATGTAATGTTGTACTTCAATCTTAATTTTTTTTTAAATTCCTCGACAGCTTTTTTGTTCTTTTTTATATTCTCAGGTCTTGGAACTTTTAAACCGAAATTCAATTTTTTCACAATCTTTCTAATATTCCTCATTTTGTAAAGTACATCAAATACTTTTTTTATAATATACTGAACTAATTGTGTTGTCCACATTTTGAAGGGTATTCCTTGTTTTTCAGGAGACTCTTCTAAAATGTTTTCAAGTTTCTTTAGTTGTTCTTCAGAAAGCTTAGATGGTTTTCCAGTTTGCTTGATATTATAAATCCTATTCAAACCAGAGGTTTCAATATTTTTTAACCAATCGCTTATAGTCATTATTGGTTTTTGTATAGATGAAGATATTTCACTTAAACTTTTTCCTTCTTTTCTTAAGATTGTGGCTAACAATCTTAATTTTGCTTTAGAATCTTTCTCTTTTTTATAAAGTTTCTTTAAATCAAATTTGGAAACATTTGGTAAGAATTCCTCGCCTTTTTTTGTTGATTTCATTTTTCACCTCCTTAAAGTAAGAGGTAATACTTATATAAATATCTTACGGATATTTAGTGCCTATACTATAGTACTAATACTATCAATTTCTCTTTATTTTCTTATTTCCGAAAAACAAGAGATTCATTCGAAACCAAGCTATATCTCCTGTTTTTATAACATCTCAGTCCTAAATGTCCCTCAGAAGGGAAATATTCAGGGAGATATATGTTATTATAATGAATCTATAAATAAGCCATGTAATTATCACGCAGACTGTGATTTGAAAAATGGAGAGCTTTGTGGATTAATAATAGAACCAACTCAAACAAATCAGGATATCTATAATTATCCTTATGGCAAAGTCCTATTATCAAATAATGCTACTGGTTTTTGTCAGCACGTCGAAGGACAATACATCCAAGTTAATAACCGTCAAGCTTCTCTATTCTATAAAGATTAAACTCTAATACATAAATAATTAAAAAGATAAAATATAAATTTAATTTATGAATGAAAATTATAGTCCTGGACAAATAATTAGATTTCGAAGAAGAATGAATGCTCAAACATCCGAATTTTTTGATAAGTCTTGGATTTACGGTTTTTGCTTAGGAATAAATGATTGTCAAAGCATGCATTTTTTAGGTATATTCCATGGCCATGGAATTTTTGATACTCTCAACTTAAGATATGATTTAGTAGAAAGAGTTAATTCACCAACAGAAATTCCAGATGCAAATCTTCGTAATGTCAAGAACGTTCAAACCATGGCTTTTAAGCCATGGCGTTCTTGAGCATCCAAAGCATGAGTGCCTATCACAAACCTCGGCTTTAAGCCGAGGAGGCACATCGTGCTTTTGATTTAGTTATAGCTTTAGAAGAAAGGATAAAATCTCAAAAAAGTTTATTTAGAGATTAGTATTACCGCGAATTCTAACAATAGTGTCATCTTTTTGCAGAATTTTACGCAAGAATATAATCTGCCGTATATAAAGATAGATAATTAAATACATTCAGAAAGTTATTATCTTATGTTTGACTTAGATTATTTTAATGTGCTGAATAGGCTCTATTGAATGAGCAATAAATATTTTCAAAGAGGATATTTCTATTGAGTTGTCCCACAAGACATTATCCTATTATAATAGTACTATTACCCATTCGCAATAGAAAACATACTCTTTAGCGCAACTACTATTGTCGCAGGAACAAACATAGCCAATAGCGTTTGAAGCATTGAAGAGATTATTTTACCTATTCCTATTCCTATAATCGCTGCACCCATAACCATTCCAGAAATACCCGCATAACTTACTATTACCAGTGAGACTGCCGCAATTAAAAATGTCTGAACACTTCTTTCAGATACAAAGAATCCAAGAACTATTCCTATTAAAGCTAATATTCCTATCGTTAAAGGAGTTATTTTGAATAACTCACTAAGATTAGAAAGCACTGCAACTAAAACTGCAAGTATAACTCCGACGAGGAATGCCCACGCCCCAACCAAATTTTCTTTTGATCTAATTACCATTTTTTATTTACTTGAATATACTTTTTAGAGTATAATCATATTAATATACCTTTCTTTTATAAAAATTATAAAGTTTACCCAATGAATTGGCATTACTTCCCGTGCTGAGAAAACCTTTGGTTTTCGAGGCATTCAAGAATTTTAGATTCTTGACTGTTTCAGATTTCATCGAAACATTTATAAAGTAGTGTAATTCTAAAGTTACAACACAAAAAAATCACGATGAACAACAAATTATTATCCCTCGTAACATTAACCATTCTTACTATCTTAGCTTTGTCAGCATTTGCAAGCGCAACTGGAGATTTAATTTTAACTTCAGCATCAAGTTCAATAACTGCTAATGCTGCTTCAACTGGAGATTTTGAAGATATTTCTTTAAATTTTCAATTAAACAATACGCACTTAACTGATTCGTTATTAATTTCATGGTCAAACACAACAAGTAATCCTAATGTTTCTTGGAAATCAGTGCCTTCCGATTCTTCAATAGGAAATAATTCAGTTATAAATGTTATCGGAATAATTTCCATAGCCAAAAATACTCTCCCAGCCCCATATACTCTAACGCTTACTGCTTCTAATGGATCTTCAAATGTAGGTTCAAAGACAGTTACTATTGTTGTTCCAACCGTAAATTCTCTTGCTTTCGTAGATATTTCTTCAAACACAATTGAGTATGGGAAATCAGTTACATTCAAAATAAAAAACAATGGAAACACAAATTCACCAATATACTTAACTAAATTCGGAAATGTTACTTTATCTAGTTCAGAAATTATCAGCTTAGCAGGAGGCAGAACATCTCCATTAATAACTCTTAATTATACAGGTTCTGACTTAGCTTCTTCGGCAGTAGTTACTGCATCACAAAATTCATATTCTACAAACTATACATTCAGTGCTTTAAAAGGAGTATGTAGACTTGGAACGCATGGTAGTAACTTATCAGTATCAATCGACGATATAACTAACAATGGAGATGACGATACTATCTGGAAACCACTTGATGAAGTAACAGTTAAAGTAAATGTTGAGAACATTGGTATTGACGATATTAAAAATGTTAACATAAGATTATATCTTTTAGATGAAACTTCAGGAAGTAATATTGCAGATGATCTTTCTTTTATTAGTGAAGGCGACGATGAAATAGAAATTTCCAAGATAAATGACGGAGACGAAGAAACCCTCGAATTTGAATTTAAAGTTCCAGCAGATATCGATTTTGGAGATTATAACCTTATAGTTAAGGCAACTTCTGATAAACAATCTGAAGATACTCTTTGTGATGAAACTTCCGGAGAACCTATAACTATCGAAGCAGAATCTGATGAAGAAAAATATCTTTCATTCGATAATATAAATTTAGTTCCAAACGAAGCCTCATGTGGCGATACAATCTCATTATCATTCAACGTTGCTAATATCGGAGAAGAAGACCAAGACAGAGTAAAAGTAACGCTATACAGCAGAGAACTTGGAATTGACTTAAGCAAAGAAATAACTGGTGGATTAGACCAAGGAGACCAAGAACCAATGTCATTTGAATTTACTATTCCTTCCAATCTTGTTGATAAATCATATAGAATATCTCTTAACGCAGAATATGATTATAGAAGTGGAACTTACAGACAAGCACTAGCAGATTCTTATGATATTTCATATAAAGTCTTCGGATGTTCAGCTTCAAATGTAACAAATGCAACATCAATTTCAGTTTCACAAGACTCTGAAGCAGTTGCTGGAGAAGACCTTGCCACAAGTATTGTTGTAAGAAACACATTATCAACTTCAAACAATTTTGTTATTGATGTTAGAGGATATAGCGATTGGGCAACATTCACTTCAATCTCCGAAAGAGCATTCACTCTTGGAGCAGGAGAATCAAAGACAGTTCAATTAGTATTAACTTCAAATGATGATGCAAAGGGAGAACAGTCCTTCGTTATTGATGTTCAATCAAATGGTAAGAGCCAATTGAAGACCGTTGCAGTAGAATTTCCAGGAAGTTCAATCTTTAGCATATTCGGAAACAACCAATTAGCTTGGATTATTGGATTAGTTAATGTAATCCTTATTATCCTTATAATTATTGTTGCAGTAAGAGTATCAAGAAATTAATTAAGCAGATTTCGAGTAAAGGACAACCGAATTCTCTATAAACTCTAAATCTTTCTAATGATTATGAGCAAGATTCAATCCATTACTATAAGATATTTTTTATTAATTATTATATCTCTAGGAAATTTCTGGATAATCTATAAAACATTCACTTTCCCGACGATAACTCTATCCTATTTTTTCATTCATTTAATCTATCCCCTATCCCTGCTGGAAGGCAATACAATTCAATATTCAAGTAAACTTTTGGCTATAATTGCTCCCTGTGTCGCAGGAGCTGCTTATTTCCTTCTTCTTTTACTCAATCTAGGAACTTCAATGCCTTTAAAAACCAGAATCAAAAGTCTAGTATTCCTTATTCTAACATTCTTTCTAATAAACATATTAAGAATCGTTCTCTTTGCAGTTCTATTCGCAAGAAATTATCTCTATCTAGACCTATTACACAGCATTACCTGGCATTTTCTAAGTATATTTATAGTAATAATCCTTTGGTTCATCAATATTCGATTATTCAACATAAAACAAATACCGTTTTATTCAGATTTAAAATATCTCTACTCTTTAATAAACAATAAAAAGTAATAACTTATTCTATTTTGGGTAAATTCTCTTTATTTTGGATAGTTATTTTTTCAGGTCATACTTAAATAACAATTATCTCTCCAAACAATCTCTAATATAATTACCTAAATTTAACAATTATTATTTCAACAGTAAAAATCTATAACTTATTTCTTATCAAGGCTATATCCTTCTCTCACAGACCTTGCCCTTGCTTCAGCCAATCCCTCGACGATAAATCGTTCAGTAGACTCTAAAATCTGACAATCTTTAGCTTCAATTACAAAACATCTATTCTGTTGAGTAACTTTAGTTTCATTTCCAGACTTCATAATTATAACAACATTATTAGGATTCGTCTCACAATTAGCAACAGTTACATTATTTTTATTTGCACTATCCAAATTAGGAGCAGCAACAGTTATTTTGAATTCATTACTCACCAAAAACTCACTCATTTTTCCAACAGCTAAAATGCTATTAGGGCAACCCAAAAGTCCAGTTGTATCAACACTAAGGTAAACCTTATTAGTATCTAGTTCTATTTTACCTTCATAATTTGCAGGATTAGTTCTAGGGTCATTTTGAAGATAAACATTATATCTTACCACTTCCCCTGCGCTATTTACAAAAGAATAGAAATAATGATACATTAGAACTTTTCCGTACATCTCTTTAGTAAATGCTAGATTCTTATATTCAAACGTATTCATCTTTTCAGAAATTAATACTCCTGCAAAATAAAATATTACTCCTGCAACCACAAATAAACCCAGCGCCCAAACAAACCAAGGCATATTTCCTATGCTTTTTCCAATAGATTTCCAATCAATCAATTGTTCTTCCTTAATTGTTTTATTTTTTCTAACCATACTTTTCTTTGTCAATAAAGCTTTAAAAGCTTTATGCTACATCCTTCTATTTTATCGTCGGTGTTTTTCATTAATTCAATCCAAATAAATAATACAAAAATGCATCAACTGCTTTAATATCTCCTTCCATAATTACACAATTATCATTTTGATAAACCTTATTTTCAGTTTTAGTCTTATCCCATACAATAATATTATCCAATCCTGAGCAATTTTTTATAGGAGCATCAATAGTGCAATTATTCAAGCAAGCAGGTTGTATTCTAAGTAAAAATGGCAATAAGCTATAACTTAATTCAGAATAAATTCCATTGCTTTCATCAACATAATATAAAGGTTCTTGATAATAATCATTTAAAGTAACATTCACATCAACACTTACATTCTTTACACTTTCAGGAGAGCTACTAAACGCAACCTGATTCTGTCCAAAACTACCTATCCACATTCCATTTTGTTCATACAGCGTTCCATCTTGATTTCCACTTCCAGAAGCTTGCTCATCACCTGATAAAAATGCATATCCTATACTACTCACAACCATAATCAACAAAAGAAATAGTCCAACAATCTTATTCCTTCTCCCTCTTTTAGCTTCTTCAATTGCCTTTTCTTCCTTTCCAGCTATACTTCTCATCTCTCTTTCAGAAACTAGCAGTTTAAAAAACTTTCATTTAGAAAGTTTTTCAATCAATTCACTAAAAAATTAACCTAATTCTCGCACTTCAATAAAAAGAAAAGAGTCTTCCCTCACAATTAAAAAATAAAAAAAGTAATCTCCTCGGGCAATTCCCGAGGGGAAAAAATAAAAAAATAAAAAAATAAATTGATATTTGTGCTTAATTAAGCAGTAACAAGAGATACAGCAGTTGCGCTTGTACTCTTATACTTCTTACCAGCAGTAGTATCGATAGTCTGTGTCTTTAGAACTTTAGCAGCGTTTCTTGTGTCATCCGCATTGTATCCTGCAACGAGTGTAGCTACCTTGCCATTTCTAGCAAAGCTTTCTACTAAGAATGAACCAGCAGCAATGCCAGTCTTCTGTTCCCATGCAGCACCACATTGTGCAGCAGATGCGCCGAATAATAATTCAGCAGCAACTTTGTTAACACATGAACCTCCAACTACAATTAAGTTACTTGTCGCAGAAGCTTGGGTGTCAATTACTTGAACACTTCCTAACTCCTTAACAGTACCATCACCAGTACTTCCTGATGATGAGATACTTGCAGCGTCCTCGCCCACATATACATTTGCATATACTTGTGAATTTGGATTACTGATAGTAACAATCTTTTGTGAAGCAGTATTACTGTCTTCAGTTACAAGTGTTCCATACCAATCAACGGATTGAGAGATATCAGAATCACTTTGAAGAGAAACACTATCCCATAGGCCTCTACTTTGTGACGTAAAGTACACATCGTTTACTCCAAGAGGATCAGTGCTTGTTCCAGCAGCAGCAGCTTCTAAAGCAACAACAACCGCATTATAGGTAGACGAATCATCCTTTCCTTCAACAACAACAACTGCAGGTGCAGTGATTGATGTATTAGTAACAGGTGTCGCTAATCTTACCGTGGTAACGTTAGACGCTCCCAAAGTAAAGTTATACCCTAATGTACCCACCATTACCACGACACTTGATGTGCCAGTAGTATTCAAGCTTGTTCCTCCAACAGTCCAGCTATAATTCAATGGTGCAGAACCTGCAGTCAATGGAGTAGCAATAGTAGTATATCCATCTCCATCAGGTATCATAAATCCAGTTTGAGTGGATAATGTAATGGCTTTTGGTTCAATTAATTGAACTAATGAGCCACTCTTTGTCTGAATGGATGGGAATAATACGTATTGTGTAGCAGAACTATCTGATGTAGGATACTTCAATGTAGCAGTTCCAGAATCACCACTTCCTGAATAAGCAACGGTATACTGTCTTCCATCGACAGTTAATCTACCAGCTCCTTCAGATGTAGCGTCAATACTGTAAGAATCTCCGCTAATTACATCCTTGAATGTAACTGCGTCTTTTGAGTAATCTGAACCAGTATTATTATAAATTCTAGTTACTTGAAGTAAGTGTCCATAGTCTTCATTACCAATAACTGTATAATTATTCTCGTAAAGGGTTGAACCTTCAAGAGTATTAATTCTATAGCTATTAGTATCTCCTAAGAAAGTAGTAGTTGCGTTGTACGCAAAGTCAAAAGACTTTGTAACTCCGTCACTATCAGTCATAGTTAAGGCCATTCCTTTATCTCCAGATTTGTCAATCTTAACGTCATCTCTTGCTGAACTGTTCATAGGAACACTCAAACCAGAGAAATCAACTTTAAAACTTCCAAAAACCGGATCAACAAAAGCTTCACCAGGTAATATTGCATCATTACTTGAATCAGGTGCATAAACTGCAACACTTAAACCAGTTAAGGCTCCAGTAGTTCCAGTAAATGTAACATAAGTTCCATCAACAGGATCATCGTCTGAACCAACTAATACTTGTGTATTTCCAGTAAATGTTATCTTTTGAGAACCAACCAACAATGAAGCAGTAACTGTATTCAAAGCAGTAGATTCAGTTACTGATTTAACAGCAACATCAATTCCACCGATTTTCTTAGATGCTCCTTCAGTTATTTCTTTGCTCTCTCCATTAACGCTAACAGTTGCAGTAGTTGATGTACCAGTTACCAAAGCAACGGTATAGTCAACTCCATCAATACTAACGGTAGCAGAAGGAACAGAATCGCTTGCTCCAGCAGATAAGGAAACTTCCTTAGCCGATGAAAACAAAACTAAACTTGTGGCATCAGTAGCTGTACTTACAACAAATTCTCTTCCGAAGAGCTTTATAGTCTCTCCTTCAGAATCAGCACTTGTAAAGTTTATTGCTGGCATAGTTACTTGAGAGGTATATAATGCAGTTACATTAGTTGCTCCCAAAGCTATTCCAATAACCGGATCATCGTTAGATGATGGTTGTTTTGCAAAAGTAACTTTGTCTGATGAACCAATAGCAATAGTAGATGTTAATTTTGAATCAACATTTCCTGAGAATGTATATTCTCCTAATACTGTTGGTAAATCTGTTTTAGTTAAAGTAGTTAATGCAGTATTTAAAGAGGTATTCAACCATATTTTGGTAGAACCCGAACTTAAAGATACTGCTTCTCCTGTAACTGAGTCAGAACCTGTGCTTCCGCTTGTAGCTGTTTGTGCAGCTAATTTTGCTTGCAAGTTTACAACAATGTCAGTAACTGCCAATAAGTCCATATCGGCTCCTGGCGCGCTACCATATACAACAGCAACATCTGCATTTCCGTTATTCACGAAAGGTGCTGGGTAATTAGCCGCAGCTGCAAACGCTAGAGTTGAACTTAACATTACTGTACCTGCAAGAACAGATGCTATCTTTTTGAAATTAAATTTCATTTTTATAAACCCCCTTTCAGCTTATTTCTTATTCGTGGCAATCCCTCAGGATCCTCCCTTGGAGAGGTTCGTTCGAACCCGCCTCCCATTTGTTTTACCAAACGGGCATAAACTCTAAGCTAATAGAGTAATCAATTGAACTAATTATGCTTTAAAAACCTTTGCTACCATTATTCGCATTACACGAGTAGTCACATACCATCATTAGGTTTTGTTTATAAACCTTATGTTACTACTACTTGATGTAACTATGATTTTCAATTAGCTTCTTTGAACCAAAACCTTTATATATGTAAATATCTCCATATATTCAATACAAAACACATATCTAGACATACTATAAATCAAGATATATGTTTTACAATACCCTATATTAAACAATGGCAAAAAAATCAAAGACTCGAGAGATAAATATCGTCGATAAAGGAGGCACATTCGCTTCCTTCTTTAAAAGAATGTCGGGAGACTCGGAAGACTTCGATTACGAAGGAATTTCTGCACTAAGAAAAATTCTAAGTAATGAGAAAGCGAGACTGTTACACACCATAAAAACAAAGAGTCCAAATTCAATATATCAACTAGCCAGACTACTAGGCAGAGACTTCAAATCTGTCTCTTTAGATATCAAGCTTTTAGAGCGTTTTGGCTTCATAGAGATGATTTCAGAGCATACTGGTAAGAGGGAACGTCTCAAGCCAATTCTAGTCCTAGAGAACCTGACTATTAACATAAAGATATAATGGTCATATACTTCTCAAATCAATTGATCTTCTGTGCTTATATCTATCCTCTGAAATTCGATTATATCCCATCACTCAAGTTAGTGCCCCCCAGGCAACCCTCTGTATATATCCATTCAATAATACCTATTGCTCATCCAAGAAACTATCTTCAGCACACTAAACCCTTTCAAAGTCGAACATTAGATAATAATTTATCCTTAATCTGCACTTCCCTGTTTTTCAAGTCTTTATGCCTCCATTCTTTCAAGTCTTTTTTACTATTTCTAAAACAGCTGAAAAGTAGTTTGTTTATATATTATTACTCATACATTTAAGGTAAACTCCCTAAACAACCACAAAGTTTATATATTACATCAGATACATTTAAGTATGAAGAAAGGAACAAATAAATATGAACTAATAGGCCTAAAAATGCAAGGGTTTTATACAGTTGAAACTCTATGCACCCAATTAAACATCTCCCGAACTCGAGCCGTTTATCTAATTCATAAACTAAGAGAATTAGGTTTAGTCAAAACCTCCTACGTAGCAAACAGAAAACGATTATACTACATTTCTATAAATAATAGACAAACCTCTCTTTCATATACAGATTTACTTAATCGAAATTCTCCCATTAAACTCGCCTCATTTGAACCTTACTTTGTTCATGGAAGAACCCCCTCTTATGAAGAAGTGCTTATTTATGCCCTGAAACAAAGAAATATTCGTTACATTATTGCTTCATTATCCCTCTTTCGAAAAATATCTAACTGGAGCAAATTATATCATTTAGCGAAAAAAGAGAATTTACTCTTAGAAGTAGTTGTGCTATATGAACTCTCTAGAAGAATTGTAAAAAAAGTTAAAAGAATGCCCTTAAGATTCCTAAATCTTGTAAAAAAGAACATACCAAAAAAACCAATTTTTATAGTTGATAAGTTTTCTTCAAACGACTATCAAGATATAGAGAGAAAGTGGAATGTTTATATTCCTCTCAATGCTTCAGATTTAGAAAGTTACAAAGGAGTATTTACATAATGATAACTTTAACTCAACAAAATGACTTATTTATTTCAATAGGAAATTTATTGTCTAAAAAAATAAAATGTTATGCCATCGGTGGAACAGCAATGATGATTAGAGGAATAAAAAGTTCAACATTAGATATAGATTTAGTTTTTAATAATTCAAGTGAACGTATTGAATTTATCAACGCTGTTAAAAAATTAGGCGGGAAAGATTCAGATGTAACTCTAGTTTATAGGGAAAAGATTAATACTCCTCATTTAATTTCAATCCCAGATGCACGTTTTGATTTGTTCTTAGAAAAAATAATTACTTCAACTTTTTCAAATAATATGAAATCCCGAGCAAATCAGATTCACGAATATGGAAAAAATCTAATTATTCTTCCAGCAGACCCTATCGATATTATCATAATGAAGAGTGCAACTTCTAGAGATAAAGATTTAGAAGATATTACTTTAATCTCAAATTCTTCTAAAATAAACTGGAATCTTATATTAGAAGAGTTAAAAGAACAAATTATTCTAGGAAACGAATGGGCAATTCTTTCTTTCGGAGAAAATTTTGAAAAACTCAAGGATAGAAACGCTCTTTCCATTCCCCAAGACTTCTGGGACGCACTTTGGACTCTCCTAAACGAGCAAATCTCAAAAAAGATGCAGAAAAAATAGGAATATTTATATACTAAGTAAGACATGACTTACCATGGTACAAATAGATACTACTAAAATAAGCTCTAAGGGACAGATTGTTATTCCTGTAAACATGCGAGGAGATTTTGCAGAAGGAGATACTCTACTCATTATGAAAGATAATAACACTATTTTACTTAAGAAGGCAAATGATTTAGATGAACAATTCAAGGAAGATCTTGAATTTGCAAGAAGAACCGAAGAAGCTTATAAGCGACACGATCGTGGCGAATTTAAGAGAATGGAATTAGATGATTTTCTTAAAGAAATGAAAACATGGTGAAATTAGACTTCAATGAACAATTTAAAAGAACAATTTCTAAAATAAAAGATGCTTCTATCAAAGAAAGAATAGAAAAATTATTATTAAAAATAAGAGATAACCCTGAAATAGGAAAACCTATGAGACATAATAGAAAAGGAACAAGAGAATTATATCTTCCACCATTTAGACTTTCTTATGCTTATGACAAAACAAACGATGTAATCATTATTTTAGATTTTTATCACAAAGACACTCAATAACCCTATTTCACTGCAGAGCAAACACTCATCTTCATTACTATACTTCCTTGATTATTTCTTTCAGGAGTCAATGCCTCTCCCCCAAAATATCCTGCGCTACAATTCCCCTGTTCAATTTTAATCAAATCTTCGCCTGCTTCCCCTTCTTTTGACTCAAAAAACAAGCTTAACTTATATCCAGTATAAAATGCCTCAGGTCCAATATTCCATCCTTTCAAAGTCACCTCTTTCAAAAAGTCCTCAAGATAGTTACAAACGCCATTTCCATTATCACAACTATCTGCCTTATTCTCATAGCATCTTTGCATTAGATCATCAACTCTAGCAAAATATATGCTTCCAGCTATCTTGCACTGACTTTGAACAAGCATAGCGCTATCCAAAAACTGCTGAACTTCCAAACTCTCATATGAACTTCCACTATCTCTTTTCAATGCAAAAGCCAAAAAGAACACTCCCACTATAGCTACAATTATAACAATCAAAGCAAATCCAGTCATTTCCTCCTGTCCTTTTCTCATTCTCATCCTAAATTACCTCTCTGATTTATATTTCTTCCAGAAGCATAAATCTTTCCTAGTTCACATACATTAATTACCTGAATATCATCCCATCTGCATAAACTAACAAAAGTTCCAGAAACCGCCCCAAAATCCTTAGTCGCATTTATCAAAGTCAACTTAGAACAACTAGGATATCCTCCAATTTTACACTCTTTATCACTTTGACTTGGATATATTCTTTCAATCATCAAATAATCAACTTCCCATTTATTTGCATAGCTGCTACTATTCATCCTATCCTTAAATGCTATTGCCTTATCCAAATCAATACAATTATCACAATCACTCCAAGCAAGCTCAGGATATCTTGAAACCGAAGCCAATAATGCCCTAGCATTGTCTTCCAAAATCAATTGAGCATCTTTTTGCAAGCTCGCAGTTCTAATACTTAAATAAAGCAACAAAACCAATGCAAAAAAGATTATAACTGCAACTAAAACAAATGCCATTTCCTGTATCTTTAATTGCCCCTTCAGAGAAGTTCTCTTCATATATTCATCTCCTCTTTCCAAAGCTTGCAACTCAAAGGTTTATTCATTCTTTCCAATTCTTTAGCAGAACTATAAACACTACTCAAATCTCTTGAATTCAAGTAAGCCATAGAGGCATATTGCATAAGTGGAGCTTGCAATGCACTACTACATCCACTCTGAGAACTAATAACTAAACTCTTTTCAGAATATAGTTTAGCAAGATTTGATTTTTTCTCATTCAATCTTTTCAAATTACATTCATAAACTTCATTATCTGAAAAGATAGCAGGATAAATTAAATCACCCATAAAGAATACGCTCTTTCCATCTTTCTTAACTCGCCCATTATTCATGTCTACACTAATATCACATTGTTCAACAGAATCAAAACACACTTTAACCGACGAGGGATTACATGCACTTTTACTCTCTACAATTTTAACACTTTCAGTTAAATTCTCTCCAAAAACTTCTTCCACTTCGCTAGGAGGACTAACAAAACAATACTCTTTACTCCAAATCATCACCAACTGTCCAACTTTATAAGGAAAATTAAACGGAAGTATCAAAGAATAAAACCTCTTCCCTTCATTTATTTTTTGAGCAAATAAATATTTTTCTCTAATCAAATTCTCATTTCCAGAATCTTGCCAAGTTCCTCCAACCTCACTAGAACTCTGGACTCTTAAAATACTCGCACCTTTATTAGCACTAACATCACAAGTAACTATTATCCTAGAAAGAATAGGAAATATAATCTCTCTCGGCTTAGCAAAGCTTTCAATACTCGTCTCTAATGGATTAATTATATACTCTAATCTTTGAGCAGATTCGGTATCTATTTTTCCTCTTTCAATTCCTACAAATTTACTAGCTCCATAAACTGCAAGAAAAATAATTACTGCTCCTACAAGTATAGAAAAAAGCCAATTAAAACTAAATTCTATTCCCCCCTTATTCATATTTCCTTTACTTTTATTCATATTTCCTTTGTCCATATTAAATCTTTAATTATTTGATTCTTACTAAAGTCTGTGAAGAATTTTCTTTGCTCATCTTCAATTCAACTTTACCATCTTTAACATCAAAGCAAGTAAAATTTCCAACCATTAAATGATTTAATCTTCCTGCAGCCATACTCCCTTGACATGCTTTTTCAGGAGGATACATATAAAAATTGTCTCCTGGACTAGAATAAGTATCTAAATCCTCTCGAATTGTAGAATATTTTATTCCTGCCTTATCTAAATCTCCAATACATAATTTTTCTATCCCACTTCCCGGACTGCCAATATAAGTTTCAACACCAAACGGAGAAGCCCAAACCTTATCTATCTCTGCCTGTATGTCCTCTTTCATTATTCCTAAAGAAGTACATTTTCCAGTCGTCATAAATTTTGAAATAAAATAGAACGCAACAGATATTGTCGCAATAATAATTATAATTGAAAATATCATACTAAACGATAATTCAAGCTGCCCACTCTTTTTCATATAAACTACAGAGAAAAACAATAATTAAAGGTTTCTATAATTAGTATTAATTCAAACAAGTATTCAAATAACAAACCGAAAACTATATAAATATCAATTAGTAATATTTTGATATCAACTAATAATTAAAGGATACATTATGATACAAGAAAAAATAAAAACGCAACAAGAAAGACAAATTCATTGGCCAACTCTAAATACCGTAATCATGGTAGAAGATACTCTTAGCAAAATGCATAATAGCATCATTTCTATTCCAGAGCTTAAAAGAAAATTACCAAGACAAGTTAATCATACAACTTTAATGGTAATTTTACAATATTTGGAAAAGAGTAATAAAATTGCAGTTACTCTCCGAGGAATATCTTGGATAGAAAATAATAATTCCAATTTAAGAAAGGCAATCTTAACTGGAATGGAATTATGAAAGAAGTACGAGTAATCTTATCTCCTGAGGCAGAAGAAGTTTATAAAAAACTTAATTCCGAATGTCAAACAAGTAAGCAATCCAGAATGATTCTAAAAGCAATAAATTATAAAATAGAACTAATAAAATCAAATATTCATTATGGAAATCCCATTGCGAAAAATTTAATCCCTCCAGAATATATTCAAAAATATTCTATTAAAAATTTATTCAGAGTTGAACTCCCTGCGTTTTGGAGAATGTTATACACATTAACAAACAATAACGAAATTGAAATTATAATTTTTATTTTAGAAATCCTAAGTCATCCAGAATATGATAATCAATTTGGTTACCGAGGAAATTAACTATTTCAGCTTCTTCTCAACAACAAGTTTTATTAATTAACGTCCTCCAGTCTAAATATGAAAAAGAGAATGCTTAGAAAGAATTGGATTTTAGTATCAGCTTTATTTTTAGTTATTATTTACTTATTATTTTTTTATAACAACTCAATTAATTATACAAAAACTAAATCTAACAATACTCTCCCAGAGAATTTAACTATATCAAAACTTCAACAGATAGTCCAAGATTATTACAAAACTCATACTTATTCTAGCATCGACCTTTTTGTTTGTACTGATACTTCTATTGATGTATGGAATTTAGTCAAAACTAGAGGAATAAATGCAAAAATTTGTGCGGGAAATATTGAGTATAACATATCTGAAGAAACTAGCAGTTTAAATGGTACTATTAATGTTTTAAGAAAAATGAATCATGCATGGGTTCTGGCTGAAGCATTACCTTTTCAATGGATTGCTCTTGAAACTACTGGGGGATATTTGGTTTGGGAAAGTAATAATAGTCTTTATTATCAAAATATTTGCTTTAATACTCCTAAAGAATTTAAACGGTTTGTTGAACTTAGAACAAATTTGGTGCAAACATGCGAACAGGCTAATAAACTAGCTAAGTATTGGGATGAAACTTATATTGGGAAAAAACTAACTGCTCAAGATTATGAATTTAAAGGACAAGTGGAACAAAAAATAGAGGAATGTTCTCTTTTAGTTAGCGAAATGACTGGTTTAATAACCTAAACATATTTTAAAGTTTATATTTCTTAAGCAATATACTCCTTATTTTCCCAATCCCTTAATCGTCCCAGAAACTCTCTCTATCTTAAGCATAAACTTCTTGCTCTGCACCAATGGTTAATTTCCAATCTAATTTTATTAACTCTTTAACTGCAGGATTATAAGTATTCAGTTTAAACAAATCAGATTTTCCAACTCGTCTTGTTTTTATCACAATTTTATTTTTCTCCAATTTATACCAAAATGTTTGCAGTGTTGAATAACTTATTCCAGCATTTTTAGCTATTTCAGTTAAAGGATAATCAAAATCAGCAAAAGTAATTAAAAAATCTATAACTTTAATTTTCGGATTCCCTCCAAAAACTTCTACAAAAACACTATCATTCATCAAGGCATTTTCACTTTTCATATTTCTTCCTAAACTCTATCCTATTTAAATGTTTCTCTTATTGTTATTATATTACAAAGATAAGAACATTTAAATATTGCCCTTTCATAAAAAAACAATGGATGAAGAGCTGATTAAAGCAAGATTACTATATCATTTAAGAAAAAAGAATGTAATCGGGGCAAAGCATACGCATTATGATACTTTGAAATTTGGATTTCCCAAACATCTAGGAAAAGAAATATCTAATATCTCTCAAGAGCTAATCAAACAAAGTTGGATTTTAACAAAACCAACAAGTTATGGATTGCAGGTTTCTTTAAACAAAGATAAACTGAAAGAAATTGAAGAATTCATAAAGAAAGTTCTAAATTTTGATTTTTAACCCAATCCCTTAATCGTCCCAGAAACTCTCTCAATCTTCAAATTTTCAAATGACATTTCAATCGCTGCTCTAACATCATCAACTTCTCCCCTCAGCACAGCTAATATAGTTTTACCATTTTTGGACTGAACAAACATTGGAGAAGCCTTCGCTAATCCTAGAACTCCAAGATAATCTCTAAGCACCTGTTCTATTTTGTCCTTATCACTAGAATCAATAAGAATATATCTTCTCTGAACTCTCTCACTTGCTTTTTGTTTTAATTTCATTTTATTACTTCACTTTTAACAATTTCATTTACTTTGGCTTTAACTGCGTTGCTTTCCAATGCAAAACCAATACTCTCAGCACTTCCAGCTTTAAAATTGTTTACCCCTACTACTTTCCCCGTTAAATCTATTAAAGGCCCTCCTGAATTTCCAGGATTCAATGGAACATCAGTTTGAATATACTCATTTAATCCATTAGGACCCTCTCTATTCAATGCAGAAATAATTCCTTCAGTTACACTAAAAGATAATCCTAAAGGATTTCCTATGGCAATAACTTTTTTTCCAACCTGCAAATCATCCGAATTAGTCAATTCCAAATAATCAAAATTTCCCTCAACTTTAAGTACAGCCAAATCTCTTTGAGTATCATATCCTACTAGACTAGCAGAAATAATTCGTTTATCATATGTAAAAACAGAAATAGTTCTAGCTCCTTCAATAACGTGCTGATTAGTAACCACATATCCATCAGAACTTACAAAAAATCCAGTACCTGCCGAAATATCTGTGCCTATACTAACAACCGCTTTTACAGAATCTTCAATAACGCTAGAAAAATCTCCGCTCGTACTTTTTAGCAGAGTTATTTCTTTCAAAGCATCTGCCTGGCTCTGCTCTTGTTGAGCAATGGCTAAAGAAATTTCTTGAAAATTATTTCTATTAATTCCTTGATAATTTTCAATCAAATCGCTAAGATTAGAATCAGATGCATTCATTTCAATTCTCAAATTATTTATTTCAACATTTAATTTGCTAACCTTTCCAATCAAACTAACAAAACTAACAATTTGAATTATAACCAAAATGACAACTAAAGTATAAAGTACATTGTGATGTTTAGGCATACTTATTTTTAAGAAAAGATGTTTTTATATCTTATGCAAAAGAATATATAATTAATTAACCTTCCAAAGTAGATGAATATTGTATTAACTGAACATGCACGAGAACGGTTAAAGAAAAGAAAAATAACATTAGAAGAAGTAAAACTAGCCATTAATTCTCCAGATAGTTTAAGAAAAGAAGGAGGAAAATACATTGCAGAAAAACACATTGGTCGAGCTAAGATAGAAGTTGTTTTTGAAAAAGATAATTATATAAAGGTGATAACTATTTATTATATACCATGAAAATAACTTTAGATAAGGACGCAGATGCTATGTATATTGAGATGAGTAACGAAGCATTTGCCAAAAATAAAAAGATAGATGGAGAAACTATAATTGATTTAGATAAGGAAGGTAAAATTATAGGGATTGAGATATTAAACGTAAGCAAAAGAATGCATAAGGACTTCTTATCAAATATAAGTTTTCAGAACTTAGCAACTAATTAATTTTTTATCTCAAAACCTATATAAACAACTCTTTTCTCTTCTGTCTATGAAAATTCACGCAATAGGAGGTTATGATGAGGTAGGCAAGAACATGACTGCCCTAGAAATTGGAGAAGACGTTATTCTTTTTGATGCAGGATTATTTCTTCCAGCAATAACTGCCGTTTCAGAACAGGAAAAAAGAAAGCACGAACAGGGAATGCGCTCAATTGGAGCATTACCCAATGATTTATACTTAGAAAAACACGGACTTGCAGGAAAAGTCAGAGCAATCTTAATTTCTCATGCTCACTTAGATCATGTAGGTGCAGTGCCTTATGTTGCTCCAAAATATAAGGTTCCAATTTTAGGAACTCCATTTACTATGGAAGTTTTAAAAGTACTCATGGCAGATGAAAATCAAAAAATTCCAAATAAAATAATCTCCATTCCTATGAACGGAAGTTACACTATAAAAGGAAAAAATGAATATAAAGTAGAATTTCTAAACATGACTCACTCAACAATTCAATCTTCAATAATCGCAGTTCACACTCCTGAAGGAGTTGTTCTTTACGCAAATGATTACAAGTTAGATAACTCTCCAGTTTTTGGAGATAAACCAAATTATCACAGACTAAAAGAACTTGCAAAACAGGGAGTAAAAGCAATAATTGTAGATTGTTTATACGCTCCTGATGATAGAAAAACTCCTTCTGAAAAAATCGCCAAAGGACTTTTAGAAGATGTCCTTTACACAACCGACCATCAGTCAAAAGGAATGTTAATTACTACATTTTCTTCTCATATTGCAAGATTAAAAACTATTACTGAACTAGGAAAAAATATCGGAAGAAAAGTTGTTTTTCTTGGAAGAAGTTTAAGTAAATACACTCTCGCGGCAAGCAACGTAAACATGGCACCTTTCAAAAAAGACATTCAAGTTTTAACCTACAAAAGGCAAATGGAAAAAGTTTTGAAAAAGATAAACTCAAACAAATCAGAATATCTTATTGTCTGCACAGGGCATCAAGGAGAACCTGGTTCAATTCTAGACAGAATCTCCAGAGACAATATGCCCATCAAATTATCCAAAGAAGATCATATCATATTTTCTTCAAAAACAATTCCTTCACCAATAAATGAATTGAATAGGCAACAATTAGAACAAAGATTAAAGAAACACCAAGTTAGAATTTTTGATAATTGTCACGTTTCAATCTTGCCCGATACTGAGATTGCAATATACCAAAATAATCAATTAGTTCTTAAAGAGATATCAAAATTAACTAGAGAAGAAGGAAATTCATTAGACATTCCTGCATTTAGTGAACAAGATTTCAAAATAAAAAAATACAAAGCAAAATTAATAGAACATAATTACAAAGGTAAGATATTCAAAATAAAAACTAAATCTGGCAGAAGTGTCTCAATAACTTCAGGACATAGTTTATTTAAGTTAGAAAAAGGAGAAATAGTCTCTGAAAAGGGAGATAATCTTAAATTAGGCGATTTCTTAGCCATTCCCAAGTCATTGCCTTTGTTTAAAGAACTTAAAAAAATTAATTTAGAAAAATATTTTGACTTTTCAAACAATCATTTCTCAATGAATAACAAACAAATATTTTATAATAAACTCCCCATTTTATCTAAAAATCAATTATTAGATAAAGATTTTGCGCGTCTTTTAGGTTACTATTTAGCAGAAGGTTCGTCTCCGAGGCACATATCTATTGTTATTAATAAAAATGAAAAAGATTTAGCAGAAGAAATTATCACTTCTTTAAAAAAATCTTGTTTTCTTTCAAATCAGCATATTGCCGAAAGAGGAAATGCTTTAGAAATTACATTTGGATCAAGAGGTTTAGGAAAGATATTTAAAGAATGGTTTGGGGAAAATGCAAAAAGTAAGAAAGTCCCAAGTTTCATTTTTTCATCAAATAACAACTTTAAACTAAACTTTTTAGGAGCATATATCAACGGAGATGGTTGCATTGATAAAGGAAAAGATCATTTCAGAATTAGGATAAAGACTGCTTCTAAAAAACTAGCATCAGACTTAATATACCTTTTTGGACAAGTTGGAATTTATGCAAAGTTTGATCACATTTATGTTCAAAAACCAAGATATATAGCAGGAAACAAAAAATTAACGGGAGAGACTCGGGCATATGTAATAAGAATTCAAAATATTGAGTATTTAAGAAAACTTGCCCCATTTCTTTCTGAAAAATTTAATACTCAAATTCAACAAAAGATTAAATTAAATAATTTTTCTCAGCAGTTTCCACCAGAAGCATTGCCTTTATCTAAGATAGACTTTAGTGAAGTAACAGCAATAAAAAATAGTTTTTTAAATGATATAATCAAATATAGAGAAAAGTCAAAAAAGAGAAGAAATAGCATAAGCATTAACTTACTAAAATCTCAATCAACAAATATTTCTGGTTTTACAAAAAAGATATTAGATGGAGATATGTTATTTGATGAGATAAAAGAGATTTTAGAAGAAAATTATAAAGGTAAGGTTTATGACTTGGAAGTTCCAGAAGTTCAGAATTTTATCGGTGGTTTCGGAGGGATAATGCTTCATAATTCAGGACATGGAGGCAGAGAAGATTTAAGAGATTTATTAAAATTAACAAATCCCGAACATGTAATTCCTTCGCACGGAGAACTAAAAAAAAGAGAAGCTGGCGCCCTCCTTGCCGAAGAATTAGGATATAAACGAACGAAAACAATTCATCTTGTAGATAACGGAGGATTTATTCATATATGAATGAAGATTTAATCGGAGGAATAAGAAATGCACTCGAAAGAGGTTATTCTTTAGACAAAATAATTTCAAGTTTCATAAATGCAGGTTATTCTCCAGAAGAAGTTCAAGACGCCGCAAAAGTATTCTCTTCAGGAGCTTCAAATTTAATTTCTCATCCTATCCCTGCTCCTAATCTTTCTACCCTTCCACAAAAACTTACTTCAACCCCCATCTCCACACCAATTAAAGAACCAATTAATCTTCCTAAACAAAATCTTATTCTTCAAAAACCTGGAACACTTCCAATTAGACAAACTCCTTTTTCGCCTCAACTTTCTCCAATTATGCCCAGTCCTCAAAATTCTCCAGGAATGCTTTCTGCCCCAACTCCTTCAACTCCGTATTATCAACCTAACTCCAAGAAATCTTCTAAAGGAACAATTTTCCTACTAGTATTTCTTTTACTATTTCTCTCTGCACTACTTGCAGGATTAATTCTATTTAAAGACAAAATTGCTCAAATCCTAGTATCCTAAAGTCTTTTATATAACTCTAATTCAGATATTCTATGGAAAAACTCGCTCTAATTGTTCCAGCTTACAATGAAGAAAAAAGAATAGAAAAAATGCTTTTAGCATATTCTTCCTATTTCGAATCATTAAAAAAGAAAAAGGTAATAGATTATAATATTTTAGTGGTAATTAATAATACGCAAGATAAAACTGAAGAAAAAGTAAAACTCATAGAAAAGAAGAATCATAATATTTCTCATTTCGTTCTAAAAGAAAAAGGTAAGGGCAATGCAATTATCCAAGGATTCAATAGGGCATTAAAATCAAACTCTTCGCTCATAGGATTTGTAGATGCCGATCTTGCAACTACTCCTGAGTCTTTCTATGACTTAATTCTTAATATTAAAGATACAGACGGAACAATAGCAAACAGACACCATCCTTTTTCAAAAATATTCTCTAAAGGAAATTATCTGAGAAAGATTCTAAGTAAAATTTTAAACATTTTAGTATTTATACTATTTTCATTTCGTTACTCAGATACTCAATGTGGAGCAAAATTATTCACTCGTTCCGCAATAGAAAAATTAATTCCAAAATTAAGTGAGAAGGGATGGATTATTGATATCGACTTGCTATATCAGTCTAAACTTCTGAATCTAAATATCCAAGAAGTTCCTACTATTTGGTATGAAGTAAAAGGAAGTAAACTTAATCCTCTAATTGATTCAATTAATATGTTGTTGGATATAATAAAATACAGGTTAAAATTAAAATGATATACTCTCCAAGAGAAGATTCATTTCTTTTAGAAAAAGAAGTAAAAAAATATTCCAAAGATAAACAAGTTCTAGACATGGGTACTGGTTCAGGAATTCTCGCTTTAGCTTCAAAAAAAGCCGGAGCAAAATCAGTTTTAGCAGTAGATATTAATTCTGAATCCATAAAACTTTTAAAAGAAAAAGGAATTTCTGCGATTAAGTCAAATTTATTTTCAAAAGTAAATGGAAAATTTGATTTAATAATTTTCAATCCTCCCTATCTACCAGAAGACGCTAGAGAGGGCAAAGAATTAAATCTCATTAATTCCGGAGGCAAAGAGGGTGACGAACTAATTCTAAAATTTCTCAATCAATCCATAAATCATCTAACAAAAAATGGAATAATTCTCCTACTAGTCTCTTCTCTAACTCCTCAAAATAGAATTAATACTCTGTTCTCAAAACTAAATATCGAAAAAACAATTCTTTCAACTCAAAAATTCTTTTTTGAAGAACTTCAAGTTTGGAAGATAACCTCAAAGTCCAAATTAAATAAGTCCAAAAATAATTTACTTAAACCTTTTAACTTCGGAGAAAATACTGAAAAATTAAGTAAAAACATCAAGGCTATACTTTATGAATAAAACTGAGATTGCCCCTTTTTAAAATCTGTAATTCGGCAGGTTTAAAACTATTCAAAATTAAATTTTAATATGGAAAATCAAGAATTAATGCAAAGAACTCAAGAAATGGCAGGTCATGCAGAACAATTAGAACAACACTGTCAATTTCTCGATCAACAAATTACCGAGATGGAAAACTTTCATTCAAACTTCGAAAATTTAGATTTTCAACCAAAAACCAAGATGCTTTCTTCCTTAGGCAAAGGCGTTTTTATAGAAACTCAATTGGAATCAAACAATATTTTTGTAGAAGTGGGCGCAGGAGTAATCATAAAAAAGAAACCAGAAGAAGTATCCTTAGTTCTAGAACATCAAATCAATGCTCTTAAACAATCCAGAGAATACTTCGGCGAACAACTCTCTTTAATTTCAACACAATTAGAAAAGATGATGCATGATTTAGATAATCGAATGAATATCTCTTCTAGGTGGCTACATCCCAAATAGATTTTTGAATAGAAATCTAGATCATTAAATGCAAAT
>ERZ1292629.1378-Hain-H43-01um-R1-1378-length-23853-cov-5_pt1 | contig 23853 bp, 22 predicted proteins | sample MGYA00564399_ERZ1292629 | MGnify/ENA primary metagenome ERZ1292629 (study PRJEB36523, sample SAMEA6512636) | groundwater metagenome | collected 2019-01-08 | study: AquaDiva: Metagenomics assemblies of 32 groundwater samples | reverse complement strand
GGCGTTACCGAGACTGGTTTTGGATACAACGTGGATGCGGTAAGAACGCTCATCGAGTTCGACGGTCCAAAGTTCCATATCATCCCTCCGCATGAATTCCTTCGCCATCCGAACGCGAAAACCATCGACGACGCCCAATTCGTCTCTCACCGGAAGCGTTGTACTGCGGATTACTTGCGCCGACTCGGGAAAACGGGCTATTACGAGAATGTGGAGAAGGCAATCGAGCAGAATCAGGGAGGTTCGGAGAGGTCTGCGGACCTTACAGAGGAAACCATCTATTCAACCGATAATCTTTCTCGGGATGAGGAGCCTTCGGGCGACCCGGCACGCAGGGAACTTCTCCTGTACGAGTGCTATATCCAACTGGATACGGACGGGGATGGAATATTAGAGGGCCGGATCATCACCTTGGTGGGAAGCGTCATCATCCGCAACGTCGAGAATCCCTACGGGCGTCCTCCGTTCGTTGTCTTAAGACCCATCGAGGATACGCACAAGTTCTCCGGAGTTACCTTGGCCGAGATGGTGCTGGATTTGCAACGGTTACGCACCTTCCTCCTTCGTCAGATGGTCGATAACATGGCCCAGAGCAATAACAGCCGGAAAGTGTACGACCCGACCAAGTTGAACCAGGCGGACCTCTTGATGAACATCCCCGGTGCACCCATAAGGGTGAAAGCCGGGGTATCACCGAGGGATGCAATACAGGAACTCCCGGTGGTTCCCTTGAATCCGGTAACTTTCACGGTTTTGGAGTACGCGACCCAACTCGGGGAGCAAAGGACAGGCGTAACCAAGTCGGCAAAGGGAGTAGGCGACCAATACAATGAGACCGCCACAGGTCAGTTGGCGGCGATCAATCAAGCCTCGCAGCGTGTCCGCATGATAGCGAAGATCATCGCCTCGGGGCTTGCGCCGCTATTCCGGGGCATGGTTCTGATGAACAAGAAGTTCTTAACCAAGGATGTGGCGATTCGCCTATCAGAACGCAAGTTCCTGGTTGTCTCCCCGGACGACTTGGAAGGGAAGATGGACCTGTCCTTGAACGTGGTTATGGGCGCACAATCCCGGCAGCAAACCATAATCAACATGCAGCAACTTCTGGCAGTCCTCGGCCAGTTGCAGGCGGGAGGGATACCAGTACTCGACGCGAACAACATACCTACGATCCTGAAAGAGATCGTGAAAGCGATGGGCTATAAAAATTCCGATAGGTTCCTGCCCCTGATGTTCCAGCAGGAGGCAGAACAAGGCAACGAACAGATGATGCAGATGATGGGAGGCATGAGTGGAGGCAACGGCGGAGCAACAATGGGCAGCATCGCTGGAACAAACGCAGGAGCAACTGCGACAGTCAACCCAACGGGGGCTGGACTCCAAAACGCTTTTATCCAACCCGGTGCTGGAGGCATGGTTCAAGGACTCCCAGGATAAACTCCTGGAGTTGGTGGATACCATCCCCTTGAACGATACCGTGGCACGGGACAGGGTATATGCCATGCTTACCCTGCTAAGAAAGCTCAACCAATCCCTGAACCAGTTCGTAGAAGACGGTGAACTCTCCGCGAAAGAGTACCGGAAACTCCTCGAATTGGAAAAGAAGGGATTCTTAGGAGGACTTCTTGGAGCCTAAAGTAAAACAGCAGTATTCGATGGGGACGCATCTTTTGCTTCTTCAAAAAGTTCTGGACAGCTTGGAGAAGTATGAAAAAGCGTTGTGGAAGACGAAAAACACCGCGTATCCGCATGACGCGAAAGTAGTCGCGGATAAAGCGAAGTTCGAATTGGACTTCGCAATCCAAGAGGCTAAAAAATACGGAGGACACAATGCCTGAAACGGCAACCCAGAAAGGGACCGAGGAAAAGAAAGGCGACTTTACTTGGGGAAGGGATAGTCAAGGAAACCTTCTTATCGACGGAGTGGTCGTCGAGAGGTATCGGGGAGGACGGCTTCCCGAACCAACCGACAACGAGCCGGAAGAGCAAGAGGAACCGAAGGAAGAGGCGAAGCCTGTCAAAACGGAAGAGGTAAAAGAACCTCCTCCGGTAGCGCAGGAGCCTCCGCCCGAGCCTCAGAAACCGGAGAAGCATAAGTTTAAACTGAAAGTACAGGGTGAGGAACTTGAACAGGAACTTACCCAAGAGCAGTTGGTCGCAAGGCTCCAGATGGCCGAGGACTACCAGCGGAAAACGATGGCTCTGGCGGAGGAACGTCGTAAAATCGAACCCTTCCTGCCAATCATCGAGAAGCCGGAGTTCAAGCAATGGCTCTCCGATCAAGTGGAGGCCGGAGCGATTGAAGCACCCAAAACGGCCCCAAGACCTTCCGATGAAGATATCATCAAGTACCGCATCCGGGAGCAGGAGCCGGAGTTCAGGGAAATCCAGCATCTCATGGCGGAATGGGCCGTGACCCTTCCTTCCTATGAAGCGGATATCCTGGCGACCAACCACAAAGTGTTCAACGATACCTATGACCGGTTCAAGGCGACTTATCAGGCGAAGAAACTGGAGGCGCAACCTATACCGCCCCCCAAGGAGCCTGCACCGGTACGCATAGATCCGAAAGACCTTGAAAGGATCATCCAATCCAAGGAAGTCTCCAAGGCACAGGCTCACGTCGAGTCTCCCGGTGGGACTCCCCCGGAGGTAGATCCGAAAAAGGAATGGAGGAAGATGGACCGCGAACTGAGACGTGCGGTGCGGGAAAAGGAAAGGAACGTAAGGTACGACGGGAAGATGATGGACTCGGAAGTAGCATGGGTTCTTCATCGCATGAGAGAACCAAGATAACCAACATCGAATAGGAGAATATATCAATGGCAATTACCAATGCTGCTGCCTTCCAATCCTACGAGGCCATTGGACTCCGTGAGGACTTGACTGATCTTATCGAGGACATCAGTCCTATGGAATGTCCAGCTCTGGACCGTTGGGGGACCACGAAGGCAACAAACAGAAAACATGAGTAGACATTAGTCTGCTGCTCATGTAAAATCTAGCTATATGCGGGAACATCTTCAAAAGATCATTCTGCCAAAGGGCAAAAATGAGTGATACACGGAGAAAATCCGCAGGTAAGAGTTTCGCGTATCTCTTGGGCGTTTATTTGGGAGATGGATGTGTCACAAATCAAAATGGGAAGCCAGCATTCAGGGTAAATACGATTGATCCTGATTTTGCAGAAGAAATAAAGTCTGCAATAAATATAAGATACCCTGGGTATCACGTTGGAGTTTCCAAACATAATGTAAGTAAAAGTAGCAAGCCTAACTATTCTCTTTGTTGTACGTCGCCCGAACTTTGTGAAGACATGGTAAGACTAACAGACAAGAAGCGTAAAATACCATCTCTCCTCACATTGGAAGACAAGGGCATAAGGCTTGCTTTTATCGCTGGACTGATGGATAGCGAAGGTTATGTGGCTGCTAACAGAAATCCCACAAACCGCCGCTATTACATGGGTTACAAATCATGCGATAAGTGGGTTCCTGATTTTATAAAAATATTGGAATCCGTTGGTGTTAAGATAGGAAAAGTCTCCCAAGAAGAACCGAGAAAAAAGGGTTATAAAGTTCCAACAAGGTTTACCATTAAAATGCAATCATGGATAGATTCTGGTTGTTACTTCAAAATCCGGCGGAAACAGGCGCGGGTTGAAGAATGGAAATCTTTTGGACCGTATGAGAAACGCTCAAAAAATCCGCGAAGGCTAACCCCAGAGACTAATACGCTAGACACCTAATGGTGAAGATATAGTCCGATCTCACGCGAGAGCGTGAGTTAACAACTGTCAGGGCAGACAGACGTTCTGGCTGCGGCTGCGTCTAACGCATACGTCGAAGGAGAGGCGTTCGCTCCTACCGCAATCACACCGACTGTTAGGCAGTACAACGACTGCCAGTTGATGATTAAAATGTTCATGATTACCGATACGGAGAACATCATCAACAAGGCAGGCCGAGATACGGAGGTCGCATACCAACGTGCCAGAGCCCTCAAAGAGCTTAAGAGGGACATGGAATTTGCGATTTTCGCTTCTGCGGATACAGCGGCCACCTCCGGCGTCTCCGGAGCGGAAGCCGTTGCCCCGTTACTTCGGGGGGTAGATGCGTGGGTAAAGAGGATGTTGTCCAATAGCGGCATGTCCGCTTCCACCGCCGCTACAACCATCACGGAAGCCGACTTCAACCTGATCCTTCAGAAGGCGTGGGTTTCCGGTGCGCGTCCCAATACCGTGTATTGCAACGGAGGACCGAAAAGAGTGTTCTCCGCATGGGGACTTGGCTCCACCCGTCCTCGGGACGTCGGACTTGGCAAGAAATTGGTCAATGTGGTCGACGTGTACGTCTCCGACTTCGGGGAACTCGATATCCTTCTCGACAGGTATACCGCATCCCAGACGTTCTTCGTTCTGGACGATAACCTGTGGAAGAAGTCGTTCCTTGTTCCCACTAGGGAGAAGAAAATCGCAGAAACCGGACTTGTGCAGAATTACATGGTCTGGAACCAGTGGACCGTTGAGTGCCGCAATGCGTCCGGAAACGCGCTTGGACATTCGGCCCCGTAGTAGTCAACTAACCTAAAGGACTAAGGGTGTTGCTACGGGTACAGGTGTCCGTACAGCCTGCAATATACGGTCAGGCCAGCACCCTTTTTCTTTCGATAGGCGATCATTCGATAATATCGAACGATCGAATGGAGGAGTTGTGAGCGAACTGAATGATCTTCAGAGGGAATACTTCCACGAAGACCCGAAGACAGGGAAAATCACATACCAGCGGGTAAGCTATGTAGGGGGAGTGAAGGAAGACTGCATCGAACGGAAGAAGTCCGGAACCAGGGGTTTCTCCCCGCAGAGGCACTTCCAGCACATCGCCCGAATACCTGCGGACATGTGGCACGACTACTGTAGAAAAACCGGGTATTACGAGATGGATAATGATGGCAGGAAGAAAATCCACCTTCGATTCCTCAAGGAACACCCGGAGTATATGACCGTGGAGAAACTGAAGACCGAGACTCCCAACGATGGATACATCATTATCAAATGAAGAAAATCTGCATCCACCTAACTGAACGGGTCACGTACAAGTGGCCCCTGGAATACGTTATTGAACTCATCGGAAGGCTCACGAAACTTGGGCATGAAGTGTACGCCGTATCGGATGAAAACAACATCAAGATAGAAGACAAGAACCCTCTTCTATTCGACCGTCTTCACCTAACGGACGACCTTTCCAAGTTGGTGATTGCCAAATGCGATGTGTTCGTTGGACCGCCTCTTAAGTACTATCAGATGGCGAGGGAACTTGGAGTGAGAACCGTCGCCTTGCTCGGCTGCACCTACTCGGGGGAAGGGGTGAAAACCACAGCCCCCTGTGGAGGATGCAGGGAAAACATCGAAAACGTGAACGACTGCGTTTTTGAGGATGAACTTTGCATGTGGGAACTGACCCCTCTTGATGTCATGGAGGATGTGTGCAAATAGTTGGATTCGCGCAGGAACGTGGAGCCTGCACAACTCTTAGGATAAAACAACCTTTAGAGAGAATCGCGGAACTGCAACTGGCAAAGGCGCATATCATCGCGGCTGCGGATGCAAATACAGAAAGTTTGGTCAGGGATTCTGATGTGGTGTTCTTGGGTCGTGCCGCGTCCGATCATGTACTGGATGTCATCAAGCGTGTTCAAATGTTCGGGAAAAAAGTAGTATTCGACCTGGACGACAACATGTTCGATGTATCCGTGTTCTCTCCGCACTACAAAGACTTGGGAGCGATGAACGTCGACTTCGATGACCCTAGCGGGTCGAAGATAGACGTGTGGAGAGATGGTGCTGGTGGATTCGACGTAAGGCGAAACCGTGGTCTTCGCAAGTCCTTCATCCGGCTTGTCCGGCAGGCGGACTGCGTAACCGTTACCACGGAGCCTTTACGGAAAGTCTACAGCAGGTTCAACGCCAACGTGAAAATTGTTCCAAACGCCATAAACTTCCGCGTCTGGGACAAACAGAACATCGGATGGCTCGGGGACGAGGTTAGAATCCTTTATACGGGAGCAGCCAACCACTTTGAGGACTGGCTGTTCGTCTACCCGGGACTCGAAGAGATTCAGAAGAAATACAAGAACGTAACGATTGTTCTCATCGGAACGGATTGGAGGCAGGCAACCACGACTTTGGACTATTCTCGCATCGAGGTTCACCGATGGGTTGACTTCGAGGCATATCCGCACCTGATGAAGTCCCTCTGCTGCCACATCGGGCTGGCACCGATAAGACCATCTGATTTCAACGATTGCCGAAGCGAGTTGAAGTGGGTGGAGTATTCCGCCCTGAAGATGGCTACGGTGGCAACCAACTGGGGTCCGTACAAGAGGTCCATGAAAGACAAGGTTACGGGCCTGCTTGCGGAGAACGATAAGGATGAGTGGGTGAAAGCCCTGTCCGAACTAATCGAGAACAAGGAATATAGAGAAACATTGGGAAACAACGCTTACCAAGACTGCAAGAAAAACTTCAACTTGGACTACGCTGTGGATCAATGGATGAACGTATTTTCTGATGTATTAGGTATTAAGTCATGATAAGTGAGAATAGAAAAATCTATAATAGGGAATATAGCAGAAAATACAGAGCAGCGAATAGGGACAGGTTGTTAAAAAATGGCCGCATACTTTATAAAAAGTACTACCAAGATAATAAAGAAAAGATATTGGCAAAAAGTAGAGAACACTATCACTCTAACAAAGAAAAGATCAATGAAGAAAGAAGAATTAAGAGGATAGAGTTCAACGAGTGGTGGATAGATTACAAATCCACGTTGAAGTGTGAAAGATGCAGCGAATCTTTTTGGTATTGTTTGGATTTTCACCATAAAGATTCTGAGAATAAAGAGAATATGGTAAGTAAATTGTTAAGTCATACGAATAAAGCGGCCATTTTAGAAGAAATATCCAAATGTATTGTTCTTTGTTCCAATTGCCACAGAAAAGAACATTACGATTGGACAATTGCTGGGAGAGGAAATTCATTTGCAGTAAGAAGGAGGAATTGATATGGCTTGGCCGTTTTCAGGGAAAATGCCGGTACGTACTTTGACTCAATATGATTTTTCAGCGGTTGTAGGAACTTCCGGCACGGTTTCCGCCTCGCAACTCCCAACGGGGCCGCTCATCTTCAAGGGGTTGCAGATCAACGGCGGGAATTTGAGTGCGATTTCCATTCGTGATTCCACGGGGGCTTCGGGCGGGACGTTATTGGCGAATATCTCCCCGGCTTCAGGAACATTCTACGATTACAGCGTCAAAATGAACAACATATCCATCTACGCATCGGGTGCTACTACATACACACTTATCTACTTACGTTAGGAGGAAAGTAAAGTGACTTACATCATTCCAAACCAGGGAGACAGTTATATCATGTCCGCTGCCTTTCAAGTCGGCAGCGGAACATTCCTATCCCTGAACCTGTTTAAATCTTCACCTGCTACTGCGGCTATGACCGCTACGGCGGTAAGCGCGGACTACACCGTGCTTACGGGCGGCGGGTACGTCGAGAAACTAATCCACCGTTCCGCTTGGAGTGTGCCTTACCTCTCGGCGGGTTCCGCCGAGGTATCCGCATCGGGAGACGGGGGATCGTCCCCTGGATTCAAGTTCTCTTTCTCCGCTGCGCCGAACGAGTCCGCCTATGGGTACATGATTTCCCATACGGCGGCGAACAAGCTGATCGTTGCCGAGACGTTCGCATCGAACTATTACTTGCAGAACGCTGGCGACACCATCACCATCCTGCCGAAGATCCGCGCAACGTAACAAGGTGGGGGTGGGATATCGCCCCCACTTATCTTTATCTTTAAGGTGAATAATGCCTACCACTGTTACCAGAACTGTTGCCCCGTCTGGGGGTGACCACACGACATTAAACGCGGCCCTTAGTTGGTTTACTACCAATTATCCGGATTTCACAGCGTCTGACATCATTGGGGCTATTGTTATCTCCGGGGATTGGACCAGCGCGGCGGACACGACTCCTGCAAACGCCACAGGCATCACGACGGATGCTACTCGCTATCTTGATATCTATACTACGGGAGGGGCAAGGCACAGCGGGGTATGGAGCAATTCCGCTTATAGGTTAGAGGTTACGGCATCCTATGGAATAAGATTCGGCACAAATACCAATGGTATCCACGTTACCGGACTCCAAATTTATATAAATACTGCGTCTCCTGCGGCATCTATGCAGGGAATTTATGCAAATGCCACCGGAGCGCTTAGCCAGGAAATATCGAATTGCCTGATCCGAGGAAATACAGGATGGAATACGGCGAGTTATATACAAAATGGGGTTCAAGTCTACCACTCTTCCGTAACTACCAGCGGAACGGTAAAAATATGGAACAACATTATATATGACTTTGTAAACCCAAGTGGTACTGCTCGGGGGATTTACGGTCAGTCCTTTGCTGGTTCTACAAGCACCATATATTCATATAACAATACAGTTCATAGTTGCCGAAGCGGGATAGACAGGTCTGCGGTTGGTAGTTTCATTATCGTAAACACCGCAGTATCCGATTGCACCAATAATATCGTCGGTAATTACGAGGCCGGGACGGATTATAACGCAACCGATGACGCTTCATTAGGCTATACAGTCTCCGGAAGCGGGAACACACACGATGTTTTGGATGCTGTGATTGTCTGGAATAATGAAGCAGGGGATGATTTCCATCTTGTCTCCGGGGATGACATAATTGATGTTGGCACAAGCGACCCCGGCACAGGTCTTTTCTCAGATGACATTGACGGCGTGACTCGTTCTGGAACATGGGATATTGGGGCCGATGAATACGTGTCAGCCCCAAGCGGTCCTATAATGCTCGGTCGATATATGTTTATTGCAAGATCGGATGGGACATCGGAATGAAAAACCTTTTACTTGTTGTTTTATCGGCTCTTCTCTTTTCGGTTCCTTCTTGGGCTGCCAACTACCATGTCCGAAAAGCTGCCACAGGTAGCAATAATGGTTCCGACTGGACAAATGCTTGGAATGATTTGAATAATATCTCCGGGATTGCCGCGGGAGACACGGTTTACATTGCTGCCGGGACGTATACTGGGGCGTACTCATTTAGTGTGAGCGGAACGTCTGGAAGTCGCATAACGATCAAAAGGGCCACCGTTGCGGAGCATGGTTCCTCAACAGGATGGAGTTCGGGATACGATGGAACGGTTACCGTAAACGCAACCTCTAGTTCGACCACGTTTAATACGAATGCTAAAAACTACATAACATTGGATGGAGTAGATAGGACGAAATTCATCCTGAATGGGGGAGTTGTAGCTAATAATGGAATAATTCTCACTTCTTCTGGCGCTCACAATAACATCGCAAAGAATATGAAAGTCTATGGTTATAAGTCTTTCGGAGTTGAGATTGCCAGCAACGCTGGCGCAAACCAGATAACTTTGATGGAGATATACAAGAACGGTAGTGTTCATTCCGATGGGAATATACACGTAGGGCAGGGTACAAATGTTTATGGATATAATGATGTCTCCTATAATGTGATCCACGAAGCAGGGGTTTCTGAATCCGATAGTCCGCCTGATCCTGTTGATAATATCGAAATGAATCTTGGGGATACATATGTAAATATACATCACAACGAAATATATCAAACAACGTGGGATTCTAACGATAGCAGCAGCAAAGATAATATATACGTTTCCGCTAGCTATGTGAGAATTTATAACAATTTGATCCATAGTGATCCGACAAAATCAAATATGAGCGTTTTCATGAATGTTCTGTACCAAAATTCATATATGATTCAACAGGTTTATGTTTACAACAATGTTTTTTATGAGGGTTTGGGAGGAGTTAGACTTACGCAACAGCTAGGAGGGGCATCGACGTTACGATTCAAAGATATATATGTATATAACAATACCATTCATAATGGTGATCTTGCGATTAATGTATTCTGCGAATACCCCGCAACTGCATTCCAAAACATATTAGTAAAAAACAATATATTCCACAATTCCGTTTCGAGCAATCCCATGGTTAACTTCAGGGAATCTGGTGTTAATGGATTCACGTTCGATTACAACTACTACAACACCACATCACCAAGTAGCACACTGATGAAGTTGGGTTCTACCTCTTACACCTCTCTTGCTGCAATTAGAAGTGGAACCGCCTGGGAAGATAACGGTGGAGCGGGGAATCCTTTGTATGATGGTACTGCCTATACCCAACTTCACCTGACTTCAAGTTCTCCTTCTCCCGCAAGAGATGGAGGATTAAATCTTAGTTCGGTTTTCACAACGGATAAGGATGATATAATTAGGCCCCAAGGCTCTGCGTGGGACATAGGGGCGTATGAATATCATGGGGTTGACGTAACACCACCGGTTATAAGTAATCGTTCTCCTATCCCTGGGGCGACGAACTGGCCCATTACAAATAGGAATGTTTCATTCACAATTAGCGATGGGACTTCTGTTGATCGTTCAACCATGCTATTCAATATCAGCGGAGAAACGAATAGCACTTGTTCTACCAGTCCATCGCCGAGAACTGTGACTTGTACCCCTGTTTCACCTCCAGATGATGTTGCTACTCTAAACATTGCTTACAACCGTGGGGTGGATTGGAACTACTCCACTACCTATACTGGGAATGTAGATGTTTATGATACGGTCGGGAACCGTCAGACAACCAACTGGTCTTTCACCACCGAGGCATTTGTTGATTCTCAGGCCCCAACGATGGTTGCAGGATCGCAATCTCCCGCTCCCGGAGCTACCGACTGGCTTGTCACTGATAGGAACGTGCAGTTCGATATTGAGGACAATATTCAGCTTGTGGATACGTCCATCCAGTTCCGCGTGGGCGCTGGCGGGTCGGTAAACATCTGCGGGTCCGGCCTTCTCTGCTCATGGGTTGATCCGAACAAGAGAATCCATGCGGTTTATACAAATGGTACAGATTGGGGATTTAGTACATCTTATGTATTATACATCCTTCAGGCAATGGATTCAAGCAATAACAACTTCACTACGAACTGGACATTCTCCACGGAGTCTGCACCTCAACCGACTAAACCGCCGTCAGATATTGAAATACACATAGAGAGTCCGTAAATGAAGGCATACGACCGTGAAAAACTGCTCCGCTTTGCACAACAGGGGAAGCTAGTTGTCCTTGTTCCTGTTGTCGTGGGCGGCAATGTAAATGAGGAGGAATTCCGCACGAAGGGCGGCGAAGCCTTCGAGAATCTTGACGATCAGACGATAACCCTGGTTGTCGGATCTGACAGAAGATACGTATTCGCAAGCAAAAGTCTTTTAGGGGAATAGCCGGTGTCTTGGTCTATCGTCGCCCTAGGAGCTTCCGCTCAAGCCACGGCGGGCAACCTCACCCTAAATGAGCCTACTGGAGCGGCCCAGAACGATCTTCTCGTAGCCTGCATTGCCTACCGTGCCAGCGCGATATTTACCCTTCCTGCGGGATGGGTGACTGCGGCCCCGCAACAGAATTCCGGGGATACGGATGCCACATCGGGCATTGCCTCCGGACTCATGGCGTACATTGTTCGAGGTGGAAGTGCACCGTCTTACTCCTTTACGCGAACCGTGGGGGATATTGCCAAGGGGAGAGTAATCGCGTATCGGGGTGGGAATACTGCATCGATCTATGCCTCTGGCGCGGCTGCTACTCGGGGCACCATCGGGGAACCGACGCTTGGTTCCATTTCCGCGACGGCGAACAATCTGCTCGTCTCGATGGTATCGCACGGTGATAACTCGCTTACCGCGACAATGGACGCGGTGACGGACCCCGGAACGGCGTCCAACGGGACCGATACGACCACCAACCCGACGGTGGGGACGTGGTTGGAGCGGACTGACGTAGCGGACAACGCCGGCGCGGACGTAGGACTGTTCATCGCCGATGCCGTAAAGACAAGCACTGGTACAACCGGGACGTTCTCAGCGGACGCGGCCACGACGACACGATCCGTTATGATCGTCGGCGCGTTCAATATGGCCGCGGCCAATAATTACGTTCCAGTTCTGGAACAGGCGGATGGATGGCGAGTTGCAACAGGATCAACCGCCAATACTAATTATGTCCCGGCCCTTGAACAGACAAGTGGATGGCGCGTCACAGGCGGAGTATCAACCGTTGTTCTTGATATAGACCCGGATGGGATCTGGACCCCCTGGAGTGTCCATGAGGTAGGTGAAGAAACTTATAGTGCCAGCCTTGTAGGGACTGGTACGGACTATGTACCGGATATCTTGCCGGAACCGTACTGGATAGATACAAGTTCCGATAGGTCTTTGGGAGTCGGTTGGTTAGGACAGGTTGCTGCATCCATTGCGGTTGCGGCAACGGTTGCGTTCTCACCTGTCCCGGATACAGGGGCGGCAGCGTTCTTTGACAGCGGTTCATCCTATGCAGCGCATTATCGAATCACTGGGGATGCTTCAGGAGCATTCAGTGCCTCTTCAGAAAAGGTTCTCGTCTTCAACATCGAAGGGGAACCATACGGAATCCTATCGGTTGGGGAAGGCACCTACTCAGCGCAACTGGTAGGGGCGAATGACTATATCCCCGACTTGGCTTGGGCGGACCTCTATGTTGCCGCAGCCTCGAACGCTTCCGCAGACAGGCAATACGAAGGAATCTCTGTTGGCTCTTTCGTGGCGCAGGCAGATTCATTCGGTTCCGGATACTTCGCAGGCACGGCAGCAGAGAAATTCTTTTCCGCCCCTACCGTAAAGGGGGAAGGGTACTACGCAGGAACGAGTGTAGAAAGGTTCTCGGTAGGCGAAGGAACCTACTCCGCATCGCTTTCGATACAGACTATCGTTCTTGAGGGAGACGTAAGGTGGAAACTGACGGGAGGCGTTTCCTCCGTCGTCCTAGATATAGACCCGGCAGGGATATGGACTCCGTGGGCAACCTACGAAGTCGGTGAAGGCACTTCCACTTGGTCCCCTGATATTGCTGATGATATCGAGGAAGAGGGCCATGCGGCAATCAGATTCCTCCATCCTTCCTGGCATACGTTCTCGATGGTCCGGTCGATGGACGTTCTTTGGTCGAAGTTCGAATCTGCCACGGAGCATTCATCGAATCTCAAAAAGGATATCAATTATACCGGGGATTCAGCAGGGGCGTTCTCCTCCGGGACAGAGCATGTATTCGTCGGGAAACTGACGATTGTTCGGGATGGAATCTCTGCAATAAAGATAGACGCAAGCCACGAAAGGGTCACTGAAAGATCGTATGCAGGGACAACCGCCGAAGCGTTCTCGGTAGGTGAGAATACCTACACAGCGAATGTCTCTGTACAGAATATTGTACCAGAAGTCGGGGCGAATGTATTTCTCTCTTCCGACTTCGGGCTTGCTCACAGGATAAGCCAAGCCAAGGAAGAGGGCCATGCCGCTTGGATATGCACTGGCGGCGTATCCTCGATCATCCTGGATGTAAACCCTGTTCCTTCTCCGGGATATGATCTCTGGGCTGCCGCTTCAGATTTATTTGTTTCTACACATGTAAATGCAAATGTTACAGGCGATGTAGCGGCCTCGTTTACCTCCGGCACTGAAGTAATGATTGTTCTGCTTGCGGGCCAGATTGCGATTGCCGGGGACGCAGCATTCTCGTTTGCTGCGGCGCATGACAAGGATATCAGCCCGGTTATCGGGGCAACGGCTACCCTGTCCGCTACGCATACGAAGGATATAAGCCCTGTAACCATATCGGTTGCGTCATTTGCTGCGGCGGCGGATTATTGGAAAGGGTTGCATAACGAAATCCTCGTTGGGGATGCAAGGTTCTATCTGGACCGATTGCCTCAAGACGGGGCTTGGACCGATGAAACGCAGGATGGGGCAAGCACGGAACCTGTCCAGGATGGTGCATGGACAGAGGCTCGGTATGATTACAGACTTGCTGATTACTCTGTAGGGTTTGCACCTTCCTCCGTAGCAGACGAGATATTCTCCGCTGCCCATGAGGTTAGTGTCTCTGAGGGAGCTGTACTAACAGCGGAATTCGTTGGAGATGTGGCTGGCACGTTTGCTTTATCCACGGATCTTAGGGTATCCAAGATCCCGGAGGTATCCACCGCAATAATCTTCGGTGTTGAGGGAACGGTTGTCTACACCTTCGTTCCCCCGGTTGTGGTCGGGCCTTACACTACCACCTGGGTATGCCCGCCCAAACCGACAAGGGGAACTTCCCAAGACGGGGCGTGGACAGAACTGGATCAAGACGGTGCGTGGGTGGAGAACGTCGGGTTCGCAATGTCCGAGGGAAGCGAATGGGGCGCGTATACCCAAGATGATGCTTATCCATACACTTATTTACGTAAACCGAATGTATATGACCTGACGGAATCGAAGGTATCCTTAACAGCCACAACTGAAGGATTACCGACAATTCCAGAAGTCTTGGAAGGAAAGATTACTACCGTAACAACAGATGAATCAGAACCAACCTCTTCGATCTAGGAGCAATAATGTCTACTACTTTATCTACCTTGCGAGACAGAACAAGGCGGTATCTTGACGAGTCCACGGCAGGCAGATGGACGGATGCGAATATCAATGCCTACATCAACGAAGGAATCCGGTTTTTGCAATCGGAGTTGGACAGGGCAAACCCAGACTACTTCTTGAGGGTATGCACCTTCTCGGCGTCCGCTGGTTCCTATCAGGCGGCCTTGCCATCCACCATCTACGGGCATCGAATACGGAACGTACAATTCTATGAAAACAGCCTATCCGCTGTTGGTAATCCAGACAGAGTGCAGCCCGGACAACTCGAATGGATCTATGAGAATCAAGATTATTCAGGAGTTCCCTCGGTATATCAAACAATGGCAGGATATATGCTCTGGGCACCGCTCCTCCAATATGATTCAACTTTTAGGTTCGTTTACGCCAAGAAGGAAGCGGACTTGTCCGCCGATACGGATACTGTAGACGCAATAAGCGATGAATACACGGACATCATATCCATTTACGCGGCGATCCTTGCCAAGGAATCCAAGGAGATCCCTACGGGGGGCCTACGGGCCATCTTGGAGCGACGTGTCTTGCAGATGTCGAATGATTCCCAACCTACAGACGTACTTGTTCTGCCGCAGGTCAGCATAGATGACTAGGGAAACATATCCTAAAAAAGGTTTCCGTGAGATTGCGTTCAAGGGAAGGCTTAAGACCGCAGATCCTCCCACGAACCTTGCTCCCGAGGACTTCCAAGTTCTCAAGAACCTTCGGTACAACCGTGGTTCCTTGAAGTCCATTGCCGGGCAGACGAAGATCAACACGACTGCCACGGCGGTAACTGCCCTGAAAAGCGCAGTCCATTTTCGGAAAGATTTCCCCGCTGCCGAGTCTCACTTCATAGTAGGAACGACTACGGCAATATATGACAATACCACGCCCATCCCGAATCAGGGGGACTTTTCGTCCCTGTTTACGCCTACCGGTTCTGGAAACCCGAGGCTTTCCCTTGGGCCTAACGGCTCCGTGGCGATGGCGAATGGCACGGATACAGTCCTCTGGTACGGGACGGAAGGGCCTATATCAGGATATCTTGACTGGGATAGCGTGGGCGGGACGTACAAGTACGATTACTTGGAACAGGTGAGCAACAGCAAGACCTCCGACTATGCCTTAGTTCATAGATATTCCGATGCGATAGACACCGATACGGTTCTCTTGCTTCATTGCGATGGCACAGACACGTCCCAAGTATTCACGGATTCATCCCCAAATGCGTTCACCGTGAACGTGACAGGGCATACGAATACACGGACGGCAATCAAGAAATTCGGCACGGCGTCTGCGAGTTTCGACGGGGATGGAGATAACCTGTATGTGGCAGATCATGCGAATTTCAACTTCTCCTCCACTGGTTCGGATGGTGATTTCACGATTGATTTCTTTATGCACTACGGGGCAGGGGAAACGACTCCTCCACAAGGGACAATCTATTATCAAGCCACGGATGCGAATAACTATGTTCGCATCTATACCTCAGGGATCTTCCTTTACTTCGAGCTTTATAAGGCAAGCGTAAAGGAAGTGGAAATGGTTGTGGCAGCGAACCGGGCCTCGTATCCATCTCCTCCTGCGTCGTTCATCCACGTGGCCGTGGTGGGTCAGAAGTCGGGCACCAATTACCTGTTCAAGTTGTACTTCGATGGAAGCGAGGTGGATTACCACAACAATTCCACAGCGAACGATTTTACGGATTTTACGGGGGTTGTTTATATCGGAAGCCAAGGAGGTGCCAGTTACTTAAGTGGATACCTTGATGAAATCAGGGTTTCCAAGGTATCCCGCTGGACTTCTTCTTTCTCTCCTCCCTCGAAGGCATACGGGACTGGCAATATTACCTCGCTGTTCATTGCATCTCCCTTGCCTGCAAAGGGGATCAAGTTCTATGTATCAACAGTCAACACGACGGCGGGAACATCCTCAGTATCCTACTGGGATGGTGCAGGATGGACAGATGTATCCGGTCTTTCCGATGGAACCGCCTCAGCCGGGAAGCCCTTGGCGCAAACAGGAACGATGTCCTTCACATCCACCGCCTCGACCGCAAGGCTTAAGAACATCGAGGATGTGATCGCCTACTGGTACAAGGTGGACATTACGGAGGTTGATACTACAACGAGGATCTACCACGTCACCGTGGATTGTCAGATGCAACAGTTGAAGGACTTGTGGGATGGAGTCTATCGTCCAACCGATGCGTTCCTTCTCTATGACGATTCTGCAAAATCGTACAACAATTGGACGGCGAACGTCTTCGGGGATGCCTATGATTCGTTGAATGAGGGCACGTTTGCCAAACTCGGCGGGTTTGTATTTGCAAACGACAAACTCTACGTTGGCTCCATAGACCAATTGCAGGGATTCAAGGTGTCACTCGCGGGGAGCTTTGAGAACACGGCAGAGTGTACTCTGACCGTCGAATACTGGAATGGTGCCGGTTGGACCGTGGTAAATGCAACGGACGGTACGAGGACTGGGAATATATCGTTCGCCAAGTCCGGTACGATCCATTGGACTCCCCCAGGAAGGACCGCAGAGTTCAAGACGGCCATCGCAGGAGCGGCAGCCAAGGTTAGTGTACTCACACCGACACAGCAGCCGGGACAACGGTGGGTGCCTGGGCAGACCATCTCAGTGGAGGGGCAATTCACGGTAGGCGGGCCGAATCTTCTCCCGAGTGGGGCAATCACTACGGCGACTCCCGTGGATATGTACTTCTATCGGCTGTCGTTTGCAGGGAACGGAACGACGACTACTCTTACCCCTGCGGAGACAACGACAACTGGTGTTCACGTTTATTCGGTGAAAACCATACCTGCTCCTGTGGATTGTCGGGGGTATGCCTTCCCGCTCTTGCACGATGATTCCCTGTGGCTTTGCGGGAACAACGATGCGGAGCCGAACGTGGTGATCTACTCGGCCAAGGACAGGCCGCAGGTGTTCAACGGGTTTGAATCCGGCAAGATATTCTTAGGAGACAACACGGGAATTGTTTCCGGTGCGTCCTTCTCGAATCAATACGGGGCGACTACTCAGAAGATTGCACTCATCGCCAAGGAAACATCCGTTTGGAAGATCATCGGAGAAGCACCCTATGAAGTTCATCCTTTGTCTCAGACAGATGGGTGCATAGCCCCGGAATCTATGGACGTTGGAGAAGTTGAGATTTCGGAAGGTGTAAGGCGTAAAGTAGCGGTGTGGGTAGCCCAACGGGGCGTTGTCATAAGTGACGGCCACCGGATAGACGAGATTTCCACGGATATCCGAGATAAATTCGACCCCCAACATCCCTCCTACCTAGGTGCCTCGGTGCTACCCACACTGTATGGACGCATAGATCCTGTATTCAACGAATACCATCTTGTTGTGCCAGGCAGCGCGGAGTGGGTGTTCGACTTCACGGAGAACAAGTGGTATCAGGCAGACCGTGGGAGCGGAGCGTATTTGAACGGCTGTGTTCCTGTATACGACACCAGCGGCGTTGCTTCCATGTACGGATTCACCCCCGCCGGGTTTGTGATGCGTTTAGACAACGGGACTACGTTTGCCACGGCGGATTCAACGAACGATATCACTTCCACGGTAAGGCTTGCGGATATCGCTTTGTACAATTCGTCCATTATGTACAAATCAAGGATCAACTGGTCCACTTTGCTTCTGAAAACCAAGGCGAATACCACGGCAACTGTATCCGAGACGAGATACGTGGATGGGGAGACTTCGGGGACTACAATCTCCACGGTAGATCCCACGGCTTCCGGATATGTCTATGTTCAAGGAGACATACACGGAGAATCGGATACCGGCACGTTCCATTCCCCTGAATTCGCCATTACCACCTCAGATGAAACCATAGGGTTTGAACCAGTACTTTGGGGATGCAATTACACCGTATACGAGCGGGAGAAATAAGATGGTATACCAAAGCAATCTCTTGGGGGACTTCTGGACTTCCTACAGGCAAAGGAGGGCGACCGGAGGCAGGCCGCTCACTTCCGGCGAGATGCGCGGACTCCTTGATCCGATGATGGGGCTTGAGTTCCAGCGCGGGGAAGCCGCCGCCGAGAGAGCAAGGCAACAGGAGAACTTCAATCGGCAAATGTCTTTGCAGGAGCAGGGAGTAAGGAACCAGAACCGGGCTGCATCCATCGGCGGGGTCGCCCAGTTAGGCGGACTTCTAGGCCAGGGATACCTCGGTTATAAGGGATTGCAGTTGGCAGGACAGCAGGCGGCAAGCACATCCGCATTCAATCAGCAACTTCTTGGGCTTCTAGGGGGCGGTGGTGGTGCGGCAAATGCTGGTATCGCAGGAGGTGCTGGAGCGGCAAACTTGGCAGGTGGAATGCTTCCAGGTTCTCTCGCTCCTGGAGTAGTAGGTGGAATGTCTCCTGCTTTGGCAGCCGAATCTGCCGCTGGAGCGGCGGCCCCATCTGCCGCAGGGATCGCAGGAGCCGCCCTTCCTGGCCTCGCAGGAGGGGCCGTAGGGTTTGGATTGAGCAAACTCCTTGGTGCGAACCAAGACATTTCCCAAGGGCTTACCCTTGGCATGGCTGGTGCAGCCGCAGGATTCTCCGTGGGAGGTCCTGTGGGTGCGATTGTGGGTGGTGGCCTCGGGGTTATCGCCTCGCTGTTTGACGACATCTTTTAGGGGTAAACTATGGGATTCTTAGCAGATTTCGGTAGAAGTGGTGCATTAGGAGTGGGGCAGAACCTCCTTGGGCAGATGAACCAATTGGGGCAACAGCAGATACAGGCGGAGCAGCAGAAACTACAGGAGACTTTGGCGTTCGCTAAAATCAAGCCACAACTAGATGCGATGGCTGATGACCAGAAGCCGTTCAATGTGAAACTGTCTCCTATCCTGTCTGCCTTTGAACCAGGCACTCCGGAACACGAAAAGATTTACCAATCATTGCGTGGTTTCTCGGATGCAGACGAACATGGTAATACAACAATTGCAGGGTATAAACGTGGTGTCGCTGGACTTACTATCCACAAGGAATTGATGACTCAGATAAAAGATGCCCGAATGAGCCAACTATACGAGGAATATGAGAAGGCGAGGCAAAAGGCTTTTGATGCTTCCCTTGGAGGGGATGCCGAAGGTTCAAGGAAAGCACTCATTCGAGTGGATGCAATCAAGGCAAAGATCATACAAGGTGAAGGAAAGTTTGCAGAGTATATCGTGGCACAAGAGAAACAGGCAGGAACAGAAGCCGAACCTCCTAAAACCAGAGAAATCAAAGTTGGGGATCAATTCGTTACCCAAGAATGGGATGCTGCAACGAAAACATGGAAAGATATTTCCTCTGGCCCAAGATATAAACCCGCAAGCATCAATGTAAACATCGATACGGGATTGACAAGGGCCGCACAGACAAAAGCACAAGAGGAAGTGCAGGAAGGAACGGACCTTTACACCGGTTTAACAAAAGTAATCGAGATGGCAAAACCTGAATATTTTACTTACGCGGGACAGATAAAAGCAAAGGGGCAACAAGTAGGAGAGAAACTTTCCTTAGTTGCTAAGCCAGAATTATTGAAGGGATATACCGCTTGGAAGGTTGCCGTGGAACAGGAATTCAACAAATATCGGAAGTGGGTCACTGGCGTTGCGGCAGGTCCGGTTGAATTGGAAATGATTCGCAAAACGTTCCCGAACGCTGATATGTCTGAGACTCAATTCAAATCCGCAGCGAAACAGACAGCCATCAATACTTGGAAATTGGTTGAGCGTAGACGCAGGGCTTTGGCAGCCGGGATTATGGACCCTAAGAAACAAGCGTATTTCTACAAACTAATACCGCTGGACTCCATGCCTGAGCCTCCTCCTGAAGTCCTCCAAAGATTTTCAGGTGGTGGAGTTGGTTCATCCATATCCGGGATGTCTGATGAAGAATTGCTGAAAGAGCTAACTGGAGAATAACATGGCGAAAATGGAACTTCTCCTTGAGGCAGAGCGAAGGGGTATTTTGCCTGCCGATAAAAAAATTCTTCTTGATGAAGCAAGGAAGCGTGGGTTGGTTCCTTCGTTACAGGAAGAGGCCGCTCCTCCCCCAACTATTGAGGGGGCATCCCCTTGGGAAGTAGGGCAAATGCCTACACCAAGGGAGGCATTGCAAGCAAATGCGGGCCTTGTGGAAACAGGTGGAACCATCGGGGGTATGCTTGGAGGAGCAAGGATTGGGGCAACCGTAGGCGCACCGTTCGGGCCTCCGGCAATGGCCGCTGGAGCACTTCTTGGTGGCGGGATTGGATATGTAGGTGCGAAAAGAGGCACTAGAGGTCTCCTCGACGTACCACAGGAGTCTGGGTACAAGGATCTTGCCGAAGGACTTGGATTCGCTGCCTTGCCTGCTGCATTCCCGGCTGCGGCACAGGCAACGAAAGCGGTTGCAAATCGTGCTGCCGTCAGTCTTTACAAACATGCGGCCAAGTATCCTACTACATTGAAAATGGCTGAAAAAACCAAACTGGCTACGGCGGCATTGCGAGAGAAAGTTCTATTCAAAACCTCCTCCATCGAGAAGCTTGGAACTGTAAGCGACGAGATGAGCGCAGTAGCCGATGAAGCCATTCTTCATGCACAAAACGCTGGAGGAACTATTGAAACAAAAAACATCAAGGATTCTTTCTGGAAAGCAACGAATGAATTGAAATCCGATCCCATATTCAATAAGCAAATAGCCGAAAGCGTACAAGCAAGATTCGGGGAAAGCATTGATGCTCTACCGGAAACCATGTCCGCTCAGGCGGCCTTGGATTGGAGGAGGAATCTCAATTCGCAATTAACCGGATACTTCGAGGCGGCGAAAAAGTCTGGGTTGACAGGAGTGGCCTCCGCAGAAAAAGTTGCGATTGCCTCAACTCGAAAAGCACTCAACGATGAAATTTTCACGATGATTCCTGAACTCAAGGAACTCGGGAAGAGACAGAGCGAAATTATAGACCTGATTACCTATACAGAGAAAGCGGTTTCTCGTATATCTAATTGGGATCTGCTTGGGCTTGGTTCCCTCATTGCCGGAGGTGTAATGGCAGATGTGGCAGGGATTGATTCCAAGTCGAAAGCAGGAGCACTTGCCGCTGCCGCAGGCGGTATGCTTGCATGGAGATTCATCGGGCATCCTAACACTAAAGCTCGTATTGCTTTTCTTCTTGCCAAGGCGGGGAAATTGAACACGGCATCCCCAAGCACATTGGAGTTGATTGGACTAACCAAGGAATCCGCAAAGACAATTCAGCCTCGTTTGAAGGCATTGTCAGCACCACCTGATACCCTCTTTTAGGAGAACCAAATGGCCGAAGTCAGAAAACTTGGCGCAAATGATTTGCAGATAGGCGAAGGAACCGTTGTATCCCCAGGAGGGAAGACGGTACAGGAAATTGACGCAAGGCATATACCGGTTGCATACGGGACTGCGAATGATGCGGTTACTGATTATAGTAATATCGTTTTCTCCGTGGAGGATGCGCTAAAAATTGGTGTAAACGTTAAAGCGTATGGTGTCACAGGGAATGGTACCACAGACGATGCTGCGGCAATTCAAGCGGCGATTGATGCTTTGCCTACTACTGGAGGGACTTTATTTTTCAACTCTGGTATTTATCTTTGCGCAAGCGGGTTGAACTTGGATGATAAAAGGTCTATTATCCTAAGGGGCACTTCCGGGATGACTTCAGGAGCAAAACCTTCTTCCTACCTTATCTTTTCCGGAACAGGTAGTGGAAGGTTACTTTCCTTCCGATCCACCTCCGGGTGTGCGATTGAAGATTTGGGTATATACCATACCTCAAGTTCCTTCACCGGGAAGTTGATAGACCTTTCGCACTCTGCCGTAGCAAGTGATACGGTGTTTTTCAAACTATCAAGATGCTTTGTCGGGGGGGATGGATTTACAGGAACCGCGATTGGTATAAATTTAGATCAGTCTCTTGAGTCAACGATTGATAACTGCCATTTTTCTTATTTACTACGAGGAATCGACGGTCAAGATCCTGGTGGTGGTTCATATTCCAATGTAGTCAGGATCAGGGACAACCAATTCACAAATATTGTGTCCAACGCTATCGCTTGGGGCGGAGAAGCATGGCTTATCGAGGGGAATACATTTGAACCCCTGTCTAATGGCACGGCGGGAGCATTTGGTAACGATACATCAACTCAATGCAAGGGGATTTCTTTCATAAACAACTGGTGTGGCGATGTGACTACTGGCGGAGGCACTTGGTTCGGCGTATGGGGTGAGGGAGTGAACTTCACCGGGAACAGAATTGGCGGAAACTCTACAAGCAATGCTATTTCATTAAACACAGTAAATGGATATTCCATAGTTGGGAATAGTTTCGATACATTCAGCGTTGCGATAGATTACACAACTGCAACCTGCACAAACGGATACGTACAGGGAAACCGTTTCACGTCCGTTACGAACCAATTTGGTACGACAACGAACCAAAACGACTTCCTGCAGGCAACTGACGGATATGTAACTCTCCCAAGCAATATAATATACCAATGGGGAGATGAAACGGTATATTCCTCTGCAACAAAAGCAGTTACATTCCCAAAAGCATTCACAAGCGCTGTTTATACTATCACTACCGGTAATATAAATCCTTCAGAGTCCGGTTCGTACTTTGTTTTAACAAGTCCAACAATTACTGGGTTCAATGCAGTCTTGGTAAGCGCAACAAATGCCGGGTTGAACTGGATGGCGATAGGGAAATGACATTCCAAGAATGTGTTGCATTTGTCCTGAAATGGGAAAGTTGGAAGTCCAATGATGCTAAAGATCCAGGAAGTAATGTGGGATCTCCTAAAATTGGCACCGTTTGGGGCATATCAGAGCGTGATTTTCCCAATGAAGTGGCTGCCATGTGGGATATGTCCCAAGAGGATTCCAAGAAGGTTGCGGCGGGGATATATCGAAAAAAGTATTGGGAACCGGCAGGATGCGATGCCTATGATCCACCTTGGAATCTCATCGTCTTCGATACGGCGGTTAACTGCGGTGTCAGTCGTGCCCTGAAGTGGTTGGATGAAGAAGATACTTGGCAGGGATACCTATTTAGGAGACTGAAGCATTATACCTCATTGGATATATTCAAGCATTTTGGTAAAGGATGGGTGAACCGGGTTATCGATCTTTACAAAACGGTGGGAAAGACGGTATAAGAAAAATGTCCGAAGTAGTCCTTCGTTTCTTTAGCAGACTTGGTTGTGAATTCTCCCTTTTCGAA
>ERZ1292629.1375-Hain-H43-01um-R1-1375-length-23890-cov-5_pt1 | contig 23890 bp, 25 predicted proteins | sample MGYA00564399_ERZ1292629 | MGnify/ENA primary metagenome ERZ1292629 (study PRJEB36523, sample SAMEA6512636) | groundwater metagenome | collected 2019-01-08 | study: AquaDiva: Metagenomics assemblies of 32 groundwater samples | reverse complement strand
CGCCAGAGCGAGGGAAGACAAAGAGAAACTGATGACAGGTTTGAAAGAGAAACTGGAAGCTCTGTCCTATGACAAACTAGCCGAAGTTGAAGCTAGCAAGGCGGAACAGATGGTAAAACAACTCCAGTTTGTTCCAATGCCTGCGAAAGCAGCCATCATTATTGCCTAATTACCACTGTGAAAAAGCAGTTAGCTTATGCTTATAGTTCCCTGATCAGAGAGTGGAGAGAGGGAGGCAGCCTCGCCTTTGATCCAGAAGAACTAGACAAGATAGAAGGGTTCAAGGAGAGACAAGTGTGGGTAGAACGTCAACCTGACCAGGTAGCTGTTGGCAGGGGGTCATCCAGATACGTCTATCTCATAGACAATGACAAGGTGTTGAAGCTGGCCATGAACGAAGCTGGCTTAGCCCAAAATGAAGCAGAAGTAAACACCATCACTCACCCAAGGACCACGAAACTCTTACTCGCTGACATCTATGACTACTCTACGAAAGACTACAGATGGATCTTGGCTGAGTATGCCAAGAGAATATCATACGACCAGTTTGAAAACCTGACCGGGTTTCCGTTCAGACTGATTCTTATCTTTGGTCTTGTAGATGGTGATTTCGACAAGTTCAGAGACAGGCTTGAGCTGTTCAACATACACCATCTACTAAGAGATGAAACAGTCATAAAGTTCTTCACTGAACTGGCCGCTACTGTCAAAGCCACTGGATTAAGTCTTGGTGACTTGGCAGGGGCAGAACAGTGGGGGAAGGCCCAAGATGGCAGGGTTGTTCTGGTTGATTACGGAGCTTCTGATGAAGTGCTGGACAAGTTTTATGGTCAACCCAAATGATCGACGCTGGGCTAAAAACCTTTGTGGTGAATAAGATGTGGTCGAAACACCTTCACTATGTCTACGAGTCACTTCTCAATGAAGGTTTAGCCTTCAACCCAGAAGTTCTGGACAGTGTTGAATTGCCTGGTGTCTTTGGTTCATGGCGGGAAACCGAGTTCAACGATCTGACGGTGGCCATCCGCCAACAAGGTGTTAAGTACATCGGAGAGGGTTCCAGCAGAATAGTGTTTCTTGTAGACAACGACAAAGTGTTGAAGGTTGCCAAGAACAAAGCTGGCTTAGCTCAGAATGAAGCAGAAGTAAATGTTGTCACTCACCCAAGAACCAACAGGTTGCTGCTTGCTGATATCTACGATTACTCAACAAGAGATTTTCGTTGGGTTCTGTCTGAGTATGCGAAAGAACCAACCCCGGAAGAATTTAAGGAAATAATTAAGTTGTCATTCAACTGGTTTGAAATGTTCCTCGATTATTACAGCGAAGATAGCATTGAAGAGTTTGGCATACGATATGCCTCGAAAACTGGGAAACGTTTCGAGCGGAAAACTAAAGAATTTCTTGTTTCACTGATGTCTACAATTAACGTTGTCAGTTTAGAGGCTAGGGATTTGGGTAGATTGGAACAGTGGGGAATAACCAAGGACAACAGACTTGTGTTGGTGGATTATGGATTCGATAGCAAAGTTTCTATTCTCTACATGCGGTAAAACTAGAGGCCAGGATGATCAAAGCTTCTCTACAATGGCTGTATGAATCAGTGTTTCTGAATGAGTCGTTCGATCCAGAAGAGCTAGACAAAATACCTCTGGAAATTGATGTGGGCAACCACATAGCATATTTCAGGGGACTGCGATCTTTCATGGAGCAACAACCGGACGCACTGGATTTGGGCGAGGGGTCCAGCAGAGTCGTTTATTTAGTTGACTTTGACAAAGTCATAAAGGTAGCTAGGAATCAGAATGGTCTAGTTCAGAATGAAACAGAGGTGAACGTCATCACCCATCCAAGGACAGCAAGACTGTTGTTTGCTGACATCTATGACTATTCAACGAAGGATTATAGATGGATTTTGTCCGAGTATGCAAGGCCACTAGAAGATGATGAAGAGTTTGAAAAGTTGGCCGGATTTCCACTCTCACTTGTCGTTAGCTTTGCTGGTTGGGGTTATGAAGAAGGCATAACAGCATTCATGGAGCAGATAGAAGACATGCTCGACAATCCAAACATCGTCGTTAACTTCCTTGTTTCGTTGGCTGCAACCATTAAAGCCACGGGTTTGGTGGTCGCAGCAGAGCTAGGAACTCTGAAACAGTGGGGAGTAACAAAAGACAACAGAGTTGTTATCGTTGACTATGGGCTGGACAACGAAACAGGGAAAAAACTCTTTGGATGGAAAAAACATGTGCGTTAAACTAGCATCCCTTCTTTTAGAGGAACCGGCACCCTCGCTGGCCATTAACCCAGATGATTCTCAAAAACTTGTTGCCAAGTTCTCAAAGTCTCTTGCCAACAGAAAGGGAATCGACACCAAGCAACTGAAACAAGTTGGTGTTGGAACCAGGGGAACTGCTTATAGTGTTGGAAACGACAAAGTATTGAAAGTTACGGCAGATGACAAGGAAGCACTAGCCTCCCTGAAGTTGGTTGGTCAAGACCTTCCGAGCGTTGTCAGGATCTTCGATGTCTGGCGATTTGGAGACACAGGTTTTTATGGCATCTACCAAGAGTCTCTGGTTCCGTTATCCAAACCAGAGTCCGACCGGATCAACAACGCACTGTTGATGACGTTGCTTCCTGTGTGGATAGCCAAGAATGGCTATAACTGGGAGGTTGCCAAGACCAAGACAATAGAATACGTTGTGTACCAGATGAAGAGGAAGTTCGGTAACAACACTCGAAGCCCAGAAGCCATTGCTTACATGAAACAAGCGAACGAAGACTGGAACTTGCTTTCCAAGACTCTGAACCTCCGTGGGATGCTGGAAAGTTTAGCCTCTGTTGGGATCAGCTATCATGACTTCCATGCAGGGAACCTGATGAAAAGACAGGATGGGACCACAGTGTTGATTGATCTTGGCTTGTCCAAGATTGCCGGTGGGAAACCCCCTCCAGTGTTGATGCCAGAATCTTTCGTTAGTTTCTGGAAAAGGCTGGTGAAAGAATCTCTTGCCTTTGACCCAAAGATACTGGATGGTGTTGATCTTCACGAACTGGTAGAAAAGGTAAAGCAACAGCCCGGTGTCAATCTGATAGATACAGGGTCCAGTAGAGCGGTCTTCAAGATAGACAACGACAAGGTTCTAAAAGTGGCTATCAACAAAGAAGGTCTGGCACAGAACCGAGCAGAAGTAGACCTGATAACTCACCCAAGAACCAACAAGTTGTTGTTCACCGACATCTATGACTATTCAACAAAAGACTATAGATGGATCTTGTCTGAGTATGCTGGGCCTCTCAATCTTTCCGATGATGAAATGGAAGACATCCTCGGGTTTCACCCGTACTTCATCATCATGTTCATCACAAAGTTCAAGGGAGACCTGAGTTCCTTCAAGTCTCACGTCGAAACCAACTACCAAGAAGAAGGCACACCAGAGATGTGGCAGTTCTTTGGTTCCTTACTTTCCACAACAAAAGCCACTGGATTGCTGATAAAGGATCTAGCTGGCTGGAGACAGTGGGGAATCACCGCTGACAACAGAATTGTTATCGTAGATTATGGTCTCGACAAAGCTGCTGCAAAACTCTACAACTACACAGCAGAGATGACCTACTAAGTCAGACCAATGACTGTAACTTCCATCCTTTGTGAGACTTGTTCTTGCCGTTGATTACATTACGAAGATGAGTGGTGTGTAGACCATGTTGTTGACAAAACGCATTCAAACACACAACTTGTGTATGTGTTTCTCCTGAAGCAGAGACAAGAGGATTGGCTGAAAGGTCATAAACCTTCGTGTTGTGGTTGTCGGTCCCCGAGTGTTTGCCTTTTCTATTCTGTCTGATTTTTTCTATGGATTCGGGTGTGTGATGAACCCCGTGCATTGGGTTGAGTTCTCCTGTTTTACCAAACATGGGATGTTTGTTGCCTGCCAACAGACCCTTGTGACTTTCACTCAACTTTTTTCTTGTCTCTTCTGAAATCTTGCGGTTTGTTTGCATCTTACGCAGTTTTTCCTTGAGTGCTATTCCTTCTTCTGTTTGGTAGAATCGTTTCTTAGCCTCACTGATGTTCAGTTTCCCTTCGTAGGTGAAACTGTTCCCTCTCCCTCCATCCGTCACGTTACACACCTTGGCTTTGCCGTGTGTTTTTCTAAATTCAGCAATGTAGTGTCGCTCACGCTCTCCTAGCATCTTCTCTATTTCCTCTTTAGATTTTGTATCCGCTACATCAATGATTTCCACAATGGAAAATTTCAAGAAATCAACATTACCAGTCTGCTTAAAGTGTTTTTGTACAGATCGTTTGAGTTGGATGTTGGTCCCAGTTCTTCTCTTCGTCTGGATGGGCCTTAGAAGGTCATACTTGTAGTTTGCCCATCTCTCGAACAACATGCGTCTTGTTTGGCCAACATACACCTTGCCAGAGATCGTGTTTTCTATCTTGTAGATGATGCTGCGAGTCCTGGAATGGTGTTTGCCATCAAACTCATAATGAAAGTTCCAGGTAAGTTGTTGGTTGTTCATATTCTTGCTGACCCCTAGTTTTCTTATCTAAGAAATAAATAGTACACCGCCACGCGGTTGCTGTAGTTGTCTGTGCCATACCTCATTCACGAAAGCCTTGAAAACAAGGCTTTTGCAATTAAATTTGACCAACATACTTACATTCATGGCCAGACTGTTCGTAACAGCCCGTGACATCCAGTACATAAATGACGTGAATAAGGAACTATTGAAAGACATCATTGGGCAGAAGATATACTACTATGCTATTTCAACCATGGCCACACAAGTACATCCAGTTTACAACGAGTCTACCAACAAGATATTTGAACCACCAATAGCTCTTGATGTGTTGGTGGGACAGCCAGAGTGGAAGGTTACCAACAACCAGTTTGGCATGGAACAAACCTACTCAATAGAAGTGTTAGTTCAAGCCAGAGACTTACTTGACAAGAAGATAGTTCCAAACGAAGGAGACTATTTCAGTTATGGAGACACCGTGTTCGAAGTTGTTTCATTCTTGAACCTGTCGAACATCTTTGGACAAGAAGAGTATGAATCTGCTTACAAGTTTGTTGGCAAACAAGCAAGACCAGGCGAGTTTGATCCAAACAACATTCCTTCTCCAAGAAAAGACACAGGAGACCCATACGGAACTTCCACTGACATCCAGAGAGAGTTTGAGCAACAGAGAGGGCTACCTGTAGACTCTGGTGGAGCACCCACTGGGGACAAGAGACAGGTGAGAGAGCGTATCGGAGAAGACATGGCAGAGATAGCCCTCGGAGAAGGACCCAGGAAGGTGGGGCCTGACCCAGAGAATGAATCCTCCAGGTTCTACAATGAGTGATGACATTTATTCCCTACTGAAACAGGACAAAGAACAATCTTCCTTGTCTGATGCTGACAGAGTCAGGAAGACAACCATGACCGCTGCAAGAGCAACCATGGTAGTTCTTCATAGTTTCTATGACAGCCTTGAACGAGCAAAGGGCGGGTTAGGTGTGATCAAGCCGGTCATGGAGCAACTGTCTGGCAAGTTACCAGATGATGCTGCCATTCATCTCGCGAAACAACTTCACTCGGTCGCAGAAGGTTCTACTCGGGAGCTTGCACTTGTAAAAGAAGATGTTTTTACAGTTCACACAACAGCGGTGTTCACAACAAACGCTACCAGAGGGCTGTCAACAGCTCTGGTTGCTCTTGAAAAACTGACTGTGTTCTTTGGGTTGTCCAACCTGAAGAAAGGACTGAGAGTTGCTCGGATGGTCGTGGACAAGATTGAATCCAGGTCTCGACCAGAATGGATCATTTCTGACTCTGTCTCTTACCTTCTCTACAAACAACTTTGGGATGGAGGTCTCCGAACACACAAGGAGTTCTTGACTCCAGAAGACTATGCCTCAAACAAGCATAACGTCAAGTTGATAACAGAAGGGATATTCTACAAACTAGTTCTCGCTTACTACAGTTTCGCACCCATTCAGAGACTCTTGTCTGTTTGTGTGGTGCTGCTTGGAAAAGCTGAGAAAAGACCTGACACACAGAACTTGTTACAAACAATCTACGGAGCAGTTGCGAACATCTTAGAGTCTCGTGCTCCTGTGTTGCAAGAGAAGTTTTCACTGCAACGTCTTGGCGCTATCCCCAGTGATGGAGAAGGACTCTGGGACAGAACAACATATGCAGACAAGAACAAACTTAGATTTCTCGGACAAGGTTCTACGAGGAAGGTGTATGCCCTTGATGGTCGCAAGGTTCTCAAGCTGGCCATCAACCCAGAAGGAATAGGACAGAACAAGACCGAACTAGAGATATTCACCGATCCCAAGACAAAGCCCATTACCACGAAAATATACCAGACAGCACCAGACTATTCATGGATTGTTTCTGAGATCGTAAAACCACTAAAGGATGACGAAGAGTTTGAAAAGTTAGTTGGGTTTGAGTTTGACTTGCTTTGTTTCATGCTTCGTGGCTTGGAATCTCGAAGTCTGGAATTCTGGAAAAAGTGGTTGCCTTCGTCGAAATATAATCCTTCATGGGCTCAACAGCTAGAGCAGGCTAGAGTTGTTGGGTTTGTTTTAGCAACACGGAGTATGGCCACAAATCATGGTTTGAGTTACCACGACCTGACAATCCTAAGCCACTGGGGAAGAACACCAGATGGGAAAGTTGTGGTCCTGGACTATGGATATACGAAAGACATGGCTCTCAAGCGTCTCAGCTAATTAAGCTGCATGACAACCCGGCAGACGATCCCTGATGATCCATTAAATCCCGTAGATCACCTCCCAACCGGCTATGACCCAAACACAAACAGTCCGACAGACTTCACTGTCCCATCTTGTGGGATAGAAGACGTAGACGTAGCTCTTTTTAACCTGTTTAATCAGGAATTGGGGTTTGTGCAAAGACAGGTTCCAGGAGAGACGGGACCTATCATGATCAAGAAACCTGTTGTCATTTTCGCAACAGGAGAACGGTTTGCAATAGTCAAGAGCCTCAGACCCATCCGTGACCAGAACAAGGCTCTGATGTTACCGTCTATCTCTATCCGAAGAACATCAGTTGAACAAACGGCCGAAGACTCGTCTGGGCGGGGGATGAACCAGACAACAGGAGAGCTGGTTGTCAAACGTAGACTAGATTCTAGTGACAGGGATTATCAGGCATTCTTGAACAAGATGAGATTTATGAATGTTGTAACTCCACCTTCCTCTAGTCGAGACAACCAAGGGGAATTGCTAACAGAGCCAGCGATTGCCCAAGGAGCCTTGCTGGAGCCTCACTATGGTAACAACGTATTCGAGATCATCACAATTCCTCAACCACAGTTCTTCACAGCATCTTATGATGTGATTTTCTGGACCAGCTACACCAGTCACATGAACTACATGATCGAAACGTTGTTCAGTAGTTTTCTTCCACAGGGGAAAATGTTCAAGATCACGTCTCCGAAGGGCTACTGGTTCATTGCTTATGTTGATGATACCTTCTCTAGTCAAGACAACGTTGAAGATTTCACGGACGAAAAAAGGATCATTAGATATTCATTCACGGTCAAGGTCAAGGGCTACATCCTAGCAGTGAATGGACCAGGAAACATGGTTCCCGTAAGAAGACACCTGTCTGCTCCAAGGATTGTGTTTGACATGGTCAACGTACAGAACGATGTTCCACAACGAGCCAGCAACATGGAGAAGTGGACGAAAGACAGCAAGTTCGCTTTGTCAGAGATCAATCCCGATGGCTCCAAAACACAGACACCTACTTCCCTTGAAAGATTCTTGACAAAGAAGGAAGTTATCAATCCAGTCACCGGAAAGACAACAACCAGGTACGTGAAGGCAACAGACCAAGCACAGGTTGCAGGCGAAACCGTGTACACAGCATCCGATTTACAAACCCTCGCCCAGTTCTTGTTTCCCAACAAAAAGTAATAGGATTATGGCTCGATAATTATTCAAGAAGAAAAAGAGAGGAATAACATCCTATGGAACAGGTTTTCAAAGCTCCAGGCTTCTATGACCGAGAGATTGACTTAACAGCCAAGGTCGTGCAGCCTTCTGGTATTCCCTATGCAGTGGTTGGAGCGGCAGAAAAGGGACCAGCGTTTGTACCTGTGTCCATGGGTAGTTTCGAAGACTTTGAGCCAAAGTTCGGAAAACTGAATCCGCGTTATGCTGCTCCATATGCTGTGCAACGTGTGTTAGCCAACAGAGACAGTTGTACCTTTCTTAGAGTTCTTGGTGCTGGAGCTAACACCACCATCACTCACATGGACAACACCAGAGTGGCTGGCATCGTAAGAAATGCTGGAATGCAGGTTACCGGGGCTGCTGTTGGAGCCGGGGACAACAGACATGCAGGAGCAGTCCAGTTCATTGCAGCCAAACACCTTGTAACCGCATCAGAAGCCTTTGGGTTGCCTGTGTTCACAGATAACAGCAGCTTCACACTTGATTCAAGTTATGTGTGGCTAGTTCGTGGAATGTTGTTCACGGCATCAGACACGAGAATCATGGTGTTTAACTCCAGTGAAACATTCACCGGGGTTCTTGATGATGGTGCCACAATTGATGACACATCAACCAACATCACATATCGCAAGTTCAAACTGGCCATCTCCTCTTCTGTTGGTTCCAGTTTTGCGACAACAGACGGATTCGCTGGAGTCAAGATTTTGACTGCATCTCTAAACCCATCAAACGCAGACTACATTGGGAAGATTCTGAACACAGATCCCGAGAGGTTCGATGTAGAGAAGCATGTTCTCTATGCAGATTTTGCTGTTGACCACGAACTGGCTCTGGTTGCGTCTGGCTCTGGGAACGACAACGCGGTTGTTGTTATGTCTGGTTCTGACGTAACGTCTGCGACATCTGGACTGACAACTCTCGCGCTGAGAGATGCGTTCGGTAGGTTTGACACAAGATTCACGGCACCAAAGACTCCTTCGTTCATCAGTCAGCCATTCGGGACGAAAGAGTATGACTTGTTCCATGTTGAAGCGCTGGATGATGGTGCTTATGCCAACAGCAAGTACAAGATTTCAATCACAAACCTGAGAGTCAACCCAGACCCAAGAAACGAGTTTGGGTCTTTCACACTTGTTGTTAGAGACTTCACTGACTCAGACTATGATCTCAAGGTTCTTGAGCAGTTCAACGGCTTGTCACTAGATCCTGATGCTGAAAACTACATTGCAAGAGTTATCGGTGACACCAAGGTAACTTTCAACTTCGACACAGACAATGAAGAAGACAGAAGACTGACAAAGACAGGGACATACCCAAACAAGTCGAAGTATGTTCGGGTCGTGATGTCAGAGCAAGTAACGAGAAAGCAGGTTCCTGCTAGTTCCTTGCCGTTTGGCTTTAGGGGATTCAACTTTATCAACACGAACCACCTAGCAACCGACAGCACTCCTGCCCTTGCTAGCTCAAGGATGGCAGCGTCGGGAGCATTTGCTGCCAACGCAAGAATAACTGGTTCGATCGTTCCGCCAGTTCCTTATCGGTTCAAGGTTACAAGGGGTGATATTGGTTCTGCTGGCACGTTCACTGGTGAGCCAGGGTCTAGTGAGGTAGTTGATGGAAGACTGTTCTGGGGAGTCAAGACAGAGAGAAACACTAACCCAGTGAATCCAAACCTGTCTAACGAACCAAACAAGTGCATCGCTGCCTTCACCAAGTTCCATGGGATAGAGAAGCTCGACACGCTGTACACTGGTTCGGTTGCAGACACGTTCAACGACAACAAGTTCACTCTTGCAAGAGTAGCTTTCTCGTTCACGAGTCTGACAAATCTTACTTCCTCGGCTGAACAACATATCAGAGAGACAGCGTACATCAGAAACGGAACTCTGAATGCGTTAGACTACTCCATCACGGATGGAGGTTGGGGCAATAGATTCACGCTCAGATCCCTGTTGACTGCCAGCAACGGAACAGACTTCAACAAGTTTACGGATTACACGAAGTTCACTGCTATCATGTATGGTGGCTGGGATGGGATAAACATCCTAGACAAGAATGCTACCAAGTTCAATGACAGAGCAACATCGACTGAGTCAAGCTCTGTTGGTTTCGGTGGTGCTCACGCTAGCTATGTGTCTCCAGGAGCTTCCTCTGGTGTAAACTACGGAGGAACTGGGATCAACAACAACGCAGTGTTTGCTTACAAAGTAGCAACTGACATTGTCACAGACCCCAACATCTCCAACATGAACGTTCTGTCAGTTCCAGGAGTGCGTGAGCCTCTTGTGGTTGACTACGCCGCTGACAAGGTTCACAGGACACACCAACTGTCGTTCTACGTGGCAGATGTACCTTACTATGATTTCAATACCATCAGGATCTTTGATGGTGAAACAGGACGCTACATTGACACAGAGAAGACAGCAGACCAGTTTGACGCAAGGGTACTAGATTACAACTCAGTTGGTGTCTACTTCCCTAACGTTGTCATAGACGATGAGACAAACAACAGAAGAGTGACGGTCCCTGCCTCTGTAGCTGCCATGAGTGCTCTGTCTTACAACGACAGAGTTGCTTATCCCTGGTTCGCTCCCGCTGGGTTTAACAGAGCGGCTCTTGACTTCGTGTCTCTAACACAGACACGAATCAGGCAACCAGACAGAAACAAACTCTATGATGCGAGAATCAATCCCATCGTGAAGTTCCCCAACGAAGGGTACGTGATCTTCTCACAGAAGACCCTACAGCAAGCCAAGACTGCTCTTGACAGCATTAACGTCAAGAGAATGGTGCTTGAAGTCAAGAGACTGATTGTCGAAGCAGGAACGAGAATGATCTTTGAACAGATCACACCAGAACTTCGGTCTCTGTTCGTACAGACTGCTACGACTCTGCTTTCTACTGTCCAGCTAAGACAGGGAATCGAGAACTTCCGAATCATCTGTGATGAGTCAAACAACTCTTCGGACGATGTGAACAACAACAAGATGAACGGAAGAGTCATGTTCGTACCAACAAGGGCAGTGGAGTTTATTGCGATTGACTTCATCCTGACTCCTACTGGAGTGGCGTTCCCTGTCTAGTGTCAAAATTGAACAAAGAGAACTAAATATCTCTATGAAACCCACCCGGAGACAAGCATCACCATGCCACAAATCAATCTAAGAAGTGCTGGCGTTACAGCTAGAGAGATAGACCTGACTGGTCTAACATCAGCACAGCCGAGTGGAGTACCTGCTGCGGTTATCTCCCCAACTCAGAAGGGTCCTGCCTTCGTTCCGGTTGTGGTCCCAAACATGTCTGACTATGTTGTCAAGTTTGGACCACCCACGGCTGATTTCAAGTTGGGTCCACTAGCTGCCAGTGAGTGGTTAACATATCAACAGTCATTCCTACAACTGAGAACACTTGGCATTGGTGACGGAACACAACGAACAACCACGGGTAACAACCAGGGAAGAGTTGCTTGGTCTGGGTTTATTGTTGGCGATCAACAGCCACAATCGTCCCTGTCTGGTGCTCTTGGAAGCAACGCATATGCTGTCACCTCCAGCACGGGTCCCACGGCAACGGGGCCTCTCGGAAGAACCTACTTCCTTGCAGCGTGTATGAGCCAGTCAGCGGGATCTTCATATTTCTCTGATGCAGTTGGAGCTAACACAGCCATAGCACTTCGTAGTGTGATCATGGCATCTTCTGGAACGATCATCACTCTGTCAGCCAGCAACGTTAACTCGGCAATGTTTCATGTGTCCGCTGCCGCAGATCTCAGTGCAGGAACGGTTGCTGGATCTCCAACCGGCTCTGTAAACTTACAGGCTGGTAGACAAGAGTTCATCCTGCTGTTGAATGGTCACAAGGGAACAACACAGTATCCAAGGGTCATCACCGCCAGCTTTGACATGACAGCCACGAACTATGTTGGCAACGTCCTGAACAAAGACCCACTGAAGCTAGAGGAAGCTGGTCATTACCTGTATTCGTGTTTCGACATTCACTCTACACAAGCAGTTGTGACTGGCTCTGGAGTCATTGTTGCTGCTTCTGGTTCTGGTGGACTGGGAAGTGGATTCGAGAGAATCGCATTCTTAGTGACTGGTTCACAGACCAGGAACCTTGGTTCTGCAACCGCACCCAACTTTGAAGGATTCGAAGACAGATACAAGACAGCAAGTTCTCCTTGGATCATCTCTCAGAAGTTCGGTGGAACCCCCGTGAACTTGTTCAAGGTTCATGCTCTCGACGATGGAGAATATCCGAACGACAAGATCAAAGTTTCAATCGAGAATGTGTCACCATCCACGACTGACACAACTTTGTATGGATCATTCGACTTGATCGTTAGAGACTATGGAGACACAGACGGTAACAAGTCAGTTCTGGAGGCGTGGAGAGGTCTGACGATAGACCCAACCTCAGACAAGTACGTTGCTAAGGCTATTGGGGACTACAGGACATTCTTCAACTTTGATGCAGCGGAAGGAAGACAGCTACTTCACACAACCGGGGACTATCCAAACAAGTCAAAGTATGTTCGTGTGGAAGTGACCGATGACTTAGCCAACAGTGAAGTGGACGCAACGGCGCTGCCCATGGGGTTCCGTGGAACGCAGCATCTTGTGACATCCGGCTCTGCTGCTTTTGCTGCTCACGCGGACACACTAAATCTTCTCGCGAGCAACCCATTCTACAGCATCGTTCAGCCTCCTGTTCCTATGCGACAGAACTTGAACAAAGGTGTGTCTCCTTCGCAAACGGCAGACAGAAACTTGTACTGGGGAATACAGTTTGAAAAGGTGATCAGCGTAACTGAACCCAACTCAAGCAACAGGCCAAACACCAACCTGTTGAGTTTCAACAAATACTATCCAAACTATCACACAACCTACATGAACGTGGTTGTAAGGGATAACGAGGGAACGGCTGACACTGCTGCCAACTCGATACTGGACGCAGACAGGTTCAACAACAACCAGTTCTCTCTGGAAAAGATCAGAGTGGTCTACAACGCTACCTCTCTGTTGCCAGACACAAGCCAACTAACGAGCTGGGCATATGTACGTGCCGGAGGCATCACTACAGACACGACTGCTCTTACGAGGGCCATGACAGTAGACGATCTCAAGGATGCGTCTACTAGGTCTGTAGCAAGGTTCACGCTGTTCTTAGAAGGTGGGTTCGACGGGACAAGGCCATTCAACTCAGACACAAAACTGTTGACCAACAAAGCGGTTGTGGAAGAGATGTTGAACACAAACCGGGGCCTGTCAACAAACGGCCCAACGGTAAAGGCATACACGAAAGCAGTTGATGTTGTCAAAGACACATCCGAAGTTGACATCCAACTCTTAGCCATCCCCGACATCCGCCATCAGTTTGTTACAGACACAGCGGTTCGGGCAATGGAAGTTGACAGATTTGATGCAATGTACCTGATGGACATTGAAGAGAGAGACACCAACAACCTTCGAGTGTCTGGGTCTAGTCAGTTGATAGGTGTTAAGAACACGGTGACGGACTTTAGAAACAGAGGAGTTAACTCTAGCTTTGCCGCTGCTTACTTTCCTGATGTGAACATCAGGAACTCGTTCACCAACACGGTTGTAAGGGTTCCACCGTCTGTTGCAGTGCTCGGTGCTATCGCTAGAAACGATGCCATAGGACATCCATGGTATGCTCCTGCGGGTACTTCAAGAGCCAGCTTAGCAACCACTCAAGACATAGTTCTAAGGTTGTCAAGACAGAACATGGATGACTTGTATGCAGTTAGCATCAATCCACTTGTAGCTTTTCCACAAGAAGGTCCAGTTGTCTGGGGACAGAAGACTCTTCTTGCGAAGAGCTCTGTTCTTGATCGAGTAAACGTCCGAAGATTGATGATCTCTCTCCGACGAGAGGTAAAGGCAGTTTCCAACAGAATCTTGTTTGAACAGAACAGGGAGACAACGCTTGCACAGTTCAGTCAACTGGTGAACCCCATCTTGAAGAGAGTTCAAGACCAGAAGGGACTGGAGGCTTACTCTGTGCAGATCAATACACAGACAACAACTCAAGCAGACATCGAGAACAAGACCATTAAAGGAAAAATCTTCGTTATTCCAACGAAATCACTAGAATTTCTCAGTCTTGATTTCGTTTTGTCCAACCAGATAGCCACGGTTACTGGGTAAGGATGTTATCGGATAAAGGAAGCAACTCATCATGAAGATCACAAAGAAACAACTGAAAGAGTACATCGACAGACAAGTAGCTTTGAAGGAGGCAACTGATGTTGATCCAACAATCAGACGCAAACAAGCCGCAACAGAAGCAGCAAAAGTAGTTGCAGACATCTACTCCAAGTCAGGTGGAGCCACCATGCCATCTGGGATGGTAACGATGCTTACTCGTCACATCTACAGCGCTCTAGAAAAGTTTGACAATCCCAACCAAACCATGCATGATTTCTAACGTGAAAACAACAAAACGACAGATCAAAGAATACATCAGATCAAAGTTGACTGAGGCAGAAATGCAGGGTTTGGGCAAACCAAACCCTGATCAAGTCAAAACAAGAAAAGACGCTGCAAGGGTGGCTGCCCTTGCAGCAGCAGAGGTGTACTCAAGGGCATGGAATCATCTGGACATGCCAGCTCCCCTTCGATCAGTTATGGCCCAGGCTATCTACAAGGCTCTGGAACAGTTTGACTCCAATACTGGAAACACCTTGTACGCAGAACCTCTGGAATAGCATACTTAATCCCATAACGCCATGGCAAACACACTCCAAGTAACTGAGATGCTCCCTACCAAGTTTCAGCCACTCACGAAACGACAGTACATCTTAGCAATCGAAGGTATAGACTCGTATCTGATCAAGGCAGCAGCCAGACCAACGGTTACGACAGAAGAAGTCGAGATCAACTGGATCAACTCAACAAGGTACATCGCAGGAAAAACCAAGTATGGGACTCTGTCTGTAACCTTGATTGATGCGATTGCCCCCTCCGGCGCTCAACAGGTGATGGAGTGGATCAGGTTGTGTTTTGAGAGTGTGTCTGGTCGTGCAGGGTACGCTGATTTCTACAAGAGGGACATCCAGATCAAGATGCTTGATCCCGTGGGAACTGTTGTGCAGTTCTGGGATGGGAAAGGCTGTTTTGTTACAGAGGCGAACTTTGGTGACCTAGCGGCTGACAACAACGACCTTGCAGAAATTACCCTAACGATTCGTGGAGATCAGTGGATTTTGCAGTATTAGATTCCTCAACAATTTCGCGCACTTACAAGAAAAGAAGCAAAGTCGGGTTAGCAGTACACAATCATCAACATTGTATGTAGACTATCCATGAAGGATACAGTAACACATGCAATGTCCGATCTGTCAAGTCGAATATCCCAAAATGCTTTCGCTCGCTCAACACTTCACCAAAACTCACAAGAAATCAACCAAGGAACTGTGTCTAGTTCTTTACTACGACAATGTACCTCCAACATGTGCATGTGGTTGTGGCAAAGAAGTAAAGTACCTGGACCTTGGTCGAAAGTTTTCTAAGTTTGTCGTGGGACACTGTGCACGAGTTCACAACAACTGGGGTCACAATCCAGAACTGCTTCGTAAAAGCCAGGAAACTCGTCGCAACAACTGGAAACAAGGAAAATATCACACTTGGAGCGAAGGGAAAACCAAAGAAACTGACGAGAAAGTAAGGCTGGCAGGTATAAAGACTGGTGAAGCCATCAGAGCGAACACACAAGAACTGACAGAACGTTCCAACCGGATGAGAAAGAACAGGCTGGATGGCACAGTCCCAACCTTGAGAAAGGAAAAGCATTCACAGTGGAAGGGGGGCCGTTCTTGCTTGTTGGCTGTGTGTCATGCAAACACAAGATTCTTTAGAGAATGGAAGTACCCAAAGTTATTGGCTTCTAAGTTTTCATGCGAAAAGTGCGGAGCCAGTAGAGACAAAGAACCCAGACCAAATCTTCAGGTACATCATGATAAAATTCAAATGGCAACTATCGTTAGGATGGTTGCAGAGGAGAAAGGGTGGAATGACTACTACGCTCTTGCTCCAGCCACCGATGAAACTACTATCAATCTGAAGAGTGAGATTTCAGAGGCAGTTGTTGATTACCACGCCAACCACAACGTTTCTGGCGTTGTGTTGTGTGAAGCGTGTCACAAATCGCAACATCCAAAACACAACATTACTCGACACAAGAAAAAACAGTCTTAGCCATCATTCATTTTCAACTTTGGTTCTGACCAGAGACTTGTGTCCTGGTCTCGGCATTCTTCCAAAACTTAGTAATTATTCCTGGCACAACACCATGGCTGTAGTAATAACCTTGTTCGAAGCTCTTTCTCTTCTCGATGAATCTTTGCCCTTGTCTTCTACCTCCACAAAAGAGCAACAGTCCATTGCCTTTCTAAAGAACACAGCCGCAAGGAACCCTGATTTGCACAAGGCACTAAAGCGTCAAGCTGCCTTGGCTATCAAAGGGGTGCGCCGAAGAGAGAAACCAAAAAACAAGGTTAGCGAACTCGAACAGATGTTTGGGAAGTACAAGGAGATGGACCCAAACCAATCTCCAGACACATATGGAGTTCGTGCCTTCATCACAGCCCTGGCAAGGAACAGACGTGAAGCAGGGAAGGCAAAGAGGTTTTATGACAGAGCCATTGATGCCTACTTCCGGAACCTATATGGAGACTCGGCTTTTCTTCCAGTCGCACAAGAACTCCAGAACCCAGAACAAGAGTTAAAGGAGTCTTTGTTTGAGACAAGATGGCTTGTTGAAGAGATTGCTGTGTCGTTTGACATCGACAAGTTCAAGTCTTTGCTTAGCTTTGCAGCTAGAGTGAGATACGCCAACCAGGAACTACAAAAGATAGCTTCTGGTAGTGCTAGGGTTGTGTTCGCGGTTGATGACAACAAAGTTATCAAGATAGCAAAGAATCCCAAGGGTCTCGCCCAAAACAGAGTAGAGGCAGACATCGGGCAAAGCAGCTACGATGAGGTGGTTGCCAGAGTTTTAGATTATGACTCAGACCACTATACGTGGGTTGAATCAGAGAGAGCCAAGAAAGTAACGCCAACAAAGTTTGAACAGTTAGGTGGGGTTGACCTTGCCTCTTTTGGTGAAACACTCCGTGCTTGGTACGATGAAAACAGTGGAATAAAAAGCATAGACGATGGCTATCTTCCTGAAGATCGAGTCGCAATCAGGAAAAACTTAGAAAGCAATGAACTGATCGGCAATGTAACCCAACTTTCAGCAGACTACGATTTGCCAGTCAGTGACATGACAAGAATCTCTAGTTGGGGAGTTGTGTCACGAGGCGGGAAAGAGACCCTTGTGTTGGTTGACTATGGACTCACACAAAATGTGTGGAACAGTCACTACAACCCAAAGAAGAGATAAATCGTTCTGTGAGTGTTGGTGGAGTAGATCCGCCTTTTGAGTATCCAATGTCGAACACCACTACAGAGCCATCCTTGATTCGTTTTCCTAAGTTACCAAGGTTGTAATCAAAGAAATCTAGCCCTGCTTGTTCAATCTCAGAGTGTGCTTGAAACAGCAAGTCAAAGGCTTGTTCTATGGCTCTCATCTCTTGTTGAGTTTTTCCTATGGACAAGGTTTCTGACTGTAGGATTTCTTGTCTTGTTTGGTTCCAGTTTCCTCTTGTTTTCATGAGAACACTTTTCAGTCCACCAACGTCAACAACCTCTTCTATTGCATCTTTCAGAGAGTCATTGCTCCACTGTTCAAATGGGACAACCTTCTCCAACACTATTCCATAATAGTTTGTGTTTGGGAATTTCCAGACACCAAACACGTTCGCAACGTGTTTTAGTGACTTTCCAACCAACGTGTTGCTAGCACTGGCTTCGTGTGCGTCTTCTGTGACCTTCAACACCCTACCTGACCCGGGTATGTCAAAAGCTATTCCCTGAGTTCCTTGGCCTAGTTTCTTGAGTTTTGTTGTGTCGATGCCCTTCTTCAACAGGGCTTTCTGTACGGCTGAATCTTGCAGGACACCCATCAATCCTTGAGTTTTCTTTTGCTGTTGAGCCCTGACAGCTTCTCTTGCCTCGGGATGCTGGCTGGCTGTCATGATGGCATTCAGCATGGCATCCATGTCTTCGTCATCTTCGAACAACAACCTAGAAAGTTTACTGCTATTCATCTTCGAACAATAAATACAGTTTGCTTCCTGATCTGTTGGATGCGATGTTCTTGGGAACAAGATACACGAGATTCTTGCCCTCTAGGTCTTTCCTTAGTTGTTCGTAGGTAAGATGTAGTCTTGCTATTATTTCCTCGTCATCGAGTTCTGCACTTACAGCATCCCAGGCCAGTTGCCAGTCACCGCCCAATCGAGTCAGGTGGTGGCAGAACTCATATGTTTGGATAAGGTCGTAGAGGTCTTCGTTTGTCGTTGGGGAGATGTGACGTGGCTGTAATCCAAGGAACATCAGGACCCTCTCCGTTGTGGTTTCGGTAAACCCACGGAACTTGCACAGTCGTTGGATGTTGTTGATGTTGGCTGACCGATACAGAGACAACCACGACACGAGCCTGAAGACTGAGTCCATATGTGCCATCTTACAAGGCACCGTGCCTGATGTCAACTATAAATCACTATCTTGCCCGTGTTCAAGGGCTTTAAGCCTCTGATATGGTGATTTGTTGGAGTTGTCGTTGTTGAACCAGTCCGGGTTTTCCTTCTTTAGCTGCGCAATAAGTCTTTCCCGTCTTTCAGCCAGATCGTACTCTTCTGTCCTTTTCAGAGCAGAACCCAGCCAGAGAGTTTCCAGGAGAGAATCAAACGAGCATACAGCTCTGGCAACTAGCTCATCTACTTGTTTCAATCTCTTGTGCAAGGCAACGGCCAAGTCTCGTGCTACTGCATGCCTCAAGACAAGCCCATCCTCTCTGAACAAACTGTATTTTTGTTTTATCGCCATGTTAGTAGTTTCTCTTTCTTTCGTGTTATTGTACACAGCCACTCTCTGTGCAACGTAGCTGTACTCTCAAGTGACTACTTGTGGTAGTTGCTGTGCAATCGTGAGGGTTTGTCGGATGCCTTCCCACAATTTGTCTTGGAAGACAAGTCACAGAGGACGGGTTAAGAGCTAGCGAAGGATGTCGAGTTATCCATTCTCTTGTCTTGGTACAGACCAAGACAACGTGTGCTTGTTCTTCGGTTTTTCCGTAGCCCAGAGCGCCAGCAACAACACAGCCCAGCAGCACCATGATACCAATAAACCAGATCAACGACACCACGCCGAGGGTTTGTATAGCAATCTGTGTTCCTTCGTATCTGATCATTATTGACTGCTCATCGTACACCCGAACTCGGTGCAGCTCAACCTGACAACTGTTCTGGATTCTCCGTTGAGGTATGCTCTGCAAGCATTGGGAGTGCCCAGGTTCCTAGAACCAAACGATCGGGGGTCACAGACAACCGTGTTGGGATTGAGATTCAACGGTTGCTGGTTGTTGGAGCACCACTCTCTTGTCTTGCGCAAGACCAGAATCGTGTGTGTTCGTTCCTCACCGTCCCCACAGCCACAACCAGTGGCCATTGTTATGGTCATAGACACCACAACCAACATGAAACAGCAGCCAAGGACGAAACCATGGAATGCGTGATTTTCGTAGGTCATTTTCTTTTTCTCTCTTTCGTCATGGATAGATCCAACATCCACTGGTTGATAGACAACTAAGATGGATGATTTTAATCGGATGACTGTCAACCACAGTTGCCCTACACTCGTGTCTGTCCATCAACCCTCTGGCACCGAACATTCTCGGGAAGCAAACAACTGTGTCTGTGCTAATCCCTAGTGATGGGTTTCTTGTAACCCACTCTCTGGTTTCTCGTTGAACACTCCGAGCCCGCTCTAGCTCCTGAACATGGGAAAATTCACATCCCATCCCGATGAGTCCCACGCACAGGCTAAGAACTATATGTTTCATTGCCCTTGTTGACAGGCTTGGCCAAGAGTCTCTTGGCTTCCTTGGCCATCTCGTCTGCCACTGAGTTTCGGAACTTCTCATCCACGATCCTGTTTGGCTTTCCGTCTGTCACGAAGGATCTGCTGAACCCTCGGATGACATACTTTCCTCCGGCTTCCATCACCAGCCAGTTGGGAGGACTAACATTCCCGGAAACCGGGACGTAGACCCTGAATTGCTCAGCCCTTGCCAGAAGTGCGTTTCCTTGTTCGCATCTGTGACAAGTTGCACCGAGGCCCTTGTGTCCACATGCACGGAATGGAAGCAGTCTGCCACGAGTGAGTCTTCTGTTCGCTGTCATTGATCGTTTATCCCTTTCTTGTTCTTGATCTACTGGTTGCTCTCACGTAAGAACCTATACTCCAGCCTACACCAGAACGGGCAATGTATTTTCTTGCCACTGTCACAGAGTGTATAGCGTGAACTATTTGGGAGACTTGCTGCGGTTTCAAGATTCTTTTCTGGACAGCTACCTCAACCCAAGACTCGAATACGTTTCTCAAACTATCCGCTGACGAGTGCGTGCTGGATAGTTCTGCGAACTACTGCTCTATGCTCTACTTCCTCGATGTGTTTGAGAACTGCCCGAGAAGGAGCTACACCGGCGGGCAGTGTCACGATGCCAGTGTCCCAAGACAACTTGGGTCCGTCTTCGTCCCCGTCATTCAGTGGCACTTCTGCCAGAGTTGCCAGAAGTCTACGGGTTGCTGCGGTTGCTAGAGGCTCTCTGGTTGTCACGGTTGTCAAGAGCCTTCCCGTGGCAATGTCGCGCCCGCGCCTCTTGTTGTACGGGTCTCCGTTGTCGATCGGATAGCCCAGCTCGTCCCTGTTTCCAGGACAGCACACGGACAGTCCATAAACTACTTCGTTTCTTTCCGTGTTCACCATGCGAGCCACGGTCACGACTCGCTTGGAGTTCTTGGGATCTCGGAGGTACATGTACCGGATCGTGTTGTTGTTGGTATCCCTGGTCACGTTCGTCTTCATGAGTTTCACCTTAGCCCAGGGCCAGTTGGTTTTGAACTCTCCTCCAATGAAATAGTTTTCAGCCTCCCAAGTGTCAAGTTTGCGGTTTCATGACAAATACCGATGCCACCTCTCGAAACCCACTCCCGGATGTTCTTTAGCTGGTCATCAATCAGGACTCGGCCCGGTCCAGAGTATTCCGACTTGTCGTACACGCACAGGAAGTTAAGGGGTCGCGCACCGAAGTGGTCTACTATCCAATGCAGTTTTTCCACTCTGCATTGCATCTCGTGGTCATCCCCGGTCTTGTTCACTGGTTTTGTCAAGATTGTCGGGACCCTGTCAAACTCTCTGATTCCAATCATCAACTCGGTGGCATCCGACATGGGTTCCAAGTTTTGGAAGAATCCATCGGGCATGGCCTTTCCGATAGCATCTTTCCAGTGGTCGTAAGACTCTCTGAACTCATCTACGACTGGCATGTACTGCTGAAAGAACTTCCCCATCCGACCATAGACGATCTGATAATCGTGAACTACGGTTGTTATCGGGATCGGCATTAGGTGAAGGCTTCTTGTGGCTCGGGCTAGTCGTTGTTCGGCAATTGCTACAGAGGGATCAGCCAACACTGGGATGATAGCTTTGTTGAAGTTGGTTAACACGCTATCCATGTCTACGAATATCTGCATGAAAGCTATCCTATGCGTCCCTGTTGGCCTGGTTTAACTTCCGGCGAGTGGAATCCCTTTGCAGAGTTTCTTGACCTTGGGACCAGGACAGACAGCAACCGCCGTGAGGGCATTATCTATGTCTGGTTCTCTGAACCCTACATAAGAGACGTTTTGTTCTGATAGAGTTTGTGTAAATTCAACCAACCGTTGTTCATCGCCAACCGCTAGGACAATGACATATCCTGAGTTCTCGTGCCAGCTAGCGAACTCCTTGGGAAACGCTCTGGCAAACTCAAGACTAGCGTGGGCTACTTGAGGTATCTGGTATTGAGGGGAGATGCCACGGTGTGTGACAATGTACAGTTTGTCCGGTCAATACTCGTGGAGGTTTTGTGTGTTTGTCATGTGTTTGTCATGTGTTTTGTTATCCTTCTGTTATCTCGGATACGACAACTTCCCTGTCTTTTTTGTTGTACAGACAGGTCACAGTTAGGATTCCGTTCTTGAGGGATGCTTCAATGGCATCAGGTTGTGCTCCAAGCTGTATGGTTCTTGAATACACTCTTTTCTCGTTTTCCCTTGACTTCGCAGAAACCACAAGGTTTCTGTCTGTTGCCTTGATTGACCTTGATCTCGTTCTTGTCGAATCCTGGGATCGTGAACGAAACAACGTCTCGCTCGGCAGTCGATGAGACTACCTTCCACCCTGCTTCTCCCCATCCATCATATAAATCCAAATCGAGCAACTTTCTAAAATAGTCACTGTGCGGTTGAAGATCAGGTAGCTGCGTATAATAAGCCCACATTATGTTTATCTTTCAAAGCCTTTCGTGAGTCACACAATAATCACGCTAGAAAGATGTGTCAATGGTTGTTATAGTTGTTATATGATGGCAAGCAGAGTTTTGCTGAGCGCTGCCTATGGTTTGTTGGTGGTGCTTCTTTCCTTCTTGGTTTGTTGTAACAAACCACCCATCGTGCAACACAACTCCCCGACCACGTTGTTTATTTCGTTCGAACCTGGGTTTACCGGGTATGAACTCAGGCTGTTTCACGAGGCTCTTCCATCCTTCTCTACAATGGACATCAGATTTGTTGTAACAGACAATCCCGGCTCAGCAGACCTGATCGTGAAACCTTGGTACAACCCCGACTACAGCGATGGAAGAGTCGGATTGTATCCAGGTGGAACCAACTATGTCATGATAGCAACTTCACGACTAGAAACAGACGAACAGTTCAGAGCAATCTTGCTTCACGAAATAGGACACTGGATGGGACTATCCCACGTCTGTTTGTTTGCGGATGTTCGTGATAGATCAGATTGTTCGCCTGTGGGTGTTGGTGAGGCAGTCATGAATCCAGTCATCTCTAGTCAACACGTCCAGCAGTTTACCACTCTGGACATAGCCGAGTTTCATAGGTCCATCAACCGACGGAGATAGTCCAGTATAACTCCATCACAAGTCCTGAGCGTTGGTCCTTGGGGTCGTTTGAGTTTTTTTCTACCATCTATGTGTTTTTCTGCCATGACAAGTTCCTTCCACATCTCATCTGTATTCGGTAATGTCATGTCGTTGCAGCTAGACCTAGATTGATACTCGTCTAGTTCATCCAAGAATCTCGACAAGAGTTCTCGTTGAGTTTTGTTTAGTCTGATTGGTTTCATGATGGCTGTTGTATCTTGTTGTCCTCTAGTTGAAACTCTGTCATTGGACTCAAGGAACTAACCGGCAACCAGTAAGTTCCTTTGAACCACTGGTGTGTGTCGGGTAACTGCATGAACTCGCTCCTGGCCCATCCACAGAGCAGTACAGTGGCTTCGTCATCTGACGTGGACTCTACGAGTCCAGAGACGAATGCCCAGCCAGGATGCCACTCTCTAGGGGCTACAAACAGATGATAGTCCAATGGATAAGGTTTCTTTCTCATCAACGAAGTCTTGATGTCTACTTTGTATCCCGGCACGTCTTGTCCCTTGTCTCCTTTCCCTGGTTTCTTGTAAGACTCCGTCCTTGAACTGTCATACCAATCCAAGTTTCCGAACAACCACAAGAACAACGCTGCCTCTCCTAGTTGTCCAACTAACTGGTCTTCACCCAGTTGGGCCATCCTTTCTTCGCGGTCTTCCCTGATCCAACTGTGACCGCCTATCATGGCCTTCTGTGCGTGTTTTTTGCACATGTCAACCTGTGACTTTTCTAGCACGATCTTCACGATGTCAGTCTGTTTAATACACATGTGAATCTA
>ERZ1292629.1250-Hain-H43-01um-R1-1250-length-25658-cov-6_pt1 | contig 23928 bp, 34 predicted proteins | sample MGYA00564399_ERZ1292629 | MGnify/ENA primary metagenome ERZ1292629 (study PRJEB36523, sample SAMEA6512636) | groundwater metagenome | collected 2019-01-08 | study: AquaDiva: Metagenomics assemblies of 32 groundwater samples | reverse complement strand
TTAAAAGTCATGTCAGAGTGCCCCCAACGTCTTTCAAGGAAGATGTCAAGGAAGCTGTTCTGAAATCATTGAATGAAAGATTTTCCGGCTATATAAGCCAAGAAACCGGGGCAGTGATTGCAGTATCAGAAGTCGTTGAAATTGGCGAGGGAATAATAATTCCTGGAGACGGGGCAGCCTTCTACGAAACTATATTTAAGATATACTCATTCAAGCCGGAAATGCATGAAATGGTGCTTGGAAAAATTACGGACATAACTGATTTTGGGGCCTTTATCGAAATAGGGCCTCTAGACGGAATGATTCATGTAAGCCAGACCATGGATGATTATGTTTCATTTTCTAAATCTGGCGTTCTAACCGGAAAAGAAAGCAAAAGGAACTTGAAATCCGGAGATATATGCAGGGCAAGAGTAATTGCAATTTCCTATAAAGAAAGCAACAGCCCAAAAATAGGTCTGACAATGAGGCAGCCTTCGCTTGGAAATGTAAACTGGATAGAGGATGCTCTAAAAAAGGCAGCAATGCCCAGCAAAGGAGCTAAAAAATGAGAAAAGTATGCAAGAAATGCAGGATTTTCGTTACAGGCAATGAATGTCCTATATGCAAAGGGAATGACTTTTCCGAGTCATGGAAAGGCCGCATTTACATCCTGAACCCTGAAAAATCAGAAATAGCAAAAAAAGCAAACATAAAAGTTAAAGGCGAGTACGCTATAAAAATAAAATGAAAATAGTAAAAGAAACAGATTTTCCATTACTGCAAAGAAAAAGATACACTGTCGAGATTAACCATGATAAAAAGGCCACACCCAAAAACGAAGAGCTAAAAAAAGAAATCTCAAGCTTCCTGAAAGTTTCTGAAGATTTAATATCAATAAGGCATATCTACACAAATTACGGAGAAACAGTATCCAAAATCATAACTAATGTATATAAAACTGTCGAAGACTTAAAGAAAATAGAAGTCAAGAATAAAAAGCCAAAAAAGAAGAAGGAAAAGAAAGCAGGAAAAGCTCCGGCTAAGTAATGGCATAGCATTACAAGATTATTAAACAGATAAACATTATGATTTAAAATGGCAAAGAAACAAGTGAAAAACAAGAAACCAAGCCAAGTATGGAAAAAGTATATAGTTAGCAATGACAAGATAGAAAGAAAAATGTCCTGCCCTAAATGCGGAAGTTCTTTTTTTCTCGCAATGCACAAAGACAGGAGAACCTGTGGCAAGTGCGCATATACAGAATTCACAGGAAGCTAGCTTAAGAGCATCATTTTTTAATCCTAGTTACACTGCGATATTAGGAGATGTTAAGATTGCAGTCATTAATAGATAATTTTAAAAACATTTGAATTCTTTTAATTTATATGACTGAAAAAATTGCTATTCTTTCTGGCAAGGGTGGTGTTGGCAAGACATTCACTGCATTAAACCTTGCTGCTGCCCTATCTTACTTCAATAAAGACGTTATTTTGGTGGATGCAAATATTACAACGCCAAATGTAGGAGTGCATTTAGGCGCGCCAAATGTTCCTATAACATTGCACGATGTGCTTAAAGGCAAGAGCCATATCACAGAAGCGGTATACTCCCATAAGTCTGGCATTAAGGTAGTTCCAGGCAGCATTGCATACAAATCATTAAATGGAATAAAACTCAGCAACCTAAAAAAGTCATTGTATGCCTTGGAAGGTTTGACTGATTTTATCATTGTAGATGGGGCTCCGGGATTAACTAGCGAGAATATCGCAATACTCGAATCTGTAAACCAGGTATTTCTAGTAACAAACCCTGAACTGCCAGCATTGACTGACGCATTAAAGACAACGAAGATGATTGAATCTTATGGGAAAAGAGTCCGCGGCATAATACTAACAAAAACAGGGAAGAATAATGATGTTTCTGCCGAAAATATAGAGACCTTGTTAGGAAGAAAAATTATTGCAATAATCCCCGAAGACAATAAAGCAAGAGAGTCTTTGGTTAGAAAAGGAATACTCGTTGATTTATTCCCGAAAAATAAGATAGCCATTTCCTATAAGAAATTGGCAGCAGACTTATTGAATCATGAATATAATGAGGAGCCTGAAAAGGAAGATTTTTTCTCAAGGATATTTGGCGCTTTTAAAAGGAAAGAATAAATGGCTTGGATTGATTTATTCATTTACAAACTAAAATATTAATCTATCATGATACTCAATATGACAAAGGTTTAAACAAGTGAAATACGATATCTTGAATTATACTTTGCTGGGCTTTTTTTAAATCAGATTTATTATAAGTGTCTTTAGAGCTTACTGTTATTTTACTAGTTCCTAAAGTTTTTTGTTTATCTTGAACTATTACGTTTACTATCCAAGAATTATTTACCTTGACATTTTCATTAATTTCTATAAGCACAGTATGGGTATTTGACACTAACATACAACCTATACGAAAATCATTATATTCAAATTTCTGATTTAAATCTCTGCTTATCTCTTTTAGAATAGACTTACCTATTTTTCTTACATCAACAATAAATTTCATCGCTTTTACTTCAGCTTCTGTAGGCATAAAGAATAAAAAATTGAAACAAGTTTATAAAATTGTCTATATGCCGTTAACTTGACAAAACCTAAAAATAGCAACATTTATAAACAAAATAAGTTTCAATTTCACTATGAAAACGCGCAGAGTTGATTTAGTTCATAGCCGGGAATTCTGATTTTAATAGCTCTGCAAAGGTTAAAAATGGCGGTATTAGTTTAGTGGTAGAATTCAAGCCTGTGGCTTCTTTAATTGGAGCAGACAGCTTGTGGCGGGAGTTCGATAAATCTTCTAGATTCGAAATTCTCCCATACTGCCCTCTAATTTTTAGGAGCCTAAAATGAAAATTGACACACCAAAAGGAACCCGGGACATATTACCCGAACAAAAAATCTTAAGGGACGAGATTGTTGAAAAGATAAAAGAAAGCTTCGAATTATTTGGATTCTTGCCATTAGAAACGCCGTCAATTGAACTTTACAGCACTCTGGCATTTAAGTATGCGGGCGGCTCTGAGATATTAAAGGAAACATTCAAGCTTACTGACCAGGGCAAGAGAAAACTTGGGCTAAGGTATGATTTAACTGTGCCATTAGCAAGATTTATTGCGATGAACCCCGGATTGAAGATGCCCTTCAAGAGATATCAAATAGCAAATGTCTGGCGAGACGGTCCAATAAAGCTAGGAAGATACAGGGAATTTATTCAATGTGATGTTGACACAGTAGGTTCTAGTTCGATGCTTGCAGATGCTGAAGTAATAGCACTAACTGAAGACATATTTAACAAGCTAGGATTGAATTTTGAAATTAGGATAAATAACAGGAACCTGCTTAATGGAATACTCGAGTCTATAGGCGTTAAGGAAAAAGACTTCAAGTCTGTAATAGTTTCAATAGACAAGCTGCAGAAAATGAGGGAATCTGAAGTAAAAAAAGAACTTGCAAGGAAAAAGCTGAATGCCCATAATATAAATGAATTATTGGGCATATTAAAAACAAACGGCACCAATGAAAATGTGCTTATCGAATTGAAAAACAAGCTGAAAAACAATAATGCAGACAAAGGCATCGAGGAATTAGAGGAAATCTTCAGCTACTTGAACTTAATGGATGTAAGAAATATTAAACTAGACATCTCATTAGCAAGGGGATTAAATTATTACACTAGCACAGTATTTGAAGTTTACTTAGTTGATAATGTAATAAAGAGCAGCGTTGCTGCCGGCGGCCGCTATGACAAAATGATTGGAAATTTTCTCGAATCAAAGAGTGAGGTGCCTGCAGTGGGAATCAGCTTTGGATTGGATGTCATAGCAGATTCAGCCTATGACGAAAAGAAATTAAAAAAGACACTTACTAAAGTGTATATCATACCCATAAAAACATTAAACAAGCCGCTTGAATTATTGAAGAAATTAAGACAGAGCAAAATAAATTCTGATATAGACTTGAATGGAAGGGGCATCAGCAAGAATCTTGATTATGCAGACAAGTATAAAATCCCCTTTGTGGTAATTATCGGGGAAAACGAGCTTAAACAAAACAAGATTAAGCTGAGAGACATGAATTCCGGACAAGAGTTTATGCTTTCTGAAGAAGAATTGATTGAAATGCTTAAAAAATAAAAATCAGTAAGCAGAAAACGGCCTGAACAAGAACAACAAAAGCCAGATTATCAGGCCTAACGCACCTATAATAACTGCCAGTATGGAAATGCCTCTCGAATTTCTATGCTTTAATCCCGAATATCCAAAAATAACCCCCAATAAGCTTAGGGCCCACCCGAAACTTATGATCCATGACAATACAAAGCCAAGTAGACTGAATGCCAAAGCCAAGATACCTAGCATAATATTGTTGCTGTCTTTTTTGATAGCCTTGCTAGTCTGAACAGATTCATGCCTGCCTTTACCTACAGTTTTTTTGGATGCCTTCTTCCCTGCAGTCTTTTTCACTTGTTTCTTTGCCATTTATTTTTCCTTAAACTCCAGTTTTATGCCCCCGATTAATTTCGCTAACAAATTGTATAAATATGCAATTAATAAACCCCCCAAAAATCCATAAACTAAACCGCCCACTGGCCCCAGGAACAATGCCATGGTGCCTAAAGGTATTTGAGATGCTGTATTTTCTTGCGCAAAAGCACTGGGATCTATTTTTTCAACAATGAACAATAATATGCCATAGAGAAACCCTATAATCAGGCCAATTAATGCCTGAATTTTTGCAAGGCTCATGACACCTATCTTTTCAATAGTTTTCATAAGTTATACTACAATCTATGGGGTTTATTTAAAGCTTTTCTTTTTTATTTTTTAAGGATGCTTTCTCTTAACTATGAAATAGTAAATCAATGGCCCCAGAATCGGAATGAAAATTATCACAAGAAACCATTCAATCATCAATTTTCTTGTTTTGAATTTCTTATGGATGCAGTCAGCAATCATCATAAAAGTGAAGATTGTTATTGATAAGATTATCAAGAATAATAAAACATATTCTATTATTAATATGCTGATGTGTGTCATTTTACAATATTTATATGGATTTCTCCGAATGGTATTTCTTGGTTAAGATTAATTTTTTCCTGGTTTGCGAGATGCAATAACGGAATAAATGTGTATATCTTGTCCTCTTTCTTGCTGCTCTGGACTAGCTCATCAAATGTGATTTTTTCTGTTTTTTTGCTCGTAAATAAGTCTTTTATTCTAGAGTATATCTCCTTTATCTTTTCGGTAATGTCAAATTTCTTTTCAGGCAATCTGATGTTCTCAGGAACTGACATTAATGCAATGTTCCTTAATGTTCTCCTCCTGTCGACTTCAAGGGCCTTTTCTAATGCAAATACTAGGTCATTAAGGGAAACTTTCCTTTTTCTTGCAAGAGGAGTCCTTACAGTGAGCCGGGGATTTTCCATTAACTTGATGCGCTGGTTTTTCTGTTCAAATTCTTCTGCAATTTCAAGACCTGCATCATAGCTTTGGTTGAATAGTATAGAGTCAAACCTTGCAATGTTCTCATCAAGCAATTTTTCGGATTTTATTTTCAGTAAAATTGCTGATGCTAGTATCACCTTGCCAGAAATGAAGAAATTTGTCTCTTGAATTTTTTTTATGGTCTCAAGATATTTCTGCGATAATAGTGAAATATCGATGTCCCAGGGGTTCATCTGTTCTGTCTTCACCAAATCATACAAAATTGTCTGCCAGGTTATTTCATCCTGTTTTAATAGCATGTCCAGAATTTGGTCTTGCATTCTATTTAAGAATCAATGATTGTATATATATTTTTCCATTGAAAAGAGGAAACATTATTACATCACAACACAGCATGTGCAAGGAAAGATTTATATTATTTAAATCAGTTTAAATTAGACAAGATGAGATTTAGGTTTATATCGCAATTATTTAATGAATCAGGAACTACTAAAAACCATCATTCTGGCAATAAAGGACAAGCAGCCATGGAATTTCTGATGACCTATGGCTGGGCCATACTTGTTGTTATCATAGCAATCTCGGCGCTTTATTATTTTGGAATATTCGGAAAAGGACCTAGTGTAAGCAGCTGCATATTGTCTCCGGGATTGGCTTGCAAAGATCTTCAAGTAACTACAACTGGCATTTATTTAGTTGTACAGAATAGCCTTGGTATCGATATCACTTCAGTGACTATTGATATTAAAAGCGCAGACATTACGTTTACACCATTAACTATACCATCTTCTCTTCGTGATGACGAGACGAAACAAGTTTTTATCGAAACAGTGCCCGGAAATAATATTGACCTAAGAAAAAAGTTTAAGGGAGACATATTAGTCTCCTATAAAAAATCTGGAAGTGTTTTAAGCAACATGAACCAGGGAATCTTAACAGGACAAGCCGAGAGCACAGGCCCTGTACAAGGAATGGTTGGTTACTGGAAATTTGACGAAAATTCCGGAACAATAACGGCAGATAGTTCGTCTTCTGGAAATAATGGAGCATTAAATGATGCTTCTGCATGGATTGTTGGCAAATATGGATCTGCATTAGGCTTTGGGACATCTGCGGGAAAATATGTTAGCATTGCAGATTCAAACTCCATCGACATTGGCACTAGCGATTTTACAGTTGCAGCTTATGTGAAGACTAGCTCTACGGCTGGTGGTGCTATAATCTCAAAAACAGATCTTGGAACCTCTCCCGGGTATTATTTTGGCATAACATCTAATTGGAGGCAGATTTATTTCGAGGTTCGAGACTCTGCATCATTTGTGAACGGCGCAAATGATGTTAGTTTACCTTTGAATGACGGAAACTGGCATCATGTTGCTATAGTCTTCAAAAGAGGAGGAAATCCAGAATTCTATTTTGACGGGGCAGTTCAAACCATTGCTGCCACTCTAACCATCCCGACCGGAGATTTTTCAAATAATAGGCCCTTGTTTATAGGAGAATCTGAAGGTGGTGTAAATCATTTTAACGGAGTCATTGATGAAGTGAGAATATATAATAGAGCGCTTTCTGCAGCAGAAATAGCCTTAATTGCTTAGTAAACATATTTTTATAGGCTACACTAATGTAACCACTTTAAAATGAGTGCATGCGAAAGATTTATATATTAGTATTTTCTTGGCAGAGTATCACCTCTTTTACCCGGCAGAGTTCTCGCAAGAGAGCTTTGCTAGGGTTTAAAACTCTAAAATGACCAAGGTAACTATAGGAAAAGTCGTGGATTTTGATTCTTTAGAAGTTGCATTACATAAGGCTGCCCTTGAACTTGGATTAAAAACAACAGTAAATCATAAACGCGGCAAAATCTATAGGCTAGGATCCATACTTGAAGATGGCTACAGGTTTACCGAAGTTATGATAATGAGTGAGTTATTTAATCTGCCACAGATGCGGATTATAATCGGCGATAGTCTTGCTATCGATCATTTCCATGTATACACGGGAATTATGAAAGGCATAGCCTCAAAATGCAGAGTTGAAGAATACTTAAGCAGAGTTTCTAAATACCTATAAATTAACTCATAGTTATTTATCTTCGACGCCAATTTCTGTTGCTAGTTCTGCTAGTTCTATGGCCATGAAACTTATGGGGGCCTTTATTGTGAAAAGTCCTAGTTTCATGACTTAAGATAAATGGGACTCTCTCAAAATCTGAAGTTTCTAGGCGTTCCACTTTTATTGCGGGGTCTTCAAGAACTCTTCTGAAATTATCATGGTCTTGGCCGGATATTAATGAAACCACATTGCCCTTGCTGCCGGCCCTTGCTGTTCTTCCTATCCTATGAATGTATTCCTTGGAAGTCTTTGGGGTGTCATAATTTATTATATGATTGACATCTTTGATATCGAGACCTCTGGCAGCAACATCACTCGCTACCAAGATATTAGTCTTTTTTTCATGGAACATCTGCATGGCGTCTTTTCTTCTATTTTGCGACAAACCCCCATGAATCTTCTGGCTTTGTATTCCTTGCTTGTATAGGTTTCTTGATAACTGGTCGACTCTATTTCTTGTTGCGCAGAATATTATTGTTACTCCCCTATATTCTTTCTTAAGCAGATGGACTAGCAAAGAAAACTTATCGCGATCATTGACGTTATAGTAATACTGCGTCAGCAAGGTTTCCTCTACATATGACTGAGCCTTGATTTTCTGCGGGTCTTTCATGTAGTGCTTTGCTATGCCATAAACATCTTTTGATATGGTTGCACTAAACAACAATGTCTGCCTCTGTTTTGGAGTGTAAGATATGATCTTTTTTATATCATCTATAAAGCCCATCTCGAACATCTTGTCTGCCTCGTCCAAGACAAGAATCTTTACCTTGTCAAGCCTTAAAGTTCTCCTATCAAGATGGTCAAGGGTCCTTCCAGGGGTCCCGACTATTATATCTGCCTTTGGTATGTTATGTACTTGGAAATTCATTGAGACTCCGCCGTAAACAGGAAGTATGTTTAATTTTTTATACTTGGAGAATTTCCTGAGTTCAGTTATTACCTGCTCGCATAATTCTCTCGTCGGAACTAATACAAGACATTGAATCCCCTGATTATGGACAACTTTTTCAAGCACAGGAAAGCCAAAAGCAACGGTTTTTCCCGAGCCAGTCTTTGACTGGCCTATCAAATCAAGGCCCTGCTGTATCAAAGGAATAGTCTTTATCTGTATTTCAGTCCATTCATCAAAACCAAGATCGCTTATTGCCTTGCTAAGCTCTGGCTGCAGTTTTATTCCATCCATGTTTTTCATTTGTATGGTAAACTTATTTTTCTCTATATTATAAAGCTATTTATTTGAAAAAAACATGTTTAATCAAAACATTTATATCCTAACTAGTAATTTAATTTGTTATGGACAAAAGAGGCCAGTTTTATATCATACTAGCGATAGTTTTCTCATTATTGTTCCTTACCATAGTGATGCCGGTAAACATAGTTCAGGAAGCAATATTGATACAAGATTTTAATGAGGTCTCAAACAATTATGTGCAGGAAGCGCCAAAAGCAGCGAACTATGGGATTTTCAATGATAAAGACACCAGAGTTATTTTGACTGGCTACACAAAAGATTTCCTGACGTTTGCAAGGCAAAGGAATCCTAGCATTGAACTTATCTACATATACAACAACGGGACTAATGTTACTGTGCAGTCTTATGCAAAGGAATCTATAGTGGTTGAAACAGGCCAGGAAACAAAAAATTTGTTCAGCGCTTCGGAAGAAACAATAAATAACATAAATTTGAAGGTTGCTGGAAAAGACTTTACGCAGCAAGTGCCATTGCAGATTAAAAATTTTGGCGATCAATTTTATACAACTGATTTTCCTTCAGCTGAAAATGTAGTCTTAAACATTGGAGGAGTTTTCCATAACTTTGATTTAGGCAACCAAGGTCCAGAATTTAATGTATGGCTCAGGTCAAGCAATGGGCAGATAAAACAAGTATACAGCACCGGGACAGGAAAAGAGCTTAATGTTAAGATATAATATGAAAAAAGGCATCGCTCCACTGATATCATGGATTTTGATAGTTGCAATGGTCATTGCTACGGGGGCGTTTGTTTTTTACTGGACAACCAATTACATAAAGAAAATAAATCCACAGGAAGGAATAAACGAAGATTTGTACTGCAATAGCGTTAACTTGAAGATATTAAGCAGCTGCAGGAGAGACGACCATAACATGCTCTATTTGAACATATTCAACAAAGGCTCTTACAGCTTAGAAAAATTGACTTTTTTCAGGGACACAGAAAAAAATCCTGCCGCATCATGCATACAATTTCTGCCAGCATTCTTAGAGCCAGGAAAAAACTTTGAACTAGAATTTAATATTAACGATACCATAAATACTGATTCGTTGCAGGAATGCCCTACAGTCAATTTAAATAAAAACCCAGAAATACCTTATGCAGAAGAGGTTGCTATCACGCCATGGATTAACATAGAGGGAAAGTCTATTGCTTGCAATGACCGGAAAGTAAAGGTTGACAATTATTTGCTTAATACTCCATGTGTCAGTTTAACAATAAGCCCCGACTTCGCCCCAGCTTATAGCAACTTATGCAGGCCAACTAATTTTCCTTTAACAATTCAATTTACTGTAACAAATAACGGAGAAGCCCCCATAGACATAGCTCCAACCTATTATGTGGACGGAACAAATGGAAACCAAGGCGTTACACTAGATCATTTAAGTGCTCATTTAAGCGAAAAGGACGAAACAACACAAACAGACGAAGCCACATTTACTTTAACAATAATTGACATTGACCCAAACGGCATTCCAAATTGCTGCACAATTTCATTGTCTGTTCCTGGAAACACAATAGAGTCAAACCAATTTGTCGTAAATCAATGTTAAACTGATTTCACAAGATTTAAATATTAAACAAATTTCAGAATCTTTAAAGAGGTGAATTAATTGCGCAAGAACAAGAAAGGCGTCTCGCCGTTGATTGCTACTGTACTCTTAATAGGATTTGCCATTGCAATAGCCATTTTAGTGTGGTTTTGGTATGGCAACATAATAAAAGAGCAGGCTGAAAAGACTGGAGCTTCCACTTCAGGGAAATTAGCTTGCGCTTCTGAAGTAAAATTCTCTATAAAAAAAACATGCATTACTTCAGACAATAATGTTACAATCCAGGTAGAGAACAAAGGAACTTCAATAGATGATTTCAGGATTGCTTTAGAAGGCAGCTTAGGCACCAGGTCGTATAATGTGGGGAGTATAACTTCAACTACAGAAACAAAGGAATTAAGTGCGCCTTACGATAATGGCTTGATAGGAAGTTTGAATAAAGTAGTGTTAACACCAATAATAACAAGAGACAATACAGCAACGCTTTGCAGCGACCAAAAACAGGAGATAAAGTCATTGAAGCCCTGCTAGTCCTGCAGAGCAAAGTTTAAATACAATCCATACTAGTGAATTCCAATAAAGGAGGTGTATAATTTTGAGATTAAATAAAAAGGGCATATCGCCGTTAATAGCTACTGTTCTTTTGATAGGCTTTACCATTGTTCTTGCAGCACTAGTTTTTAAATGGGGGGGGGTTTTGTTTAAGGAAACCACTCAAAGCACAGGCTGTGAATCACAAGGAAGAATTTCATGCACGTCTACAGTGTCAATAAGTCTTGGAGCGATTTCTTTCGATGATACTACAAATCAAATTACCAAGTTGATAGTTAATAATGCAGTTTCATCCAAAAAGATAAAAAACTTCAATATTCAAGTTGAATCAAGTGACGGCACTATAACAACAAAAGCAGTTGACCCTGGATTAGATTTAGAGCCCGGACAGAGCGTTAACTTGGGTGTGACAATGAATGCACTTTTATATCAATTCACAGGATTAACTAGCGCAAACATAAAAGCAATTCACGTAATACCAACAATAACGCAAACTACATCTGATGGAAACAGCTGTGATATTATATGCGAGGAGCAAAAAACATCTAAACTAAGTGCACAGTTCACACCATAAATTCATTTTTTTTATTTTTATTAAGATATGGACAAGAAAGCAGATATCTGGATTTCGGCAATTCTCTATCTAGGATTGGGGATTATCATACTTTCTTTGATTCTGGCTGTGGGAGTTCCTGTCGTAAATAAAATTAGAGACAAGAACATTGCTATAGACACAGAAAATCTAATGCTTAGCCTAGACAACCAGATAAGGGCTGTTTATTCTGAAGGGCCCGGTTCTAGGAGACCATTCAAGTTTGAGATAAGAAAAGGCTCATTAAATATAAATGACAATGACGAAACAATAGCCTGGGAGTTTGAGACTAGCGCCTTATTATCGCAGCCAGGCGCTAAAGTAGACAAAGGAAGCTTGCTATTGACGACAACTGATGGGCCCAGCCAAAACATCTATGTTTCTACATTCCAATTGAATTATTCCGGAACTTTGAATTTAAGGATGCAAGGCACTTCAACTGAGTTTACTGGGGCAAATTCATTACTCGTTACAAATATCGGGGCAACAGGAACTTCATTGCCGACAATCGAGATTACACCTTTGTAATTATTACCAGAGCATAGTCACCAAAACTTATATAAATAATACAAACAGTTTTTATTGAATAAAAATGGAAAAAAAAGAGGCAAGTTCTATAGCTGAAAAACCTAAATTTGCTGTTGAAACTAATGTAAACATTCCAGCCTTTCCTGAAATAGAGAAAGAAAAGATAAACATAAGATACCCCTTAATAGCCCCGTATGCGTTTGCGCACATTTTCTGGGACAATGAAAATAAGGAACTGGTTTATTTCATTGAAGAGCCGATGCTGAATGATGAGCAGAAAAAAGTGCTAGACCTTCTTGAAGAAGGAATCAAGGAATTGATCAATATCAGCTTTATCTCTGTTAAATCGCAGGACACTGCAATTGAATATCTCGAGAAAAATCTCAGGACTTTATTGGACGAGCTAAGGATAGAGCTTTCCAAAGAATCGTATTTGAAAATCATGTATTACATTTACAGGGATTTTGTCGGCTTAAATGAGATAGATCCCCTGTTAAATGACTATTTCATTGAGGATATAGAATGCAACGGGATAAATTTTCCTGTGTATATTGTACATAGAAAATACAGGAATATGAGAACAAATATTATCTACAATGATATTGAAAAACTTACTACATTCGTCGAGAAATTAGCTCAAAAAGCAGGCCAGTACATTTCTTACGCAAATCCTCTGCTAGACGCGGCATTGCAGGACGGTTCTAGAGTTAATGCTACTTTTACTCAGGACATAAGCTCAAGAGGACCAACTTTTACAATTCGTAAATTCACCAAGATTCCATGGACTCCGACGAAATTAATACAGATGAGAACTGCCACTCCGCAGATATTTGCATACTTATGGATTTTAATCGAGCATGGGCTTAATGTTATGATTGTTGGAGGAACAGGGTCTGGAAAAACTACATTGCTAAATTCATTAACTTTTTTTATTCCTCCACAAGCAAGAATCGTTTCAATAGAAGACACTCGTGAATTAAATCTAGAGCATGATAACTGGCTGCCTAGCGTTGCAAGAGAAGGCGTGGGTCTGGCTAATCTTGTCGGGCAGAAATATGGCGAGGTTTCTTTGTTTGATTTATTGAAAGAAAGTTTCAGGCAGAATCCTGATTATGTTATTGTGGGAGAAGTTCGTGGAAAAGAAGCTTATGTTTTGTTTCAAGGCATGGCGAGTGGGCATAGCAGCTTCGGTACGATGCATGCAGATTCCGTAGATACGATGATAAAAAGGCTTCAGACTCCGCCTATAAGTTTAAGCGCTTCATTAGTCGAGGCCATGGACGTTGTCTTGGTTATGGCCCATGGAAAAATCAGGGGAGAGGAAGCAAGAAGGATTCGCGAGGTGGATGAGATAATAAAAGTGCAGGATTCAGGAACTTTTTCTGTCAACAGGCCATTTGTATGGGACCCTACAAAAGACATGTATGCCTTTAGCGCAAATAGCCATGCTTTTAACAAGATAATCACAAGGACGGGAACTTCCTTAAATGATCTAACCAAGGAATTCAATATAAGGACACAATTACTGATAAATATGTACAATGGCGGAATCTTTGACCCAAAATCCTTGAGAATGATTGTAAATGAGTACTACAAAGACCCAATTGCCATCATAAGAAGGTTCAGACTTGTCTCTTGATTAAATGAAATGCCAAACATTGCAAGCAAAAATTCCAGCATCATGCAGAAGAAAGATTCTTCTAAAGAAATTTTCAAGTACAATGAGCTAGACAAGAGAGTTTTAAGGAAATTTGTTGCGCGGAAAAAAAAATTAAAGACGCAACAAGAGAAACCTGCAGAAAAAAAAGCGTATTCTGTTTATGGATCGAATTTTTATGCAAAGATTGCAAACCAGATAATAGGTAATCTTACTTTTTATCTAACAAATAAATATCCGGATTTTTTTGAGCCACTGTACAAAGATTTAAAGCTCGCAAATGTAAAACTGTTTTCTATAACCTATGTAAGCATTATATTATTCTCTGCATTAATAGCATTTCCAATAATAGCCTTGCTTGCGCTAATCTTTGTTTCATTTCCTCTCGCAATATTAATAGGATTTTCAGCAGCCGTATTGACTTTTTTCATTGCCTATTATTATCCAAGAAGCTTAGTAAATGAAAGAAGCAAGAAGATAAAATACGATCTGGTTTTTGCAATAGTCCATATGTCTGCAATTGCAGAGTCTGGAGCTAAGCCAGTGGCTATGTTCAGGCTGCTGCTTGAGTCAAAGGAGTATAAGTACCTGGACGTAGAATTCAAAAGGATACTCAATTATGTTAATTTATTCGGGTATAGCCTGAGTACTGCACTAAGAGCTGCTGCTTCATCAACACCTTCCTATGAATTTAAGGAACTATTAAACGGGATTGTCGCTACCACAGAATCTGGCGGGGATTTAAAGAGCTATTTAAAAGACAAAGCCAGCGACACGTTATTGCAATATAGGCTAGACCAGGAAAAATACAGCGCAAGATTAAATACTTATTCAGACATTTACACAGGAATACTAATAGCAGCGCCCTTATTATTTCTGGTTACGCTGGCAATACTTGAAAAAATCTCTCCGAAAATAGGGGACTTGAGCTTGAGCACTGTTGCAGCATTTGGAACTTATCTATTAATACCTCTAGTCAATATATTGTTCCTTTTATTTTTGAACATGACAAAATCGGAGATTTGAAATGGAAATCAAAACCAGACACTATATGGGGATTGTGGCAGGAGCGTTTGTTATAATAGTGGATTTTCTCTTATTTTTTACAAGCCATTCAAGACTGTTCCAGCCCTTAATTGCAGCCGGCATAGTCATAGCAGCTTCGCAATTCTGGCTTGATTTCCTGAATGAAAACAACAGGCAAAAGGAAATAGAGGTAAAATTCCTTGAATTTGTAAGAGCATTAGTGGAAACAGTGAAATCCGGAATACCCATACCAAAGTCAATACTTCAAGTCTCCAGGGCAGATTACGGGGCTTTAACGCCCTATGTCAAGAAACTTGCTTACCATATAGAATGGGGAATGCCATTAAGGGATGCTTTGAAGGTGTTTGCTAGCAGCACCGAGAATAAGGTTATTCTAAGAAGTGTGGCCATAGTGATAGAGGCAGAGCACTCCGGAGGCAATATAGACGAGGTTTTAAGGGCAGTCTCAAATTCAGTAGCGCAGATCAAGAAAATAAAAGATGAAAGGCGGGCAGACACCTATTCGCAGATGGTTCAGGGATATTTCGTGTTTTTCATTTTTATTGCCATAATGCTCATAATGCAGATTTATTTATTGCCTCAGCTTGGAGATATAGCACTGACTGTTTCTTCTGGCATGGGAGGCTTGTTCAGTGGGAATATAGACACAATAACCGGCACTCAACTTGAGTCAAAACCAATACTGAACTTCAACAACTTGTTTCTTGGACTGGTTTTAATACAAGGATTTTTTGCGGGCCTGATGATAGGAAAGTTTGCAGAGGGCAACGCTAAGATGGGGTTGAAGCATTCTGCAGTGTTGGTAATAGTATCTTACTTTGTGATTACTTTCTTCAGGAGTGGATGATGAAAAAAGGCTTTAGCTATGTGGACATATCAATCAGCGTCGGCGTGTTTCTAATAGCAATCATCATAGCATTATTCTTGATCAGGCCGTCGATAAAGCAAGAAGACATGGGAAAATTATTGTTGCCTTCTGTGAAAAATGGATTTGACAGCGAAACTTCATGGACAATCTATAGATACCCAATCTTTTTAAGGTCTGACTTTCAAAACAGCGAGACATACCAACTAGAGGTTCCATTTAATTTTAAGAGCGAAAATATAAATATGACTTCATTGGATTTTAACTATTTGCCCTTTAAGTACGAATCAAATAATGCAAAGGAAGATTTCTTTATATCTGTAACTGATCAAATACCTGCAGGAAAGAAAAAAGCATACTACTTGCTTTATTCTAGCGATTTCAAATACTCTGGAAACACAGGAAATACGCAAGGAACTATTGCAATGACAGAGTACTCTTACGAATTTGGCGTCAGGGAAGAAATAACCGGAATTTCAACAGACAAATTTAATAAGCTTAAACCTTATAGTGAATTGAAAAAACAATTCAAAATGCCAACTAGTAATGACTTTTCGATAAATGTATATGATGCTATCACAAAGGATTTATTGTTAAAATACCAAGATAAAGAGCCTGGAAATCAAGAAACAGTGTATGCTTTGCAATACACTTCATTTGTCTTGCATGAAAATTCAACAAGGATGCCTGTGTTAGTGAATTTAAGGGTGTGGTGAAATGGACAAAAAGGGCTTTATAAAAACCATTGAGGCGATAGTGGCTGTTTTGCTGCTGTACATATTTATCACAGCCATCTTAATCCAGAACAAGCCCAAGCAGGCGTCTATGCCTTTAGATGTTAAGCTTACACAAGAAGCTGTGCTCAAAGAAATTTCTAATTCAAATTACTACAGGAATTGCGTGTTGAGAAATGACAAAAACTGCGTTGATCCCTTGATTAAAAAGACCATTGGTGATAGCTACAATTATACTTTCTCGCTATGCACAGTCACGCAATGTTCCTTGCCGATAACTCCAGCAAAGGACGTTTATTACAATTCAATTGTTATAGCATCCAACTTTACAGACTACCAGACTACGTCTGTCAACCTTTACATATGGCGCAATATTTAGATAATTTTTTAAGCCTTTTTGTTTTTTTAAGATTATGGTCCTGCTTTTAAGACGAAAACAATATGAAGGTGTTAGGGTAACATTTGAAGACAATCTAATAGACATTATCCTAACTGAAATGGGAAATAAAGAACCTGGCAAAGACAGGGAGGTTCTTTTGCATATCTCGCCTTCAGATAGGACTGACGGCATTGAAGCTTTGTTAAGAGAAAATGAAGAGCTAGACATGCAGAGAACTATGGATTCATTATATTATCCGGTGCCGTTAAAAATAATTCTGATTCATGAAACTTATCCTAAGAAACAATCTGTCTTATTGGGATTTGATGCCCCGAAAGAGCAAGTGAATATTTTAAGGGCGTTATATAATGAAGATTACTCTTTTTTAGGTTATCAAGCAAAAAATTTAAGGCCGAAACAATAAACATAATTTTATTTTCACAAGATTTATAAACAGGCAACTTTTTACAGCAAACATGAAAGTCGCAATCATGTTTTCAGGTGGAAAGGACAGCACTTATGCAATACAGCATGCCCTCAACAAAGGGTGGCAGATTGAATATTTGCTTTCAGTAAAGCCGACAAGAACAGACTGCTACCTGTTCCATTTTGCCACTGTTGAGCACACTCCAAAAATAGCCGAAAACCTTGGAATCAAGCATTACTTGATTAAGTGCGAGGTCGCAAACCCAAAGAAAGAGGCTAATTTAATCAAAGATTTTGTATTACAACACAAGGTTGATGCATTAGTCTTGGGCGGAACCGGGCTCCAGGCAACACAATTAAAAAGCTTGCAGGATGCACTGCATTCTTATGGCATCGAGGTGTTTGCGGCACATGCAGAATATGACCATGACAAGCTGATAGAGGACATGTTAAATCAAGAGTACAGAATAATCATTACGCAAGTTGCCACCGACGGTGGAAATAAGTGGCTTGGGCGAGAACTGACAAAAGAGAATTTCCAGGAATTGAAACAAGATTCTATCAAATACGGCTTCCACATAGGATTTGAAGGCGGCTATATGGACACTTTTGTTTTAGATGCTCCTTTCTTCAAAAAGAAGTTCAGCATAGCAAAATCAAAAAAAATCATGGAAGACAATTATTCCGGCCATATAGAGATAGAAGAATTAACCTCCTCTGACAAGATACCTCTTAAAAAGAGAAAGGATTAAATAAAAAAGACTTTTTTTAGCATTATGAAATACAGATACCTAGAAGATGTAGCTATAGCAGACATAGCATTTGAAGCTTATGGCGAGGATATAAATGAGCTCTTCATTAATTGCGGACTTGCTCTGACTGATTGCATGGTTAATATGAAGCAAGTAAAGCCAAACATAAAAAAGACGATAAGTTTAAAATCTGAAAAAATTGAGGATTTGCTCTATGATTTCTTGTCTGAAATAATCTTCATCAAAGACACTGATGGACTGCTGTTTAGTAAATATGACATTTCGATAAAAGAAAAAAAAGGCTTTTCTTTAAATGCAGACTGCTTTGGAGACAAGATAGACTACGAAAAGTTAGAATTAAGGAATGACGTCAAGGCAGTCACGATGCATATGTTTGAAATAAAGAAAGAGAAAAATAGATATAAGGCTACTGTGGTTGTCGATATTTAGTCAATTTAGACTAAATTTTTCAATATTTTCATATTTCGGACCGTCTTTTGTTAATGTGCTTTTTTTTAATACGAAACTATCTATTCTGAATTCGCCGAAGCCCATATTCCTTCTTTCTTTGATGAAGCTTTGTAACTTATCCTGGTTTTTAGCACTCTTCACCCTGCACAACGTTATATGGGGGTTAAAAGGCCTGTCCAATTTGAAATTTATTGATTTGCATACCAACGAGTTTAGTATATATAAATCGCTAGAATCAACACCGGCCCACACTACATTTATGCGAAAATCACTAGGAAAAGAACCCATGTTTTTTATACTCGCAGCAAAGCTATTTAACTTAATTTCTTGCAATTGATATTTAATATTGGAAATTTCTTCTTCGGTTTTATCTCCCAAAAAAGCAAGAGTTATTTCAAGGTTCTTTTTGTGAGGATATGCTGCTATTATGCCTAGACTTTTTATGGCTGACTGCGTTTCATAAAGTCTGTCTTTAATTTCTTTTGGAATGTCTATTGCAATGAAGGTTCTCATTATATAATAAATATGTATCTAACTTTAAAAACTTTCCATCTTTAGCTTCTCGTGATATGCGCGACAGATTTATAAATTTTAAAGCTAATAAAGAACAATGAAAAACAATGTGATTACGGTTTCTTCTTTGCATTCCCATGGCTATTGTGAATATAAGTTTTATCTGGAAAATGTCGTTAAAGTTAAGGTCCCTAGAACCATAGAAATGCAAGCAGGCAGCGAAATTCATGAGAAGAAGGAAGAGGCATTTCTCAAAGAGGCTATCCCTGGAACTTGGGACGAATTTTTAAAAGCTAAAGAGTACACCATCACAAAAGAAGTATTTCTCAAGACAAAATTTGAGGATGTTTTTATTATAGGCAGGGTAGATGAAATTGCCGTAGATAAAAATGGGGTTTATATAATTGAAGACAAGCCAAATGCAAAACCATTTTTAAGCGTTAAAAACCAGATGTTTGCATATTGCTATATCTTCAAGAGAAATTTTTCTGAAAAGACCAGCAAGCCGATCTACGCTGTCTTAAGGGACAGAGATAGCAATGAGGAAGTTTGGAAGCAGAGATTTTCATACAATGAAGAATTCCTGTTTATAGACACGATAAACAGGGTAAAGAGGATACTCAATCAGGAAATAGATCCTATGCCCACTGACAATTTTAATAAATGCAATTCATGTGTTATGAATGCGCTAAATATATGCCCGCATAGCCTTGCCAAAAACATATAGCTTCAACCCGGATTGGAGCCATAGAAACCTATTTATATACTACCATATACATAATTGACATGAAAAATCACATAAAATATGCCCTAAGCGCATTGATTGTAATCGTTCTAATACTTGGGAGCATAAGTTTAGTTTTGTCTGCTGATAATGCAAAAGGTATATCGATGCAGGAGCTAAACAATAATGCAAAATATGCAGCAGTATACTACTTAAAAAATAAATTTGGGGAAGATTATTATACCAAACATCTGTCTTTCAGGGAAATTATACAAATAAGCAGAACTAATGCCATTGGAGGTTCAACTGATGGCGTTAAAGCAAATTCCTTGCCTGCAAATGCAAATCAGCAAGCCATTGTACAAGATAATAACGAGGAACCTTTGGATTATTTCATGGTTATTTTTTACCACGCCATAAAAATAGGAGAAAAAGAATATAGCACTAATCTTGTAAGCGTGATATTAGACCCTAATTTGAATGTTGTGAGAACTGAGGGCGTTGTTGACTGCGTAAGCAATTCTAAGTTATGCGATTTTAGGATTACAGAAAGCGAAGCAATTGAAATCGCTAAAAAAAATGGCGTGAAAGGAAGTAAATTGGATGTGCAAATAAACTATAATCTAAACTTCAAAAAATATATATGGGGCATTACGGCATATGAAGATTCAGATGCTGAAAATGGAATCAGGGCTTTTGGAAAGACTATAATAATAGATTCCTATGACGGAAAGGTACTTCAAATAAGTGACTTTAGGGAATCTGAAAGCTCTAGCAATGGAGATTATATTGATATAAACCAAAAAGAAACTGTTTCAAATGATAATCCAAATTTTTTAGCTAAATTCTGGAATTGGTTGAAATCTTTATTTGGGTAAAAATAAAAGTAAAGAAGACAAAAATAAAAAAGAAAAAGAGAAGCTTATTTACCCATAGCTTCCCATAAACCTACTACAACAACTAAAACACCGAATAGCCATACTCCCCAAGGATTACTTGCGTGAAGGCCTGTGAGACCCCAAATGGCTAATAGTACTCCCAATACAACCTGTATCCATCCGGCTGTCTTGTTTCCCATCTGATTACACCCCCTATTTGTCCTTTAATGATTAAAGGCATGCAATAGGTTAATCGAATGCATATTTAAATCTTATTTTTTTATTGACAAGTGGGAAAAATAGGCTATTTCTAATTTAATGTTTAGTATTATCCCAGAAATAATGAAAATACCTCATAAATGAATCTTTTATTTCATCAGACTCAATCACAAAAGCAAAAGACTGCTTGGACCATAGAATCTGGGCAACTTTATTCCCAAATACAGCTATGACCATTGGCGAACTTAAATCTTTTGGCAGATATCTTATCTCGTATAAATTTTTCTTGTGGATTGATTTTTTATTTGGTTCAAGGCCTTTTAAATAAGTTCCGTAATCTGCAAGATCGTACATAGAATGTTTTAGTTCAACTCTTTTTTTCATCCAATGGCTGAACCATATTGCCATGTTTTGATCTGTATTTGTCTCTATGCCGGAATTTCCGCCTATCCAGCAGCTTTCTTTGTATTCTAGCATCTCGTTCATCAATGATTTTATTGATTCATTTCCGCGATATACTTCTGCTCCTATACTTGGTTTGTTGGCAGCAAATACTTTTTCTATTTCGGTTATTTTTCCCTTAAGCTCTTCTAATTTTGCTTCTTTAGAATTTATCTCTTCAAGGATTTTATTGGGATGCGCACATTGGTATGTCTTTTTGCCTTTTTCTGTAATGTAAGTTATAAGACCTTTCTCTATTAGCTTATTCAATATGTCATATATGTTTCTTCTTTCTATGCCGGTTTTTTCTTGTATTTTGTTTAATGATGACATGCCTATCTCTAGGACAGCAGTATACACCTGAATTTGGCCGTCGCTTAGATTTATTTCTTTTAATTGTTTGAGATTCATATGGTATTGTATAATACCACAATTATTTAAATATTACCTTTATTGTGTACTACTATATAGTCATAAAAAATAAAGGAGAAAAATAAAATGAAAACAAATCAAACATTAGAGCAAAAGATTGAAGATGTGGAGACAAGAATACCTGGTTTTAAAGACAGCTTAGACTATGTACATCACCATATTGATGATATAGAGATAATAGGATTTGGTACTAGAAGTGGTAATGGTATTATCCACGAACTTTTCCGTCCTTCACCTAGCCCTTCACCTAGATCTAGTGTCCTGGATATAAAAATTGTGGACATAGAGTGTCTAGCGACTCCAACTTATGAAGTTGTTGCTATACTATATCAAAGGGACGATGGGACACCGTCAGAAAAGCATGGCCCCGGAATGATTGAGTTTTATTATCGTTTTAAAGACGAAGATAAAAGTAAAGAATTCCATGTTAGAACCTTATGCTGGGGTACATATTTAATGGACGATAAATATAAATATGTTAGTTTAGAAGCGACTGGTAATGAAGATTATGGCGAGCCAGAGATCAAACTCGCAATTGTAGATGAAGGGGGCCATAAATTGGATATAGGAGTACCAGGAACAGAGCACAGTATAACAGAATTCTTTGACAGATTAGTAAGGTCATATCCAACTACATGATATACCTTACTATTTTTTCTTTTTTTTATTACATATAACGATGCCTAATACTTTAGCTTTAGGTAAACCAAACCCCTTTAAATTCTTAATATTTTCGCTAGAAATTTCTGTACTTATTGCGTGAGATGAATAGTTAACATTTTTCTTGTAAAAAAATAAAAAAGCATGGTGAGCGAATCTTGTTATCCCTTTACATTCAATTTTGGAATTAATCTAACTACAGGCTTAGAAATCCCCGCTATTGTAACAGATTTCACGACTTCATTAATATCTTTATAGGCGTTGCCCCACTCTTCTGCAAGTCCTGACATGGAAGCAGATTTTACTATTATTCCACGTTTTTCCATGTCTTTCTGCAGAGCCTCTCCTCTAATCATTCCTCTTGATTTAGTCCTTGACATTGTTCTTCCGCTGCCATGACATGTACTCCCAAAAGTTTCTTCTTCAGCCTTGTTAGTTCCAACTAATAAAAATGACCCGGTTTCCATTGAACCCCCTATTATTACCGGCTGTCCCATATCTCTATAAAATGGCGATAGTTCTTGACTCCCTGGACCTAGTGCTAATGTAGCACCTTTTCTATGAACTAATAACTTTCTCTTTTTACCATCAACCTTAAATTCACCAAATCTAGCGATGTTATGGGCAACGTCATAAACCATATGCATCTCCATCGAGTCTGGACTTTCTTTGAATACTTTTTCAAAAGATTCTCTTATCCTATGTAGAATTACTTGTCGATTTGCGAATGCCATATTTGAAGCACAAGCCATTGCTTTATAATAATCTTGACCCTCATTGCTATTAAAAGGTGCACATACTAATTCTCTATCTTTTACTTGAATATTATATTTTTTCATGACAGGTTCAAATAATTTTAAATAATTGGAAGCTACTTCATGTCCGAATCCACGACTGCCACAATGAACCATCACAACAACTTGCCCAGGAAACAGACCAAATTTTCTTGCTAATTCTTTATCATAAATATTTTCTTCTTTAACTTGTTGAACTTCCAAATAATGATTTCCACTGCCTAGAGTTCCTAATTGATTTAAACCCCGCTGTATCGATTTATCAGAGACTTTACTAGAATCTGCCCAATTTATTTTTCCATATGATTCGGTCCTTTCCAAATCTTCTTTCCAGCCGTAGCCATTTTCAATACACCATTTGCTGCCATTTTCAATCATTTCTTTAAATTGTGATTTATTTAAATTAGCAAAACCTTTTACTCCAACACCTGCCGGAACTGATTTAAATAAAGTATCAATCAATTCTTTCGATTTTGATTCAACTTCTTTCCAGGTAAATCTGGTTCTAATTAAGCGCATTCCACAATTTTGGTCGAATCCTACAATTCCAGGGCTAATTACGCCTTCTTTTTCTGTATCAAAGGCAGAGACGCCTCCGATGCACGAACCGTAGCCCCAATGAGCATCGGGCATTGCAAAACTATATCCAACAATTCCAGGCATGCATGCTACATTTGTTACTTGGTCGAAAACCCCAGCATCCATCTCATTAAGAAGTTTTTCTGTTGCAATGATCCTTGCAGGGACGTTCATTCCTTCTTTGTAGGATGTCGGAATTTCCCAAACCGCTTCACTTACTTGCCTTATTTCTTTTGGTACCTCTGACATATTAACTATTTTTTAATGTCTTTTTATAAAGTTTGCTATATGTGG
>ERZ1292629.1372-Hain-H43-01um-R1-1372-length-23932-cov-5_pt1 | contig 23932 bp, 25 predicted proteins | sample MGYA00564399_ERZ1292629 | MGnify/ENA primary metagenome ERZ1292629 (study PRJEB36523, sample SAMEA6512636) | groundwater metagenome | collected 2019-01-08 | study: AquaDiva: Metagenomics assemblies of 32 groundwater samples | reverse complement strand
GGGAACAGCAGGTGCGGCCACGGCCGGAGCCGCCGCAGCCGCCGGCGGTGCGACAGCTGCAGGCGCCACGGCCGCAGGCGGCGCAGCGGCTGCCGGTACGGCTGCGGCCGAAGGAGTTTCCGGAGCAGCTGTGCGCGGGGCGGAAGCTGTTGGTGAAAAAGCTGCAGCACAGGGAGCCGGAGCGGCAGAAAAATCAGCAGCGATGGAGGAGCGCTTCGGCATGGAAAAAGAGCCGCTAGAGAAAGTTAAAGAAGTTATGGAGAGAATTCCGACTTCCGAAAAGGAAAAGGGCGAAGGAGAAGTTGACTTGGATAACGACCAGAATACTATTGATTTAAGCTCTCTTTAAATAATAAAGACATGAAAATTAAATTAGGTCTCTTCGCTGCCGTTCTGCTTTTATTCCTAGCGGCAAATATTACTCACGGCGAAGAGGAGCCGCACCTCGTTATAACTTGGCAGGCAAAAAGTTACGCTCCTTTAGGATATGAAGGCAAAATTCTGCCCACGGAAAAATCTTTGGTTAACGCTTCGGTTGCATTAATCGAACGCGGCGCGCCGGTGAACATTTCTAACGAAACCGTCTATTGGTATTTAAACGAAAAATTCCTAGCCGGAGGCCAGGGTATACGTTCCGTACAGTTTAGAACTCCAGAGCTGGGCGGAGGCAGTATAAAGTTGCGCGTGCACCTGCCTGGTTACAAAGGAAAATTGATTATAAATACTATTGAAATCCCCGTAACTTTCCCCCAGCTTGCGATTGATGCTCCTTTCTTTAATAAAACCGTCGGCACAAAGTTCACGGTGCGGGCGAGGCCCTTCTTCTTTAATGTTGAGCGAGTATCCCAGCTTAAGTACTCTTGGCGGGTAAACGGCGCGCCGCCCAAATCAAGTGAAAATCCCGAGAGTCTGGATGTGAGCGTGAATGCGGACGCCCCGCCGGGATCGCAGATTGAAATCAGATCAGTGGTTTCCAATCCGAAAGCGGATCTTGAGAGCGCCGCCAAAAGCATAATTCTGTATTTTCGCCCATGATCAACTTTGTGTTCTGGTGGTTTTTAAAAATCGCTTACGCTTCGCCTGCGGATGCTGGCCTTGCCCCTGCTTCGGAAGTGGCGCGGGATCCTGTTAAATTTGTCGGCAGTATTTATCAGATCGCCTTAATAATCGGGGGCTTTTTGGCCTTTGCGGCGATCGTTTACGGCGCCGTGCGGTATACGCTCGCGGCCGGCAATCCGTCTGGCCAGACCGAAGGAAGAGATTGGATTCGCGATGCTGTTTTAGGCTTATTACTGCTTTTGGGAGTTTATTTAATCTTAAACATTATCAACCCCAACCTGACCGTACTTAAATTGCCCGCGCTAGATGATATTAAACCAGGTAATCAGCTCGTTAACATTAATATTGATGGCGGCAGCTTGGAGAATTGTGAAAACGTAAAAACCTGCGGGGGTGGCCCTAATCAATCTTGCCCGGGCACCTGTTCGGATGGACAGGTTTGTGCTCCCTTTGGCGGCAGGCGTAGATGCGTACGGGCAGGTTCGGCTGTACTTTGCAGTAATAAGCAACCGCAGGGCGGTTGCGCCGATCCGCGCGCCCGTTGTATCAATGTTCCCATCGGAACCGTCGGTGGTTTAGTAGATAACTATAAATGCGTAGTAAAGTGATTAAAAGATTATGAAAAAAATATTGATCGCAATTCTAATAATCGTTCTCGCCGCGGCTGCAATTTATGCCGGCTACTTATTGCGCAAGCGCATCGGCGGAGAAACAGGCGAACCTTCTGGCGGCGGTTTGCCGGGAGGCGGACTCTCTGGCGGCGGCGCGGGTTCATTCCCGACTTCGACGGCCAGCGGACCCGGAGGAGGCGGTGTCGCCGGGGGAGTTGAAGCGCCAAAACTGCAGTTCGCTGACGAAGTTGCTGGTTTTTACCTGCGCGGCGAAGATGATTTTGTTTATGCGCGGCCAGATGGGAAAATTTTTTCCTGGCAAGCCGGCACAGCTACAGAGTTAAGCACCTCAACATTTGCGGGTCTTACGCGCGCAGACTTTTCTTACGACGGCAAAAAGGTTTTGGCGGCTTACGAAAACCGAATTGCGGTTTTTGACCTTAATACTCGCGGCTGGCGGGCCTTGCCGGACGGCGCTTTCGGCGCCGCCTGGTCGCCGACCTCATACGAGGCCGCTTATCTCCTAACCAAGACGGGGGGCGAATCGCTCGCAGTTTTAGATTTCAGCAAAAACAATACTTCACCGCGCGAACTCGCCGTATCCTCGTTTAAAGATTCTGTTATCGAATGGCCCTCGCCCGGCATAATTATGATTCGTGAAAGAAGCAGCGTTGCTTACCGCGCTACGCTTTGGCGTTTTGATCTAAAGAGCAAAACTCTGCTCCTCGTCAGGGAAGTTTTGGGCTTGGACTCCAGCTGGTCATATGCAAGCAACGGGCTGGTCTTTGAAAGCAATGTCTCGCGGCGAGGCGGCACGGTTTCGCTCGTTTCCGCAAATGGCAGGAAAATTAAAGACTTGGAGCTTATAACTTTACCGTCGGCTAAATGCGCAAGTATTTTTTGGCCAGCCGAGCACGCGAGTTCGACCAATAACCCGGGTTGGCTTTGCGGGATCCCTCTGAATGGCGAGGACTTCGCCATCGCCGCCCTGCCTGATGCCTACTTTATGAAATCGCTTTACGCCGCCGACGATTTATATTTTGTGAATGCTACGGATGGAGAGATCACTCTTTTAGCTTCCGTAAGTTCGAATTGGTTTGATGTCACAAAGCCCGCTCTCTGGGGAAATAAAATTTATTTCGTAAGCCGCTTTGATAATAAACTTTACTCGCTGGAACTCTGATTGGCGCTCTCTATTGTTCCCGCGGGTCCGCTTCCGATCGGTTTTATCACTACATAACGTCCTTTGCCTTTGCCGATGCTTTCCGTGATCACGTCCGGATGAGCGGCCAATTCCATATGGGCTAAGCGGCGTTCATAAGAGTTCATCGCCGGGAGCGGCACTTCTTGTTTTGTCGCTAAAACTTTTCGGGTGGTTGCCCGGACCAATTCCCTGATCAGATTTTCCCGCTCCTTGCGGTAATTATTTACGTCCAGGAATAACGGCGGCTCGTTCTGCTTGCGCGCAATCAACTGAATTAGATGATTAAAACTTTCAACCAGGAGCGGCAGGTTGTCTTTGATGAAACCTTGTTCCTCATGAATAAAAAGCGAGGCGTGGTGATGCTCCGCGTCAACGTCAAGCTTGTAGTCGCTTATGCTGATTTTATGAAGAAGCGTTTTTAGGAATTCTTCCCAGTTCATGTCTGCGGTTTATAAATAATTGCTGGACAATTGAAAATATTGACGTGGTTGCCCAATAAAGAGAGACTGCAGCCGGCAATTGCAGAAAGATCACGGCTGTAAGCACGGGGCCGATAAAAACCATTTGCCGCGAAACTTTTTCCGCCGGCGACAGCGTTTGTCCAGGCACAAGCTTCGGCAAGCTGATTTTGCCCTGGAAATACTGCAAGACCGAGGCTAAAACCACCATGACTATACTTCGTTTGCTAAGATTTATCAAGCCCAAAAAGGAAGTTTCCAAAACTTCCGGCTTGGTTATGAAACCATACAATCCTTCGAGCCCGCCGCCGGAGACTTTGAAAAAAATCTGGTAGAGGGCGAAAAGAATCGGAAGCTGAATCAATAAAAACAAAAATCCGGAGAAAGGATTCACCTTATGCTCCTTGTAGAGCGCCATGATTTCTCGCGTTTGTTTTTGCACATCGCTCTTATGTTCAGTTTGAAGTTTTTTTACCTTGGGCTGCAGTTCCTGCATCACAAGCTGGTGGCGCAAGCTTTTCTGGAATAAAGGGAAAAGGATAATTCTGATGATCAAAGTCAAAAAGATGATCGCGATCCCCAAGTCTCCAAAAGCAACTGTTTGATACAAGAAAACTAGAGCGTTAAAAAGCGGCTGGTAAAAAATCGTTGTATAAAGGAATTTCATAAATCTTTTATTTTGGCGATTGATTGTTTAAGCTCTGTCTTAGTAGCTTTCGCCGCAGTGGGGTTCACGATAAAAACGTAATCAGCGCTCTTGCGGGGCCAACCGATCAAGTTCGCATACAGTTGGCGTTTGATTTTATTCCGTTCGGTAGCCTTTTTGGAAACTTTTGAAGAAACTATGAACGCAAACCGATTTCCGCCGAGAGTATTTGGGTATTTTTTAACCGTAAAAAGTGGTAGGCGCAAACTTACGGCCGGTGCTCGGTTCACGCCTAAAGGCAGCCGCTCGTTTTTTTTTACGGCCATTAATATTTTCTCGAACTTAGGGACTAAGACGCTTGCGACCCTTCCCGCGGCGCCGACTTAAGACGCGGCGGCCGGTCGCGGAAGCCTGGCGAACTCGGAAGCCGTGGGTCTTTTTTCTTTTTTTCTTTTTTGGATTATAGGTGAATGACATCCCTCGAGTTTAACACGAACTCGAGCTCCCGGCAACCGCTTGTAATACACTCTTAAAAAAGTTATAAACAGATAATCCACATTTTCGCATTTACGGTTCTTTCAACTAAAAAAATTACACACTAAACTTCTCCTTATGGAACTTGAACAACTTTGGCAATTAACACTGAACGAGATGGAGGTGCAGTTGTCGAGAGCCAACTTCGCCACCTGGCTTAAAAACAGCAGGCTGGTTGATAAAAAAGACGGCATTTTCTATATCACCCTCCCTAATGCCTTCGCCAAAGAGTGGGTTCAGAACAAATATCATAAGCCTATCTTGGGAATTATAAGGAATTACGACCAGACGGCCCGCAAATTGGAATTCATGGTTGATGGCCACGGCCTCGAACCGGCTTTGCGCAACATTTCTATAGCCGCGCTCAATAAATTCACCGCTCCGATTGATCTCGAATTTAAAGTTGACCCCGAAACAAACCTTAATCCAAGGTATTCGCTTAAATCTTTTGTAGTAGGACCATCAAATGAGCTGGCCTTTAGCGCAGCGACTGCGATTGTGAACGAGGTTGGCACGAAGTATAATCCGTTTTTCGTCTACGGCGGAGTTGGACTGGGAAAAACTCATTTAATCCAACTTATCGGGAATGAAATTAAAGAACGTTATGCCGGCAGGGTGCGCCCGAAGTATGTTCCCTCCGAAAAATTTACGAGCGACATTGTTTGGGCAATCAGGAATAAGCGTATGGAGGATATAAAAAAGCGCTATCGGGATGTGGACGTTCTGATCATCGATGATATTCAATTCATCGGCGGCAAAGAAAAGACCGAGGAAGAATTTTTCCACACCTTCAACGCTTTATTCGAGAGCAATAAGCAAATAATCATTTCTTCCGACCGGCCGCCGCGTTCGATCCCAACCCTTGAAGAGCGCCTGCGCTCGCGTTTTGAGGGTGGTTTGATCACTGACGTTGGTTACCCTGAATACGAAACAAGGGTGGCGATTATTAAAAACAAGCTGCAGGAAGTAAACCAACAGTTGGGGGATGAAATAATTGATTTAATCGCCCGCCGCGTGAAGAAAAACATACGTGAAATCGAAGGCGTATTAAAGAAAATCCTTTTTTACCAGGAAGCCAAAAGATCTCTTGTGAATGAGAAAATAGCCGAAGAAATAATCGATAAATCGGTGCAAAACCTCTCGAAGCGGGTGAGCGATGACCAGATCTTAAAATCGGTTGCGGATTTTTATAATATCGCGATTAACGACCTCATCGCGCGCGGCAGGAAGAAAGAGGTTGTCGAGCCGCGCCAGATTGCGATGTATCTCTTACGTGATATCCTGGAGATGTCCTATCCATATATTGGGGAAAAGCTGGGAAGAGATCACACGACGGCAATCCACGCTGTGGAAAAAATTAACCGAGAAATCAATAAGAACTCTGCTTTGAACCAAAAAATTCTCATGATTAAAGAAACAATCTACAAAAGTTGATAAACTTATTCACTGTTTACCAGAAAAAGATTTTGAGAAAAACGTAAGTAAGATAAAGAAAAAAATAATTCTTACACAGATTGCATCACTAATAACAACTATAATAATTTTAAATATAAATGAAAGTAATAATTATTAAAGGAAACCTAAAAACCGGATTGGGGATTGTGGAGAGAGCGAGTGGAGAAAATCAAAACCTTCCTATTCTTAAAAACGTATTGATTGAGACGGAACAAAACAGGATTAAAGTAACGGCCACAAATTTGGAAGTTGCGATAAGTTATTTTGTTTCAGGCAAAGTGATCGAAAGCGGCAAAGTCACAGTTCCCTTGGCAACTTTTTATGACGTAGTGAGCACGCTCCAAACGGAACGGCTTAATTTAGAAAAGAAAAAATACGGACTGGAAGTAAAAACTGACAACTACGAAGCCGTCGTGCAAGGATTGCCCGCCGACGATTTTCCGATCATCCCCAAACTCAAAAACACAGAAGAGTTCATTGAAATTAAGGGTGAAACGCTTAAAGAGGCCCTAACCCAAACCATTATTAGCGCCCAAGCATCAGATTTAAGACCCGAGCTTCACAGTATTTATTTCAATTTCCTCATGGATACAATCGTCATGGCCGCCACAGACAGCTTCCGCTTATCCGAGAAAAAGATTACTGGAAGCCAATTTAAAACTACCTACAACAAGGAATTTAAAATTCTTATCCCCCTGCGGACCTGCCAGGAACTCCTCCGTATAATCCAGGATTCGGATTCTGTGAAGATCTATCACGACCAAGCCCAGATATTATTTAAGACCGAAAACCTGGAATTCGTCTCCAGGCTCACCGACGGGGTGTTCCCGGATTATAACGCGATTATTCCTAAAAAATTCGATTCGGAAGTTACGCTTGACCGGGAAGAATTCATCAACGCGATCAAACTAGCCGGAATTTTCAGCAGCCGCGTGAACGAAGTGAAGCTTAAAATTCCGCCCGCTAAAAAAAATTTGGAAATTTTTTCCGCCGATCAAACCCTGGGAGAAAATAAATACGTTTTACCGGCCAAAGTGAGCGGAGAGGTTAAGGAAACCAGTTTTAATTGGCGGTACTTGGCGGATGGGTTAAAAACAATCTCCGAGAGTACGGTTTTTTTGGGTCTAGGCGAGGAGAATAAGCCGGCGCTCTTAAAATCAACCGTTAATTCGTCCTTTTTCTATATCTTGATGCCGATCATCAAGACCTAAGACCCTTAGCGATAAAGCAGAATTCCGCTGCGGGAACTTTGTCCTTCTTGATTTATAACTTCTATTTCCAAGAGGTTCTGTATGCTTGAGACAGGCGGATTAAACGGCCAATTCAAAAAGTATTCATTAGGAAAGCTGCCGCTCCATTCCTCGACCGCGTTTTGGTTGAAGTAAACTCTAATCAAGCTCAAGCTTGAAGGCGAAGAAATTTTAGCCTGCAGGTTAACGGTGTCCGTCAGCCGATCTCCTGATTGCGGACTCTGGATTTCGATCAAAGGCGGACCGCTTTCTAAAGACCCATCCCCAATACTCGGCATAAACGCTCCCGCCCAATTCAAGACGCTCGTTTCCCATTTTGTAAATTGTGAGTCGCTGTAAGGATTAGACGGCGCCGGCCCGGTGGGGTCGTTCCTGTTAACAAAGTACAAAATAGAATGGATTTCTCCCGCGCCCGCATAATCGCCGCGCAGAATCGGTTTGTCCGGCAAATTATATTCAGGCCGCGCAAATGTTTCGATCGGTCTAGTATCCAGTGCTTCTTTAAGAAATGCGTTCCACATAGGGATCGCGGCCAGGATGCTCGATCCTCTGCGTCCCATGGGCGTATTATTATTGTTGCCAGCCCAGACTCCCACCGCCAAGGACGGCGTGTACCCGAATGCCCACGCGTCGCGATAATCGCTCGTGGTTCCTGTTTTAAGCGCTACATCGTGACCCGGGAAAATAGTGAGGCCGAGATTGGCGCTTAAAAGCCCGGCGCGAGTGTCGAGGTCGGTCAAAATATTATTGATCATCTGCGCGTAAAGCGAATCGATCACCTGCTCGCCTTGTTCTTTGTAGGACTCAAGGATTTTGCCTGCGCCGTCCTTTATCTCAAGCACCATCGTTTGCGGACGCCGATAGCCTTCGCTCGCGAGCGTAGAATATGCGCCTAAAAGTTCGATCAAACGAATTTCACCGCCGCCCAAAACCAGGGAAAGTCCATAACGCCGCGGATTATCAAGCGTGGAGACGCCAAAGTTCTTTAGGGTCGAAAGCGTATCGGTCATGCCAGCCAAGTAAAGGACCTTGACGGCCGGAATATTCAACGATTGGCCCAAGGCCTGCCGGAGGCTTACCGGACCGCGGAACTTCTCATCAAAATTTTGCGGATGGAAACAACGAGTATCTGTTTCCGAGAAATTAGGGACATCGGGGCAAGCATCGTTCGTGGAAAACTCTGTGGCCACATCGAAAACTATGCTTTCGGGCACATACCCCTTGGACATTGCGGTCAAATAAACAAAAGGCTTAAGCGCGGAGCCCGGTTGCCGCAGACCCTGCGTAGCCACGTTGAAATTACCCTCGTTTTCCGTATTGAAATAATCCTGCGAGCCCACCATGGCAAGAATTTGGCCTGTCTGCGGGTCTTCGGCGACCAGTGCGCCATTCCTCCCGTTATAGAGATCCGTGTTCCTTTGGACGCCGTTCTTAACCACGCGTTCGGCGATTTCCTGCAGCTTCCAATCAAGCGAAGTCGTAACTCTTAAGCCGCCCGTCCGCACAAGCTCCTCCCCGTATTTTTTAGTGAGGTAATCTTGAACGGCCATCACAAAGTGCGGCGCTTTAATGCCCGTCCCCTGCGGCTGGAAAGTTATCTTATAACTGATAGCTTCGTCATATTGGGCGCGCGAAATTTTATTCAGGTCCAGCATTTTTCTTAAGATGAATTGCTGGCGGGCGAATAATTCTTTAGTGTGGGTCCCCCAGGGCGAGTAATAACTGGGGCCGCGCGGCAAAGCCGCCAAAATCGCGCTTTCGGACAAATTTAATTCATGCGTGGACTTGCCAAAAAAAGCTTTGCTCGCCGCTTCGACGCCGTAAAAATTCGGGCCATAAGGAATTTCATTTAAATAAAAATAAAGAATCTCATCCTTGCTGTAATTTTTATCCAAACGGATAGCCAGGACTAACTCCTTAATCTTCCTCGTATATGTTTGTTCAAGTGTAAGAAAAGCATTCCTGGCTAATTGCTGCGTGATCGTGGAGCCGCCCTGGAGGACGCGCCGGTTCGTGATGTTGACGTAGAGCGCTCGCAAAATTCCTTTCCAGGAAAAGGCAGCTTCGTTATAAAAATTCTCATCTTCGACGGCGATGGTCGCAATCTTGAGATTCGCGGGAATCTCGTCGAAAGGAATCACCGTCCGTTTTTGCCCGGCGCTAACTTCATAGAGCAGGACTTTCCCCTCGCGATCATAAATCTTCGTAGATTGCTTGATTAATCTTTGCTCGAACTGTTCCACGGAAGGCAGGTTGCGGGAAAGTATAAATAAAGCGAAAAAGCCCGCAAGCACAAGCCCAGCCAGGCCGACAAGGCCCCAGGAAATAATTTTGCGCCAGCTTAAGCGAGGACGCTTGAGCTTATGTGAAAGTTTTTTCAAGTGAAGCCTCATGTCGTTTAATTCTACATCAAAACATTAAAAGCGCCCTGCGCAGGGCGCAGGGCGTTAAGCGTTTAAAGGGTTCTAGAACGCCTCCTCGGATTCATTCTCGCCTCCTTCAACGCTTTCAACCTCATCCAAGCCTTCGATGCCTTCGTCTTCGCTCGTGTCTTCATCGCTTAATCCCCGGAAAGCGAGTTCTAGTGTTTTTAATTCTCTTAACATTGGTGCCAAATTGGTACCGACCTTTGTCCCCTTTGCTTTTCGAATAATATTTTCAAACAGTATATGTGAGCAAATCCTCTTGTCAAGTGGAAAAGATGCGGTGGGTATGTCCCGCCAAGATCGCAATGGCCAAGGCATCGGTCGTGTCGTCCAAGGCCTTTAGTTCAGGCACAGCCAAAGCCAGCCGGACCATCTTGGCTACCGCTTTTTTGTCGGCCTTCCCGTAGCCCGTGATGCCCAATTTTACCTCGTTGGGGCTGTATTCCAGGCAGGGCAAGCCGGATTCGGCCGCCGTAAGCATGATCACTCCGCGGGTTTGCGCCACCGCGAGCGCGGTTTTTCGGTTCTTGGCGAAAAAAAGCTTTTCGGTCGCTAAAACATCCGGCCGCCAGGTTTGGATGAGCTTTTGGAGCGACAAGTGCGCCTCCTTAAGGGCAGTTTTAATATCCTTACTCTTGACTTTAAGCAGGCCGGCGGCAAGGAATTGAAGTTTGCCTTTATCCTTTTTAATTACGCCATAACCGATTCGCTGCGTGCCGGGATCGATGCCTAGGATAACCATAATATTTCTACGAAATTACGAATTATTTACTAATATACGAAATTTAGTATATTCGTACAGTTTTGTATTTAGTAGCCCCTACTCGAGATTTGTATAAACCTTTTGTACGTCATCGTGGTCTCCAAGCGCGGAGACGAGTTCCAATACACCCGCGCGCGCGGGCTCATCAATTTTTTGAGGAAATTTCGCCTGCCAATCTTGGCCTTTGCGTTCGAAAGCCCAGGCGACACTGCCTGACTCCGCAAGCTTGCCGCCATGCTCACTTAAAATCTTTTTTACTTCCGCAATCGTGCGATTGCGGTTATCCGTGATGGCTTCAATCAAAAAAGCAATCCCACCGGGGCCGTAGGCCTCGAAGAGCAACTCATCGAGAGCCGTACTGGATTCGGAAGCGCGCTTCACGGCGCGTTCGATATTTTCGGCGGGCACCTTAGCTTCGCGCGCTTTCTCTACGGCCGTGCGCAAGCGGGGATTGAAATCCGGATTAGCTTCGGTTTTTGCCGCGGCCGTGATGGCGGTAAGGAGTTTGGAAAAAATCTTGCCCCGCTTTTGATCCGCGGCTTCTTTTTTGTGCTTGATGCCCGCCCAATGCGAATGTCCTGACATATCGCTCAAAAATATACTACGAAATGCTACGAAATACGAATTTATTACAAATATACGAAAATTAGTATATTCGTACGAACATTCGCCCGCCTCGACTCGCGCGTCGAAGCGAGGCCGGGTAATTTCGTATGGGTATGAAAAAAGGGAACGGCGAACCGTTCCCTACTGGATGATCACGCCCTGCGACGGGGGCGCGAAGACAAGCTGGAGGGACTCGACACCCTCCGAATACAGGCTGAAGGGGTAGTCGGGAATGCTCTTCACGAGCAAATACCGATCCGTCCCCTCGATGCGTTGCAGGTAGTCAATCTGCAGGGAGCGCACCGCGCCGTAGCCGGCGAGCACCCTGTATTCGCGATATGCGAATCCGCCCAGCGGTTGGAGCACGGCCACCGCGCGGCCGTTTACGGAGACGCGGACGGTGAACTCCGAAACGTTCCCCATTTGGATCCCGTTCGTGCCTCCCCACCACTTGCGCGGCAGGTGGACGGTCTCCTCGCGCAAATCCGCCTCCGGCAAGGCAAAAGTCGGATCCTGCCCCCACGACTGGTACGTCCAGCCGTCAGGGCGGAGGATGCTCCCTACCTCGCACGTAAGCGGAGCGGCCTGGTGCCAGCCGGGGCTGAAGCGCACCTTGCCCCAGCAAATGCCCAGGAACTCCGGCCCGCGGTAATAAAAAAGCATTACCGGGACGGTTTCCTGGTGGACCTGGGTTAGGCGGTTGTCAACCGCCTTCCCGCCGGGGCCGAGCGTGGCGACAGCGCGCTCGTAAACGCGCACATGCGCAACGGCATTAATGCGCGCGCCGTTGCGGATCACCACGTTGTACCGCTCGACGTCAACCCACTTTTCTCCTAAGGGAAGCGCGAGCGGGCGAGCGGCGATGCGGACGCCAGTTAAATCCTCAACGGCGGGGAATTCGGCTCCGAGAGCCGTGGCCACCCGCGCCTTGAGGAACTTCAAAAAATCTTTTCCGCCAGCCTGTGCCGAGCTGACGATAAAGACCAAAAGTCCGAGGATTACCACGGCTTTTCGCATTTTTCAGCCTCCAATTGTATAGAACCGCCTATATTATAGCAGAAAACAGTTATGATGTCAAAACGAATTGCTAGCGCGATCCAAATCTACCAGCCTCGCGTCGACACGCGAGTCGAGGCGGGCAAATACATCCGAATGCCTCGAATTACTGCAAGCAGTGTTATTTAACAGTTAATTCGGATGGGCGTATTTGTCGCGCGCTATGCGGATGCTAAACTTAAGAGAATGCCGGATAAACTTTCACCGCTCCAGCACCAGCTGACGAGCATCCGTCGCGACGCGGAGGAACGCGATGCCGAACGCCGCGCCAAAAAATTGGGACACCCTTATGTTGACCTGCGCAAGGTGCCGATCTCGATCGAGGCCTTAAGGCTCGTTCCCGAAGCGGAAGCGAAAAGCGCGCGCCTGGCGGCGATTGAAATAAAGCTCCAGGAAGTCGCGGTTGCGGCATATGATACGGAGCTCGAGGAAGCGAAAAAGATTTTGCAAGGACTGGAGGCAAAAAATTTTAAACTCAAACTTTTTATCGCTTCCGATTCGGGCCTGGAGCAGGCCTGGCATTTTTATAAATTCATTCCCGCCGAAGCGAAGGAGATTACCGGCAAAATGGAGATCGGCCAATCAAGATTCGAAGAGCTTTTAAAAGAGCTTACCACCTTTGAGGCGGTGCAGGCGGAGTTGGAAAAAGTTGATTTTAAAAAAGCTTCCACCACCACCTTGTTCGAAGTAATCCTGGCCGGCGCCTTAGCCAACCGCGCTTCGGATATTCACTGCGAAGCCGAGGATAAAAAAGCCAAGGTGCGCTACCGCATTGACGGGCTCCTGCACGATATTTTCGGCACGATCCCGCTGCACAATTACGACGCGCTGATCTCAAGGATAAAATTGCTTTCCGGTTTGAAATTAAACGTCCACAGCGAGCCGCAAGACGGGCGGTTCACAATCGATCTGCCGAAGAAAGAAGTGGAGATGCGCATTTCCATAATTCCGTCGGAATTCGGGGAAACGGTGGTCATGCGCGTTTTGGACCCGGATTCCATCAACGTCGACCTCCAAAGCTTAGGCTTGCGCGAGGATGACCTTCAGATCATCGAGCGCGAACTTGCGCGTCCGAATGGCCTCGTTTTAAATACGGGCCCTACCGGTTCCGGAAAAACCACGACTTTATATGCCTTTTTACGCCATGTGCTCACGTCGGAGATAAAAATAATTACAGTCGAGGACCCGATCGAATACCGCGTTGAAGGCGTGGAACAGACCCAAGTTGATGCCGAGGCGGGATACACTTTCGCTTCCGGCCTGCGTTCGATTCTGCGCCAAGATCCCGACGTTATTCTTATCGGCGAAATTCGCGACCAAGAGACCGCCGACATCGCGCTTCAGGCATCTTTGACCGGCCACTTGGTTTTCTCCACCTTACACACGAACGATGCGGTGGGCGCCGTGCCCCGGCTGATGGATTTAGGAGTAAGACCGACCACCATCGGCCCGGCTTTAACACTCGTTATTGCTCAAAGGCTCGTGCGCAGACTCTGCATGGCGTGCCGAAAGCCGAAGGAGCCCACGGCGGGCGAGAAAGAAAAATTAAAAAAATTCTTAGCCTCATTGCCTGCGCGCGTAAACCGCGAAAATTATAAGTCAATTACGTTATATGAGCCTGTCGGCTGCCTCGAGTGCAACAAACTAGGCTATAAGGGCCGGATCGGCATCATGGAACTTTTACCTATCACCCCAGAAATGGCGGAAACCATTTTGAAGGATGCTTCCTGGGTGGCAATCAAAAAACTAGCAGCGACCGACATGGTTTCTATGCAAGCCGACGGCATTTTAAAAACTCTGAAGGGAGTCACAAACTTCGCGGAAGTGGAAGAGATCACCGGAAAAATTTCTTGGTAACACTTAAAAAATGAATTACCCTTCGACGCGGCTCAGGGTATTTTTCACGGTTGCTATTTATCCCGCCCGCAAGCGGGCGGGTATCCCGGGGTATTCTGTTTGTGAAAAATAAAACCCCGGCTAGTCGCCGGGGTTCCCGTACTCACCTCATTACTGGGGGCTGTGTCCCAAGGGGACGTCTCTGTTTAATAGGATTAAAAGAGGTTAGAATTATTTTTGAGGATGGGTTTCGCCGAAGCCAAACCGTCCTTAGGAGCTAAAAACAATTCCTGCCCCCAGATGTGAGGCGACTACTTTACGTTCGCTTATCATAACACGCTGGGATTTCTTTGTCAATACCTGGCCACTTCTAAAAAAAGAGGCCCCGGGGACTTGCCCCACAGGTCAGGGTAACTATACTCATGGAGAGCGTACTGTCAATAGGCTAAAATTCCAATAAAATCAAGCCATTTCATGGATAAAGAACAAAAATTCGTGAGCGGAGAGGATACGAACACTGATCAGGCTTTGCGTCCGACCGTCTGGAATGAGTACATCGGCCAGGCAAAGATCAAGAAAAATCTCCGCGTAATCATCGAAGCGGCTAAAAAACGCGGCGAAGCGATGGATCACATACTTTTTACGGGTCCGGCCGGCCTCGGCAAAACCACGCTGGCTTATTTAGTGGCCAAAGAATTAGGCGCTTCACTTAAGGTCACTTCCGGCCCCGCGCTTGAAAAAATGGGCGACATGGCTGCGATCCTCACCAACCTCGAACCGCAAGAAGTTCTTTTTATTGATGAGGCCCATCGCATCAACCGCTTAATCGAAGAGGTGCTCTATCCCGCGATGGAAGCGCGGAAACTGCATCTGATGATCGGCAAGGGGCCAAGCGCGCGGAGCGTGAACCTGGATCTCCCGCCCTTTACTCTGGTCGCGGCGACAACCCGCGAGAATTTACTCTCACAGCCCTTGCGTTCGCGTTTCGGCGCCACCTTCCGGCTGGAATTTTATGAAGAGAGCAACATGGAAGAAATTCTTGCCCGGTCGGCGCGAATCTTAGGCGTGGAAGTTTCGCCCGAAGCCTTGAATATTTTGGCGCGAGCCGCGCGAGCAACACCCCGCATCGCGAATCGTCTCTTAAAGCGAGCCCGTGATTATGCCGAGGTCAAAGGCTTGGTAAAAATAGACGCGGCGCTCGCGCTCAAGACCTTGGAACTTTTAGACATCGACGGACATGGCCTTGAACCGCAGGATCGCAAACTTTTAAACATGATCATCGAAAAATTCAACGGCGGCCCGGTGGGCGTCGGCACGCTTTCCGCGGCCCTAAACGAAGACAAGGGCGTAATCGAGGATATTTATGAGCCCTACCTCATGACCTTGGGTTTCCTAAAGCGCACGTCGGCCGGCCGAGTGGTCCTGCCCGCCGCTTATGCGCACTTGGGCTATAAGCGTCCTGGTGAGTTATTATAAAAAGCACGAAGTACTAAGCACGAAATTCGAAACAAATTCAAAATGAAAAAAATCAAAGATCAAAACTATTTGGCTACGAAATACAAATTTACTACCAATATACGAAACAATATACGAAATTAGTATATTCGTACTTTTTCGCCCGCCTCGACTCGCGTGTCGACGCGAGGCTGGGTATTTCGTAGCGATGTCCATGATTTTTATTAATGAGTGGCTGCCGAATCCCCAAGGCTCCGATGCAACCGGGGAGTGGATTGAATTTTTTAATTCTGGCCCGGCCCCGGTGTCTCTCAAGGGCTGGAAAATCACGAACGGAAGCGGGCGCGGAGCGACTTTGAATTTTTCGATACCCGCGGAGGGCTATGCGGTGTTGCGGCGCGGACAATTTTCCTTTCCTTTGCGCAATACGGACGAAACGCTTGAGTTAAAAGACCCGCAAGGCAGATTAGAAGACCAAAGTTTTTTCTGGGGCGAGGCGCCCGAAGGTAAAAGCGTAAACCGCGCCACGGAAGGCGGGTACTTTGCGAGCCCCACTCCAGGAGGTCAAAATAATTTTTCTGAACTACAGACTTTAAAGAGCACGAACGAATCGGGCATCATTGTCCAGAATCTTTCTCCGGCGCAAGCGACTTTTTTGGCTTTGAGCTTGGGATTAATTTTTGCGATGGTAATCTTGATTTCGGTGAATCGCTATGAATACTTTCGAAAGCTTCTCTTCGAGCAAAACTAAACAACTGGGATTTTGGTTGGCGCGTTCATTGCGTCCCGGGCGCAAAGCGACCATGGTTGCGCTTGTGGGAGAGTTAGGCAGCGGCAAAACCACTTTTGTCCAGGGTTTTTTCCGCGGCTTGGGCTTGAAGCGACGCGCGCAAAGCCCCACGTTTATTTTGATGCGCAGGATTTCTTTGTCCCGAGGGAAATTCAACAATGTTTTTCATGTTGACGCTTACCGCCTGCAGGCGCGTGACTTAAAAATTTTGAATTTAAAGGAAATTTTACGGCAGCCCGGCAATCTTCTCTTGATTGAGTGGGCGGAGCGGCTGCCTAAATTACCTAAGAATGCTATAAATGTGAAATTTCAACATGGCAAGAGAGAAAATGAACGCGTTATCCGCATTAGTAAATAACATATTATGTATAGCGGATAGCGTTAATCTCGCAATTAGTGGCTATTAGCAATATGCTGTAAGCCATATGCCAAATACATGCGCCTATTATTAATTGACGCCAATTCGCTCATCCACCGCGCTTTCCATGCCTTGCCGCCCTTAACGACCAAAAACGGAAGTCCCGGTCAGGCGCTTTACGGCCTCGGAAGCATTATGCTGAAGCTCTGGCGCGAGCAAAAACCGGATTACGCCGCGGCGCTCTTTGACCGGCCCGAACCGACTTTTCGCAAAGAGAAGTATTCGGAATACAAGGCCCAGCGTCCCGCAGCTCCAAACGAACTCGTGAGCCAAATAATCGAGGCGAAAAATCTTTTCCAAAAATTCGGCGTGAACTTTTTTGAGGCGCCGGGATTCGAAGCGGATGATCTTATCGCTACCTTTGCCCGTAAATTCGAAGGCGTGGAAGAGTTGGAAATCGTGATTTTAACCGGCGATATGGACACCCTCCAGCTCGTAAACGACAAAGTATCCGTGCAGACCTTAAGAAAAGGCGTAAGCGACACGATGACTTATAACGAAGCTGCCGTTCGCGAAAAATATGGCCTTACCCCGCCCTATCTTATCGAGTATAAAGCCTTGGTCGGCGACGCCTCGGACAATATAAGAGGCGTGAGCGGCATTGGCCCCAAAACTGCGGCGGAGCTTGTCCAAAAATATGGAAGTTTAGAAAGCATCTTTGAGCACTTAAGCGAACTTGCGCCGGGAGTGCGCGACAAGCTTGCCCGCGGCCACGAAGAAGCATTTTTGTCGAGAACGCTGGTAAGGTTATCCGACAATGCGCCTGTGCCCCCGACGGAACTCGAATCCCTGCGCGTAGGAGAAGATAAAACTAAAGCCGCAGAGTATTTGGAAAGTCTCGGCTTTGCCAGTCTAGTCCAGCGATTAATGAAAGCCGAGGAACCGGCGGTAAAAAAACTCACACAAGGGAAGATTTTTTGACGTGGTAGTATAAGTAAGGATGAAATCTTTGTTTAAAAGCAGGGAAATGTTGAGTTTCTGGATCTTGCTGATCGTAAGCCTTGCGGCGTTTGCCTTGAGCGCTTTTTATCTGCCAATATATTTCATTTTTCTGCTTGCAGGCTTATTTGTCGTAATCTGCGTCATTGTTTATTCGAGTATCGCTCGCTTGGCTAAATTTGTGAGCGAGACAAGAACCGAGCGGAACCAGCTTCAGGGAGTGCTCCATGGCTTGGAGGATGCCCTTGTAATTATTGATGAAAAGTTCAAGATACTTTTTTTCAACAAGGCCGCCGAGCGTTTGTTTACATTGCGAGCCCAAGATCTCACGGGACGAACCATTACGCCCCAGGATGCGTCCCAGCCGGAACTCAAAGTTTTCACGCAGGTGATGTATCCTTCGCTTGCGCCCACTTTTATAACGCGTTCCAAATCAGGCGAGTATCCCCAGATAGCCGAAGTCGCCTTTGACGACCCGGCTTTGTCTCTACGCGTCACAACTTCGCCGGTTTACGACGAGACCGGAACTCATAACGGCTTTTTAAAAATAATCCGCGATCGGACGCGGGAAATCGAACTTATCCGTTCAAAGACGGAGTTCATCGCGATCGCTTCGCACCAGCTGCGGACGCCGATCAGCGAAATCCAATGGGCCTTGCAATCGGCTTTGGGCGATAAAAATTTAAGCGCCGAAGCGCAAGCCTTGATCCAGGGGACGCTTGCTTCGACCGCAAATCTTTTGGATATTGTCGAAAGCCTCCTAAGCATTTCTAAGATCGAGGAAGGAAAATTTGGTTATGCATTCGAAGAGGCCGACATCGTGCAGTTCCTGGCTAAAATTTTGAGCGCGGCCCTGCCGCAAGTTGAGCGCGGAGGCTTAAAACTTTATTTTGACCGGCCGCAGACCGCCCTCCCGATGGTTACAATTGATCCGCAAAAATTGAGCATGGCCGTCACGAATCTTTTGGACAACTCCGTGCGCTACAATCTGCCGAACGGGCAAATCATCGTGAGTGTCCGCGCGCTCGAGCAAGAGCCCTTTGTGGAAATAAGCATTAAGGATACAGGCATCGGGATCCCGCCTGCGCAGATCAACAAAATCTTCGGCCTCTTCTTCCGCGCTGATAATGCGGTGAAATTCCAGACCAAGGGCACCGGCTTGGGGTTATACGTTGCCCAAAATATCGTGCAGGCCCACGGCGGCCGCATCTGGGTAGAATCGGAGTTGAATCGAGGCAGTACCTTCCTTTTCACCCTGCCCACTGATCCTTCTCTTGTGCCCACAAAGGAAGTGCCTAGAATGTATTAGATGCCGGAACTGCCCGAAGTTGAAACTGTGGTTCGGGGCCTCAAACGTAATCTCGTCGGCCGCAAAATCGTGAGGTTTTGGACTGATTGGCCGCGTGGAGTTACCCCCGAACCAGTAAAATTCAATAAATTAACCAGGGGCGCAAAAATCACCGAAGTTTCGCGCCGCGGCAAATATATCCAGATTAGAATTGCGCAGAAAGGAACGCCGCGGGTGATTTTGGGCCATTTGCGCATGACCGGGGTCTTTGGGTTTGGGAATTGGACGGTTAAAAAAGGCCAAGCCTGGGCGGGAAAGGAACCTGTTAGGCATCTCCACACCGTTTTGTTTTTAGACCGCGGCGAAGCTCTGGGGTTGTCGGATGTGCGAAAATTTGCGACACTTAGTCTGGACAGCCCCGAAAACATAAAAGACTTTTTGGCCGCGCGGCTCGGACCCGAGCCGATCTATAAGTTGGATTCCGGACGGTTGTTGCCCAGTCTCCTAAGCCGCAAGGCCCCCATCAAAAATATTCTCTTGGATCAGAGTTTTTTGGCGGGGATCGGTAATATTTATGCCGATGAAATTTTGTGGCGCGCGCGCATAAGCCCGCTGCGCCGGGGCAGGGACTTGAAAGCAGAAGAATTTAAACGAGTGCTTTTAAGCGCGAAAGCCGTGTTGCGGAAAGCGATTGCCTTGCGGGGTACGACGATGAGGGATTTCCGCGATACGGCGGGACAGGCGGGAAAATATTGGGAAGCCCGCGCGGTCTATGGGCGCACGGACGAAGCTTGCCGGCGCTGTCGGGACAAGATCACGCGCGTGGTTCTGGGAGGTAGGTCGTCGCATTTTTGTAAAACATGCCAAATTTAAAATCAAAAAGAACTAAATACATTTTTGTCGCTGGCGGCGTGATGTCGGGCGTCGGCAAGGGCATCGCCTCCGCTTCGATCGGAAAAATTTTACAGTCGCGCGGATTCGAAGTCACAGCCTTGAAGATCGATCCGTATGTGAATGTTGACGCGGGCACAATGAACCCCACCGAACACGGTGAGGTTTTTGTTTTGGATGACGGCACGGAATGCGACCAGGATATGGGTAACTACGAACGGTTCTTGAACCGCGATTTAAGCAAAGCGAATTATATGACGACCGGAAGTATTTACTTGTCGGTCATCCAAAAAGAAAGAAATTTGGAGTATAACGGCAAGTGCGTGGAGGTTGTGCCGCAAATCCCGCTCGAGATTATAAACCGCATTGACGTAGCCGCTAAGCGCGAAAAAGCGGATATTGTCATTACGGAAATCGGCGGGACGGCGGGTGAATACCAGAACATTCTTTTTCTTGAAGCCATTCGCATGTTGAAGATTAAAAAACCGGGCGACGTCGTGCTGGTTCTTGTAAGTTTTCTGCCAGCTTTGGGCGCAGGCGGAACGGAATTAAAATCGAAACCTACCCAATACGCTGTCCGCACCTTAAATTCTGCGGGGCTGCAGCCGGACATCATCGTGGCGCGCGCTTCCGTTCCGATTGATAAAAAGCGCAAGCGCACCATTTCCTTAAACTGCGCAATTGAAGAACGTGACATTATTTCCGCTCCCAACGTATCGAGCATTTATGAAGTGCCGGTGAATTTCGAAAAAGATAAGATCAGCGACCGGATTCTGGAGAAACTAAATCTGCGCCCGCGTCGGCGGGATTTGCGCGAGTGGAGAAATCTTGTAAATACTATCCACCGAGCCCGCAAAATCGTTAAAATCGGCATTGTCGGCAAATATTTTGGCTCGGGCAAGTTCGTGCTTACTGATTCTTACATTTCGGTAATTGAGGCAGTTTCGCATGCTGCAGCCGCTAACGGCAGCAAGCTGGAGATCGAATGGATTGACTCCGAAGATTTCGAAAAAAATCCGAAAAAATTGCAGGAACTCGCCGCTTATAACGGCATTATCGTGCCGGGCGGGTTCGGCAGCCGCGGCATCGAAGGCAAAATCGCGGCGATTAAATTTTGCCGCGAGAAGAAAATTCCTTATTTCGGTTTGTGCTACGGCATGCAGTTAGCGGTTGTCGAATACGCAAGGAATGTTTTAAAACTTCCCAAGGCGAACACAACAGAGATAAATCCCAAAACGCCCGATCCGGTGATCGACATCATGCCCGAGCAAAAAAAGAATCTGGTGGAGAAAAATTACGGCGCGACCATGCGTTTGGGCTCCTACCCGGCCATCTTAAAAGCAAACAGCATAGCGCATATGGCATACAGCGCGGCGCGCGGCCGTAAGCCATCTGCCATACGCGATTTGCGAATTTCGGAGCGGCACCGGCACCGTTACGAGGTGAATCCGAAATACATCGAAAAGTTGGAACGCAAGGGCTTGGTTTTCTCCGGCACTTCTCCGGACCGGCGGCTCATGGAAATTGCGGAACTGCCGCGCGCAAAACATCCGTTCTTTTTGGGCACGCAATTCCATCCAGAGTTGAAAAGCCGGCCATTGGCTCCGCATCCTTTGTTTGTCGAATTTATAAAAACTGCGATTAAAGGTGCTCGCAAATAATCCAATGTTTAAGATGATGTTGATTCGCGTTATTTGCATTTATTCGAGTTATTCCCTCCTTCGTCCAAAGACTTCGGGCGGGCAAGCGCGATTACTCCTATGACTATTTTGCTTTACGGCAAGGATGAGTACCGCCGTGACCTCAAGAAGCGGGAAATTATCCGCGAATTCCAAGCCAAGCATCCTGGCGAACCCATCGGCAATTTTGACCTTAAGCAAGACGGCGCCGAAGCAGAATTTATAAGTTTTACCGAAGGGCAATCGCTTTTTACTCCAGTTAAGCTTGCGGTTGTCGAAGGAGTATTTGCAAAGAAGAGCAAAAAAATCGATGAGAAAATTAAGTCCGGCGTTGGCAGCTCTTGGCTTACGCTCGTAATCGTGGAATCCGATAAGCCCGCTAAAGCCTACGAATTTCTCTTAAAAAAACCTTCGGCGGCACAACTTTTCGAACCCTTAAAGGGTTTTGCCTGGCTGGAATTCGTGCGCAAAGAAGTGAGCCGCGAAGATATTGCCTTGGACAAAGACGCGTTTGAGCTTTTAGCCCGCGCTTATGAAGGCGACACTTGGAGGCTTGTAACCGAACTCAAAAAACTTAGGTCTTTAACTGGAGAAACGATTAAGACGTCTGATTTGAGAGAGCTGGGCGTGGAGCTTACTCCGGACTTTTGGGAGCTCGTGCAGGGCTGGCGAAACCCCAGCTGGATGCAGAGGCTTACGGCGCTTGAGCGTTGTTTCGCTTCAAATGAGCCTGCCGGAAAAATTTTTAATATCTTGGCCTATCAGCTAAAAACAAAACTGCCGCAGATGGCAGCTTACGATCTTATGGTCAAAAGCGGCAAGCTCGACTACGAAGAGGTTTTGGTGGACTTGGCGTTAGCGCAATGACTATTTAGCTCTCGAAAAAGCGAGTAGTCTGGCAAAAAGGCTGCGCGGCTTTACTGGCCACTTATCGCATCCATCGTCATAGTCATCGTTATGGTAATTGTAATTATTACCTCTTGTTTACAAGACGGGCCAAGCGGCTCTTTAAACGGCTCGCTTTGTTCTTTTTGATTAGCCCCACTTTCGCGGTTTTATCCAAAGCTTTGTAGACCCGCTGGAGTTGGGCCTTTGCCTCATCGCCTTTCTTTTCCGCCACTAATTTCTTCAGGGTTTTTACTGCGGTTTTAACACTGTCCTTGTGGGCGAGGTTTCGGGTGCGCCGGCGGAGATTCTGCCGAAGGGCTTTCTTGGCTGATGAGGTAATTGGCATATCGCTGGCTACTATACCGCGGTTGTCAAAATATGACAAGCAGGTAAAGCGGGTTAGATTTCTGCTAGAATGAACTTGATGATCCATCAGCTATCCGGCCAGGTGGCCTCAATCGGCGAAAACTTCTTTGTGCTCGAGACCGGCGGTATCGGCTTCAAGGTTTTTTCGGCTAAGCGGATGCTTGGCAAGCTTTTGGTCGGCAAGGAGCTTAAGATTTTTTCACATCTTCACGGACGGGAAGACGGGCTTGATCTGTACGGTTTTCCCACAGAGGAAGAGTTAAAATTTTTCGAGCTGCTGATCTCGGTTAGCGGCGTGGGGCCAAAGTCCGCCCTCTCCGTTTTGGATGTTGCCGGCCTGAAGGAACTTACATCTGCAATTAAGGAAAGCCGTCCTGATCTTTTGACGCGCGCCTCCGGCATCGGGCGGAAAACCGCGGAGCGCATCATTGTCGAACTGCGGACGCGGGTGCAGGCGGAAAAGTCCGAGGCCGTCGTCAAGCGCATGGAATCGGATGCCGATCTTTTGGAAACTTTGGTCGGCTTAGGTTATCGCCGCGAACAGGCGAAAGCTGCGCTCGAAAAAATAGATCACGCCGTAACCAATTTTGAGGAACGTCTCAAAGCCGCGCTTAAAAATTTAAGTTTGAAGTAAATGAGCAGTTGGTTCGATGAGTTGATTTTACGGCTCAAGCAGATTTCCATTTTTCGTTTGGTTTTCCGGATCCCCGGCATTGCTTACGTCTACCATTTCTCTTTGGCGTTTCTTGGCGCGCTTATTTACAGCTTTCCCGCCCGCCGGATGTTCGTGATTGGCGTGACCGGCACCAAGGGCAAGACCACCACCTGCAATTTGATTGCCGCGATGCTCGAGGCCTCCGGCGCCAAGGTGGGAATGACGACAACAGTGAGTTTCAAGATCGGCGACAAAGTTTGGCCGAACGAGACGAAACAAACCGTGGTGGGCCGGTTCGCGCTCCAAAAGCTCCTCAAAGAAATGGCGGATGCCGATTGCCGTTATGCTGTGATCGAAACCTCGTCGGAGGCGATTCTTCAGCATCGCCACCGCTTCCTTAACTATAAAATGGCTGTTTTCACAAACCTTTCGCCAGAGCACATCGAGCGGCACGGGAGTTTTGGAAAATACCGGGACACGAAGATAAAGCTTTTTGAGGCGGTGGCTCGTGAGAAGCGCGGCATCGGGATTTACAACCTCGACGATGAGGCGGCTAAATATTTCCTCGAACCACCCGTGGCTTTGAAATATGGATATGCTTGGAAGCAAAAAGAGCTCCCGCGCGGCATGCGGTTTGTGAAGGCAGAGGACGTAAAAAT
>ERZ1292629.806-Hain-H43-01um-R1-806-length-34233-cov-7_pt1 | contig 23949 bp, 27 predicted proteins | sample MGYA00564399_ERZ1292629 | MGnify/ENA primary metagenome ERZ1292629 (study PRJEB36523, sample SAMEA6512636) | groundwater metagenome | collected 2019-01-08 | study: AquaDiva: Metagenomics assemblies of 32 groundwater samples | reverse complement strand
AAATTTTGGTTGCAATATCCTCAAGTCCAACCCCACGCAGCAATCCCAGCACTCCGATATCAACACCTGCCAGATAAAAATTCGGTCTATCTTGAATTGCCACGTCGTTTACGCGCACCATTTTATCGCCGGCAATGTCACCGGAGGCATGGTTCCCGGTTGGATAGTGAGTGAAGAGCTGGAAGTTCTTCTCGGCCGGCGGATTCCGTTTGTCTACATTCGGGAGCTTCGCAAGACCGGCGGGCAAAAGGAGTTGATTACCGGAATCCAAAACAATCCGGAACTACCTGCCGGCTCCCTTGGTCTGGACATGGAGGAGCTGGTCAACTTCGCCCAAACTATTATCAACGGAGCAGTTTGTCTGAGGGACGCGGGCTACCAATGCAAGAGCGGGGCCTGCATACTTTACTACGACAACCCCGTGGCTAACAAGGATTTGGCTGACGCCGGGATTGAGATGGTCTCCCTGCTTACTCTACCGAGGGTGATTGACGTAGCCGATCGGTATGATACGCACCCCAAAAATCTCTTGGGCGACTACCGCCAATTTTTGAAGAACCCTTTGCAGTGGCAAGCCGACAGGGGCTTGACCCGTATCGAGAGAGGAGGAACTAACTAATGAGTCCGATGCTTTTCGTGGCGCTCGACGATCTCCTTGGAAAGAGAAGGGATACCGTTGAAGCCGTTCGAGAAATGGAGCATGTGCGAGGAAACTTCGGTTACAAGATCAACCTTGACTGTCTGATGTATCATGGCGCGCATATGGCCCTCCATGGTCAGATGTCAACCTCCCATCCGATTTTTGCCGATACCAAAACCTGGAACGGTAAACGGACGATGACTGACATTGCCAAAATGCTGGTCGATGCCGGAGTGGATTACTTCAACGTTTGGGTCCAGGCAGACGACCAGCTGGAAGGCGCGGTCAGGGCTACCGAAGGTTCTAAGACCAAGGTTCTCGGAGTTACCGTGCTCACTCACTATGGCGACGATTGGTGCAGGATGTACTTTCGCCGCTCCCTTGAGGAGACGGTGGTATTCTTGACTCAGCGAGCCAGAGACCTCGGTTGCCACGGCGTTGTTCTGCCGGGAACGTGTCTGGTTGCGGTTAAGGATACTGACCTGATCAGGGCTGTGCCTGGAATCCGCATGGAAGAGTTCACTGATTACAGGCACAAACAGGAGGTTACTCCAGAATTCGCCGCTCAAAATGGGGCGAGAATAGTTGTGTGCGGAAGCCCGATCATGAAAGTTCCCGACAAAGTGGCCGCGCTTCGTCAGGTTCTTTCAAGGTTAGAGACGGCGCAACAGGGCTAGTAGAAACGGCAAGGACACAAGGTTCTTGTGACAGGAGAACAAAGCTGTTGAAGGGAATCAACGGCTATTTTTTTATAAACAATACTTGATTTAATTTTATAACTGATTAAGATGAAATATAATGGCAAAAGCAAAGAAAAGGAAAGCCGTAAAAAAGGCAAAGAGAGCAAAGAAGACAACCCTTAGAAAAACTCAGGGCAAGAAACCTGTAAAAAACAGGAATATTTTTGCTAAAAAAAAGAAAAAGGAAAAAAAGAAAATCTCCTTGGCGAAGCCAAGGAGAAAAATAAGGACCAAAAAATTGAAGACGGCAAAAAGAAAAATAGCTAGAAAACCAAAGAAAGTTATTGTACGCAGAACAAAGAAACCAGCCTCCAAATTGCCTGCGCCAGAAATTCCGGCAGAAACGTTATTTAAAGCAAAAATTAAAGTTATTGGTATTGGCGGCGGCGGTGGCTCAATTGTTTCCGAGATAGGCAGGTCATTGGAAAAGGCAACCTTTGTTATAGCTGATACAGATATCAGGGCTTTGAAAAAAAGACCAGGAATAAAATACTTCTGGTTTGGCGAAAACTTAACGCATGGTTTGGGCACCGGGGTAAATATTGATTTAGCAAAAAGAACTGCAACAGAAGCCAAAGAAAGAATGAGCAGTATGTTTGAGGACCAGGATATCATAATATTCATTGCTTCTTTAGGCGGAGGACTAGGCTCTGGTGCCACGCAAGTATTTGCTGAAGCTGCCAAAGAATTCGGAGGCATAACTTTGGGAATATTTACTTTGCCCTTTAAGTTTGAAGGGAAAAATAAACAGCGGATTGCGCAAAACGCATTAAGGTCTTTAAGGCGGTCTTTGAATGTGTCCCTTACTATTCCCAATGAAAAAATATTCAAGATTATTGATGTTAATACGCCCATAACAGAAGCATTTTCTATTGTTAATAAAAGTCTGATAGAATCTTTAGAAAGCCTGATAGATTTAATCTATAACCCAGGCATAATAAATATTGATTTTGCTGATTTGCGCACAATTCTAAAAGGCATAGGAAACACAGCGTTTTTAAACACCGTTGAGGAGTCTGGCAAAAACCGCGCAGAAAAAATCTGCGAGAAAGTGCTTTCCAACCCTTTGTTGCAAAATAGCAGCTTACAAGCAGAAAAAATCTTGTTTAATATCGCCGGGTCAAAAAATCTTTCTATGTTTGAGGTAGAAAAGATAAGCAGACATATTGCGGATTTAAACCCTAAAGCTAAAATCATATTTGGCATTTCAAAGAACTCAAATCTAAAAAATAAAATAAAGACCACTATCTTGATGACTGGCGGGGGTTTAAAAGCAGAAACGATTGAAAAAAAAGAAATCCAAACAAATCTCCTTAGCGAAGCCAAGGAGAAATCAAAGCGTGCTAAAAAGCCAGAATTGAAGAAACCCTTCGGCAGGCTCAGGGCAAGAAAACAAAAAAAAGAAAATGAAAAGAAAGTTTCTTCACTTTTACCCGCGTTCCAGGCTCCGGCCTTTGAAACAGCAGCTTTAGGAGAAAAGAAATTAAGTATTGTGGAGACAGCTCCGTCAGAATCAGTCAAAAAAGCAATAAGAAGGAGCGGGTTAGAAGTTAAAAAAGCGCAGGAGTTAGAAGAGAAAAAAAAGTTGCAACAGGAAAAAGAGTGGGAAATCCCAGCATTTTTGAGAAGAGTAAAATTTAAAAGCTAATTTTAGCTCCAGAAATAAAGAATAATTTTTTGCACGCCTCGCCCACGGCCAACCCGAACAAAAAATTATTCTTTATCTCTTTCGCTATGCTATATTATGGAAATCAAAAAGGTAATTATACCAGTAGCAGGCCTTGGCACAAGGTTTTTACCGCTTTCTCGGGCAATCCCCAAGGAGTTTTTTCCTTTAGTTGATAAGCCGGTTATTCAATATATAATAGAGGAGATAAAAAAGTCGGGAATCAAAGAAGCAGTTTTTGTCGTGAGCCCCGGCCAAAAAACTATCTTAAATTATTTCAAGAAGTCTCCGGAATTAGAAAAGCTTCTCGTAAAAAGAAAAAAGCAAAACATATTAAAAGAGCTAAAAGATTTTGAAGAAACATTTGAGGGCATTTCTTTTTCTTTTGCCGTGCAAAAAAAACCTCTTGGCGACGGCCACGCTATCTTGCAGGCGGCAAAACAGATAGAACAAGGTCCAGTTGCTGTTTTGTTCGGCGACGATATTGTGGATTCGGACACCCCAGCTTTAATGCAGCTAATGAATATTTTTAAAACCTGCAATGCTCCGGTTGTGGCTCTCAAGGAGCTGCCGAGAGAAAAAGTTCCGGCATATGGAGCAGTTGCCGTTGAAAAAATTGCGCATAGTTTGTATAAAATAAAAAAAATAATAGAAAAACCGGAGCCCTCGCAGATTCCCTCAAATTTAGTTGTTGTCGGAAAGTATATTTTAACTCCGGAGGTTTTTGGTTATCTCAAAAAAGCCCAGCCATCTAAGAGGGGCGAGATAATTTTAGCCGAAGTTTTTGATAAGATGCTTTCAGACGGCAAAATTATTTACGGATATGAGCTTAAAGGAGAATGGCTAGAGTGCGGAGATAAATTGAAGTGGCTAAAGTCTTTTCTATATCTTTCTTTGCGCGACCCGAGGTTTAAAGATGAGTTGAGGCAGTATTTAAAAAGCATAAAATGATAAAAAACAACCCCGCCATGGCGGGGTTGTTTTATTTTATTGAAAATTATTGTAGAATAAAGAAATTAATATGATTTACGATTTAATTATTATCGGCGCTGGACCAGCGGGTATTTCAGCTGGCATTTACAGCGCCCGTCAAAAATTAAAGAGCTTGATTATTTCTAAAGATGTTGGCGGGCAGGTCTCTAAAAAAGCAGTGGATATAGAAAACTATCCTGGTTTTGATAAGATATCAGGGCCTGATTTAACTAATATTTTTAGCAAGCAATTGGAAAAAAACGAGCTCAAGGTTGCGCTTGACGAGGTTTTAAAAGTAACAAAGCCCGGCAAAAACTTTGTTTTGTCTACAAAATCCGGTCAAACCTACGAAGCACTGGCAGTAATAATTGCTACGGGAGCCGACCCGAGGCCGCTTGAGGTTTTAGGCGAGAAAGAGTTTATGGGAAAAGGCGTGAGCTATTGCGCATTATGCGATGGGCCTGTATTTAAAGATAAAATCGTGGCTGTAATTGGCGGCGGTAATTCGGGTTTTGAAACAGCTTTGTTTCTGTCCAATTACGTAAAAAAACTCTATATTTTAGAGTTTGGCAAAGAAGCAAAAGCAGATATAGAAAATCAATCTTTAATAGCAAAGACCGGTAAAGCAGAAATAATAACAAATGCCAAGGTTTTAAAGATAGAAGGACAAGGTTTTGTAAAATCGCTGACTTATCAGGATTTAACGGCAAACAAAGAAAACACTCTAAGCGTTGACGGTATTTTTGTTGAAATAGGATATTCGCCAGCGACCGCATTTGTAAAAGAGCTGGTGGATTTTTCGGAAAAAGATGAGATTATTGCTGATTTAGAAAGCTATGCTACTAAAACTCCGGGACTTTTTGCTGCTGGAGACTGCAACAAGGGGAAGTACAAGCAAATAGTTACGGCAGTGGGCGAGGGCGCTAAAGCAGCTCTCGCAGCATACGAATATGTTCAAAAACAAAAATAAAGGATTTACAATAATTGAATTAATAGTAGTTATTGCTATAATCGGAGTTTTAGCTGGCATTGTTGCTGTTAATGTTAATAATTATTTAAAAAAATCAAGAGACGCCAGAAGGAAAACCGATATATCGCAACTAATGGCAGCATTAGAACTATATTATATTGAGCGCGGAGAATATCCAATCTCGGGAGGGGCGAGTTCTCCAAATAGCTTGTGGAGTAATAGTGGAGATACTAGTTGGAATACCTTGCAGACCGCATTGAACGGATATATTACCCTCCCTAAAGATCCAATCAATAATACTACTGGCTGGGCAGGAGGCGAACAATATAATTATGATTATTATTCTCGTAATTATGGTTGTCAGCAGCAATGGTATATGTTGGTTTATAAATTAGAAAATCCTGATATAATTAGTCCCGGAGTTCGGCCTTGCAACGGATCATTTCAAAACTACCCTGGTACCATTACTATTGGTAAGTGTGCTGGTTGTCAATAAGAAAATGTTAAATGACAAAATAAAAAAGATTAAAGCGAGAGAAATTTCGGACTCACGAGGCAATCCTACGGTTGAAGTTGAATTAGAAACAGATAGGGGTATATTTGTCGCGTCTGTTCCTTCCGGCGCCTCCACTGGAGCTAATGAAGCATTAGAGTTGAGAGATTCAGATGGCAAAGGAGTTTTAAAAGCCATAGAAAATATAAATGAAGCAATTGCGCCAAAACTCAAAGGCAAAGACGCAGTAAACCAAAAAGAGATTGATGATTTAATGATTAGTTTAGATGGAACAGAAAATAAGTCTAAATTAGGGGCCAATGCAATTTTAGCTGTATCTATTGCTGTTTGCCGAGCGGGAGCCGCTTCAGAAAAAAAATCACTTTACCGCCACATCGCAGAATTAACGAAGAACCGTTTTCCGTTGAAGCTTCCTTTACCCATGTTTAATATTTTAGAAGGAGGAGTTCATGCAAAGAACGATTTAGATATTCAGGAATTTATGGTTGTCTGCCAAAAAGAATCCTTTGCTGAAAATTTAGTTCTTTGCAATAAAATTTTCCAAAATTTAAAAGAACTTATTGAAAAAAATTATGGTAAAGCACGAATGGGCGACGAAGGAGGATTTGCCCCGCAAATTTCAAAAACAGAACAGGCGTTATTTTTGTTAAAGAATGCTATAGGGAAAGAGGACTGCAAAATTGCTTTAGATTGCGCGGCTTCGCAATTTTATAAAGATGGAAAATATAAGATTGATGGACAAAATTTTACCAGAACAGAGCTTTTAGAATTTTATGAAGGTTTGATAAATAGTTTTTCCGTTATTTCAATTGAAGACCCTTTTTCTGAGGAAGATTGGCAGGGGTTTGAGTCTATTGTGCGACAATTGGGGCAGAAGGTTTTAATCGTTGGAGACGATTTGACCGCAACTAATATTAAAAGAATAAAAGAGGCGCACAACAAAGAAGCTTGTAATGGAATAATATTAAAACTTAATCAGATAGGCACGGTTTCTGAAACAATAGAAGCGTCAAAATTAGCTAAATCTTTTGGATGGAAAATAATTGTGAGCCACAGGTCTGGCGAAACAATGGATAGTTTTATAGCAGACTTTGCGGTGGGCGCGGGAGCCGATTACATAAAGTCGGGGTCTCCCGCAAAAGAAGAAAGAATGGTAAAATATAATCGTCTAATGGAAATTGAGAAAGAGTTATCGCAGAAATAAAAATATTTTTTAGCGCGCCTCGCCCACAGCCAACCCGAACTAAAAAATATTTTTATTTCTGCTCAAAAACATAATCACTTAAAATTATTTGACTATGGCTAAATTATTTTTATTAAGGCATCTGAAATCGCAATGGAACGAGGAAAACAGGTTTGCCGGCTGGACAGATGGGCCTTTGACTAAGGATAGCGGCTTTGCAGCAAAAGAATTAGCAGGGGAAGTTTCTAAAATTAGTTTTGATAAAATTTATTCCTCCCCGCTTTTTAGAAATATGGATACAGTGGCTGAAATTTTTGAGAATATTGCAGAAAAATACCCATTTTTTATTCATCTTGATGGCGGAAAAATGGAAAAGTGGGGCAGTTTTGCGGATATAGCTGATAATGACGTACCGGTGTATGTTTCAGAAAATCTGAATGAAAGATATTATGGAAGAGAACTGCAGGGATTGAACAAAGAAGAAATTATTAAAAAATATGGTGAAGAAAAAGTTCATCTTTGGCGAAGGAGTTTTAAGGTGGCGCCGCCCGGGGGAGAGTCGTTAAAAGACGTATATAATAGGGCTGTGCCATTTTTCAAAAAATATATTGAAAAGGACTTGAAGCAGAAAAAGAATGTTTTAATTGTAGCATCGCATAATAGTTTAAGGGCAATTGTAAAATATATAGAGAATATATCAGATGAAAAAATTATTGAGGTAGAGCTAACGTTTGGGGCTTTTCTGCAATACGAGTTTAATGGAGGTTTGTATAAAAAGTTGCAATAAATTTCTTTTATAATATAATATAGTTATTATTAAAAATTAACATATTTATGTTCAAGTTAAATTTTATAAAGATTTTCAAAAACCCGAACAAGAATAACCTGTTGTTTATAAGCATAGCAGTTGCCGTTATTATTGTTGTTGGAACACTAATTTTAACTAATGGAAGTTCAGGACAATTTTTAAATATCATTAAAAGATTTGGAGGCGTTTCTAAAGATGATTTAGCCAAAACAGCGATTGATTACATCAACAATAATATATTAACCGGGCAGAAAGCTGTTTTAAACAGCGTTTCCGAGGAAAGTGGACTGGTAAAAATAAATTTTGATATAGGCACCAATAAGATTGATTCTTATATAACTAAAGACGGCAAGTTATTGTTTCCCGAGGCAATTAAATTAAAAGAGGGCGCTAATATCAGTAATCCGTCCGCGGGTAATTCGTCTAATTCCAGCAAACAGCCGTCATGCGGTGTTTAGTTTATGTCTAAGTTAAATTTCATAAAGAATCTAAACAAAAATACTCTGCCCATAGGCGCAGCCGTAGCCGGCGTTATTATAACGGGCGTTTTAATTTTTGCTAGTTCTGGTTCCGGGCTTTCTCTACCAAATTTAACGCTTGGTTTTGGCATGTCGAAGGACCAGATTGCCAAAAAAGCAGTAGACTATATCAACAACAACGGGTTAAGCAGTGAAACAGTATCTTTAGCAAGCGCTTCCGAAGAGTCGGGGTTAGTAAAAATTAAAATTAAAATAGGCGCCAAAGAGTTTGATTCTTATGTTACTAAAGATGGAAAGTTTTTATTCCCGCAGGTTCCCATTGATATGAGCGCAAAAACAGGCAGTGGTTCCCAAAACCAGAATGCGAATGAGCAGTCGGGGCCAACTAAACAGACATGCGACAGCTTGAAAAAAACAGACAAGCCCGTGCTTGAGGCGTATGTAGTAAGCAAGTGCCCATTCGGCCTGCAGATGCAAAGGATTTTAGCCGATGTCGTAAAGAATGCCCCGGCTTTAACTGAAAATATTATGGTAAGATATATTGGGTCTATTTCTAACGGTAAAATAATCGCAATGCACGGAGACGCGGAAGCGCAGGAAAACTTAAGGCAAATTTGTATTAGAGATGAACAGAACAGTAAATATTGGAATTATATTTCATGTCACATTAAAGCCGGAGATGTGAATAATTGCTTGACTTCTGCCGGGATTAACCAAAATAAACTAAGCGGTTGCATGTCGGATAAAAACAGAGGGTTGGCTTATGCCAAAGAGGATTTTGATTTATCTGATAAATATAATGTGCAAGGTTCGCCAACTTTGATGTTGGATGGCGCGCAGGTTTCCGAATTTGATTTTGGAGGAAGAACATCCGAAGCAGAAAAGACAATAATTTGCTGCGCCTCCAGTAATAAACCAAGTGCTTGCTCGACGACCTTAAACACAACAGAAGCAGCCACTTCTTTTTCCGAAAATTATGCCGGTTCAAATTCAAATTCTGGTAGCGGTAATTCTGGCGCCACAGGCGCTAACTGCGCGCCGGCTCAGTAAAAATAATTCACACATATTTCATGGTAAAAATATATTCTACGCCAACTTGCGTATATTGCAAAACATTAAAAGAATATCTTAAAAACAAGGATATTAGTTTTGAAGATATAGACATTTCAAAAGACGAGAAAGAGCTTCAAAAAATGATAAAAGATTCCGGTCAAATGGGTGTTCCAGTGGTAAATGTTGATGGAGAAATCATAATTGGTTTTGATAAAGAGAAAATCGATAAATTATTAAAGATTAAATCATGATTAAAGTAGCCATCAATGGATTTGGCCGCATAGGCCGGCAAACATTCAGGAGGATAATAGAAAAACATCCTCACTTAAAAGTTGTCGCTATAAACGACCTAACAGACAATAAAACTTTAGCTCACCTTTTAAAGTATGATTCTGTTTACGGGACATTAGAAAAAGAGGTCAGTTTTACTGAAAACAGTATTTCTGTTGACGGTAAAGATTATAAGGCGTTAGCTGAAAAGGACCCGGAAAAATTGCCGTGGCGAGATCTAGGGGTTGATATTGTTTTAGAGTGCACTGGTTTATTTACAGATGTCCAAGGAGCTGGAAAACACATTAAAGCTGGCGCTAAAAAAGTTATAATTTCAGCTCCCAGTAAAGAAAAGGAGACGCCGGGTTTTGTGCTTGGGGTGAATGCAGATAAATTTGATTCCAAATCAGTAGATGTTATGGATATGGGTTCTTGCACGACAAATTGCTTGGCTCCAATTGCCAAGGTTTTAAACGATAATTTTAAAATTAAAAAGGGCTTTATGACCACTGTCCACAGTTATACCAATGACCAAAAAATCCTTGATTTGCCTCATAAAGATTTAAGAAGAGCCAGAGCCGCTGGCTTGAATATAATCCCAACAAGCACAGGGGCTGCCAAAGCTATTGGTAAAATGATTCCAGAGTTGAATGGTAAATTAGATGGCATCGCAATGCGAGTTCCCACTCCAACAGTTTCTGTTTTGGATTTAATTGTTGAAGTTGGAAAACCAACAACAAAAGAAGAGGTTAATAAGGCGTTTGCAGACGCAGCGGCAACGGAAAATTTCAAAGGCATATTAAGAGTAGAAGAACAGCCCTTGGTTTCAATGGATTTTAAGGGCGACACTTATTCGGCGATTATTGATTTAGAAGAAACAATGGTAAAAGACAATCTCGTAAAGGTTGTCGCTTGGTATGATAACGAGTGGGGGTATAGCTGCCGCTTAGCGGAGTTTGCCGAATTTGTGGGAAAAAAATTATAATTATTTAGAATAAAACAACCTTGATTAAAAATTATGGTTGTTTTTTTGTTAAAAAAATGCCTCAAATCAAAATTGATCTGAGGCCCGCTTGTTGTTGCCTGTCGCCGCGGTCGGTTTTATTTGTTGAGCGCTACTGGTCCGAAGACCTTAACGCAGACCCCGGGGACCGGCTTGTAGAAACGATCGCAAGTTCCGCCGGTTCCGACCTGTTGGGCCCAGGAAGTAACTAGCTTGAGCCCCTCGAGCGTAGTGGCGAGTTCTTCGGCCTTGTTGCTCGGGAGGCCGGTTTCGTAGGCGATGTCCTGCACCCTGACGCCGATTGCTCCGTGGTTGACCTTTTCCAAAATCATCGCGAGCACTGCGGCGCGTCCGAAGGAGCTAAAAAAGAGTTCACCAAATTCCACCGCTTGTGTTGGGTCGGCCATGACTAGGCCCTCCTTGAAAAATGAACAGAATGATTTACCACAGTGGCAAATCTTAACTCTCATATTACACTCTTCGTTTTTTTATGTCAACCATTCTCCTCTTTTTTGTTTTTTTGAAAAAGAGGTATAATAGATATAATAATTTAATCTGTATGATAAAAAAAGGAGAATTATATTATCCGAGCAAAGATTTTCAAAAAAAAGCTTGGCTGAATAACAGTGAGATATATAAAGAGGCAGATAAAGACCCTGTTAAGTTTTGGGCAAAATTAGCAAAAGAGCTTTTGTGGCAAAAACCATGGACAGAAACTTTTATTCATAAGCCTCCTTATATTAAATGGTTTGAGGGTGGCCAAATAAATATTACAGAAAATGCTTTGGACAGGCATTTGGAAAAAAGAAAAGACAAAATTGCCTTAATTTGGGAGCCGGAATCTTTAGGGGAAAAATCAAGAGTTTTCACCTATCAGGAGCTTTTTAAGGAAGTTAATAAATTCAGCAACGCTCTTTTAAAGTTGGGCGTAAAAAAGGGAGACAGGGTGGGAATTTATTTGCCGGTAATTCCCGAGCTTGTGATTTCAATGCTGGCTTGCGCCAGAATCGGAGCAGTGCACTCAGTGGTTTTTTCAGCATTTTCTTCAGCAGCGCTTCAGGTAAGATTGCAAGACACCGAAGCTAAAATTTTAATTACCGCTGACGGATATTTTAGAAGAGGCGGAGTTATTAATTTAAAACAATCAGCTGACCAGGGCATAAAAAACACAAAAGTGGAAAAAGTGGTTGTCGTTAAAAGAGCCGGAAATCAAATTGACTGGATTAGCAATCAAAATTTGTGGTGGCAGGAACTTGTTAAAAATGAAAGCGATTTTTGCCAGGCCGAAAAAATAGATTCAGAAGACCTTTTGTTTATTCTTTACACCTCAGGAAGCACGGGAAAGCCGAAAGGATGCATGCATACCTGCGGCGGCTATACCGTGCAGGCAAAGTTTAGCGGAAAATGGCTCTTTGATTTTAAAGACAATGATGTTTTTTGGTGCACTTCCGACCCGGGCTGGATTACCGGCCACACCTACACAGTATATTCGCCGATGCTTAATGGAATAACCACTTTGATTTTTGAAGGAGCTCCTGACTGGCCAACTCCTGAAAGATGGGCTCAAATTATTGAAAAACACAAAGTAACTATTTTTTATACCGCCCCAACGGCCATAAGGATGTTTAAAAAATACGGGACAGAAATTATTAAAAAATATAAATTTAAGACATTGCGGCTTTTAGGCTCGGTTGGCGAGCCAATCGATGAGTCGGCTTGGCTTTGGTATTTTAACGAAGTTGGCAGAGCCAGATGCCCTGTTGTTGATACCTGGTGGCAAACAGAAACCGGCGGGATTTTAATAAGTTCTTTGCCTGGCATAGGACCTTTTAAGCCGGCTTTTACAGGATTACCCTTACCAGGAATGAAATTTGATATTTTAGATGAAAACGGAAAATCCTGTCCTGTGGGGGAGGCAGGAAACTTAGTTATGAAACCTCCTTACGCCCCGGGATTATTAAGAGGAATTTATAAAGACCCGGGGAAATACGAAAAAACCTATTGGAGTCAATATGGAAATGAAATTTATTTTACTTCAGACAGAGCTTTAATTGATAAAAATGGACTGATTCGGGTTGTCGGCAGGGCAGACGACGTAATCAAAGTTGCCGGCCACAGAATAACCACGGGCGAGTTAGAAGACGCCGTTAACAAGCATTCTGAAATTAATGAATGCGCGGTGATTGGAGTTCCCGATGAGCTCAAAGGAGAAGTGCCAATAGTGTTTGTAGTTTACCAAAGCAAAGAAAACGCCGAAGCTCTTAAAAAAGAAGTGGTGCTGAAAATAAGAGAAGTAATTGGACCCTTTGCTTTGCCCAAGAGCGTTTATCTGGTGGATGATTTGCCGAAAACAAGAAGCGGAAAAATTATGCGGAGAATTCTTAAAAGATTGTTTACCAAAGAAGAGCTTGGCGACCTTTCAACTTTAGCCAATCCCGAATGTGTAGAAAAAATAAGAACCTGCCTCGCTAACGCTCGGCAGAACCTTGATTCGCTAAGGTAAAATCATATAATCTTGAATTAAAAGAAATGATAGACAATATGCCGAAATAAAAATATTTTTATTTCGGCATATCATAACATATAAAATTATATGGAGTAAACAGAACAATTAAAAACATGACAGAAAAATCTCAAAAAAATATTCTATGGTTTTCTGAAGTTGGAATTGGAGATGTTCCATTGGTTGGAGGAAAAAATGCGTCTCTGGGAGAGATGTTTTGCCAATTAACTTCAAAAGGTATTAATGTGCCGGATGGTTTTAGCCTTACGGTTAATTTTTACTGGAAGTTTATAAAGGCAAACGGATTAGACAAAATTCTGTCAGAAATATTCAAAAGTTTAAATTCAAAGAGCATAAAGAGCGTTCAGGAGATTGGAAAAAGCGCCAGAAGCGCCATTGAAAGAGCCAGTTTTCCAAAAGACTTGCAAAAAGAATTATTTTCTGCTTATGCTGAATTGTCTCAAAAGCACAGCATAGAAAATGTGGATGTTGCCGTAAGAACCTCAGGGGTTGCAGAAGACATGCCCAATGCTTCGTTTGCCGGGCAATTTGAAACATATTTAAATATCAGGGGCCCGGAAAATCTTTTACAAGCAGTTAAAAAATGTTTTGTTTCTTTTTTTACAGATAGGGCGATTGTTTATAGAGAAGAGATGCATATTGACCATTTAAAAGTTGGCCTATCTGTTGGAGTGCAAAAAATGGTAAGGTCTGATTTGGGTTCTTCTGGAGTTATGTTTTCTTGCGACACTGAATCTGGATTTGGCGACGTTGTTTTAATCAACGCAAGCTATGGGCTTGGAGAAAATATTGTAAAAGGGAGAGTTGACCCTGACCAGTTTTATGTTTTTGAAACAACTCTAAAAAAGGGTTTTAAACCTATTATTGAAAAGAGGTTGGGGGATAAATCAATTAAAATGGTTTATACCGCAAATCCCAAAAATCCCGTAAAAAATATTCCAGTTTTACAAAAAGACAGAGAAAAATTTGCAATTTCGTCTGAAGATATTCTTACTCTGGCTAAGTGGTCAATTATTATTGAAGACCATTATCAAAAATCAATGGATTCAGAATGGGCAAAAGACGGCAAAACAGGCCAGCTTTTTATAGTTCAAGCAAGACCCGAAACAGTGCAGAGTAAAAAAAATCTTAGTGTGTTAGAAGAATACAAATTAAAATTACTAATTTCTGATTCCCAATCTCCAAAAACGTTAGTGAGCGGGTTGAGTGTTGGCAGTAAGATTGGGCAGGGTAAGGCAAATAAAATAATGAGCGTGAAAGATATTGAAAAATTTAAAAAAGGAGAGGTTTTGGTGACCAAAATGACTGACCCTGACTGGGTGCCTGTTATGAAAATAGCGTCGGCTATTGTCACGGACTCGGGCGGCCGTACGTGCCATGCCGCGATAGTGGGCAGGGAATTAGGCGTGCCAGTTATTGTGGGCGCAGGAAATGCGACAAGAGTTATTAAAGCAGGTCAGGCCGTGACAGTTGATTGCTCCGGAGGCGAGGAGGGAAAAGTTTACGAAGGCATAATTCCTTTTGAAATTAAAAAAACAGATATTTCCAATATTGCTAAAACCAAAACAAAAATTTTAATGAACTTGGGCGAGCCAAGCAGTGCCTTTTCTTTGAGTTTTATACCAAACGACGGCGTGGGGTTGGCAAGAGAAGAGTTTATTATTGCCAATGAGATAAAAATTCACCCCTTAGCTTTAATAAACTACAAACACTTGAAGCCGGCGCTAAAAAAGAAAATAGATAAATTGACTTTGGGTTATCACGATAAAATTCAGTTTTATATTGATAAGTTAGCCGAAGGCATCGGTAAAATTGGTTCAGCCTTTTATCCAAAACCAGTTATAGTAAGATTTTCTGATTTTAAGACAAATGAATATAGGTCGCTTGTAGGAGGAGAACTATACGAACTAGAAGAGGAAAATCCAATGCTTGGATTTCGCGGAGCCTCAAGATATTATAATAAAAAGTTTAAAGAAGCGTTCATTTTAGAGTGCAGGGCGATTAAAAAAGTGCGCGAAGAATTCGGTTTAAGCAATGTTGTTGTGATGGTGCCTTTTTGCAGAACAGTTGAAGAGGGTAAAAAAGTTTTACAAATTATGGAAGAAAACGGTTTAAGCCAGAAGGATGGCTTAAAAGTATATGTAATGTGCGAAATTCCAGCTAACGTAATTTTAGCTGAAAAGTTTCTAGAAATTTTTGACGGATTTTCTATTGGCTCTAACGATTTAACTCAATTAACATTAGGAATGGATAGAGATAATTCAGAAATTGCCGCTGTGGGCAACGAAAAAAACGAGGCGGTAAAAGAGCTTATTGAAGAAGTTATAAGAGTGTGTCAAAATAACAATAAATATTGCGGAATATGCGGTCAGGCGCCTAGCGACTTTCCTGACTTCGCCCAGTTTTTAGTAGAGCTCGGTATTGAGTCAATTTCCTTGAATCCCGATTCTGTGTTAAAAACCAAAATAGCAATAGCCGAAAAAGAAAAAAATATTAAAAAACAAAACGCATAATTATGTTTGATATTATTACTTTTGGGTCGGCTACCTTGGATATTTTTGTAAAACCCAAAGCAGAAAAAATAATAAAAGACAAAAGATTCGTTACAGGTAGGGGGCTTTGCTTTAATTTGGGTTCTAAGGTGGCTCTTGAAAAAATTGATTTTTTTTCCGGCGGAGGAGGAACAAACACAGCCGCAACTTTTACAAAACAGGGATTTAAAACTGCTTTTTGCGGAGCCGTAGGAGATGATTTGGCAGGCGAGGAGATAATTAAAGAGTTAAATGAAAGGGGTATTGATGCAAAATTTGTATTAAAGAAAAAAGAAAAACCAACCAATCACTCAATAGTTATTTCAAGCGAAGGTGAAGACAGAACGATTTTAGTTTATAGGGGAGCTTCTGAATTATTAAACAGCAAAGAAATTTCCTGGAATAAATTAAAAACTAAATGGATTTATTTAGCCCCTCTTTCAGGTTTATTGTGCCTGCCTGACGGCAGACAGGCGGCATTATTTGAAGATATAGTTAATTTTGCTTTTGAAAATAAAATAAAAATCGCGGTAAATCCTGGCAACTGCCAGCTCTCTTTACCTAAAGAAAGCTTAAAAAGAATTTTAAGCAAAGTTGATGTTTTAATTTTAAACCAGGAAGAAGCTTCCTTTTTGACAAAAATTCCATTTGAAAAAGAGCAAGATATTTTTAAAAAAATTGATGAAATCTGTCCGGGCATTGCCGTAATGACAAAAGGGGGAGATGGGGTTGTTGTCTCTGATGGAAAATACTTATATTTTGCCAAGCCAAATCCAGATAGAAAGATAATTGATACAACCGGCGCCGGCGATTCATTTGCCGCTGGTTTTCTTTCTGATTATATCAGATATAACGGCGACATTGAAAAAGCTATACAATTAGGATTAGCAAATTCTGCCGCTAACTTGTCAGAAGCAGGAGCTAAAACCGGACTGTTGGATAAAAACTCAAAATTTGAAAGAGTAAAAGTTACAAAGCAGTTGTGTTCGGAAAACAATTTATGCCAAACAAAATAGCATGAAAAATAGCATGAAAACATTAAAATACTATTTTACAAAAGCGGAGTCAGAAAAATGGGCCATTGGCCAATTTAATTTTTCTGATTTTAGTCAAATGAAAGCAATTGTTGAGGCCTGTAAGAATTTAAAGTCACCGCTGATTTTAGGCACATCAGAGGGTGAAAGCAAGTTTTTTGGATTAGAAGAGGCAGTTGCCTTAAAAAATGTTTTGAGGAAAAAGACCGGGCTGCCGATTTTTTTGAATTTAGACCATGGAAAATCATTTGAGTATTTAAAACAAGCCATTGACGCGGGTTACGACATAGTGCATTTTGACGGTTCAAAATTATCATTGGAAGAAAATATAAAGATAACAAAAGAGGTTGTGAAATATGCAAAGTGGCGCGGGGTTTTAATTGAAGGAGAAGTTGGCAGACTAGGCACAGATTCCTCAAAACTTTATTCAGAAAAGTTTCAAATAAAAGAAGAGGATTTGACTAAGCCAGCACAAGCTAAAGAATATATTAAAAAAACAGGGGTTGATTTATTGGCGGTAAGTATTGGAAACTTTCATGGAATTGAAATTTCGGGAATCGACCCAAATTTGAGATTGGATATTTTAAAAAAAATAAAGCGGGAACTTGGAGATAAGGTTTTATTGGTTCTGCATGGGGGATCGGGCACGCCCGAAGACGATATAAAAAAAGCAATTGAGCTGGGTGTCGTAAAAATAAATATTAATACTGAATTGCGATTGGCTTTTTCCGGAAATTTGAGAAGAGCTTTAAATAACACAGAGGAAATAGTGCCTTATAAATATTTGCCCGAAGCCCAAAAATCAGTTGAAAAGGTTGTTGAATATAAAATACAACTGTTTGGAAGCGCTAATAAAGTATAACTATTTACCCCGTTAGAGATTTTTTGACAGAAAAAATCTCTAACGGGGTTTACAAAACAAAAATAATATATTAGTATTTAAAATATTATGCCAAAAATTAAATTAGAAAGAGAAAAATGTATTGGTTGCGGCTCTTGCGCGGCCCTTTGCTCAAAATACTTTGAAATGATAGAGGATGGCAAAGCGCACATTAAAGGTGCAAATAAAGCTGACATAGAAGAATTAGAAGTAAAAAAAATAGAGTGCGCAGAGTCGGCTAGCGAGGCATGCCCTGTTCAGTGCATTTATATTGAGAAATAAAAATGATTTCATTATCAGCCAAAATTAGGAAAGAAACGGGTAAAAAAACTGGAAGTTTGAAAAAACAAGGCAGGATTCCTGCAATAGTTTATGGTCCAGGCGTTAAGAACGTTTTAGTCGATGTTGATTACCAAGGGTTTCAAAAAGTTTTTAAAGAAACCGGAGAAAGCTCTCTTGTTGAATTGCATATAGAGTCAGAGAAAGAAAAGAGGCCTGTTTTGATTCACGAAATTCAAAAAGACCCGGTTACAGACAAATTTATACACATTGATTTTTTCCAGGCGTCTTTGAAAGAAGAAGTTGAGGTTAAGATTCCTTTGGTGTTTGAAGGCGTGTCTCTTGCCGTAAAAGATTTAGGGGGGACTTTAGTAAAGAATATTTCAGAAATAGAAGTAAAGGCTTTACCGCAGAATCTTCCTCACGAAATTAAAGTTTCCATTGACGGATTAAATACTTTTGAAAACCATATCTTAGTAAAAGATTTAATCTTGCCTAAAGACGTAAAGGTTTTATTGAAACCAGACGAGATCGTAGTATCTGTAGCTCATCTTGCTAAAGTTGAGGAAGAATTAGAAAAACCAATTGAGGAAAAAGTGGAAGAAGTAGAAAAGGTAGAAAAAGAAAAGAAGGAAGCAGAAGGACCCGAAGGGTACCCCGAAGAAGAGAAAACAGCAAGCAAATCGGCAGAAGAAAAATAGTCTTTTGTTCCGACCCTGTGAATAACAGGGTTGGTTTTTTTGTTGAAAAAAAGAGATAATAAAATTATATGAAAAAATATCTGATAGTTTTATTATTATCAATCGCGCTAACAAGCTTAGCTGATTTTGCGTTAGCTGAAGACTTGGCTGCAACTTGCGCAACTATTTCTGAGTCAAATACTGGATGTCCGAATATGTCAGCTGCTGATTGCAAAAAGTTGTTGGAACAATGCGCTGATTACTATGACAAACAGTCAAGCCAGATTGCAGAAGATATTACAAAAACAGCCCAGCAAAAAAATACCCTCCAAAACCAGATTTCTACTTTAAAGAAAAAGGTACAGAATTTAGAGTACCAGATTAATCAAGGCAACATTATGGTCAAAAGCCTTAATATACAGATATCAGACACGCAAGTTTCGATAAATAAAACCTCTTTTGATATTGAAGATTCCAAAAGTCAGATATCCGCCATTTTAAGATCTTTATACGAAGAAGACCAGAAACCCTCATTTGTAGTTTTACTTGAGGGAAATCTCTCTGATTTTTTCAGCAATTTAGCTTATCTTGAAGGCTTAAACTCCAAAGTGAGCGATTTATTGGAAAGCACTAAAAATCTAAAGTCATATTTAGAAGGACAAAAAGAAAAAATGGATGATGAAGTTGGACAATTGCAAAAAACTGTAGCTTTACAGGGTTTGCAGAAAAAGGAGTCAGAGCAGAATAAAAAACAGCAAGAGCAATACCTAAAACTTACAGAGACGCAATATCAGCAGCAATTAAAAGAAAAACAGGTTACTGAACAAAAGTCAGCTAAGATAAAAGCAATGCTTTTTCAAATAGTAGGCGTTTCAAAGGTGCCGACTTTCGGCGAAGCATTGGAGGTGGCGAAGACCGCTGCTAATATGACGGGCATACGGCCGGCATTTTTGCTGGCAATAATAAGCCAGGAATCAGCTATCGGCAGAAACGTGGGTCAGTGCATGCTTACAGATCCAAATACTGGGGCTGGAAAAAAAGTATCTACTGGAGCAGCAACTATCAGAGTTATGAAGCCCACAAGAGACGTCCAGCCATTTTTACAAATTACAGCAGCCCTAGGAAGGGATCCCTATAATACGCCAGTATCTTGCTGGATATCAGCTTATGTTGGCGGGCTTCCTTATGGCTGGGGCGGAGCAATGGGGCCGGCGCAGTTTATTCCATCAACCTGGAACTTATTTATTGACCGGCTTAAAAACCTTTTAGGCCAGGTAGCTGATCCCTGGGGCATAAAAGATTCTTTTGTTGCCTCGGGTTTGTATTTAGCTGATTTGGGCGCGTCGGCTCAGATAGCAAGCAAAGAAAGCAAGGCAGCCTCTAAATATTACGGAGGATCATCGGCTTACGCTCGAAGCGTAATGTCTCGCGCCAGTTGCATCCAGAGCTTTATTGATAGCGGCACCATGTCTTCAACCTGCCAAGACCTCATTTTTTGAACGCTTTGACAACTGGTTCTAAGTTTCCGTCTACTATTCTTTCTAAGTCGTGCCATGATTTATTAATTCTGTGGTCGGTGATGCGGTTTTGAGGATAATTGTAGGTTCGTATTTTTTCAGCTCTTCTTGCCCAACCAATTTGTTCCCGGCGCTCTGAAGTAAGTTTTGATAAATCTTGTTCCTCCTGCCTTTGTAAAAGACGAGCTGCTAGAATAGATAAGGCGGTTTCTTTATTTTGAAGCTGGTTTCTTTCCGACTGGCAAGTAACAACAATGCCCGTGGGAATATGCGTAATTCTCACTGCTGACTCTGTTTTATTTACATATTGGCCGCCGGGTCCGGAAGCTTTATAAGTGCTGAATTCCAAATCGCTTGGCTTGATGTTAATCTCTGTTTTTTTAGGTTTTAACAAAACAGCCACAGTGGCGGTTGAAGTGTGAACGCGTCCTGCCTTTTCGGTTTTGGGAATTCTTTGCACCCTATGAACTCCGCCTTCGTTTTGCATTTTGTCAAACACATTGGCGCCCTGTAATTCAAAGATTATTTCCTTATACCCTCCTATGGATGTTGAATTTGAATCTAAAACTCTTTCTTTCCAGCCCTTTGTCTGGCCGTATCTTGAATACATTCTGTATAAATCCTTAGCAAAAAGCCCGGCCTCATCTCCGCCGGTTCCTGCCCTGATTTCTATAATCACAGCTTGTTTTTCAGATAATTCTTGGTTCATAATTAAATAAATATAACATAAAGGGTTGCTTTTGAGAAGAGGATATGATAATATAATAACCATGAAAAAGGATATACATCCTAAATATTATCCAAAGGCATCTGTCCGCTGCGCGTGCGGGAATACTTTTACTGTTGGTTCAACAAAAGAATTTATAGAAACAGAAGTTTGCGCTGCCTGCCATCCTTTTTATACAAAGAAAGAAAAGGTTATAGATACATTAGGAAGGGTCCAGAAGTTTAAAGAAAGAATGTCAAAGAGAAAGACTGTGCTTACCGGCAGACAAACAACAACTAAAAAGAAAAAATAATAAAATGGTAAAAGAAGATATTAAGCTAAATATCGAGGAAATGATGCAAGCAGGCGTGAATTTTGGACACAGAGTTTCAAAACTGCATCCTAGAATGAAACAGTATGTTTCTGGTATAAAAAACAACGTGCATACGTTTGATTTAGAAAAGACATCTGTAGAACTTCAGAAAGCTCTAGAGTTTATTGAAAAAATAGTTTCTGAGAATAAAAAAATAATCTTTGTCGGTACCAAAATTCAGCTGCGAGGTCCCATAAAAGCCGCAGCAGAAGAGTGCCAGGTCCCATACGTTGTGGAAAGGTGGCTTGGCGGAACATTTACCAATTTTGAAACCATATTAAAGAGAGTGGAATATTTTAAGGATTTAGAAAAAAAGAAAGTAGCAGGCGAATTGGAAAAATATACAAAGAAAGAAAGAATGATTTTTGATAAAGAACTGGAACTGTTGAAGATTAAGTTTGAAGGCATTAAATCTATGACAAAACTGCCGGATGCCGTATTTGTATTTGATTTAGATAAAGACATTACCTGCGTTAGAGAGGCAAGGATAAAAGGCATAAAAATAATTGCCATAGCCGACACCAATGTTGATCCAGAATTAGCTGATTATCCCATTCCGGCAAACGATGATTCAATTTCTTCAGTAAAGTATATCCTTGAAAAGGTAAAGGAGAGTATAATAAACTCAAAGCCAGAAAAATAAGCTGCAACCATGATTTCAATTGACCAAATTAAACAATTAAGGGAAGAAACCGGGGTCTCTCCTACGGAAATCAAAAAAGCCCTCCAGGAGGCAAAGGGCGACACAGAAAAAGCAAAAGAGCTTTTAAGGGTCTGGGGTAAAACTTTAGCCGATAAAAAGACCTCAAGAGAAACAAAAAGCGGTATTGTTGAAAGTTACATACATCCAGATTCTAAAACAGGAGTACTTTTGGATATAAGATGCGAATCTGATTTTGTTGCTAGATCTTTGGATTTTAAGAACTTGGCTCATGAAATTTGTTTGCAGATAGCCGCAATGAAGCCTTTATTTGTAAAAGAGGAAGATATTCCTGAAGAATTTTTAGACGGAGAAATAAAAATATACAAAGAGCAAATAAAAGGACCCGGAGGGTACCCCGGCAAGCCAGAAAAAATTGTAGCTCAAATTCTTGAGGGCAAAATTAAAAAATACAAAGAGGAGGTTTCTTTGCTTTCTCAGCTTTGGATTAAAGACGATTCAAAAACAATCAAAAATCTTGTAGAAGATACAGTTGCGAAAGTGGGCGAAAATATAGAAGTCAAACGCTTCACTAGATATGAAATCTAGCTCGCGTATGACTTATGTAATTGGTTCGCTCGGAAAAAATGAAAATAAATTTTCGCTTTTTCTTCGCTGCCAATTATAGAAATAAAGAAATTTACAAGGTATTCAATATAGATTTATGCTCATAGAATCGATTGTTTTAGCTATTTTTGTTGTAAGTTTGGGAGGAGTATTGCTTATTCTGATAAGGAAGATGCCAGTTTTAGTTGAATTGCCCCAGAACGGAAAGACAAGCATTAGAAATCATCACATTATTTTGAATATAGAAAATAGGATAAAAAAGATTTTTGTTCTATTTGAAAAACAAATATTTTGGCATAGGTTTCTTTCGTGGGTTAAAGTGATGACCATGAAGGTTGAAACAAAAATTGACCATCTTTTGCACAAAATAAGAAAAAAAGCTCAGAAAATAGATAGCGAGCTAAAAGATAAAAAATAGTGCCATTCTAGCTCAACAGCAGAGCAATGCTTTTGTAAAGCATAGGTTCCGAGTGCAAATCTCGGGAATGGCTCATTGTGCGATATAACTCTTGACAAGGATTTATTTTGGATTATGATTATAATATAACCATTATATATACAATAGATACATCTATGAAAACTATTTTAAATATTAAAGTTGATAAAGAGGAAAAAGAAAAAGCCAAGCAAATAGCATTGCAAATGGGGGTTCCTCTTTCTACAATTATAAATGCTCACTTACGCGAGTTTATACGCACCCGCGAATTTTCAGTTAGATTAGAGCCTGTTTTGAAGCCGGAAGTTGAAAAAGAAATATTGCGAAGAAGCCGAGAATATCATAGCGGCAAGTGCGAGAAAATTAAATTTGCAACCTCTGCGAAGGAAGCTCGAAAAATTCTTTTCTCAAAATAAATGAAAGTCGGTTTCCGCAAACATTTCAAAAAGCAATTAGCTAAAATGCCACAAAAATATCAAGAGCAATTCTCCAAGAAACTTGATATTTTTTTTGAAAATCCATTTAACCCAGTTTTAAACAATCATCAATTAAGCGGAGAATTGAAAAATATGAGGAGCATTAATATAACAGGCGACATTCGGGCAATATACGAACAAATAGGCAAAAACAAAGTTTTATTTTTAATGATTGCCAGCCATAGCAAACTATACGACTGAAAGCGGCCCCCTGGCTATTGACAAGGATTTATTTTGGAATAGAATATAAATATAGAATATAATTAAATTTTTAAAACAAAAAATATAGATATTTGTTAAAATTTAGCTAGATAATGAATATCCACGAAGGCATTTAAGAATTAAGTGTCTTCGTGGGTATTTTTTCTTTGCCCGTCCGAAGCGCCGAGCGAAGCGAGGCGTGAAGGCGGGTCAGACCGAACGGAAAGTATTTTGAAAGAATAATATGGCATCCCGATTTGATGAAACCAATCAAGTTGGGGAAGAAACAAATTAGTTTTTTAAAGTTGTTTCGAATTAGACATAGAAATATGTCACACATTAGTAGTTTATTCTAACTAGAGTAAAAACTTCAAATGTTTTATTTGAGAGTTTGATCCTAGCTCAGGGTGAACGCTGGTAACGTGGATACCGGCATGCAAGTCGAGCGGTCTCGCAAGGGACAGCGGCGAACGGCTTAGTAACACGTGGGTACAAACCTTCAACACATGTATAGCCAGCCGAAAGGTTGGGTAATTCATGATGGTCCCGCAAGAGTAAAGGGTGTCCGCAAGGATTACCGGTTGAAGATTGGCCTGCGGCCTATCAGCTAGTTGGCAGGGTAACGGCCTACCAAGGCTATGACGGGTAGGGGGCGTGAGAGCGCGACCCCCAAGAATGGGACTGAGAACGGCCCATACTCCTACGGGAGGCTGCAGTCGAGAATCTTCCGCAATGGGCGAAAGCCTG
>ERZ1292629.1371-Hain-H43-01um-R1-1371-length-23954-cov-6_pt1 | contig 23954 bp, 22 predicted proteins | sample MGYA00564399_ERZ1292629 | MGnify/ENA primary metagenome ERZ1292629 (study PRJEB36523, sample SAMEA6512636) | groundwater metagenome | collected 2019-01-08 | study: AquaDiva: Metagenomics assemblies of 32 groundwater samples | reverse complement strand
TATTACTACATGTTACATGCTACATAATTCATGTCCCACCCACCGGTTCTTTTAAAAGAAGTCGTCGAATATCTCGATCCCAAACCAGGCAGTTTCGTTATCGATGGAACAGTGAATGGCGGCGGACACGCGAAGGAAATTTTGGAAAAAATTTCACCACACGGCACTCTTTTGGGAATTGATTGGGATGAAAGTTTAATCGCAAGAGCCAAAGAAAAAATTGTCAGTCGTAATTCCAAAGTAATTTTAATCTCCGGCAACTACGCCGAGATTCCGGAAATTCTAAAAGAGAAAAAATTAAGCAAAGCCGACGGCTTGCTCCTGGACCTGGGATTTTCTTCCGAGCAAATCGAGAATTCCAATCGAGGGTTCAGTTTCACGCACGACGAACCGCTTTTCATGACTTATTCCTCGAAACAGAAACCAGTGGCCGAAATCATTCGCGAACTAAAAGAACAAGACCTCGCCGACATCATTTTTAAATTTAGCGGAGAAAGATATTCACGAGCTATTGCAAGAGCCATCAAAAAAAGCAGTCGTAATAGTCGAATTATTTCTAGCTCAGAACTAGCCAACATTATTCGTCAGGCGCTTCCCAAAAGTTATGAACGAGGCAGCGGCCGGAACAAAAGTCGAATCGATCCCGCCACCAGAACTTTTCAGGCCTTAAGAATTTACGCAAACAGTGAACTTGAAAATCTGGAAAAAATTTTATCTCGCCTCGGTGATGTTTTAAATATAGGTGGTCGGGCAATCATCATCAGCTTTCATTCTTTAGAAGACGCTTTAATAAAAAAATATTTTCAAAAAATAGAGAAGGAGAACAAAGGAAAAATTTTAACAAAAAAACCAATTACACCCGAAGAAAAAGAAATCAAACTAAATTTTCGAAGCCACTCCGCCAAACTTCGAGCCATCCAAATTATCTAAATGCCGAACCCTAAATCCTAAATCTTAAATACTAATTAAAATGACTTTCCTCGAACCCAAAAAAGAACGAAAAACCCTTGATTTTATTTATCTTGCTATGGGGTTGGGGATAATTATTGGCATTTTCTTTTTGGTTGTTATGTACAATCAAGTTGTTAGCTTAAAACACGATATTTCCGGCATTAACAACGAAATTGAGAGGGAACAAGCCAAGGTGGCTGAGATTAAAGAAGCGGTCTTTTCGATTTTAAATAGTGACGAGGTTAAAATCTTTATTGCCGAAAAAGGCCTAATATCCGAAAAAAGTCCGTCTTATTTCGAATCAACATCGCAAGAATCAATAATTCTAAGCGCCAATTTTAGGTAAGTGAAATGAAATTCCGATTTATTACAATTATTTCGATTTTTATTATCGTTTATTCATTTTTGATTTTTAAGCTTTATCAGATTCAAATTTCCGACAACCAAAATTATCGGGCTCGAGCCGAGTCCCAATATGCCGCCTCCGGATTATTTAAAGCCCTTAGGGGCAAAATTTTTTTTACTGACAAAAAAAACAAAACCCTGGCCGTTGTTTTAAATCGAGATTTTCCGGTCATCTACGCAGTTCCGAAAGAAATTGAGGACTATAAAGAAACAGCACATCAGTTAACGCCGATTTTAGATATATCAGTGGAAGAGCTTGAAAAAAAACTTTCCAAATCAGATAACCTATATCAACTCTTAATCAAAAAAGCTCCAGCTGAATTAATTATCCGAGTTAATAATTTAAAGATTAAAGGCATCTACACTACTTTTGAAACCGATCGGCTTTATCCTTTTAATTCTTTAATGTCCCATGTTTTAGGATTTACCGCATCGAGCGAAGATTCCGAAGGTGAAGTTGGCCAATATGGGCTTGAGCGCTTTTACGAAAAAACTTTATCTGGCCAAGAAGGGAATGGTGAAGATGGCAAAATCACCGAAGGCAAAGCTGGCAAAGATTTAATTTTAACCATCGACTCTAATATTCAAAAAGAAGCTCAGAAGATTTTGGATTCTTTAATCACTAAACAAGAAGCCAAAGGCGGCACGATTATTGTCCAGGAGCCGCAAACCGGAAAAATTTTAGCCATGGAGAGCCAGCCAAGTTTTAATCCGAATGAATACGGAAAATTTACTTTAGAATCATTTTTAAATCCATCAGTCCAAGCTATTTATGAACCCGGCTCGGTTTTTAAAGTTATCACTATGGCCGCGGGCATTGATTCCGGAAAAATTACTCCCGAGACCGCTTTTAACGACACTGGTATTTTAAAAGTCAGCGGCCGTGAAATAAAAAATTGGGACTTGAAAGCTCACGGTCGGGTTACAATGACTAATGTGCTTGAAAAATCAATCAACACCGGCGCCGCTTTTGCTGAAAAAGCCACTGGTCATTCAATTTTTAGAAACTACTTGGAAAAATTTGGGTTCAGCGAAAAAACCGGCGCTGATTTGCCCGGCGAATTAGGTGGTAATTTGAATCGTCTAAAAGAGAGAGCTCCGGAAGTGGCTTTTGCCACCGCTTCTTTTGGCCAAGGTGTGGCAATCACACCTCTCGAATTAATCAACGCTTTCTCGGCTATCGCTAATGGTGGCCGCTTGCTGCGTCCTTATCTAAACTCTGAACTTGGGTCAAAGGAAATTCGCCGGGTTATTAGCGAAAAATCTGCTAAAGAAGTGACAACCATGATGGTCTCGGCGTTAGATAAAGCCGAAATCGGTCAAATCAAAAGCTACGCCTTAGCCGGCAAAACCGGCACTGCTCAGATTCCCGATTTTGAAAATGGCGGCTACACCGACAAAGTTATCAACACCTATATCGGTTTCGGCCCAACCAACAATTCTAAATTCGTGATTTTAATCAAACTTGACGATCCCAAAGGCGCGCCCCTAGCCGGCACCACAGTTGTTCCGGCTTTTCGGGAACTCGCGCAATTTATTTTAACTTACTATAATCTTCCTCCGGATCGCCTAGAATCCAGTGTTAATAATGATTTATGAAAGATCAATTCAGAAATATCCTCAAGCGCATTTTAAAACAACTGGCTAAATTGATGATTTGGCGGGCGCGACCGGGCATTATTGGCATTACAGGCAGCGTTGGCAAAACCTCAACCAAAGCGGCCGTGGCCGCGGTCTTGGGCAGCGATCGTCATTTACGCTTTGCCAAGAAAAACTTTAATAATGAAATTGGCCTGCCGCTGACTATTTTAGGGGAGTGGCCGGAAATAAAAGGGCTGTTTTTTTGGCCGAAAGTTATTCTCTCCGCCACGATTCAAATTATTAAAAGTTTTCTGGCGTTCCGTCGCCTCTATCCAGAACTTTTAATTTTGGAGTACGCCGTGGATAAACCCGGCGATATGAAATATCTTTTATCAATTGCCAGGCCGAATATCTCGATTATCACCGCGATCGGCGAGATCCCGGTTCACGTTGAGTTTTTCGCCGGGCCCGAAGAGTTGGCTCGAGAAAAAGGACGGCTCATAGAATTCTTGCCGGTTTCCGGTTTTGCTATTTTAAATTACGACGACGAAACCGTGATGGCGCTTAAAGACCGTACTCGGGGAAACGTGATGACCTTTGGTTTTGGCCGAGGGGCGGATGTAAGAATCACTAATTTTACTGTTCGCTCCGAAGGATTAAAACCCTTGGGCATTAATTTTAAACTTGAATACGGCGGCAGTATGGTGCCGGTTAAAATCAACGGCGTCTTCGGAAAAGCTCAAGGTTATGCGGCCGCGACCGCCGCCTGTGTTGGTTTGGTCTTTGGTCTAAATTTAATTCGCATCTCCGAAGCCCTAAAAAATTATCAGCCGGTCGAAGGCCGAATGCGGCTGATCGAAGGCCAGAAAGAAACTTACATTTTAGACGACAGCTATAACGCCAGTCCCTTATCAATGCACGCGGCCCTCGATACTTTGTTGGAATTGCCTGGTAAAAGAAAAATCGCGGTCTTGGGCGACATGACTGAAATTGGTTCGTATACATTAGAAGCGCACGAGGAAATTGGCCGTCTGGCCGTAGGCGTGGCGGATATTCTAGTTACCGTGGGCCGGGCTGCAAAATCTATTGCCGAGTCCGCCTTAAAAAATGGCTTCAAAAAAAGTAATCTTTATGAGTTTAATGATGTGGATGAAGCCAAAAAACCAGTTGAAAGTTTGCTAAAAAAAGGGGATTTGATTTTGGTAAAGGGCTCGCACGTAATGCGGATGAATGAAATCGTGCAAGAAATCCAAGTTCTAAAAGAATTCGACCTTCAAAATTTAGGCGAAAATTGATCTTTTAAATCAAAACTCTTTATGTTATACTTTAATCAGAAAAAACATCGCAATTTAAAATACGGAGGTAAAATTGTTCCCCGAATATACTCATCAAATTTCCTGTACTTGCGGCTACCAGCAACTACTTCATAAAACAGAAGATTCAACTTTTCCGGCGCAACTGAAGTGTCCAGAGTGCGGCCAAACAATCCAAGTCAAACCACTGGTCCATCGCGGCCCGCATAGCAAAAGTCCATTCAGACACGACTAGGAAATTCAAAAAAGGGGACGACTCAAATCGTCCCCACTAATTTTAAAATGAAAAAAGTTATTTTTATTCACGGCTACAATTCGTTGCCAACGTCGCCCAAAAAAAGGAAATGGCAGATTATAGCTAAAACCTTAACCGATTTAGGTGTCGATTATTCCATTCCAGCTCTCCCAGGCGGCGAAAATCCTCATAGTCAAGAGTGGTTGGAAATTGTCGACCGAGAAGTAAAAAATTCAGATAAACCGGTGGTTTTGGTTGGTCATAGTTTAGGCACCCGAACCGCTCTTTTGTATTTAGATAAATACAATCAAAAAGTTGATGCCGTCATTTTAATCGCCGCCTTTAACAATGATTATCGCGAAAATCGTAAAAGAAAAAATGAAAATTATTCGGATTTTTTCGACTATGCGCTGGATATCGAAAAAATAAAAAAATTAGCCAATAAATTTCTTGTGCTACATTCTAAAGACGATGATTCTATTCCTTATGAACAAGGAGTTCAAATCGCCAGCGAACTAGACGCGGAACTTATAACATATGAAGACAAGGGCCATTTTTCCGGCGAAGAGAGAGCCGAAGAAAACGCTAGAATTTACGTTGAAATCGTAAAATCGGTTTTGTGAATATAAATATTTTAAAAAAATATCGCCCGACAGGTTTGCCTGTCGGGCGACTCTACAATGAGGTCTTAGCTCTACTCCTCTACAAATTTTATGTGGCCGGTTCGATGAAGAGTTGAAAAAAACCCTTCAACTTTCCTATTTCCGCTGGCGTAACCTCGGAAGTTCCAGCTTTCTCCATCTCCACTTTCTTTCTCAAGGGAAGTTATATAAACATCCTCCGAAAACTTTCCCGATTCATTCGAAACTCCGCTAAATAAGACTGACATCCTTCCTTCGCCAAACAAAGAAATCATTAAATCGAATTTGGACGGCCCCCCATTAATCTGCAAAAGTTGTGTCATACAACACCTCCAATAAAAAATTGTTAAATCCTATAAGGTCAGGACTTTACCCTTATTCCACAGGGAACGACCTACTCATACAAATAGGAATTACTAATTATATTCTAGCATATATAATTAAAATGTCAATAGCAGCCCTACGGGGGAATCTCACGTCGTCCCCCTTCGGCGGGACTCTTTCAAAACCCTCGGTTTTGAATCCGTCCGGCAGTTGCCGGACTCATTCCGACACGGGAGACCAAATGTTCTCCCGACCCCTCTTAGTTCGATCCTCCGTAATGAAATCTCCACTGTAGAAAAAATAAAAGCCTTCCCTAAGGGCTTTTATTTTTCTAAAAGCAGCCCTACGGGGGATCGAACCCCGATTTGCTGGCTGAGAACCAACCGTCCTAGCCATTAGACGATAGGGCCAAATCTATTTTTTCGAATAAATCTTCTCTTGCTCGAGCTGTCCTTTTTAGAAAATTTTCTCGCTTGCGGGCTTCACTATTATTATTAAATTTTTCTGAATATACAAGCGTAAGTGGAACATAAGGTCGAGTTGATTTAACTTTACCGCGATTGTGATATTCCAACCTCTTCTTTAGGTTAGAGGTAACTCCAATATAATGCCAGTTTTTATTTTTATTCTTTAATACATAGAGAAAACAATTCATTTCATCTTTGTGCGTCTCCTCCGAAGGAGGACCCTCCTCCGGAGGGCTAGCCATTAGACGATAGGGCCATCTCCTAGATAAATTAACTTAAATTTATTAAGTGAGCAAATTTCGTGTGTTTAAATTCGTGTGGGGCTTTCGTGTTGCCGAAGGTCAAAGACCGTAGGCGCGCTTTCGTGTGATAAATAAAGTCCACCCGAACGCAGGTGGACTAAAACTTTTTCCTCCTATTAAATAATTAGCGCCTCTTGTTTTTCCGGGATTCACGCTTGAATTTTACGGAGTGCGGCTGACGGATATCCTGATCCGGACTGCACGCCAAAAATCGTTCGACGTTCGCTGAGGGATTTTTCCTCTCTTCCCTCAATTTTTCATTCCTATCCCGTTTCATTCTTCTCCTCCTTGGAAAAGAAAAAAGTTAAAAACCAAAAGAGTTACCTTTATCAATATAGCATATTTTCCAGGATTTCAATAGATAAGTTATAATAATTCCAAGATGGCTAAAATAATAATTGCTAATTGGAAGATGCACCCTACCAGTGAATCCGGCGCTCTCAAGCTGGCCAAAATTTCCGATAAAAAAAACGTGGTGGTCTGCCCACCGTTTGTATTTTTAAATCGAGTCAGTCGCATTTTGAAAAAAGCCAAGCTTGGCAGCCAAGATGTTTCTAGAGAAGAAGTAATTGCCGGTCCATTTACCGGCGAGGTTTCAGCCGTGATGCTCAAAAGATTAGGCGTCAGTTATGTTATTATTGGTCATTCCGAACGGCGCGCTTTGGGCGACACCGATGAAATTGTGAGCCAAAAGATTAAAGACGCGCTTCGCGCCGGGCTTAAGGTAATTTTGTGTGTGGGTGAGCCAGCCATCGTTCGCAAGAAAGGCGTCCCCGTGGCCAAAAAATTCGTCGCCTCCCAGATAAAGAATAATCTAAAAAACATTTCGAACATTCGAACATTTCGATCATCTAACATTCTCATCGCCTACGAACCCATCTGGGCCATCAGCACCAGCCGCGACCGCTCGCTTAAAGAAACCCCCTCCTTTATCCTCGAAATGGTCAACTTCATTCGAGAATTTCTAAAACCTATAACCTATAACCTAAAACCTAAAATACTCTACGGCGGTTCGGTAACATCTTTAAATGTCGGCCGTATTATTCAACACAACGAGATAGACGGCGTTTTGGTCGGTGGCGCTAGTTTAAATTTACAAGAGTTTCAGAAAATAATTAAAATATCTAATCAATTCCCTTAAAACTAAATTAAAAACATGGAAACTTCTAAAGCCAAATCATATTTCTGGATTTTTCTAGATATCTTTCTGGCTGGTTTAATCATCGGCATTTTCTTTTTTGTGATGCCGATGCTCTCAAGTATCAATAATTCCCGTTTTCCTTCGAGAACTTTTTATGTCAATGCCGAAGGCAAAACCACAGTTAAGCCCGATCTAGCCCAATTTTCATTTTCAGTTATCACTGAAGGTGTTGATTTGGTCAAAGTAGCCAGCGACAATAATCAAAGATTAGCCGAAGGCATTAAGTTCGTTAAAGAAGAAGGCATTCCAGCCGAGGATTTAAAAACTACGCAATACAGCTTAAATCCGAAATACGAGTACCATAAAAATCAAGGTCAGTCGTTTATTGTTGGTTATACTTTAACTCAAACTGTTCAAGTAAAAATCAAGGACTTGGAAAAGAATTTAGATAAAATCTCCAAAATCTTAGGCGGTTTACCAGAGTTGGGCATTAATCAAGTGAGCGGCGTTAGTTTTACAGTTGAAAATCCGGAAGAATTCTTGGTCATCGCTAGAAAAGAGGCCTTTGAAAAAGCCAGAAGTAAAGCCGAATCAATGGCTAAGGGTATGGGTGTGGGATTAGGGCGTGTGGTGTCTTTTAATGAATTCAACAACGGTCCCATCTACCCTTATTACGATAAAGCCATGGGCATGGGCGGAGAAGGAATGGTCCCAGCTCCTCAAATGGTTTCAATTGAACCCGGCACTGAAGAAATTACTATTCAAGTGAACGTCACCTACGAAATCCGTTAACCTTTAGGCAAAACAAGTAGGGAGTAAAAGTAAAAATAAGCTAAGTGAATTATACTTTAATTATAACGGGTCGCAACCATAATGAATGTTGTATACTTGACCAAAATTCCGCTTGCCGGGTTTTGGGATTTTTATCGTAAGATAAAAGTACCTAAACTTAAAGTAACATTTTAGGAAGAGTCCCGTATTAATTTAAATACTAAACATCAATAAAAGGTCGGCCAAAATATAAAAATCTTAAATTAAAAATGAAAAAACTCACTAATTTAATCTTGGCTTTGCTAATGTTGGGAATAATTATGCCCAGCATTCAGTCAGCCAGCGCCCAAACCACCACTACCTCAATTCAAACTCAACTCGATCTCATCAAAAACTTAAGCCAGCAAATTCAAGCTCTTCAGACCCAAATCAATAATCTAAATAAACAAAAAATTGCAGTTCAAGTCCAGAGAAGCGAAACTGTTGTTGGGCTTATTAAGAATTTACGCCGTGGCTCAAGTGGAGATGATGTCACAATTCTTCAGGCCCTTTTAGCCGCTGACTCGGAAATTTATCCGGAGGCGTTAATCACCGGGTTTTATGGTTTACTCACAGAGAAAGCTGTGAAAAAGTTCCAGGCCAAGCATGGTCTTGACCAACTTGGCATTGTCGGACCGAAAACCCTTAAGAAATTAAATGAGCGACTCAAAGAAAATCCAATTGCCCGAGAAAATCATGATGACGACGAAGATAATGATGACGACGAGGATAATCACAAAAATAGTCAAAGAGGTTCCCGGTTGTGTGCCGTTATCCCACCCGGTCATCTTATTGCTAAGGGTTGGCTAAAAAAGAACGACAAACCGGTTATTCCAGAGTGTCAAAAATTGCCACCGGGAATCGGTAAAAAAATTGATGATGATGACGATGATGATGATGACAACACCACCTCCACTGCGGATATAATTGCGCCAATCATTTCATCGGTTTTTGCTTCTAATTTAGCCGGCTCAAGCGCCAAGATTAATTGGACTACAAACGAGGTTGCTAATAGCAAAGTTTATTATTCAACTATCTCACCAATTAACCTTACATCAGCACTCACGATTTCAAATGGTTCATTTACAACCGCGCACTTTTTAGATCTAACTGGTCTTACTACTTCAACCACATATTTCTATGTCGTTGAATCGAGTGACCCCTCGGGTAATAAAACAACTTCCAGCCAGAATTCTTTCGCGACCTTAGCGCCAGTTGATGTCACCGCGCCGATTATCTCTTCGGTTAGCGTGACTAATGTCAGTTCAACCACGGCTACTATTACTTGGAATACCAATGAATCAGCCACCAGCAAGGTTTATTACAGCACCAACACTCCGCTAAATTTCGCAACTGCTCAGTTTACTGAAGTTTCCGGCATGTCCACTGTTCATTCAGTAAACCTAACTGGTTTAACTGCCTCGAGTACCTACTACTTCGCGGTTGAATCAAAAGACATCTTAAATAACGCCACTACTTCAAGCCAAATGAATTTCCTAACTTTGCCTTAAATTTATTCGACTTGAAGTAAAGCGATAGCTAGAAACCAGAAAGCCCCAGAGTGGGGATTTTTGGTCTTTGTGAGCCAAATGGGGATAACCCCTTGCATTAATATTTAAAATCAGGTATAATACTCAAGAATGAGTGTGAGTAGTCCTTTGGGTTTTTCAAAGGACTGTCCCAACTATATGTTTGGCTAAAAACCCCGCAAGGGGTTTTTAGTTTTTTTGACCTGTACCCTTAAAAGAAACTATAATTTTCAAAGCGTCCTTTATAACAACCTTTTTAAATGGCCACGGGTTCTAAGTAGTCATGTTGCCTGGACGGCTGCCGGAAGAGCACTCATTCAACACAAACATGTTAGGAGGTCACCACTGGCAGCCATTCAGGCAGGATGCGCAAGTCCAAAATTTGGCCCGTGGCCATTTAAACAGATTGATTTTTATTATCATGCCCCGTAGGAAATAGTGAGAAAATAAAATATTTTTGAGCTAATCTAATTTAGGAGGGCATTGCAATAGAGTAAAGTAATATAAAAAAGTCGTATATGAATTAACAAAAAAATATTCCCGCCTGCCAAAGCCGACCGAAATTTTAAATATATCTGTCAATGACAATGTTTTACACTAAAATAAAGATAAAGGTCTTAATCATTAGTCTTAACGCCGAAATTTCGGTTTGTTCGGCGGGCAGGTAATTTCCTCCGGGGTATGATCCAAGAAAATGTTGAGCTTTCTAAATACAGCAATTACAAAATCGGCGGGCCGGCCCGCTATTTTTGTCTTGCTCCAACACTTGAGGATGTAAAAAAAGCCGTGCTTTGGGCTAAAGAAAAAAACGCCAAGATTTTCATCCTTGGTGGTGGCACTAATTTGTTAATTAATGATTCTGGTTTCGATGGTTTAGTCATTAAAGTTGACATCCAACAATTAACAACTAACGAACAAGTTGTCTTCGTCGGCGCTGGTGTCCTAATGGAAGATCTGCTCAGATTCACCATTCGAAAGAACCTCTCTGGCTTAGAATGGGCTGGCGGATTGCCAGGCACCTTTGGTGGCGCCATTCGCGGCAATGCCGGCGCCTTCGGTGGCGAGATTAAAGATAACATCTTATCGGTTGAAAGTTTGGATATCGAAAGCGTGGAAGTAATAAAAAGAAATAATTCCGAGTGTCGGTTCAATTATCGCAACAGTATTTTTAAAGAAAGGCAGGGGCAAGAAGTTGTCGTAAGTGCGGAAATAAATTTAATCAAAGGCGATCCAGAAAAAATTAGAAGTTCAATCGAAGAAAAAATTAAATTCCGCAAAGATCATCACCCCTTGGAGTATCCCAACACCGGTAGCACTTTCAAAAATGTGGATTTAAAACAAGTGCCGCAGTGGGTTCTAGAAAAACTCCAGCCGCCAATTAAAAAAGATCCCTTTCCAGTCGTGCCCACGGCTTATTTAATTTCTGAAGCCGGCTTAAAAGGCCGCCGCGAAGGTGATTGTATGGTTTCTCCTAAGCACCCCAATTTTTTGGTTAATTTAGGCCACGCCACCGCTAAAGACGTAAGAACTTTAATCGAAGTCGTTAAATCCGAAATAAAAAATAAATTCAACATCACCCTTGAAGAAGAAATTCAGATTGTTTAAGTTGTGTTATTATTAATTTAGCCAAGGAGGCAGAGATGAAACATCTCGCTCTTATTCAGGGACTACTGTTTTAGGGTATGCCGAGACTGACTCGCATGAGTTAATCTGGTGGGGAGTCTCGTCTTTTTGAAAGTTTCAATAAGATCAAATAACCGCCATTTAAAGAGAATCTCGGAAAATGCCCCGACACGGAACGGGCACCCGTTCCTATGAGTTGTGTAGCGGGTGGGTCCCGTGAGTGGAAACGCCGAATTCTCGGCAGTAGTCATTACCTATAGCCAGTTTCTTATTTAATGAGTTACTGGCTATTTTTTTATTCCACCCACAAGCGAGTTTTTGTTTTGTGAGAAGCTACCGGAGGCGCGGAAAGATTGGTTCCCGCGTTAGCGGGATTTCCGCGCCGAGGTGCAGAGGGATTTGATCCGCTGGAGATCAAATAACCTCGGTTCTCACAAAATAAAAGCGAGCGAAAAGTTGTCCACAGTTTTCGTTTTATTTCTCCACTCAAGTGTTAAAATAAATATAAGATAAATTAAAATTAATTTTTGTAATTGAGGACGTAAAATTTTTTGCGTCATCACTCGTAAGAGAGTGAAAACTCAATTGGTAAGTTTTGTATTTAAACTTACTAGCAAAGGTCGATTGATTTACCAGATCGAACCTAAAATGAAAAAAAGAAAAAAAGCAGTAAAAAAGACCGCCAAGAAAAAAACTACTAAAAAGAGAAAGACGGCTAAGAGAAAAAGATAATTCTAAAAAACCACCCTTAATAGGGTGGTTTTTTTTGCAAGAAAGGGCAATTTATGGTTATAATTAGCCAATGAAAAGCACCATAAAAGCCACTAATCTAGACCTTACCCCCAGTTTAAGGACTTTTATTAATGGGAAGACCTTAATTATTGAAAAACTAGTTAAAAGATTCGATGCTACTGATGTTGTCGCCTTTCACCTGGAAGTTGGTCGGAGTACCAAGCATCATCATAAGGGTGATGTTTTTATGGCCGAGATGAATTTAGATCTCCCTGGCAAAGTTTTACGCGTTGAGGTCTTGGCTTCCGATGTTCGTCAAGCTATTGATCAAGCTAAAAACAAATTGCGCCTGGAAATAGAAAAGTATAAAACCAAAATAAGTCCCCGTAACCAAAGAAAAATATGAGTTTTTTGAAAAATTTTTTTGCCGGCGACCCGACCGGCCCATTTTTAGCCCAAGTTGAAGAAATAAATTCGCTTGAACCGGAAATCAGTAAATTATCCGAAGACGACTTAAAGAAAGAAACTGGAATTTTGATAGATAAACTAAAGAACGGCGAAACTTTAGATTCGATTATGTCCCAAGCTTTTGCTTTGGTGAGGGAAGCTGCGAAAAGAACTCTTGGCCAGCGTCCTTACGATGTCCAATTGGTTGGAGGATTGGTTATTCACAAAGGTGCTGTGGCAGAGATGACCACTGGTGAAGGCAAAACCTTATCCGCTGTGGCTCCGGCCTATCTGAATGCGTTAACTAAGAAAGGCGTGCATGTGGTCACCGTAAATGAATATCTCGCTCGCCGCGACGCGATTTGGATGGGCCAAATTTACCACGCTTTAGGGTTAAGTGTCTCCTGTTTAGTCCCGAACGGAGCGTTTATTTACGACCCAACTTTTTCCGTGCCGGAAGAAATCGAGAAAATGATTGATAAAGAAAGAGATACCACCGGCAGTTTTCTTGTCCAACAGGAATTTTTACGTTCAGTTGAGCGCCGGGAGGCCTATTTAGCCGATATCACCTATGGCACCAACCACGAATTCGGCTTTGATTATTTAAGGGATAATTTGGCTTATAGTTTAGAATCTCAAGTTCAAAGGGATTATAACTTCGCGATTATCGACGAAGTGGACAGTATTTTGATTGACGAAGCCAGAACCCCTTTGATTATTGCCGCACCTGATCAAAAATCGAGCGATTTTTATAAAACTTTTGCTCGAGTCGTCACTTATTTAAAGAAAGACGAGGATTTCACTTTAGACGAAAAGCATCGCTCAGTGGCGATTGGCGACTCTGGTATTGAAAAAGTTGAAAAAATGCTTGGGGTTCAGAATATCTACGCGCCCCAGAATTTACGCCTAGTTCATTATTTAGAAGAAAGTTTAAAAGCTCACGCTCTTTTTAAAAAGGATAAGGACTATGTGGTTAAAAACAACGAAATTATTATTGTGGATGAATTCACCGGCCGCATGCTTCAGGGCCGAAGATATTCCGGTGGACTTCACCAAGCTATTGAGGCCAAAGAAGGGGTTCAAGTTAAAGAAGAGTCCCGCACTTATGCCAAAATTTCCATTCAAAATTATTTCCGGTTGTATGAAAAAATCTCCGGCATGACCGGTACTGCTCAAACCTCGGCGGAGGAATTTCACAAGGTTTACAATTTAGAAGTCATCACAGTTCCAACTCATCGGCCGCTTATCAGGAAGGACTTGCAAGATATTATTTATCGCAATCAAGAAGTTAAGTGGAAGGCCGTGGTTGAAGAAGTTAAAGAAAAAAATAAAATCGGCCAGCCAGTGCTTTTAGGCACCACCTCGATTGAGAAAAATGAGTTTTTATCAGGACTTTTAGCGACGGCCAATATTCCCCATGAAGTTTTAAACGCCAAAAACAATGAACGTGAAGGAGCGATTATTGCTCAAGCCGGCCGCAAGGGCGCTGTAACTGTCGCTACTAATATGGCGGGGAGAGGTGTCGATATTATTTTAGGCGGCAACCCGCCTAAAAAAGAAGAAGGGGAAAAGATTAAAAACTTAGGCGGACTTCACGTGATCGGCACCGAACGCCATGAAGCTCGCCGGATAGATAACCAGCTTCGCGGCCGCACTGGCCGGCAAGGCGACCCCGGCTCAACGCGGTTTTTCTTGTCTTTGGAGGATGATTTGGTTCGCATCTTCGGCGGCGACCGCATCGAGGGGTTAATGAGTCGGTTTAATTTTCCGGATGACATTCCTATTGAGCTTAATTTGGTTTCCAAAGCGGTTTCGCAAGCGCAATCGCGAGTGGAAGGAGCGAATTTTGATTTAAGAAAGCACTTGCTTGAATACGATGATGTTTTAAACAAGCAGCGCTTTAACATTTATAAAAGAAGAAAAGAAGTGTTATCGGCTTTAAACAAAGAGGATTTAAGTAATTTAATCAGCGGTATTTCATCCGAGTTTTTGAAAAAAATAGAGCAGGAGCCGGTTCTAACGGCCGAAGGCGAAAACCCGGAGTCGCCAGACGAGCGATTAAAGAAAATTTTTGTCGAGGCCGGTGTTGTAAACGATCAGCATTCTTTCCCCGAGAATCCCGATTCAGAAACTCTGGAAGCGTTGATTAAAAAACGCAGCGAAGAAATAAGCGAGGATTCGCTCATTAAAAGCAAAATTTTGGGCATCTTAGATATGCTCTGGATGACTCATCTGGAAAATCTTGACGCTTTAAATGAGTCCGTCGGGCTTCGCGCCTATGGCCAGCACGACCCGCTCGTGGAATACAAGCAAGAAAGCCGAAAACTATTTCTGGATTTCTGGGATAATTTCAACGCCTGGATTTTCGGGAATTTATTCAGATTGGCGCACCAAGATTCACAAAATACCAACCAACCCACCCCTAGTGGCCTGCCTCGCCGTCAGGCGGGCCATACCCTAGACCCTAGTGGCTCGTCCACTCAGGTGGGCCGCAACGACCCCTGCCCGTGCGGATCAGGAAAAAAGTTTAAGCGTTGTCATGGATAATGGGGGATAAAAACATGAACAGCGAAATCGATAAAATCATTAAGCAAAGCAGTTTCAAAATCGAGGAAGGAAGCTTTGTGTATGCCAAGGTTGCGGAAGCTCCGAATATTGAAAATCATTTTTTTATCAGTAAAGACAAAGACGAAATTACAGTAGTCACCGAAGAAAAAAATCTCCCAGAATTAGCCCTTATCGAAAAGAATAAAGAAGTTTATAGATTAGTTTCGCTTAACGTATCTGTTCCATTTTACGCCATAGGATTTATTGCTACAGTAAGTCAGGCCATCGCGAAAGAAGGTCTGAATATCTTAGTAGTTTCAACCTATTCAAAAGATTATATTTTAGTTAAGGATGACAGAATTGAAGATGCGAGATCGGTGCTATTAAAACTTGGCTTCCAAGAAGTAAAATAAAAAACGTCATAGAAAATAGGAAATATGAGTAATGTAATTTGGGTTGATGAAAAAGACAATGTGCTTGGTGAAGTATCTCGAGAAAAAGCACACAAAGAAGGGCTACTACACCGAGTAGCGGTCATTTATCTTGTAAATGAGAAAAGAGAGATTTTAATAAATGAACGAGCAAAAGATGGACACCTCGATCATTCATCTGCGGGGCATGTAGATATAGGCGAGAGCTATCTTGAGGCGGCAAAAAGAGAATTAGAAGAAGAGCTTGGTGTTGTTGGCGTTGAATTAAAAGATATTGGCTCTACGGATGCCCAGGACAAAGGAGCAATATTTAATAGTAGGCACATGTTTAGAATTTTTATTTGTAACGCTGTTCCTTTAAAGTTGAAAGAGGACGAGGTAAAAAATGTTTTCTGGAGAAATCTAAACGAGGTGTTGCAAGATATGGATAAAAATCCTGAAAAATATACTGGCGGATTTAAAGAAACCATAAAAGTTTTTATTAGATGGAATAATATCGAGAGATGAATTTCCATTCGTATAGCACATCAAAAGTGTCATGAAAATAAACATGAATTTCGACTCACCTGAAAATAAAAAAGAGAAATCCGAAGACGAAACAAAATTACTGCAGGAACGTATTTTGGATTGTTTTGCAAACCCTGAAACTCAAATCCAAATAGAAAATGATTTCACCCATACCTTTGAACAATTGGGATTGTCGCAAGAAAAATCAATAGAAATATATAAAGATGTTTCTAGTTTTTTAAAAAGCAATCAATCCTTACGGGAAACCGAAGATAAGGTCAGAAAATTGTTCCAAAACACCAGGCTTAATTTTGGAAACCAGGAATTAAATCTTATTGAAGTTTTAAACGAAAAATTAAAAAATCGCGCTGAAACGATTTTTAAACAAGTCGCCCCATATCTTAAAAATATCAGGGGCAAGGTTATTGATTATGGCGCTGGCGACGGTCAGATTACCCAACTTTTAAGCGACCAACTTTTACTTAATATTGAAGGAGTGGATATTCGATCCTATCACCGCGAGGGACTTACTGTTCCTATTTATATTTTCGACGGTACGCGCGTCGAAGTTATGGATAAACACTACGAAGCCGGCTTACTCACTAATGTTCTCCATCATGAACAAGAGAATGAGAAAATTTTAGCCGAACTCGACAGAATTATTAAACATAAGCTTGTTATTATCGAAACCATTCCCGAAGGAAAAACTGAGGAAGAAATAGAAATGGACAAAGACAGAACTTTTATGAACGACTATCTATATAACCGGCTTTTTCATAATGCCAATATACCCGTTCCCGGCGCGTATGAAACTCCAAAAGATTGGATTCGGAGAATTTCTAAATATGGTTGGAAATTAAACTATGAAGAAGATTTAGGCGTTGATCAGCCAGTTATTAAAGATAGGCACTATCTGCTAGAATTTCAGAGATAATCGTAATTCTAATTATGACTCAAGAAATAAAACAATGTCAAAATTGTAAAGCTAGCTTTGAAATAGACGCTTCAGATTTCAATTTCTACGAAAAAATCCAAGTCCCTCCACCGACTTGGTGTCCGGATTGTCGGCAACAAAGACGCTATGCCTGGCGCAATGAACGTACGCTCTATCGCCGAAAATGCGATTTATGCGAGCGAAATATAATCGCGATTTATTCCCAAAATAAACCCTTTAAAGTTTATTGTCCGGAATGCTGGTGGTCGGATAAATGGGACCCGCTCTCTTATAGTCGCGAATTCAACTTCTCTGGAAATTTTCTTGAAGAGTGGCGTAAACTCCAGTTAGAAGTTCCTCGTATCTCGCTTTTAAATAAAAACAATGTTAATTCGGAATATATTCATCACTCCGGCAACAGCAAGAATTGTTATTTTTCTTTCAGTGTTTTTGACGCGGAAAATATTTTATACTCCAACAATGTTTATATGGGCGCCAAAGATTGCTGTGATTGCTACCACATTGAAGAGGGGAATAACTTGCTTTATGAATGCATCGACACCCATAAAAGTTATCGCTGCGAATTTGGTCTGGTTTTAAGGGACTGCAATGAATGCCTCTACTGCTATGATTGTCGGGGCTGCACTAATTGCTTTTTATCTTCCAACCTGCGCAACAAATCCCATTATATTGAAAATCAGCCCTACTCCAAAGAAGAATATTTCAAAAAGTTAAAGGAATATGATTTAGAAAGCTATTCTGGACGTAAAAAAGTTTATGATAGATTTTTAGAAAATATAAAATTAAAAGCGCTACATAAATACGCCTTTATTGAGAAATCCGTAAATGTTTCCGGTAATATGCTTTTTAACTCCAAAAACACTCACTATTCTTTTGACGGCACAGCCATCGAAGATTCCAAATACTCCATTGTTTGTCCGGATGTTAAAAATTCAATGGATTCATATCATTTCGGCCTTAAAACCGAATTGATTTATGAGTCCCACGCGCTAGTCCATAGCTATAATGTTTCCTTCACTCATTTAAGCTACGACAACTCACATCTTAGTTATTGCGATAGCTGCCACAACAGCGAAAATCTTTTTGGCTGTGTGGGCGTTAAGGGCGGCAAGTATTGTATTTTAAATAAGCAATACAATCCCGAGGAATACAAAAAACTTAAGGAAAAAATTATTGAGCATATGAAGCAAACCAAAGAATACGGCGAATTTTTCCCGCCCCAGTTTTCGCCCTTTGGCTACAACGAAACTCAAGGCCAAGTGTATATGCCACTTGAGAACAAAGAGGTAGCTATTCGCGCTGGCTGGAAGTGGGAAGACGAAATAAGCAGCGGCACTTTTGGCAAAGAAACATTAAAACCCGAAGATATTCCGGATTCCATCGCCCAAACTCAAGATTCAATACTTGAACAAATTTTAAAGTGCGTTGATTGCAATAAAAATTATCGCATTGTTAAAGACGAACTTACTTTCTATCGTCGAGAAAAAATTCCGATTCCCAGAATTTGTCCGGATTGTCGGTACAAAAAAAGAATTTCCCTTCGCGCTCCGCGTAAACTCTGGGAACGGAATTGTGCATGCCAAGAAGAGCAAAGTGCAAATCGCAAAGTGCAAGGTGTTTATCAAAACACCGCCGAGCATTTCCACGGCCAGAATCCCTGTCCGAATAAATTTGAGACATCCTTCGCTCCTGACCGCTCCGAAACTGTGTACTGCGAGGCCTGTTACAACTCTGAGGTTGTTTAACGAAAACAGGCCGAAGTCCTGCCACAGCTTAAGCGACGGCGGACGAAAGTTGTTACAATTCAGAAATTGTTTAAATAAAAAAACTCGCCTAAAAAGTGGCGAGTCGATCAGGGTCGATTATCGAGGTTATGAAGCAGTTCTCAGCCACTAACTCGGGCCAGAGATATCCTCGTACTTCATCCTCTACGAATGATCTTTGCTATTATAACAGGCCTATTAAATTTGTCAAGTGCAGTCATAATTACGTCCTATTGCTTTTATTAGTGATTAGTGTATAATAAAAAAGTAAGCATCTAAGCAGATTCCCCACGCTTATTGATTGTTTAAAGGAGGGAAGCAGTGCTAGAAGAAGGTCGTCTTACGTCACTGGTATTAATTTAGAACCAGGACAACAAATCAATAAGTGTATGGGTAAAAAGTTATACGTTGGCGGACTGCCTTATTCAGCCACTTCCGATGAGTTAAAGGATGCCTTTTCTCAAGCGGGAGAAGTTGAATCAGCCACCATTATTACCGATCGCATGACTGGCCGCTCCAAGGGCTTCGGCTTTGTGGAGATGACCAACGACGAAGATGCTAGCAAAGCGATTGAAATGTGGAACGGCAAGACCCTTGGCGGTCGCAACCTTACGGTCAACGAAGCTCGCCCCTTGGAGCCACGACAAAATCGCGGCGGTCGAGGCGGCCGAGATTTCTAAACCAAAATTTATAAGTCAAAAACCCCTCCGCCATTTGGTCGAGGGGTTTTTGTTTATACCCGCTCTCGTTTACAGTGTATACTTAATTAGATATTATTTTTTTTGTTTCTATTTTCTAGACTCGAATTTCTCTTAATTCTTTATCCTCAATCCTCAATCCTAAATTCTTACTTCTAATAATGTCCCTTATTTGGAATTATGTTCGTCGCCACCGAAAAATCCTGATTCTGGGATTGTTTTTGGCGGCCATCAATCAATTTTTCTCCTTACTCGATCCGCAAGTCCTGCGATTGATGATCGATAAATATGTCACTCACGCCGGAGAATTTTCAACCCAGGAATTTCTCCACGGAATTCTCTACCTTCTTCTGGCTTTTGTTGGAGTGGCTTTTATTTCTCGGGTCGCCAAAAATTTTCAAGATTATTTTGTCAGTATGGTGAGTCAAAAAGTCGGCGCCTCAATTTATGAGCGTAGCATTGGCCATTCTTTTTCTTTGCCCTATGCCGTTTTAGAAGACCAGCGTTCAGGCGAAATTTTGGGAAAACTTCAAAAAGCCCGCAATGATATTCAAATTCTTATTTCCAATTTTGTTAATATCGTCTTTTTCTCGCTCATCGGCGTTATTTTTGTCTTAATCTATGCTTTTCACGTGCACTGGTTGCTGGGGCTGGTTTACTTTCTAATGATTCCGATTCTCGCGCTCACCACTTTTTTGATTAGCCGCAAGATAAAATCAATTCAAAAAAACATTGTTTTAGAGACCGCTGATTTAGCCGGTTCCACCACCGAAACTTTAAGAAACGTGGAGTTAATCAAAAGTTTAGGTTTAGAAAATCAGGAAATCAATCGCCTAAATTCTGTGAACGAAAAAATCCTTGCTCTTGAACTAAGGAAAATTCGTTTAATTCGGCTCTTCAGTTTTATCCAAGGCACGCTCATCAATGCCCTGCGCGCCACACTTTTGTTTCTAATGATGTGGCTTATTTTTAAAGGCAGTATTAGTTTAGGAGAATTCCTAGGCCTTTTCCTCTATTCCTTTTTTATTTTTAGCCCTTTATCAGAATTAGGCAATGTCTCCACCCAATTTCAAGAGACCCGGGCCTCGATTGAGCAACTCCAAAAAATTCTCACAATCCCATCAGAAGTTAAACCCCAAAAATCCACCACGCTTAAATCTCTCGAATCAATCCAATTTAAAGATGTTTCATTCGGCTATTCCTTGAGTGAAAAAAATTCGTTAGAGAAAATTGCTCTTGAAATCAAAGCGGGTGAGTCGGTGGCCTTTGTTGGTCCGTCTGGTTCTGGCAAAAGCACACTCGTTAAACTTTTAGTGGGTCTCTATCAACCTCAAAAAGGAAAAATTTTATTCAATAATTTTGACTCGTTGAGTGTAGATTACGACGAGTTAAGAAAAAGAATTGGTTTAGTCACTCAAGAAACTCAACTTTTTGCCGGCACTATCCGGGAAAATCTTTTATTTGTAAATCCCGATGCTTCTGATAAAGAATGTCTTGAGGCCTTAAAAATGGCTGCCGCTCTGCCGATTATCGAAAGAAGCAATCAGGGACTCAACACCAAAATCGGTGAGGGCGGAATTAAAATCTCTGGTGGCGAACGCCAGCGATTAGCCATTGCTCGCGCGCTTTTAAGAAAACCAGAAATCATCATTTTCGACGAGGCCACCAGTAGTTTGGATTCCATCACTGAAAAATCCATTAGCCAAACTATTCGTCAAATTTCCAAATCTCGGCCCAACTTAATTACGATTTTAGTGGCGCATCGTCTCTCGACTGTTGCCCATTCCGATAAAATTTATGTTCTGGAAAAAGGTAAAATTATTGAAGAGGGGAGTCACGATAAACTTCTTGGAGTTAAAGGTCTTTATGCCGCCCTCTGGAGAGAGCAGGTTTCCATAAACAACAATCAACGGTAAAATAAAGTTATGACAAAATATAGATGGTTTTTATTAGCGATTTTCCTTGTCGCCTGGGTTTGGGCAGCGATAAATCCAAGTTATCCCCACGACTGGTTGCTTGAAAATTATTTGGTGTTTATTTTTGTGCCGCTTATTATTTTCTTAGGACGTTATTTTAAACTTTCTAATGTTTCATACACTTTAATCACGATTTTTTTAATTCTCCATGTTATTGGTTCGCACTACACTTACGCTGAAGTGCCGTTTGGTGATACTCTTAAAAACTGGTTTGGCGCGGAGAGAAATATGTACGACCGGTTGGTCCATTTCTCCTTTGGGTTTTTGCTTACTTATCCAATTCGTGAGATTTTCTTAAGAATCGCCAAGGTTAAAGGGTTCTGGGGCTATTATCTGCCGCTCGATGTCACTCTGTCTTTTTCCGCGGTCTATGAAATTATTGAATGGCTTGCCGCCACTTCAGTCAGTTCTAGCGCCGGCTTAGCTTTTCTTGGCTCACAAGGCGATATTTGGGACGCCCAAAAAGATATGCTCTGCGCTGGTGTTGGCGCGGTTATTGCCATGTCTATCATTTTTATCATTAACTGGCGGCTCGATCGCGCCTTTTGGACAGAGTTAAAAAATAGTTTTAAACTGCGGCAAAATGATGAACCCCTAGGAGAAGTAAAGCTCCACTCGCTTTTGAAGCGAAAGCGATAGTTTTGTAACGTTTAATTCCCCAAAACGTATTACTTCATGGCTCTATTTGAATTTGCTAAATATAATCGGCTGGCTCAAAGCCTTAAAAAAGGAGACACCCGGGCAGCCGAGAAGCTCTACGAGGAGCTCTTTAATAAGGTTTTTGGGTTTTGTATGAATAAAACGTCAAATCGCCATATCGCCGAAGATTTAAGCCAAGAAATTTTTCTTAAATTAATCGATCGGATTGAAAGTTTCGATGCGAAAAGGGGCAATTTCTTAACCTGGTTTTGGCAATTAGCTAGAAATACGACAATAGATCATTATCGTAAACAAAAAGAAACTCATTTTTCCGACATCGAAGAAATCCAGCTCGAAGAATCATCAAAATATAGCGGCCAAGAAAAAATGGACAGCCAAGTCGAACTCAAAAGAATTCAAATTTTTTTGAAATCAATTTCCCAAGAAGAACAAGATTTATTTGAGCTTCATTTTGTTGCGGATTTAAAATATAAAGAAATCTCCAAAATTTTAAACAAACCCGAGGTTAATTTAAGAGTGGCTATCGGTCGTTTGAAGAAAAAAATCCAGGAGCATCTTAAGTAAAACATGTCCCGTAAGAAATAGCGATAAAATATAAAATATTTTTGAGCTCAAATAACTAATCTCAGCATCAAAAGATATCACTAATTTATGAAATTAGACGCCGAAAAAACAAAAAATATTTAATTTCTTGCGGGATATGAATTTTAAAAACTTTTACAAACCCAATAAAGAATTTAAAGAAAAAACCAAGCTGCTTTTTCTATCGGCGGCTCAAGGGAAATTTGGTATTGCAAAAAGCGGGCCTTCGCCAGCTTTTAAATATTTTATTCGTGGAGTTAGCGCGGGTGTAGCCGTTATGATTCTTTTGACTAGTGCGGCCACTTACGCGGATGAAACCAACGTTGGCCCCAACAATATTTTTTATTCTCTTAAACGCGCTCAAGAAGCAGTGAAAACCGCGTTCACCAAAAACGAAGAAAAACCAACTCGACATTTGGAATTAGCTGAACGTCGCCTTGAGGAAATAAAATCCATTCAGGAAGGGAATCCGGAGAGTCCAAAAATCTCCGACCTATCCGAGGATTTTGAGCAAGAAATAGAAAATTCTCTGGGCGCCTTTGAAAAAGTTGAGACCGAATCTAAAATCAAAAAAGAATCCGAAAGCCAGCTTAAAATTCAAAAAGACGCCGCTAACAAAAAAAGTGAGGATAAAAAAGAGAAAAAGAAAAACAAAAAAGATGATTCTCCGCCTTCACTTCAATCTTTTGGAGCATCAAGTGCAATCGAGAATAAAGAGAAATCAGATGGAGAGGAAGAAGATAATAGAAAAGAGAATAAAGAAGAAGTAAGTGGAAGCAATTTCATTGAGTCAAAAAACTATCCTTTGGAATCCAAAACCTCATTTTGTAATTCCTGGCTGGAAATATTGAAAAAAGGCGAGAAAACCGTAAACCGGATTACTGAAAATGATTCAGAACTCATAAATAGATTTAACGAAAAATGCCGAACTTCCGAACTATCAATTCCCACATCGACAGATACCAGTCACAACGAATTCGAAAAAGGCGATTGACTTCCCTTTGGTTTCTGATTATCATTTATTTTAACGTCGTGCCGTTTAGCCCTTAATTCTAAATTCTGTATTCTAAATCCTAATTCTATGTCCAAAGAAAATATTATTGTTATCATCGTTCTTATAGTTCTGGTCGCGGTTTTAATCTACGCGATTACTTTAATCAATAAACCCGGCGGCAAAATCATTAAAAATTTAACCGAACCCCAGGTTAATAATTCAGAAAACCAGGTCTCGCCAGCTGATAATTTAGCTCCTAAACCCGGTGATGAAAAGCTGGTTAAAAAAGACGTTAAAGTCGGCGATGGAGCTGAAGTTAAAGCCGGGGATACGGTCTCGG
>ERZ1292629.1370-Hain-H43-01um-R1-1370-length-24003-cov-4_pt1 | contig 24003 bp, 40 predicted proteins | sample MGYA00564399_ERZ1292629 | MGnify/ENA primary metagenome ERZ1292629 (study PRJEB36523, sample SAMEA6512636) | groundwater metagenome | collected 2019-01-08 | study: AquaDiva: Metagenomics assemblies of 32 groundwater samples | reverse complement strand
GGGATTTCTTGCCAACGAGCATGGATAAAATGCCGAGACTCGTTAGCTGCCAAGCAGAGCTTCAAGAATTGTGTCTGGTTTGGAGTCAACAGAAGGTACCGCAGAGTCCCATCGCCGTAAGGTTGCCCAGCACAAAACGGTACGTTCTTATCATCCCGGACATGCAGATAGAGTGAGGCTGAAAGCTCCCCCAACTCCCGGTATCTGCATTGCCCGTTCGCGTCATAGAGCATCAATTTGGGATTGACCACCAGACCAGAGACAGTTCGCCGTGAACTACCTTTATTTCTCATGCTGTATCAACACCCCCTTCTATGCTTGGGGACAACTTCCCGTGTGATGTTCAGGTTTCGACTGATTTTGTCAAACCAATCCACATATTGGGTGCATCCAGGAACTTGCCGTAGCCTCTGGAGTGCCCGAAAAAACCGATGTCGCACGAACCCTTGAGTTTTACCCAACCGACGGGCTGTTTCAGATTGACATCCTGTCTGCCACATGGTGACCATAACCTGGATATCAACAGGGTCTGGGAGCACGGCAGCTATGCATGCCACCAGCTGTTCCTTACTGACCTTTGGGGTCTGGAGGAGGAACTGGAGCCGTTTCGCGGCTTTTTGGATACGGTAGCACACAGAGGGTTGGCGGATACCCATCTGGGCCGCAATGTCTGTCTGTAGATGACGTTGGATGAAATAGAGGTCTAGGATGGCAGCCTCTAATGGGGGTAGCGCGGGTAGCAGAGCCCGAATTCGTTCTTCCCCACCTCTAAGATCCCCAGGTAGCAGGGTCCGGAGAAACTGAGCCCCTGGAGTTTGGGACGACAGGACAACACGTCTCAGCAGGGTCCCCAGAACCCCAGGTATCCGGTTTGCTGGAACCTCCTGGTGTAGCCGTTGTTGGAGACGCTGAAGGATACGTGTTCGGGAGTCTTTTGGGTTAAAGGAAATGGGGGAGCCCGCCCATAGATAAGTGCTCAGGCGGGCCAAACGGGATCGATCCTGGAAACGAGGGCTCTCAAGGACTTGTTGGAAAACCTGTCTCTCAAATGCGGCATCCCGTACAAGTTCCATGGCTATTGATCCAGTCCCGTCTCTTTCGCCAGCTCCAACCCTACGACTTTCTTGACAGACTCCTTCCCTACAGGATGCTTTTCTATGAAAAGCCAAGACAAATCCCGCTGGTTGAGAAACAGTCGGGTAAGGTCTTTGAAAAAAGCAAGCATCACAACCCCGCCAGCTTGCGGGCCTCGTCTACCCCGATGACTCGGGTACTATAGGCTTTTGCCTTCTGAGCTTTCCCGGACGTGCTGTTGGGGTCCAGAGCAATCAGGAACGTGAGGCCCTTGCTCACGCTGTCCTTCATAGTACCCCCAGCTTTCTCTATGGCAGCACCCAGGTCTGGATCCCTGAACCCCGTCATGCAGAAGGACTGCCCTACCAACGGGCCCGTGGACACCTGGATCTTGATGTCCGCCTCCCCCAGGAGCTTGGCAATAAGCCCGGCTCGGGCAGCAAAGCCCTCCACGAATGCCGTGGCCTTTACGTCCCCCACTCCTGGGATAGCAGCTATCTCGGGGATGCGGGCCTTGTACATCTTGCTCAGGGTGTTGAATCCCCCGTCCACGATGGTCTTGGCCATGGTCCGGCCAATCATCGGGATCCCCAGGGCCCCGACAAAAGTGTGTAGGGGCAGGGATTTCTTGGCGGTCAGGTTCTTGATAGCCTTATCGGCGGTCCCGCCTGCTTTACGGCCCCCCACCCCTACACTGGAAGCAGCAGCCGAATCCAGTGTGTAGAGGTCCGCGATATCCACGACCAGCCCCGCCTCGATGAGGGCCTCAATGAGAGCGTCTCCCACATGCAAGACGCCTATCTTCTTGACCCACCGCTTGATGCTCCCGGCTGTCTGGGCGGGGCACTCTTCGTTCCGGCAGACAAGGTATTCCCCATCCCTCTGGAGGGGAGACCCACAAGAAGGACAGAGGGTGGGAGGCAGAAATATCTGGACTGCGGGCAGGGTGGAATCCCCAACGATTGCCTCTACATACGGGATCACGTCGCCTCTTCTGGCCACCAGCAGTCGGATCCCTTCATAGAGAGCAGTCGGACGAGGGATCTGGGTGGTCACAAGAGGACTCTCGTCCAGGAGCCTCTGGATGTTGGAGAGGTTGTGCAGACTGGCCTGCTTGACCTGAGCCCCGACGAGGGTAACAGGGTCGAACTCTGCCACTGGGGTGATACGACCGGAGTTGCCAACCTGCCATCGAACGTTCCGCAGGGGGGATTCCTGTTCTTCATGAGGGAACTTGTACGCCACAGCACCCTTGGGCCGGTTGGCGTGTTCCCCCAGGGCTTCCCGTTCGGCAGTCCCATCCACTTCTACGACCAGCCCGTCAATATCGTAGTCCAGGAGGGCCCGGGTCTTGGCAACGTAGTCCGTGTAGTGTCGTTCTACCTCTGTGAGGGACGTACAGACATACCAGTTAGGGGCCATGAAACCCGCCGCCTCCAGGGCACGGAATTCCGTTTCCTTAGAGGGGAGGGTGGCCCGGCCTTCCGGGAGGTACTGATAAGCCTTGAAGGTCAGGTGGCAGCAGTCGTCTGCATCCGTTTGACGTTTCAAAGTACCAGCAGCCGTGTTACGGGGGTTGGAGTCCTCAGGGAAATATGCTTTGAAGTTGGAGAGCGTACAGATGACCTCTCCCCGGATGAACAACACGTTGGGGGTCGGGGAACCATCTGGAAGAGTCAACGGAAGGACCTTGAGAACCCCCTGGACCAGCAGAGCGTTCCGGGTGATGTTTTCCCCCGTCTCCCCATCACCACGGGTCAAGGCCTGTACCAGACGTTGTTTCTCATAGCGCAGGTTGAGACTCAGCCCGTCAAGCTTCTCACTCAGCAGGAGTCCAGACGTTGGGCGGCAAGTTTGGAACCACCCCGTCAGATCCGCCGCCTCCTGCGCCTTGTTCAGGGATCCCATAGGGGTCGAGTGCTTGGCTTTGGGCCATGCTCCCCCTACTGGAGCGGGGGCACCCACCTTTGAGAAGAAGGCACTGGCAGGGTCCAGAGCCCGGAGTTCATCCTCCAGGGCATCGAACTGGGCGTCAGTCATTACCGGGGAGCCGTTGTAATAGGCATCCCTAGCGACAGTGAGTTGCTGGACCAGAGTGTCAATACGAGTCATGCGGAAAGACCCCCTTACCTATACAACACAGAGCCGGGCGGAACTAAGTGGGTGTTTTGCCTCCAACCCTTAACTTCATCCGTGCCCCGTTGGTTATTGCCCGGGTCAGGGTTGGAGTCAAGCCTTCTGCCTTGGCAGCGGCTTTCATCAGGGCTTCTATCAATTTCCGGTCATCCTTTGGGTCCAGCCGGGGAATGAGCCTGTTCCAGAGAGTACGAACCAGTTTGACCCGATCTGCCTGGGAGATGAATATCTCATGGTTGGTTTTGGAACACACTCGGTAGTACTGGACCCGACTCCAGTAGGTGAATTTCTCAGACTTTCGTCTGAGTAGTCCCTTAAGTATGTAGGACACTTGGTGGTCGAAATAGAGGAGGGTTCGGTCTGGGCTCAGGGGAGTTTCAATGTAGCGGTCCCCCCTCAGGATCATCCCGCCCAAGTCCACTCGGATTGCGGATATGCGTTGAGAAACAGTCCGACGTCCTTTGGACCAGTACTGGAAGGTTCGAATGGGACGCACCCCATATCGGCTTTCGATGGTCATCTCTCGTACTCTGGCGAAGTGGGGGTGACATATCTGGTCCCGGATGCCCCTCGACTCATACCGAAGAACTATCCACCTCATCTCCCCCTCCGTTGCCGAGTAACTTGGTCTGTTGTGCCAGAAGGATTTCTCGGATTTCCTTCTCTGGAATGCCCGTTGATTTGACGTTGGCTGTCACCAGAGCGTCCAGCATAGCCATCCCATGGGCTTGTTCCGCCTTCACGCTCACCTTAGCCCACAATGCCTTGAGGAGTTTGGCCCGGTCCGCAGCAGATATGAAAAGCAGGTGGCAGGGCCAGGATCCAATCCGATAGAACACGGATGAGTGACCCGGTCGTTTGACGACTTCGGACTTTGCGTTCACCAATGCCCGAAGCACATCCGAAACCTGATGGACCCAGCAACCGAAAGCTCGGTCCGGACCCAAAGGGATCGAGATTTGGGGGTCCTTTGTGCAAACCATCCCTCCAAAGTCCATCCAGCTTTCCTTTATGGTTGAAGTCTTGGTGGGTAGAGCCCCATACTCCTTCTGGATATGCGCCAGTCGGTGCTTGGCAATGTGAGGGTGGCAAGTGTGGGTCTTGATGCCACCCTCGTACACAAGGCATAGCCACTTCATGATGGTTGCCAAGAACTATGACACGGTGTCATAATGGCTTTCTCCGTGAGGCAACCCAGCGACCATAGACTGCTGGGAATTGGTGAGAGGTGCCCCTATGGCACGGGCGAGTATATTGATTGCTCCGACATGGTCGGCGTCCGCGCTGTAGTGACAACGGACGCAATCAAACAACTCTCCTCTCCTACTGTCCTTGGACACCGTTCTACAAGCAGGGCACATTCGGGAAGTGTTCTTCGGGTTGACCGCTACAAGACGAACACGGTTCTCTTGAGCCAAACAGGTCAACCTTGCTACAGCCTGCCGAACAGTCCACGGTGCCATTGCCTTACGGAAACCTTTAGACCTTGTGGGGGACTTACCCTTCTTCAATCCCCGAAGGTCTTCAATACCGAGCACACCGATTCTGTCCCAAGGAAGTTCCTTGACCGTCTTGTTGATGTAGTCCTTCCGTGCCCTGGAGGCACGGAGTCTTCCCTTGCTCTTGGGTTTAGTTCTCCGAACTCGCTGGCAAACAGCTTTGATTCCGGTCCCGTATTGAGTTCCATCGGAGTCAACAATGAGTTTGTTGACTCCAAGGTCTATTCCAAGGGCTTTGCCGGGCTTAGGGGTCTCATCGGGAAGCTGAAGCCAGAGAGCGCAGGTACCCCCAAGGATACAACCCTGAAGCAACTTAGCTCCTGGCTTTCCCAGCCAGTAGTTGAGCCTCTTGTGTCCCTTGAACGGAACGACAATAGGCTTTCCTTTAGTCAAGCCAGAGACTTTGAGAACGTAATTAAAAGTCCCTCTACCAGGGGCAATTTGGGCTACCAGGCTACTGAGGCGGATAGCCCCACTAACCCTGGGCTTCTGAACCATCTTGCCGAGAACCTTAGCTGCCTTCCGGGTAGCAATGATGGTTTCCAAGGCAACCTTGAGGCAGTTGGAACGATGACGGTAAGAAAGGGAACCGCCAGGAACCCTATTGAGCGTAGCCTTGTCCAGTCTTCCCTTGGTAATCCAGAGAGAATCAACGTAGGCTTGGGTACAGGAGCGAACCTCACGCCGAAGAGCATCAAGACGACGGAGCTTGGTCGCTGTTGCTTCCGAGAGAGAAACTTTGACCGCGCGTTGCACCTACGGAGTCTCCTTCAAAGCTCTGATAGCGGCTTCGGTCTTTTTTCGTCCCCGGCGTTGACCATAGAGACGGGCAGAGAAGCTGGTCAAGATGGTAACAAGGTCTTCCATCAAGTCGGAAACCTTGTCTTCTGCTCTGTTGACCACTTCAATACGGAACGGACAGATGGCCTCGAACCAGGAAAAGCCGAAACGGGTCAACCTGTCTTTGTGCTCTATAAGCAACACGTCAAAGTCCCTTTGGCGCAACAGTCGGTGCAGTTTTACCCGTTGGTCATTGACGCCACTTCCGATTTCAGTGACTACACGAGTGAGCACCCAACCCTTGGCTTCAGCGTACCGGCGGAGTCCTTCTACTTGGGAAGCAAGAGCAGCTTTGTTTTCGGAACCAGACTCCCGTCCGTAGATGGCACAACGACAACCAGGAGCAACCGATTCTCCCACTTGAGTCTTGAGCCAGGATACGAGAACGAAGCGTCTTCCGGTCTCGGTGATGATGGTGGGAATCTTACCTGCGTAGGCGAGACGTTGGGCGTGGCGGAAAGAAATTCCCAGGATTTCCGCTGCCCGAACCAGTTTGACTCGCCCGTCCATGGTCATAGTTTAGGTTGTCTTGTCGTAGAAGTCAAGGAGTAATCCATCATGCTGCCCTCTTGTCCCGGCTACGTGCCGCCTTCGTCATGGGGCTGTAGCCTCCGCACTTCTGGTACCACCGGGCAGTCTCCTGAGGAGAGGTATCGGACTCCAAGATGATCCCTGTACCCACCTCTACCAGGAAATACCGGTAAGTACGGTCCGGCTGCCGTCGAGAAGCAATGGTAATCCACCGCTGCTTGCCCCAACAATCGGTCTGGCTGGCCCGTTTGACCTCTTTGGCTGTCAGTTTCAAGGTGTCCATTTCAGGTCCCTCCCCTTGTACTACACGGAATCGGGGGAAACTAAGCAAGGTTTTTAGTTTCCCTATCGGGGGCTCCTAGTGGGGGGTACGGTCCATGTCATCACTCCGAGAAGGTCTAATCCGGCTGGCCCATGAACATCCTGAACTACGGGCACAGTTGGTCCCCCTGTTGCGACGGCAGGCTATGGAGTTCCCGTCGGAGGAAGCCCTCCAACGCTATCTGAAGGAACATCCAGACGCTGATAAGGCCCGACATACCGTCAAGGAGATGGGGAAAGAACCCGCCAAAGAGGACCCCGCCAAAGAGAATGCCCCCGATAAGGAACCCCCGGGGGACAAACCCAAACCTGAAGGGGAGAAACCCAAAGGGAAGAACGTCAAGGTGCCCCCGAAGATCCTGGCCAAGTTTGAGGGGGATATCCCTGAGTACAAACTTGAGATCATCGCAGGAGAGGGAGAGGATCTTACGGAGGCGGACCTCCGTCGAGCTAAGGCTGTCAAAAGCCGTATCAAGAACGGAATCGGAGCTGCGGCGGACATTTGCAAGATGTCCCCCCCCGTGTGCGAAGACAACATGGGGATCTACCGGAGCCACATGCCCCAAATTCCGGAAGAGTCCATTAAGAGCCTGCTCAAATCCGAGAAGGAGGGGGACCGCAAGAAAGGTCAGGCAGCCGTTGATGCTGGGGCTGACCCCGAGGACGACCGTCCCATGACTGAGATATTCATGGACTGGTTGAAGGGAAAGGGCACCAAAGTCAGTACCGGAGAGAAAGTCGCAGTGGGACAACTCAAAGCCACACAGCGAGAAATCAAAGCAGGCAAGACCTTCGGGATGGCAGACGCTTACTTCAGTGGCACCTATGACCCCACTAAGAAACCCATCATTGTATCCTCAGACAACCACATCCTGGACGGGCACCACCGATGGGCTGCTATGCTGACGGCGGATCCGGAAGCTGAGATGAAGGTCATCCGGGTGGGCATGCCCATGAAGAAGATTCTGGAGAAGAGCTTCAGTATGCCGGGTGTGTTTCGGGCTGACCTCCAGGACTCCGTTGTGGACTCTAAGGAGCCTCTGGACCTCAACCGCAAACCCGGCTCAACCTGGAAACAGAAAAGCGGCTGGTACGCCAAGAATCAGAAAGGCAAGGCCAGCGGACCTTTCAAAGACAAAGACGCTGCCCAGTCCTATGCAGAGGGGAAACCCAGCAAGAAGGTTGGATTTCCTCTTGACCTTGGGGACCTGCTCACCGAATAGACCCCGCCAGTTTCGGGTAAACAAGGTTGTCCCGGGCAATCTCCCGGCGATAAGGGACAACCCCTAATGCTCACCACCCTGGCCCGTTTTCTTAAACAGCTGGAAGCCAAGGAGCCACAGCCCCCTAGACGGGGACCCCCACCTGGGGCGACTCTCAAAACCTATCGGTTAGGTTGTCGCCGGAAACCGCGTTGTCCAGGACTGGTAGGACAGACAATCCAAGCCCATTCCCACCAGGAGGCGCGGGAACTCCTAACCGTAAAAGGGATCCGCTGCCCGGTGTGCCAGTACCGTCCCGAAGCTTTTGCTACTTAGTTCCGTGAACGAGCGTGTTGTATAGGTACGGAGGCATCACGGCTGTGACCCCATCCTACGAGCCCTATCGTTCCCGGTTGGGGAAAGAGTCCGACTCCAGTATCGCCAAAGACGCTGGGGTCTCCTATCAAGCCGTTGCACTCTGGCGAAGAAAGTTGGGTATCCCCGCCTATAAGTGGTGCCTTTCCACCGAGGAGTTCATCCGCATCTGGTTTAAGTGCAAGACCAGGGATGAAGCCATGGCCAAGACGAAACTTTCCAGATTCGCTCTGCAAAGCCGGGTCCTGAAGTTGCAGAGACAGGGCATTCACCTCCCGCAACTCTGGAGCAGAAGGCGGCTGAAGGAGATCCAAAGGCTACAAGTCGATGCCCGCCTTTTCGAACGGAGCCGTTCTATAGAAGAGGCCGCCCGCAAACTCAAAGGGCATCCCGCATGGGAAACCCCTGCCCGATATGCTGCGCGGCTTCGAACCACGGGCTATCTGACCAAGAGGTTCCACCATTGGAGACATGACCGTAGGTGGTGTCGGCGGTTCCTGAGGCTCTGGAGAAACCCCAAACTCACACGGCAGGACATTGCCACCCGACTGGGACTGTCTCACAGCTGTGTTTGCCACTGGGCCCGAGTGTTCAATCTGCCCTCAAAACCTCCGGCCCCCCAAAGAAAGTGCCTTAGAAACCGAAAGTCCCGTGTAGTAAAGGGTAGGGAGTAGAAAACCACATGGCAACAAAACTTGACCGAAAGCAACTGCCCTCCGGGCATTCCGCAAGTGACTTCAAGTATATGGGCCGCCCAGCGAAGGACCAGGGGGACTTTGGACCCGACGTGGGTTTGGCTGACATGGCCTGCGTGAACCAATTCGGGGAAGCGAATAATGCGAAATACTATTCCTGCGGGGTGGTTCAAAGCACCAAGACCAACAGCTGGTTCGTGTACCTGGAGTGGGGCCGGATGAAGTCTGCTCACTCCTGGAACGGCAGTTTCGGGGGTGGGGACTACCAGTTCGTGGAATGCTCCGGGGAAACGGACGCCCGGGACTTCTTCTGCAAACAGGCCTCCAGCAAGAACATCAAGCGCATGGTCCAGAGGAGCATAGGGGGCAAGACTGTCTGGACCTCAAAGGACGGGGAGGACGGCTACATCGTCCAGCGTCTGGCTACCCGTGAGAAGGGGCTTCCGGACGCCTATCGGATCAAGGATGACTCTGGGGTGGTCAAGGCTGCCGCCTCTGTGGCTCCCAGCAAGCCCTCCACGCCCAAGCCTGCGGTTCCCTCTCGGTCCTACCAGCCCCAGGTGCTCTCGCTGGCTCAGGCCCTGGTAGGAGGCACACAGACCTATACCCGGGCTCTGTCGGCTGCGGCGGGCGTTACCCCCACCATGGATACCATCAAAGAAGTTCGTGAAGACCTCATCCCCCTGGCACTCCAGCGGATCAAGGTCGTGGGGGCTGATGTGACCCGTCAGGTCCGGGACAAGGACTTGGTGGCCATCTCCAAGATGGTGGCGGCCCTTGTGCCCCGACCCATCCCCAGGCAGGGACAGAGCGCGGAGGAGGCTATCCTTTCGGGCAACAACATCATGACACTGGAACAGGATCTGGATGCCTTTGAGGCCTCTCTGAGGAATGAGGACTTCACGGAGCACGCTCCGGTAACCACCGTAGACCCGGATCGTCTGTTGAATGCCCGTTTGACATGGCTCAACCCGGCTGCTGAGGGCAAATGGGTGTGCGATACCCTTCAGCGGATGAGCAACAACCGGCACAGCTACCTGTCGGGTTCTATCCGTATTCTCAACCTGTTCAGGGTCGAACGTTCAGACCGGGACAGCCAGTTCCTGAACAACGTGGAAATCGTGGCGGGTCGTCGGAGAGGGCAGTTCTCTCTGCGGGCGAACCTCCAGCCCCCCACCCGTGGGGACCTGGAAGGGAAAGAGGCCACCTTGTATCGGGATGCCAATGTGATCCTCACTCAGCACGGAACCCGTAGTGTCAACGTGGCCCCGATTACCCAGACGCACTTCCGCCTTCCCAAGCAGCTGCCCGGAGCGTTGATTTGCGGGGCTAACTTCGGGCATGGGATTTACCATGCTGTCGATTTCAGGAAGGCTGTCGGGTATACCAGTTATGACAGAGCAGCATGGTCCAGTGGCGGCGGCGGGGTCAAGGGACGTGGGGCTTTCATGTTCCTCAACGACATGCTGATGGGCCAGACCTACCGGGCTCCCAGCACTGGTTCCTGGGACCAGCCCCCGAACGGCTGTGACAGCGTCTTTGGCGTGGGTGGAGACCGTGGCCACCGGCTGGAGAACGATGAGCTGGTGGTCTTCAACCCCCACTTCACCCGGATCCGGTACCTCGTAGAGTTCACCTTCTAAGGCCCTGTGGCCGAGTTCTCGGGTAACTAGAAGGCAAAGGGGGCGACAGTGCCCCTGAGGGAATCCACTTTGTTAACCGACTATATCCCGAGTGACATACGATGGGGTTTCAGGCTCGACTGCCTACGTGGCGAGTTCGAGGACTCATCTGTGGCCCCTAGAAATGGGAGGTTCGATTACATCCTATCGTGGCTTCGTTCCCACCTCACCCCGGGGCAGGTGTTCACGGCGGACCAGTTAGGCATATGGGCTGAGGCACACGGCTATGTCAATGTCCGGGACCCCTTCAAAGCCCTTGATGGTATTTTCGACAGTGCCGTAAAGAGGTAGATATGCCCTGCACCCCCATACCCGGTGGGTTCGTATGCTCCCGGGGGGAACCCTGTGTGGCTTGCCATTGCCGGACCGTACAACGCTGCTCTTTTCTCCTAAAAGGGGCCAAGGCAGGGCAGACGTGTTCCCGGCCTATTTGCCTCATGTGCGCAGGAGACCCGCCCCTATGTCCAGCCCACCGACGATTACAGGTGCAAGGGCCTGCGGGAAAAGAGTAGATGAATCCGGAGGGTCCCTGTGAAGAAAGTCCACCGTTGCGAATCTGACAGGACTAAAGTCCGGGAGTTGCTGGCTCCCAAGTTGCCTTTGGGTTGGGCTGTCCACCAAGAGGAGGATGGATCCGGGGTGGGCTACCTTTGGGTCACAGCTCCGGACGGATGGAGCAAGACGATTTACGGCCGGAAGGAAACGGGACGGGGCTGGCATGCACGGGAGGCCGCCCGGTTGAAAATAGAACTCTGGACGGAACATTTTCAGGAAAGGTCCCCACCTAGGACAGTCCTGGACCGGATGATTGACAAGGCGTGCGGGCTGACGGAGAAGCAATAGCATAATGAGCTGTTTGAAACCGGTAGAGATTCGTTGCCCTCTTCCACTGGGGTGGTGCCACCCGGTTGCCCGACTGCTCTACGGGGTTGATTTCGTGGAGGGCCTGAGGAGTCTCGGTTCTGAAACCGTCCACATGATCTGTACCAGTCCCCCATACTGGGGGCAACGGGATTACGGGGTAGAGGGGCAAATAGGTCGGGAAATCAAGGTGGAGTCCTACATAGAGGCTCTTGTTAGGGGTTTCCGAGAGGCGCATCGAGTTTTACGCACTGACGGGACTTTGTGGTTGAACCTGGGGGACAAACTGGATGACCGGGATTATCAGTTACTACCCCATCGGGTGGCCCTGGCGTTGAAGCAAGAGGGGTGGTGTTTACGATCAGAAATCATTTGGGCGAAAGGTCGTCCCCAGCCCAGCGCCGCCAATAACCGTCCCAACTGCATGCATGAACCCGTTTTCTTGTTCACTAAACGTCCCAGTGCCTATTACTACGACATTAACGGAGAGAGGGAACGTCCCCCAAAGACTGCTGCTGTGGGCGGGACGACCCCCCATCGGGTACATAATTCGGGTGGCCCAGGTTTGCACCAGGGTGCCCCCTGTGGGCGTAGGTTGCTGTCTGTCTGGCATTTTAACTTGTTCCCTTATGAGGGTGCCCACCTTGCGACCTGGCCCCCTTTGCTGGTTCAACGGATGATCCGGTTGGGAACCAGTGACCGGGGGTGCTGCCCTCATTGTGGTACGCAGTGGCAACGTCAGGTTGAGAGCCTTACCAAACTTGAACCACATGGGCAGAACGCTCTGCGTGGGCCAGGGCATGAGCTTGGGGATGCCCATAAAGCGGGAAGGGCCGGTCGGGATTTCAAGACCACCATAGCCCAAAACACTGTGGGCTGGGCCCCCGGATGTTCTTGTCCTGAGCATGCTTCAGTCCCTTCCACTGTGTTGGACCCTTTTTCAGGTTCGGGAACCTCAGGTCAGATGGCCTTAGCCAATGGCCGCGACTATATAGGGATAGACATCAACCCAGAGTACTTAGGGCTGGCAAAGCATCGGATCTGTGGGGAACCTCTGGTCCCTTTGGCAGGTGATTCCGGTAACCCCCTGGCCGGACTGATGGGGTTGGAAGAACCCCCTGATGCAGAGACGGGGGAGGATGTTGGGGATTTCCAGGATTTGTTTGAGGAGGAGTGATGGAGATGGAGACAGGGGATGCGGTCGAGAAGGAAAAGACAAAAGGTGCAGCGTGTTTTCCAATGGACCCCACGGTGCGCAGCCTGAGGATCTATCCGACGGGAGCCCGGGTGAAGCTTGTGGAAAACCTCAAGACAGTTGGCATTATCTTGGATGCACAGGAGTGTAGGCACCTTGCTACCATCCTCCTCCATATGGCCCAACATGTGTGTTACGTTCAAATCACCGGGCATCGGAAGGAGTGCAGAAAAACGGATGGCACCCAAAGTGTCACCGTGTTAGAGCATCCTGAAAGGAAATGGATCCGCGATCTGAAAGCCAAACACAATGGCGCGATGAAAGGAAAATGAACATGAGTCCCCTGTTCTATTTTTCTCTTGGCGTTCTGGTCGTGTCCTACTTCGCTGTGGTCTGGCACATCTATCAGGTTGCCCGGGAGAACCAACAGGTAGGGACAGCTCTGTTCCCGCTTTTCCGATGGTGCTCAGCCCGGCACGTGTTCTTGCTGGGACTGGCGGCTTTGGTAAACGGTCTGGCGGTTGCGGGAGTCGTAATTGGGGCCCCCCCTCCCGTTGGCGACTTCCGGGTCTGGTATATGACCTTGTTGGGCATTGTGGCCGTCCTTTGTCTGGGAGTGTATCTCTACGTCTGGCTCATTTGGAAACGGGCTGAGGCCAGGTGGTCCCCTCCAGTTGTCACCTCCACGTCTACTTGCCATTGCACCTACTGCGGAACCCTTGTGGTCCCGGGACGGCCCCTGGGGGGCTACTGCCCTGTCTGTGGGGCTGACCCCACCTCCCCCTGTGACCCCAAACGACATCAACGTCATGAGTCCACGGGCACCCCAAATCCCCCTAAGAAACGGAGATAGGGGCATGCTGCTGGAACTCCTTGGGGGAGCGATACTGGGGGGTTTGCTTTTCGGTGGTAGTAGTACGCACCACCACTGCCAAGTCAGCCAACCGCCGCCGTCCAGACGTTCCCCTCCCCCATTGCCACCTTGCAAACCACATTACCCCTCTCTGTTGCGCTACCACAGGGATAACGCCAGGGGTGGGAGGGTACTTGTCTGGGCCATAGGGTGTGGAGACACTGAAACCACGTTTTTATCCGACCGCATGCTGAAAGTAGCGCGTCATCGGTGGGAGGCGGGAAGTCTCAGTGCATTGAGTTCTATGGCTCTGTACCGTTGGACAAAGGATTGTGGGGGTGGGGACTTCAAAAAACCGTTTAGTTTCCCGGATGAGCGTGTTGTATAAGGGAGGGGCGGATAACAGCCCTGGATGGAACCAAATGACTGCGACCAGGATCGTTCGTTTCCAGCTTCGTGACTTTGATACCACCAAGACTCTCATCCCGGCCATCAAGGCAGTCCGGGCGGCGTGTGGTCTCGCTAATTTGAGCCTCAAGGATGCCAAAGATGGAGTGGAGGCTGGAGAGCTGAAGGTCCCAGCGCACAAGGTTGTGGAGATCCAGAACGCTCTGGCCCCTTTCACGGATACTCACTGGGATTCGGAGGAACTCAACCTCTCTATCCAGCGGGTGCAGGACGTGTCCAAGCGGCTCCTGGCTCGGGGTCTGTCCCGGGTGGCTGACATGCTGGAATGGGTTGAGGGGCGGCTGAAATGAAGATTCTCTATCCAGACGGACCCCGACAGGTAGATGAAGAGACTGTGCTCGCATGGGCATGGGACTCCTACGCCAACAACGCGGACAGGTTGGATTGCAGCCAGTGCGGGCACGACACCCGTAGTGACTATGACCCCACGGGATGCCAGCACACAGGGACGGCAACTCCCGTGTACTTCAACCCCACTCCTGAACCCCTCACCCTTGAAGCGGCTATGGACTGGCTTCAGGACACGGGTGAGGCAACATTTGCCAAGGAAGATGGCTGACATGACTGGCAAAGCAATCCTGCCGCTCGTTGCAGCCTTGGCGGTACCCCCGCGAGGTCCAGGACCCCTGTCAGGGGTTGACTACCGTGACCGCCTGACCCCGGCTGAGAAGAAAGCCCGGTTGAAAACCAAGAAGGCAAAGAAGGCTGCCAAACAGGCCCGCAAGAAGAATCGGAGGTAGGTTGATGGGTTCCGTCATTGTCTTTGTTCCCCCAACCAAGTTCACCCGGCGAATCGGAGCCATTCTAATCCTGCGACAACACTTGGGCTTGGGACTGAAAGAGGCTAAAGAAATCGTAGAACGAGGCGTTGTCCTTGTGCCACTGGAACTGGCCGGGCCACTCCAGGAAGCCCTCAAGCTACATGTGGAGGTTACCAATGCCGAGTAGGGTTTCCCAGTCTCTTGAAACACGCACTTGTCCAGGGTACCGGGCAGAGCGGTACCTGAGTCACAGGGAAGCCGACGGCACCTCGGTTTACACATGGAACATCACACGGGATAACGGAACAGCGGTTAAGAATCCCCAAGTGGACGTAATACCGGCTTTCGTTGAGGTGGGGGGTAGACTACAAAGGACAGCATATTTTGGTTTCTCGGAGAGTGAGTTCGATGCCTGGTGGCCCCGCATTTGTCGGGGGGAGGTGCCCCATGCCTAGCAGTAAACTTCGGGACAAGCAGATCGTGTCCTGCATCGCTTACATGAAGAAGCACCACGAGGGGCAGATCAGGAAGGCTACGGGACTCCCCTACTACATCCACCCGCTCGGGGTGCTTGAACTCATGGAGGAAGCCCCGTTCTTCTTTCCTACGAGAGACAAGCTCGCCGCCTTGCTCCATGACATCCGAGAGGACTCTCCTGGGTTCGATTGGAATGACGTGGTCAAGCAATGGGGACACTACGTTGCAGGGGCCGTCTGTCTGCTCTCCAAAGGTAAGCTCGGGGAGCAGTCGCCCGCCATTTATTTCAACATGCTCCGACTGGCCCACCCCAACGTGATTGCCATCAAGCTCCTAGACCGGCTTCAGAACACGATGGATTACAACGCCATGTCCAATGCGGACTGGCTGTTCAAGTACGTTGAGGAAACCGTGGAGCACGTTTGCCCCCTGATTCAGATCATGGTCATCAATGGAGCCAACATCAGTGGCGGGTATTTCACGTTGGGCACCTGGATTGAAGACAGGCTCATGGCGAACCTCCACGGGATGAGGACCAGGGCGTATGAATTGAAAGCCCTGGCAGACGGTCAGGGTGGTGAGGATGCCTAACCATTCTCAGGTCTGGTTCACTTCGGACTCGCATTTCGGGCACCGTCGGATAATTCAGTACACCAACCGTCCTTTCCCCGATGTGGAGGCCATGGACGAGGCACTGATCGCCAACTGGAATGCACGGGTCAAAAACGAGGACACGGTCTACCACCTTGGGGACTTCTGTTTTGGTCTGACACAGACGGCAGCCTCCTATTTTGCACGTCTCCAGGGCAACATTCACGTTCTCAGAACTTCCTGGCATCACGATAAGAGCTGGCTGCCCTCCTCCAGGCTCTCTGGTCTGGTAAGTGCGAATGGAACCCATGTCGTTTTTCTTCCCCCCATGGAAGTCCTGCTGTTCCCCCAATACGGTGATGGCAAACATCCAAAGCCCGTTGTCCTGTGTCACTATCCGATTGCCCGATGGGACCGTTCCCATTACGGTTCCTGGCACCTTTACGGGCACTGTCACGGACAGTTCAACAACGGTGGGCTTTCGATGGATGTTGGGGTTGATGCCACCGGGGGGCTGTTCAGACCGATCTCCATTGAGGAGGTAGCCACCGAGATGCAGCGAAAGAGCTTAGTCCCGGTAGGAACCGAGTAGATAGGGGTAGGAGGTTCGAAATGCAATACTGGGCACTCACAACTGAGGGAATAGTGGTTGCAGAGGGACGCACTCTGGAAGAGTGTCAAGAGAACTGCCCTACGGATAAAGGCATCTTGCACTACACCGCCAAAGTACCTCCTGAGTGTGGCATGTGCCATGGGACGGGGAAAATCCCTGACTACGAAAACTCATGGACGTGTTCTTCCTGTGGGGGAACTGGATATGGTTCCTCATGGGACTAGAAAGGTCGGGAATTGATATGGCACCCCGTTGGAAGCAATCGTCCGACAATAAAGGACGGGTCTACACAGAACTGTTTCTAAGTCAGGGCTTTTCTAAGCCCCTCTATATCTGCATCACCGGGAAATGTGACGATTCCTACTACCGTGTAAGCTATGACGGTACTGGCCCTTCCCCTGATGGTGCCAAGGCCAAGACCCTGACGGAGGCCAAGAGAATGGCCCTCCAGGATCTCTTCAAGTGGCTCCAGGGAAAAGCACGGAAACTTGAGGAAGAAGCCGCCCGACTATCAACGGATGCCGACAACCTCCACGCGACCTACCTTTTGAAAGGCTGACACATGGGCACCGAAACGACACTGCCTCCAGGAACCGAGTTCGCCCCACACGGTAAGGTCTGGGTCTGCCAAGCCTGCGGGAAACGCTCCCGTACCCGATACGGTTTTGATGCCGAAGGGAAACAGGTCTGCGATCACGGCTGGGATGAGTCGTGTATGATGAATGCCGAGTTGATGACCGACGTGAATGAGGTACTAGGGGGCGTGGACTGAAATGGATCTCGATGACCGCATGAAGCTCTACGAGGATCTCGAAGCAGGGCGACGGCTGATGCCTCCTTCATAGGTGGAGGCATCTGTCTACTCTCCGCCTGGGTTTCCTGCGTGGATCTGATAGTCAGGGGATACAAATGAGCCGCTCAACTCAATCCGAAGCCGTCCCCTTCAAAGCCATCGTTTGGGAGGGGGACCGCCACCATTGCAAACGGAATGCTGCTCCTGAGTTTCTCTGCCAGCAACTTGACCACGAGGAAGCTCTCGATGAGGACACCCTCCCGAGACAGTGGCTGTGCAACGGCTGGACAGGAACATGGGGGCTGAAGAAATACGGTTGTGTGTACGTAACCATTTTCACGAAGGACGAGATGACAGTGTACTTCGTCAACGAGCACCAGTGGAACAACGGCGGGGGAATCACTGCCTCCTATTTTGCGGACAAGAAGGTCTGGCTTTGCCAATTCTTGCTGGACAATTTCCCTGAGACGAAACTCATTCGTTCCAAAACTACGGTGCAGCAAACACTTTGAGGAAAAGACAGTGAAACAGACAAGACGGAAAACCATATTGGCCACGGTGTCGGATCTGGTGAGTGACTTCCTGTACTATGACCGTAAAGAAGACGATGATTTGTCTCGTGGAGACATCGAAGCCGCTATCACAGCAGGAGAAATCACGGCGGCAGAGATCATAGAGAAGTTCGCCAAGAGTCTTCGTGCCGGGTTAGGAGACCCCCATGTTTGAACCTGAATCCCCCCTGAACCAAGCCATCGATACGGGCTTGAGGCACCTATGCACCGAGATCCTGGCCCAAGGTGAAATTCAGGTCATGCTTACCCCGCAGTACCCTGGAGTGGAGATCCCCCCTGCCCTCTACGGGCAGGAAACCGTAGTTTTGAACTTCTCTTATGGGTATCACACCGACTTAACCATAGACAACGAGGGGATCAGGCAGGAGTTGTCTTTCAAGGGGGCCTGGTTTCCTTGTGTGGTTCCTTGGAGTGCGGTCATAGCGGTCAAGAGTCTGGCGGTGCCCTTGCCACAGCCCAGGAAAGGTTTGAGGGCGGTCAAATGATTGAGGTCGAGCAGTATCGGAAAGCCCTGGAACTTCTCCAGCAAGACCTGGGCAAGCTGAAATGGGCCGGTGCCGTTATGCAAGCCGCTTTGGACGTTGTAGAGCAGGATACAGACAAGCTGAAATGGGCCGGAGAGGTCATGGCAGCCGCTCTTGAGGTCAAGGGTGGTGAGTGGTGCGCCAAGAACAGGGCCGAGGGACGTGGAGGCTGTGGGGCTTGTACCTGTGCCTGGTGCTGCAAGCAAGCCGACGACCGGGCTGACGTGGCTGAAGCCCGGTTGCGATCCGCCGACCTGACCAAGAGAGGCGGGCCATGAAAGCAACTCTAACTTTTGAGATCGAGTGCTCTGAAAAATCCTGTAGGGATGAATCGGGAAAGTGCTGCGCCTACCTGCGGATAAACACCGCAGACGGTACTACGCACTGTCGCTTGTTTGGCAGGCTGATAGAGGACAAGCAAAGCACGGTCTGGATTCAACGGCACCCGGACTGCCTGAGGACAGCACAGTGAAACGCCCTAACCTTACAGGACGTCGGGTTGGTCGGCTGGTGGTAATCGGACCTGCCTCTAACAACCCCCGTGGATGGATGGGCCTCCCATGGCTGTGTGAATGCGATTGTGGCCAGACCAAAACTGTTGCCGGGAGCAGCCTGAAGCGTGGTAAGACCCTATCCTGCGGGTGCCTCAAACGGGAACGTGTCCGGGAGGCTTCTTGTAAACGAGCAAAAGCCATCCCTCCGGAACTCCGGGCCCAGTATGGCAAGCTGTCCGACGCGGAAATAGGGCGACAGGCAGGCTTGTCCCGGGAACGTATCCGACAATTGCGAGTCCTGGATGGTATTTCCCGGCATCCACGTCGAAAAGATACTTAGTTTCGGCTGCGCCCGTGTAGTAAAGGTGTAGGCAAGGCTCGGCAAAGTGCCGGTGCCCTGACGTGTCGCTAGCCATATGGGAGGAAATACCATGGCGACCCAGATCGAAATCTCGGATCCCAGCAACAAGACCCCTATCGGTAACCCAAACCCCACGGACCCCTGGCGTCCCATCGTGGATGCCCTGCTCAGCTACTGGGTGTCCCTCGGTCGGTGCTTCTCCAGCGGGGAGGTTGCAGCCGCTCTGCGGGAGCACGCTCCCCAGCTTCGGTTCTCCGTCCTGTCCGTGGGTGACTACCTGAGGGGCCTGTTCTACGGGAACACCCTGCCTCAGTACCCGGACTCGGCCAACCCCGGTAGTTTCACACAGTCTTTCCAGGTGCCCCGCGTGACGGAGGGGCTCTACCCGGACAGGACCCCGGCAGGCGTGGAGGTCTTCGTGTACTGCCCCAGCCCGACTGATGGGCAGGTCCACCAGTTCGAAGTGTTCATCCCCAAGCCGGGTGGTTCGGAAACTATGGCCGATGCCCCGGTTCCCCAGCCCACCCAGACCTCCATGGCGGCGGCTGACCCCACGGGCAAAACTCCGAGTGCCGTGGCCATCCTGGGAGCCAAGATCGCAGTGGCGGACATCCGGGCCACCGTCCACAACGACAAGAGACTGTGCATCCCCCGGTCGGCTTTCGAGTCTGCCGTGGCTCTGAGCGGCAACCCCATGCGGGGCGGAGACCCGGTGTGGGTTACCCAGGTCGGGTCCATCGTGACCGTGTCCACCAGCGACCCCCAGGACCCCTCCGCCAAGGTCTACGACGTGGGCCGGAGTGAGGGACGGGTGCTCTTCCCCTCCCTGGATCCTACCATCCCCTTCAATGTCGGAGACGTGTTTCAGGTCAAGGTCACGTCCGGCCAGATGACCATGGACATCTCCAAGAGGGCCAACAACTAGTCCATGAGCAACCTGCTCGCTATTAGCCTTTCGGCTGCTGTCCCTCTCCGCATCCTGGAACTGAAAGGGGGGCCGGTCCATCCGGCTTCCCTTCTGCTAGAGAAAATCCCTTGCCCGTGGTGCCCCGAAAAAGGTACCTGCCTTACCTGCCAGGGATCTGGCAGGGCACCAAGGAACGAGATTTTCGGACGGTATCTTGGGGAACAGGGGGACATCCTCTTGTTTGGGGGTGGCAAGAAGGGGCAAGTGGCTACAGTTTTCAACGCGGTAGCCGAATCGTTAGCCTATATGGCTTTCGTTCCTGGAGGGGTGACGGTTTTCGGGATGCACTTTGAAGAAACTTGGACTGAGGAACAGCCGGAACCTCCAAATCCCCCTGGGGATCTGGGCTGGCCTCCGTTCTAACAAGTAAGGATGATGCACATGGCACAAGTTGAACTGTACGAGGTGGACGTGGAGGTAGAAGCCCACGGGGATGATGCCCTCCTTGTTTCGGATGGGACCAATACCGGCTGGGTGCCCTATAGCCTGATTGACGAGGAGTCTGAAATAACCCGCAAGTCCGTGGTCGGAGCAGCCGGAACCCTGGTCCTACCTGAATGGAAAGCTGTTGAGCTAGGACTTGCCTAAGCGACCCCGGAACCAAGCCACGGTCTGTCGAAGTCCTGCCTCAAATGGAACCGGCCACCTGTAATCCAAGTCTTGCACTGCCCGTGTGATATCCGCCAGACTGTGCTGGATGTCCCCTGGTCGGGGGGCCACTAGGTTCGGGGTCAGACAGGTACCCAGGATTCGGTTGAGTGCCCCTACCAGAACCAGGAGGGTGGTACGTTGTTCACAGGCTATGTTGTAGACATTCCCAGGGGCCTTCGGAGCCACCATTGCTTTGAGGTTAGCCTGTACCACGTTCTCCACGAAACAGAAATCTCGGGACTGTGTTCCATCTCCATAGATGGTGGGGGCTTCACCCTGGGACATCGCCAGGATGAACTTCGGGATGACGGCTGCATATTGGCTATCTGGACGTTGCCGGGGCCCAAACACATTGAAATAGCGGAGAGCTACGCACTCCAGCCCATAGACCTTTGTCCAGACCTGACAGAGGTGTTCCCCGAAGAGCTTGAACATACCGTAGGGAGAGATGGGAGCCGCAGGCATGGACTCTACTTTGGGGAGGATGGGGGTTTCTCCATAGGCTGACGAGGAAGCCGCGTAGACCACTCTCTTGACCTTTGCTGCCCTGGCTGCCTCCATGACCCTCATGGACCCCACAACGTTCGCCTCAAACGATCCTACGGGGTCCTGGACGGAACGTGGCACGGAGGGCAACGCCGCTTGGTGGAGGACGTACTCTGCTCCCTCCATGGCTGCCCTCAGGGCCCGTGGCTCTAGGATGCTCTCTCGGATGAAGGTTATCTGGTCAAGGATTCCGGTCAGGTTTTCCTCTCGGCCAGAAGAGAGGTTGTCAATGATGCAGACGGTATCCCCCCGGGCAATCAGAGCATGGGCCAGGTTGCTCCCGATGAATCCGGCTCCCCCTGTAATCAGGATCCGAGACATGGGGGCACCTCCGGTAGTTGATATGCCCGCCGCCACGCACTGAGCATCTGACGGCTGAAGTCCCCACGGTCCCAGGCTCCACGACCCCCTGGGATGCTCGCAGCCCGCCATTTGTTCCAAGGTGTGACCAGACCAACCTTGGTGGGGTTGTTCACGATTTCCCGGTTGACCCCAAGACGTAGAGCCACTTCCCGGAGGACCGCTTTGGACCATTGAGTGTTGACCTTGTGTTTGGTTGGGATCCGGGTTGCCAGCTCAATGAGCCTGTAATCAAAGAAGGGGGAACGGTTCTCGATGGAGTGGGCAGCCATCATCCTATCGGCCATGCGGAGGAGACACTGCATAGTCGTATGCCACTCCACACGGGCCATATCGGCTACCATGTCTTTACCAACGGCAAAACGCCGAACTAGATCCGCTGCGTGTTCTAGACTACAATGGTTGGGACTGCGGTCGAGCATGGTGGCCAAAATTTGTTCTCTGGGGCCAACTGTCACTAGATTGACGAGGGCCTGATAGTTCCGAAGCTGCGGGTCCCAATAAGCCTGGGTCAGCCACCACAGAACCCGGTACCGGGAGTAGCCCGCGAAAAGCTCATCGGCCCCTTCCCCGGAGAGGACAACTTTGTACCCGCTGGCCTTGATTTCGCGGGCTAAGAACCACTGACACAGTGCAGTCCAGGTGGCCGGGGTGTCCAGGTGGTAAGCAATCCGGGTGAAATCCTGTAGGACCTGTGACAGGTCAAAGGTGACAGTCCGGATCTCTGCATGGGGTGCGGCCAGGCGGGCCATGGGAAGCCAGTCCATGCCGTCCTCAGGGAAAGTGCAACAGAACACCTGTGGGAACTCCGCGACCGTTTGCACGATGGCGGAGTCCAGTCCCCCTGATACCAGAGCGGTTACCGGGACCTCATTACGGGCTCGGATCCGGATGGCATCCACCAGAATGGCTTTGGTTTGGTCCACTGCTGAGTCCCAGGTCATCTCTTCGGAAACTTCCCAGGGGAGCACCCACCAAGTCTTGGGACAAGGGGACTGGAGGTCTTCGGGCCCGGAGAGCAGGATACGTTGCCCGGGTCCTAATCGGTAAATTCCCTGAAATGGAGTTCGGTCCAGGCAGTCGAATTCCAGCACATTCTGTTCCTGGCAGGGGGTCTCCACCAGCGGGACTGACAGGGCTTTGATTTCGGAAGCGAAGTGGAGCTGACCATTGTGGGTGGTGTAGAAGAGGGGCTTCTCTCCCGCTCTATCCCTGGTCAGGAGCACTTGGTTGGTTCGTAGATCCACCAGAGCCAAAGCCCACATGCCGTTGAGTCGGGGGAGCATCCCAAGTCCCCAACGTCGCCAAGCATGGGCCACCACCTCGGTGTCGCAGTTGGTTTCCCAGGGGGCATTGGGGTCGTGGAGGGTTTCCCGGAGTTCCCGCCAGTTGTATATCTCCCCGTTGAAGGAGAGGGCAACGTCCACGTGCCGGAAAACCCCAGGGACGGGTACGGGGCCTTCGGGGTCCACGATACTGAGACGGGTAGCCCCCAGGGCTAGATGCCCCCATGGGAGATTGAAATGTGCAACTGCTCGGTCGTCAGGGCCACGGTGGTGGAGACGCCGGGGATCCAGACAGGGCATTTGGGCCTTGTCCGTCGTCACAACTCCCAGAACTCCACACATCACTGGCCCTCTTTCGGGTTTGCATTCTTCAGTGGGTACACATAGTCTGGGGAAGGAAGGTCTCTGCCAAGAAAGTGACAGAGGGTCTGTTCCTTTTTTGTGTCCCCTAGGGAGAGCACCAACAGCCGACTCGACTTAGAGCCGTTAAAGTAGGACAACACAGCTTGATGGTGTTGGTCGAAAACATCCCCAAACTGGCCTCGGTGGAAACGACGGGTGCCAAAAGTGCTCATGTTGGATAGGAAAGTATCCGGATCCTGATTCAATCCTGCGTCTGCCCGTTTCTGCCACCATCTGTCACATGAGTCCAACCACGCATCTTTTGAGCGAGTGTTCAGAATGAACAGGCTGTTGGGGTAGTGGAGGTCCAACTGTGCGTAGTATCGGGTGCCAAAATGGACCAGTGCGTCCCATTGGTTGGGGCACCATAGAAAGTCGGCCTCCTCCAGGATTTGTTTGTAGAAAGCCCAGGGGTTGTGGATTGCCCGCAGACCCAAATCAGATAGAGCCCGAGCTAGGGATACAGTCCCTGCTTTGGGCAGCCCGATAGCGAAAACCTTAGGCCCGGGAAAGGTAGACATTTTACCCCCTGTGCCGGAACACCCCGAAGTAGCTTGAGAAATACCAACAAGGGACGACAGGGCAGCGTCCCGCCTCATACAGGGTGTGGAAAGTGCGCATCAGATCCTGGATGACCTTAGTCGTTACGGGGTCTAAGGCAAACCCCCGAGCTTGGAATTTTTCAACCCAATAAGGGAAAGGCTGCTCGTTTACATGAAGGGTATTCGGGATCTCACGATGAGTTGGGGGGCAGGCTGTGACAACGGCAACAGGGGCGGCCGAACAAATGGTAGCCACAGCAGTGTCAGCTCCTGTTGGAGGGATATGCTCCAGAGTCTCAATGGAAATGGCCAAACTGAAACGTTGCGGAGG
>ERZ1292629.1368-Hain-H43-01um-R1-1368-length-24018-cov-9_pt1 | contig 24018 bp, 29 predicted proteins | sample MGYA00564399_ERZ1292629 | MGnify/ENA primary metagenome ERZ1292629 (study PRJEB36523, sample SAMEA6512636) | groundwater metagenome | collected 2019-01-08 | study: AquaDiva: Metagenomics assemblies of 32 groundwater samples | reverse complement strand
TAAGAAGTAGTCTTGTTTTGCTAGCAATTAACTATCTCACTACACTATTCTTATTGATATTAAACCAGAAAATGGATTTATAAATCTTTGTAGGACAAACCTAACGGTTTTTCCTCGCGATTTTTTCCCTTGGTTTTCCTACTTTTCTCGTGCCTCAAAAAGTAGCTTAATAAACCCCCAATTCTTCTTTCTTTTATGGAACCACTTTGGGATCAGATAGAACAAATTGTAAGAGAAAGCGATATCATATTGGAGATTTTAGATGCAAGAGGAGTAGAGTTATCGAGAAGCGAACAGCTTGAAGAAATAATCACAAGAGTAGGAAGGCCAAGAATTCTTGTAATAAATAAAATAGACTTGGTTAGTATTAGAGACTTAGAAAAAGCTATAGGCAGAGTTTTAGATTCGAGAAGGGCAGAAAAAGATTCAGTAGTTTATTTTACAAATAGAAATAAAAAAACGGTTAGAAATTTACTCTCTAAAATAAGGCAGGTTTTTGCTAAATACGGAAAAAGAGAAAGTTATGCTAAAAATCCTATATTAGAAAAGCCATACCGAGAAGCAAGAGGAGATATTATTGTTGGAGTTGTCGGCTATCCTAATGTTGGAAAAAGTTCTGTTATTAATGCTCTGGCATTCAAGCAAAAATCTCCTGTTTCAAGTAAAGCAGGAACTACCCACGGAATACACTGGATATCTGCTGGAAAAACTGAAATCAAGCTTATTGATACTCCCGGAGTAATTCCTCTGAAATTTAATGAAGAAGCAGGTCTTGCAATAATTGCTGCGAGAAATCCTGAAAAAATGAAAGAACCAGAAGTTGCAGCCGCAGCAATTATAGACCAATTTATCGTTGCAAATAAAATAAGAAGATTGGAAGATTACTATCATTTAAAATTTGATAAAGAAGTTTTAGAAGAAAAAAATCCCTATCTTCTTATTGAGAAAATTTCACTCGCGAGAGGACATCTGAAGAAAGGCGGAGTTGCTGATGAAAAACGAACAGCAATAAATATTGTTAAAGATTGGCAAACTGGAAGATTGAGATTATGAAAGCACTATCTCTTAAACAGCCTTTCGCAGAACTTGTTGTTTCTGGAAGAAAAACTATTGAGCTTAGAAAATGGCGAACAAATTTTCGTGGCGAATTTTTAGTTCATGCTTCTAAGAACCCAGATATGACTGCTATGGAAAGATTTGGTTTTAAGGAAGATTCACTTCCCCTTGGATTTATTGTTGGTAAAGCAAAACTTATTGATGTAAAAGATTATAACAAGAATAAAGAAGAATTCGAAAAAGATTCGAATAAACATCTTGCATCAAGCGAATGGGGAAATTTTGGTTTTATTTTAGATAATTTAACAAAACTGCAAAAACCCATATCTGCTAAAGGTGCACTTAATTTCTGGAATTTTGATAGTTACATTAAATTGTAAAGTCCATCTTCGGCTATAACAAACCTTAAAAAGCCAAAACCACTAAAATAATTATACAAACTAAACAATTCAAAAATTAGACTAAAGACTTCGTCTTGGCATCAGAAAATTTTTGAATACTCAGAAATTTCTTAAATTTCTGATTGTTATTTTTGTAAACAAAAACAACATGGAAAAAGATTACGGAAAGGTTGATAAAAATTCTAATACAAGTATAATCATCAGAGTAGATGAATTCGGCGGAAAACCTGGAGTAACAATAAGAGAATTTGTTAATGGAACTGATGGCGGATATAAAGGATTCACGAAATCAGGAACAAGAATTCCTGCAGATAAATTTCTCGAATTTAGAGAAATTATAAATTCTATAAATCTTGAAGATTTGAAAGCTTCTGGAACAGCTGCAAAACCTGCTGCTAAGAAAGAAGAAGCTTCTGAGATTGAAGATTATTAAATAACTAAATTTAAAGTTATATTTTCTAATACAATTATATTCATATAGGGTTTAAGGAGTTTAATTAGATGGTATTCGCAAGTATTGACGTTCCTATAAACGAAGAAATTGCTTATTCTCCTGCTGCAAGGGCAATGACTGCTAGGATTATAATGTCTGGTCAGATAAAGGACCTTGAAAGGCATATGGCTAAATATGATTGTGAATTAAAAATCTCAGAGGAAAAACTTAATGGATTTCCTAAAAAAATTATTTTAACAGGAAGAAAAGAAGATATTAGTTTAGGTAGAATAACAAAAGCATATAATGAATTTTGGGAGATTATAAATAAAAAAGACCAACAATCATAGATAAGGATTCTCGTTTTCTTCTAACTTTTTTAGCATTTTTTCTGTTGCAGGATGACTTTTATCCTTAATATTTAAAACTTGGCGGGCTTTTCTTATTGCAGTGCATAATTTTAGGTTAAGCGGGCATTTTTCTTCGCAAGCCTTACATAAAGTACAATCAAAAACAATTTCATCTACAATTTTGTTTGAAAGAAGAATTGCATGGCCCCTTGGGGAATATTGCTCTTCACGCAGAACTTTGAAAACAGGGCATAATTCTTTGCATAGTCCGCACTTTATGCACTTCTCGCAAATTTCCATTATTTCTTCTTTTGCGTTTTTTTCTTCAATCATTTTATAAGTTTCCTCCTTCTTTAGTATCTCTTCCGCCAGCAAAAAAACCTGATGCAATTTTTCTTATCTTTTCTTTTTCTTCTGGTGTTTGTTCTTGCTCTGGTTTCTTTAAAGTCATTGTTTCACTATTAAGAATATCTCCAACAGTAAGAGGTTTTGGTTCTTGAGGCAAATCTGATTTTTCTTGTTTCTCTTCTGTTTTTTCTTGTTTTATTTCGGGCAAGAATTTTGCTTCAGCACGTTCTTCTTTTCTTTTTAATAACTCTTCTGCAAATTTTATTGAAATAACCTTATCCCTATTTAATTTATTACTTGGATCAAGACGATTTTTAACTCGTTTAGTTAATTCTGCCTCGCCGACTTCGAGAAATTCTTTATTTTTTATTCCAATACCTAAATTATAGCCTACTCTTCCACGCAATCTTCTTGTGAGTTTCATTGCTTCTTCTAATTTTAATGGTTCTTTTGCATCAGTTCTAAATAAAGGATAAACTACGCCCGAAGCCATATGGCTAAAATGAGGTATACGATTTTCTTCAAGATGAATTAAAAAATCCTGAAGGGAATCTATTAGGAATTTTATATTTTCTATGTGCGAGAATCCTTCCTGAGCCATTTTTTTATATGCTTTATTTTTTAATTTTACATATTTTTCATAATTTTCTCCCTTAAATGTTCCTGAATCACTTTCAAATTCAATAAATAAATGATGACGATTTTCTAATCCAAGAATAGTAGCTACTTCTCGGCTTATCAAGTCAATTGCACTTACTTCTGGATTCATTCTAAGACGCTTGCTTGCGGCAAAAATATCCTCAAGTTTATCTGATTTTAATATAGTCATTGTTCTTTGCTTTTTTATGGTTAATCTTATTGATGCACGCACAATAATTCCGGTTATACCCTCCATTCCAACATAATCACTTAAATCAGATTTTGAAATCTTATGCTGTTCGCCTTTACTACTTATTACTTCTAAAGAATCTATCCAATTTATCGCCCGATTGTATTTTATTTCTCGATTTCCTGAAGAGTTTTTTGCAATTATTCCTCCAATTGTTTCTATTCCTCCGAAAACCGGCTCAATTGGAAATTCTAACCCATATTGCTCAAGCTCCTCATTTAATTCTGATAAAAGGACTCCTGGCTGAACTACTGCAGTTTTCTTTGTTGGATTTACTTCAATAATTTCATTCATTTTTGAAAAATCGATTATTACTGAATTTTTAGGAATTAGTGCTCCTGTAAAGCTCGTTCCAGAACCTCTTGGTATTATATCCTGATGGCTTAATTTTATCAGAGTTTTTATTTCCTGAAGAGTTTCTGGAAAAACTATGGCAAGGGCTTTTCCTTTTATTCCAAGAATATTTTCTTCGTAGACTATTTTATTTTTTGTTGTTTTTGTCATGTTGTTATTTTTTTAATAAATTCTCCAAATCCTTAATCATCGAAGAACAAGTTGGACTCGCTCCCGCACCCTGACCAGAAAGAACATAAGTTCCATTTTCTCCATCCTTGCCTTCATAAAATAATAGCGCATTATTAACTCCATTAACTCTTAATCTTGAAAAAAGAGGGTTCTCATCAACCCTTTTGAATCCTGCAGAGATAAACCAGCCATTAGATTCGTAATTAAATCCGCCAATTATGTCATCATGTAAATTTTTGCGTGTTATAGAAACAATATATCTTCTCTGTTTTGCCTGTTTTATTAATTTTTGTAAGCATACTTCTCTTATTGGTTTTGTTTTTATATTTCTTGCTCTAATCTCACCTAAGCCCAGCATATTGAATAGTATCGCAGTTTTCATGGGAATATCTCTATTAGCTTCTGTATTAATAACAGCTAAATGACTATCTGCTCCGGGCTCTGCATATCCTAATTTTTTGGCTTCATCCACAACTTCGCCCAGTGTTCTTTCTTGAGAGAGTTGAGAAAAAACATAGTTTAATGTTCCATTTAAAATTGCGTGAATCTCCATTACATCAGGGTTCATTCTTTCCTGCGCCCATCTTAATAATCTTGTGCCACCACCAACTGTTGCACTATAACCAATTCTATCAAGACTATTTTTAAGCACGTCAAAATAATTTGATAATGCTCCCTTTTCACAAATCGCTATGGGTTTATTATGGGCGAGCGAGGCAAGGATATATTCAAGTGCCTTGCTTCCATCATCTCTTGTGGGTATTGCAAGACACAGGGCATCAACTTTTGAAAAATGATTTTCATAATTCTCGAGAGCATCAATTCGTCTATCTGAATCATCATAAACTCCTGAACTTCTTACTACAAAAGGAATTCTATAACCTTTTTTATAGAGTTTTCTAATTAATTCTTTTCCTATTATTCCCCCGCCGATTATTCCTATTTTTTCTTTCATTTTTACAGCAACCCCAGAGCTTCGCAAACAGCTTCGGAAAATTCTAAAAGTTTAATTTTTTCTGGTTCTATTTTTAGATTTTCAAGATTTTTTTTAAGATGCTGATAGGCTTGTGGATCTGCAGTTATAACTTTTTTAATATTTTTTCTTAGAAGCATTTTAATAAAATTTGTTGCTATTTTGTTTGAAAGTTCTGAATTTGTTTTAGGCAGATTACCACAACTTCCACAACAAAGAGTTTCTTCACGATTTTTAGGAAGTTCTACAAGAGTATAACCCAGAAGTTTAAGCAGTTCACGCGGTTCTTCTGTTATATTTGAATATCTACCTAAATAACATGAATCATAATAGGCGAGGGGTTCAGAAAAATAATTAATGTTTCTTGTTTCTTGTTTTTTTAATCCATTCAAAATAGTTTGTGTAATAAATTCTACTTCTAAATTCCAATCAGGCATTAAATCTTTGTAATTCTTGAAGGTGTTATAGCATAATGGGCAGCTAACTATTATTTTTTTAAAGCCCTTATCGTTAAGGAATTCACGATTATCTTTTGCAGTTTTTCTTAGTTGTTTATCATATCCTGCTTCATCCAAAAAACCGCCGCAACATCTTTCACTTTTTTGAATTTTAAAATCTATGCCAAGCTTTTTAAGAATTTTTGTGTAGTTGACAACAGCATCATCAAGAAAAGCCTTGCTATAACAACCAGGAAAATACAGATTATCACTTCTTCCAAATCCAAATATGCCCATTTTTCAACTTTTTTCCTAAATAGATTGGAGGAATTTTCCTTTAAAACGATTTATGTGCTACAGAAAATATAGAATATTTTCTGTCCAGTAAATTCTCAGGGATTTCCTGTAGAGAGAAACATTGTTATTTGTAACAATAATAGTTAAAAGTCATCAAAATTTGTTTAAGGTATGAAAATATTCAAATCGAATTTAGCAAAAGGAATTGTTTTTAGTTCTGCTATTATTGCTGGAGGTTTTGGATATAGCCGGGGCATTGGATACAATATCCCCGGTACGATTCAAGATTTAGCTATGACTCTGTTGCCTTTTACGGCTATGGTTGCTGAACTTAAAAATAGAAGAAAACAAAAAGATTATACTCCTTATGGCGGAGATTTAGAGGATATTACAGGTAGTTTGGCTGTTGGACTAACTTCTCTTATTTCAGAGGGAATTGCATATAGGGCTATGGAAAGAATTTTTAGTTAGAATATTTAATCATATATATTTTTAAAGGATTAATAAGTTAGACTTTAATGATAATAGCACTATTACTTTATACAGAAGCTAATAAGGGAAATGTAAGAAAAGCTAGAGAAGTGCTTTCTGGTATTGGTCTAGTCCCTGCTAGACTAAATTATCACAATCCTAATTCTAAATTAGATAATGATGTAATGGTTTGGGAAGACCCTCAAGAACATCTTGGAAGATATAGAGTTCACCTATATGAAAATACAGAAGCACAAGGCGAAATACGAGATATTATTAATTTTCATTATTGGATGAATGAGAGAAGTTTGAAAAAAGAAATAATGGAGTTAGCTCCAATGGAATTAGCTGTTCAAAAAGTTTTACCAGTCTTAGAAGGTAAAATTGAGCTTCAGAATTGGAGTACCCATATCGCCTCTACTGAAGAAATTATAAGGGAATGTTTTTCTTAGAATACTCTTAAAATTATCTACTTCAGAACTTTTATCTTCTTATCAGAATTTCCTTTAAAATTCCAGGCGCTGTGGCCCCATTGAACAATCATATCTATACCTAATTTTTCTACTTCTGTTGGAACATCGCAGGCTCCAAAACAACTGCCCATCCAAACAATTATTTCTGGCTTGTTTTGGGTTTTATCCTTAAGTTCTTGATAAATATCCATTGCGTATGGCTTTAAGCCATCCGGAAGTTGAATTAAAACTCGTTTTGCTTTTTGTTTTATAATTTCTTTAGCTGTTTTGTCTAACTCTAAATCATAATCTAAATCATTTACTGATTTTTTTTCTTTCATAACAGAGAGAATGATTGGGGGTTTATAAAATTTTGTTATATTTCTCTGCAATAATCTTTAAATAAGCTGAAAAGTCTTAAGACACATGAAAAAAGAGATACTAGCTGTAAGAAGAGGAAAATTGTTTGCCGATGGTAGAACCTTTAGGAATTTTATATCCAAAGAGGATGCTAAGACTATTGGACTTGATAGAAATTTTATTTTAGCAAATGCAGAATATCTACCAAAAAGCGAGTTAGAAAATAAACCTGAATATAAACAGATTATTGCTTATTGTGTTTTACTTGGAGATTATGGACATGTTTTTTCTTATCAAAGAGGCCCTAGAGAACCAAGATTAAAAGATAAATGGAGTATTGGAATTGGCGGTCATATTTACAAAATGGACGATAAATGGGATATGATGAAATCTAATGTTATTAAAAGAGTAAATGAAGAAGTAGATCTTGGATCACGAGTAATGGGTTTAAGACATTTGGGATATATTAATTGCGAAGATAGCTCTGTTAATAAGGATCATCTGGCTATGCTATATCTTAAAGATGTATATGACGTAGGTAATATTAAACCACAAAAAGAGACTGGGAAAGATTTATTGCACGCAGAATTTAGAAGTCAACCGGAAATTGAAAAGATTATGGAAAAACATGAATTTGAGGAATGGTCAGAAATAGCATATAATGTTCTTTTAAAAGAAGGTAAGTTTAAACCAAAAGAATTTTATAAATTTCCCTGATTTTTTCTAATTAGTTTCTTGTTTTTGCTCTGTTTTTATTTCTTGCTTAATTTCGCTTGGATGTCGCATTCCTGTTGAACCAAAACCACCTGCGCCACGAGTTGTTTCTGAAAGAATATTAACCTCTTCAATCTCTGCCTGCATAACTGGTTGAATCAAAATTTGTGCAATTTTATCGCCTTTATCAACATAATAATATTGATTGGTTGTGTTAAGAAGAACAACTTTATATTCACCTCTAAAATTAGAATCTCCAACCCCTGCCATTGTTTTTATCCCTTCTTTTAGGGCTAATCCACTTTTATCCCAAATAAGTGCAACATAACCCTTTGGAAGTTCTATTGATAATCCTGTACGAACTGCAACTGGTTCGTTTGGCCAGAGAATAACATCTTCAACTGCATACAAGTCCATTCCTGCATCTCCATCATGAGCATAGTGCGGAAGAATCGCGCCAGGATGCACTCTTTTTACTTTTATCTTCACCTTATTTTCCATAATCAAAACCTCCAGCTGGTTTTGATGTATCCAGCAACCCAAGAACCACCTGCGGTGTTCTTCTTATCTCCTGCATCCTCTTTTCCATATGTATATTAGAGAATAATAAGTTTTATAAATTTGTGTGTGACAGAGAAGATATTAAAATGGCAAAAGAAAGACCTAAAAAACAAACATCAAAACCTAATGTAAAAACTAATGCAGAAAGTGTTGCTCATGATTTAATACAATATGATTCTAATGAACTTCCTGGAATAAAGGAAAGTTTGAAAGGAAAAAGGTCGATGATGGATAATCTTAGAAGCTTGCTGGAAGAAAAAGCTGAAATTCCTGCTAATTCTGATGTTTATGCTGGATTAAAAATAACTAATGGACGAATTAATTATAGAAGTGCTTCAGAAGAACTTTCAAATAGACTTAAAATGACGCCACAACAATATGAATTATTCCTTAATGATTTTAGAAAACCAGGAAGCAGATTAAAATATGGCACAAAAGATAGCGAAACTCAATTTTATCAAGAAGATTTTAGTTTTATTACACCAAGAAGCGTTGTTGTGGAAGATTAATTAATTCTATTTTTATCTCGAGAGAAAGACTTTTAACCATACTTCTTCTTTAAGATATATGGTAAAACGAAACAAAAATCCTGATGAAATCAATGAGATTGGGAAACATGAAAACGCAATAAGACAGCCAATTGTAACTGTCTGCGGACATGTTGACCATGGAAAGACAAGCATACTGGATAGTATCAGGGGGACAAAAGTTTATGATACCGAAGCAGGAGGAATTACTCAAAAAATATCTTTTACGCTTTTTCCAAGGGATAATATTATGGAAAGATGTCCACTTATCGAAAAGAATGGATTGAAATTAGATATTCCTGGATTTCTTTTTATTGATACTCCTGGACACGCCGCATTTTCAAATTTGCGAAAAAGAGGCGGAGCGCTTGCAGATTTAGCAATTGTTGTTATTGATATTAATGAAGGAATAAAACCTCAAACAGCAGAAGTTTTTGAAATATTAAAATTAAATAAAACTCCATTTATTGTTGCACTAAATAAAATTGATAATATTCATGGCTGGAGAAAAGCTGCAGAAGGGTTATTTGAGAGCATAAAAAAACAATCACCTTTAACTAGAGACCAATTTACAGAAAAACTATTGACGCTTGAAGGTTCGCTTCATTCATACGGATTTAATGCGCTCCCATTTTATGAGATTGAAGATTTCACTAAAAATGTTGCATTAGTTCCGTGTTCTGCTAAAACTGGTGAAGGAATAAATGAACTTTTGCTTACTCTTTGTGGATTATCGCAAAAGTTCTTGAAATCAAGACTCGGATTAGGCGAAGAAGGAAAAGGAGTTATCTTAGAAGTTAAAAAAGAAAAAACATTAACATATCTTGAATCTATTTTATATGATGGAACAATTAAAAATACAGATAAAATTGCAATTGGAACTTTTTCAGGCGAGCCAATTATTGGAGAGATAAGAATCTTAGAAGAAGTTATGGCTATTTCTTCTAAATTTAAAACAGTAAGCACAGCAAGCGCGGCTACTGGATTAAGAATTCAACTAAAAGATTCTGTTGATATACTTCCTGGAATGCCCTTCCAAATTTTTAAAAATAATAAGGCTGAAATTCTTCGCGAGTTTAAGAAATTAATCGCGGACAATATTAAAACAGACGGCGATGGAATAATCGTAAAAGCAGATTCGCTTGGAAGCTTGGAAGCTTTGTTAGTTTTACTTAAACAAGAAAATATTCGTGTCTTTAAGGCAGGAATCGGAAATATAGATAAAAGGGATGTTATTTCTGCAAATACTAATTTAGAAACAGAGCCCCTTAATGCAATAATTCTTGGATTTAATGTAAAACGAGAAGAAGAACTAAAAGATATGGATACCAGCAAGATTAAAATAATTGAAGAAGAAGTTGTCTATAAATTAATTGAAAAAGTAAAAGAATTCAGAGAAAAGAAAAGACAAAATATTGAAAAAGAGAAAATGATGGGGCTTGCAAGCTTATGCCAGTTGAAAATTCTTCATCAATATGTTTTTCATAACTCTAATCCTGCAATTTTCGGAGTAAAAGTTGAGGGTGGAAAATTAAAATCTGGAATTACGCTTGTTGATGAGCAATTTGAAGAAATCGGACAGGTAAAAAGAATTCAGGTTGAAAAAGAAACTGTTCAGGAAGCAACAGCTGGAATGGAAGTTGCAATAAGCGTAAGTGGAACAAACTATGAAAGACAGATTAAAGATAAAACCTATCTTTATTCAAATATTTCTGGCAATCAGTTTAAGGCTTTCAAAGATAATAAAGAACTTCTATCGAAAGATGAAATAGAAGTTCTTCAGAAAATTGCTCAATTGAAAAGAGCTAAAGACCCTACTTGGGGCGTGTAATACTCTTTTTTGTATATATTTTCTTATACAACTTTATTTATAAGATGATTTAAATTATGTTTTAGATGGTTATAGCTGTTGAAAGAGAGCCTGAAACTGATGATAATATTCCGGAAGGTGAATTAGAAGTTCTATTAACAGGATTAGAGGTTGATTCTAAAGGGAATCTTGTTGCCAGATTCAGAAATTACGGAGCAGTTTATTTTCCTGATTGGGAGCATCGCTTTGTAACAAAAATGCTTGGCAGAAATAGGGATAAGGGAAAAGCTGAAGAAAAAAGAAATAAAAGATATGCGGAAGTAGTGCAGCAAATAGCAAAAAATGAAAAATTAACAGATTATGAAAAAAAAGAGAAAAAATTATATTGGTGGGTATATCAAGTTAAATGTCCTGTTTCCCTGAAAGATGAATTGCCCGAAGAATTTATTCGTGGGCATTATACCCAACAGGCAAGATGGAGACTATGCTCTCCAGGAAATTTTGTAACTCTTGATAGAACTACGGCCTATGCATTAAAAAGAGAAAGGCAGATAGAAAAGCAGTTGGAATTCTTTAGTAGCAGGGTTAGTGAACAGAAAAAAGGCAATAATCTTACAATTGCTGTAAACGATATTAATCAAATATTTGAAGGATATCATGGAACTAATTGGGCAGAAATAAGGGCAAAGATAAAAGCAAAGAAAAATCTTGTTAAATTGGATGAAGAGATTTTGCTGGCAAGAAAGGAAGTTGCTGACCAGATAATAATAAGCAATCAGAGGCTTGAAGGGAAGGCACAGATAGTTTATGGACCTGAAGCTAAAAATTCTAGAGAATATACGTTAAGAACAATTCAAACAGTGGATAAAACTGACAGAAAATGGAGAGAAAAGCCCAGACCTTGGAAATTTCTTACTAAATCCAGAACCCCCTCTGCACAGGAATTCTTTGATAAGAAATGGATGGCTTTGGATATAGAAATTCCTTATTTTAGGCGCGATAAACCTGAAATAACTTGGATTGGGGTTAGTTATATTGAAAAAGGTGTTAAGAGAAAAGTTATTCACACTACGCATAATTTGGGCGTTGACGAAATTAATGGTTTTAGAATTGTTCATCATAAAAATGAAAGCGAACTAATTTCAAGGCTTACTGAAGAGGTAAAAAAAGAAAATCCCGATTTTATTTCTGCCTATAACGCACGATTTGATTTAATAAAACTTAGAGAAAGCTTAGCCGGATTTCCCATTGGAGATGAAGATAGTGATCCTTTGTATAAAGTAACAACAAAATTCTTTGAAAGAATCGGAATCAAGGATAGACTTGTAATTGACCCTCTTCCAGAATCTAAAATTGCTGCGCCCTATAACCCTAATAATAAAATGGAAATGACTGCCGGATTTGAAAAAGAAATAAGTTACGATGATATGGAAAAACTTGAGGAAGAATCGCTCGGAGGAAAAAAAGAATCCGGACAAACAATTGCAAGATATTTATCTGCAGATGTGGATAATCTAACCGACAAAATTATATTCCATCAAAGATTTAAAAATGACCTTGAAGACGCACTAAAATTGAGTGAAATCTATGGCATAGGAATAGAAAGACTGCTGCATTCTGCCAACTGCGTCAATGATGTTCAAGAAAAAGGCTATTTTTCAGCACTTGGTGTTTACAGAGAAGAAGTTCCACCTCATTTAAGAACGAAGAAAATGCAGCAATTAAAAACTGCGGCTCGAGAAACTTTCAAAAAATATGCAATTCAACAACCACTTGAAGAGCTTGCTAAGGGGAAAAGCGGATTATTTGAAGATGTTTACAAAGTTTATGTTCCCTATGGAGATTTTTTCAGAGAAGCACTTGCTGTTCGTTTCCCAGATATTAAAAAATTCTTAGAACTAAAAGATTCAAGAAGAGAGGATAAAAAAAGATTATTTTTTCTAGAACAATATGGAAAAGAATTCGCTAGATGGATATGCGAAGATTCTGGTTTTTTTGTTAAAGAATTAAGAAAATATGATAAACTTCTAAGAAAAACAAATAAAGAAGAATTTGAGATTGCCTATAAAAATTTTAAAACGCACCTGGCAAAAGATTCAGAATGGGGTGCGGTGCATTTTGATAAAGGCACATTAGGCGCAGAAGCAGTTCAAAAACACGCCACACCTGAACTAAGAAGCTTTTTAGAGAGAAATAATATGGATTTCAAACAATTCGTTGAATTTTCAAATCAAAGAATAAGAGTAAAAAGAAGATGGAAAAATGTAATAGGTAATTATCGAGTGGCTCCGAGTTTAAGATTCTCTGATGAAGAAAGAAGCTATACTGAAACCATAATATTAGATGAATTAATCTCAAGGAGACTTGGCAAAATAAAAAGATTCATTACAGATGAAAACTTAGAAGTAGTTGGACATGAAGGAAGTTATCTTTATGTTCGCGGAAATAAGTCTGCATTGTTAAAAAGAGAGGCGCCGGTTGTTCTAGTTGATGAAATTCCCTGGCTCTATGTAGCAGATAATGCCTATTATAAAAAATTTGGGTTTTACTCTCATCTCAAACTCAAAGAAGAGCCAGATTATCATCTGACAATGTTTGAAATGAAAGCATTTAGAGAAATTCTGGATAATTTACTAGAAGGTAAAAATTCTGAAGCCATGAAAGTTTATGAAAGAGAGTTGGAGAAAATAACTTCTGGAAAAGTTACGAGTCTAGAACTTTTATTTTATAACAAAAACAAAACAAGATATTCTGCTTTTAGCCCCCATAGTAACAGAAAAGATGGTAGAATATATTTTATGACAAAAGCGCCAGAAGAAGATGTTAAAGAAGATGAAAGAGGAAAATATATTGAAGTTAAAGAGAAAAAAGAAACCCTGCGCGTAGATATAAGAGATGCAGAATCAATTAGTTTAGATTATGATAAATATACTGAAAGGTTTAGAGAAAGAGCAGAAGCAATATTAAAACCCATTAGTGGCGTGCAGATGGAGTTAGATTTAAAAAATCTATAAGATTTTTTAACTCACAGAAAATCAATGATTTTCTGAGCCCTAAAATGCTTATGCATTTTCAGGCTTCTAAAACTCTAAAGGTTTTAAGAAGATTTATAAACCATTAAAACGCTACAATTTTAAGCTTGATGGTTCAATTGAACTTATCTAACTCTGCAAAGAGTGGCCCAATATATTAACATGAAAACTGAAAAATTATCAAATGTGTATGAAATTCCTGCAGATAAATATAATGATTTATTAGCAGTGCAACTTGAAAAAATGCCTGAATTCAAGATGCCAGAATGGGCGCTTTTTGTTAAGACAAGTGTTTCAAAAGTTAGACCTCCAGTAAACAATGCTTGGTGGTATAAACGGGCAGCAAGTATTCTTAGGCAAATTTATATTCATAATGTTGTAGGTGTTGGAAGACTTAGAGTGAAATATGGCGGAAGAAAAAATAGGGGAATGCGTCCTGAAGTTTTCAAGAAAGCAAGTGGAAAAGCAATAAGACTCATGTTACAAGCAGGAGAAAAAGTAGGATTCCTTGAAAAAGTTAAAGAAGGAAAAAGATTCGGAAGAAAAATGACAAAGAAAGGAAAAGAATTCTTGGAGGGCATCAAGGTATAAATAAAACAGATTCAAAAATTAGACTAATCCTTAGGAAATTAAAAACTTCCTAATTCATTCAAAACTAAACGTTTTGAAGACTTCGGATTGGCCTTACAAAATTTTTGAAATTCTGAAAATTAAAAATTTTCAGACTGTTCTTTTTGTGCTCAAAAACAACATGGTAAAAACAAATAGAAGAATTCAACAAAAGAAAATCAAGCTTTCAGTTCACGGACGAAGAACAAAATGGGCACCATTTTGGGCTGTTGTTAAAAAATATGGAAAGGGCAGAAGAGTTCATCCAAGCTATATGACAAGAATCAAGAGAAGCTGGAGAAGAACAAAACTTCAAGTTAAACCTGTTACTGTAAGAAAACGACAGTATAGAGATTAGGGAGAATAAACAAGGTAAATAAAATAAACAGATTCAAAAATTAGACTAATCCTTAGGAAATTAAAAACTTCCTAATTCATTCAAAACTAAACGTTTTGAAGACTTCGGATTGGCCTTACAAAATTTTTGAAATTCTGAAAATTAAAAATTTTCAGACTGTTCGTTTTTTGCTAAAAACAAACATGGCTAATAAAATAGATAGAAAAATTGTGCTTGAAAGAGAATATGTTGTTCCACTTAGAAGGGAATTTATTAAAGTTCAAAGATATAGAAGGGCTAAAAAAGCACTGAAAGCATTAAAAGAATTCATGGTTCAGCATATGCAAGTTCGCGATAGAGACACGAGAAAAATAAAGGTTGATGTTTATCTTAATAATGAAATAAAATTCATGGGAAATAGAAAACCTCTTCATAAAGTTAAAGTTAAGGCAATAAAGTATGACGATGGCATTGTTGAAGTAAAATTAGTTAATCTTCCTAAGCATATTGAATTTGAAATTGCAAGAAACGCTAAAAAGGCTGTTGAAATTGCTAAAAACAGTAAAGATGCAGATAAGAAGGAAGAAAAAGTAGAAGCAACTGCTGAAACAAAAACAGAAGAAGAAAAATCTGAAGCTAAAATTGAAGAAAAAGATAAAGAACAGGAAAGCAAGATTGCGGAACAACAAATAGATAAAGCTAAGGCAAAAGAATCAAAACATGCTACCGGAACTAAGAGAGACACAGAGATAAAAAGAAAAGTTTTGAATAGATAAGAATTAATAGATCTTCTGATTAGTTAATATGTAAAATGGATTGTGAATTTGATGATTATGCCAAAAGAATTTTAGGATACTTTCAAACAGAGGGCTACAAAATCGTTTCTACTACTTTTCAAACAGTTTCTATTAAAGATGCTAAGGAGAAACCAATTAATGCTTATACCGAACCTTATGTTGCTGAACTTTCGAAAGACAATGTTGAGGTTAGAATTGAATTTAATTTAGTACACGAACGAGAATCGAAAAAAAGGAAAATCAAAGCCATAGCAATAAGACCAGAATCTCTTCAACTGCAAGATATTCTTAAATCTGAAAAGCATCTTGCCGAAATTTTTGCGGATAGATAAGCTTTAAGGCAGGTTTTTTAACTCATATTTCTTTCTGTTATTATGACTAAACTAAACCTTGCTAAAATAAAAAGAGAAAAACCTATAAGTAGACTAATGAATTTTGGAATTCTTAATATTGACAAACCTGCTGACTGGACGAGCTTTGATGTTGTAAATTATATCAGGAGAATGCTTAATCTACCAAAATGTGGGCATTTTGGAACTCTCGATCCAAATGTTACCGGTGTTCTTCCAATTTGTTTAGGCGACGCTTGTAAAATCCAGGAATATTTTATGCATCGAGATAAAGTTTACATTGGAAAGATGAAACTTCATCAGAAAACAACGCGAAAAAAACTCGAAGAAGAAATGAAAAAATTTCTTGGAGTAATTAACCAGCTTCCACCAAGAATATCAAGAGTAAAAAGACAGGTTAGACAAAGAGAAATCATGGAATTCAAACTTCTCGATTATGATTCTGAAAAAAAAGAAGCAAATTTTATTGCAGAGGTTGAAGCAGGAACTTATATTAGAAAACTTATAGACGATTTAGGTAAAAATATCAATGGCGCGCAAATGATAGAACTAAGAAGAACGAGAGCCGGAATGTTCTCTGATAAAGATAGAGAATTTGTTAAACTTGAAGAGCTTAAAAAAGCTGTTGAAGATTGGAGAGCGGGAAATGAAACTGCATTAAGAAGATTAATAATTCCGGCGGAAATACTAAACGAACTTATTCCGTCAGTTGAAGTCAATGAGGAAAGTTTGATAAAACTTCGCAATGGCAGTCCGCTTTTCGAGAATATGATCATTAAAACTAATTTAAAAGAAAATTTAAAGATAATTGAAAAAGGCGAAAGTTTTATAATCACCTGCAACGATAGAATAATTGAAATAGCTAAGAAAACAGAGCAGTTTCAAAATAAAGAAATTTTAGCTAAGCCAGAAGTTGTTTTGAAATAATAATTAAAAGGTGTTAAAGTGAAAGGTGTTAAAAACCGAGGCTGGATTGCAGTATTTACGTTAATAGGATTAATATTAGCAGTTAGCATTAGCTCTCTAATTTATGTTTCTAAAGATGCAGGTATTAGCTATGGAATAGGTGGTTATGCTATCTCCGTAGACCGGGCTATTGATAACTTAAAATTTGAAAGATATCTCTGCACTAAGAAACTTGCGATTGAAGGCATAGATTTATACGGATTAAACGAAAGTTCTGTATCTGGATATATATCTAAAAATTTGGGAGAATGCGTTAATCCTGTTATTCAAAGATATATGAAAGGATATGATTTAGATTCAGGTTTAGAATCCTTAAATGTAGATATAGGCGAGATGGATATAAAAATAAATTCTAATTTTCCCTTGCTTTTAAGCGGAGATGGAGAAGTTGAAAAAACAGGGAATTTTTCTATTGTATTAAGAAGACATACCTCAAAAGAATTAAACCATGATGAAAATTGTATTATCAGTGAAGATTCTTGGCTTTTATCTTTTGATAATAAATTTCAAATATTTATTCCAGAAGGAACAGAGGCAAGAAGTCAAGATGGAACCTGCTTAGAAAATATGAGTCTTAAACTTGAAACGCCTATTGTTAACCTTGAAAGTGAAGCACCAACATTAAGTTCAATCTACTATGTTCCTGGCCCTAATGGAGCAAGTTTTAATGAAGGCGCAATATTAAGATGGATAAATTCTGAAAATGACTATACCGAGTATATTACAGATTCTATGAATGGTGAAAACTATCCCCGAAGAACATAAAGCTTTTTAAACAACTTTTTCGTTTTCAGAATAGAGATACAAAACAAACATGAAAACAGTTCGAATAAAAATTAATGGAAATGTACAAGGCGTTATGTTTAGAAAATTTGTAAAAGATGAGGCGACTAAGCTTGAAATAAAAGGGCACGTAAGAAATCTTGAATCTGGAGAAGTTGAAGTTATGATTGAAGGAGCTCCTGAAAATGTGGATGCTATGATTGCCTGTTGTAAGAAAGGCGCACCGCATAGTGTGGTTAAGAGTGTAGATATTCAGGAAATGAATCACATTGGATTTGATGATTTTAAAATTCTTAATATATAATTTTTAGTTAGATTTCATTTATTCTTTATAATATTAATGTTGTTTAATTCGGAAACAAAAGTTTTAAGCAGAGGTAAGTTCTTGGTTTAGTGAATTATTAATAATCTTCAAATTTGCGTAAGCCTCTCTGAAAAAAGGCGAGCGCGAGAATTTGCATTTAAGTAGTAAACAGAATAAGAATGCGGGTTCGAGAAGAAGCGAGCCCTATATTCTGCCAATTAGCCCCTAATCACAGCATTTTTAAACATCTTTATTCTTAGATATTTATGGGACGAGAAGAGGCAATAACGCAAGAGAAGTTGAAGAAAATTGCTGAGCTTAGAAAAGCAAAAATTGAACCCTTTGCTTACAAATTTGATAAAAAAAATAATTCTGCTGAAATTAAAGAAAAATATTCTAAATTAAAGCCTGATGAAAGGACAAAAGATTCTGTAAAAGTTGCTGGAAGAGTTATGACGGTAAGAGATTTAGGAAAGCTTGCATTCGCTACGATTCAGGATAAATCTGGAACAATTCAAATAGTATTACAAGAAGGTGAAACTGCAGATAAAAAATGGAATTTATTCAAAAGTTATATTGATGCGGGGGATATAGTTGGAGTTGAAGGAACAATATTTAGAACTAAGAGGGGAGAAATAAGTATTCTTGTTAAAGATTTAGAGCTACTTACTAAAGCAATAAGAGCCTTGCCTGAGAAATGGCACGGAATTCAAAATGATGAAGAAAGATTAAGAAAAAGATATCTGGATATTATTATGAATCCTGAAATAAAGGAATTATTTATTAAAAAATCTAAATTCTGGCAGACTATAAGAAATTTTTTGCTTGAAAAAGGATTTTTAGAAATTGAAACTCCTGTGCTCGAGAGTTCTGCTGGAGGCGCGGCTGCTACTCCGTTTAAGACTCATCATAATGCAATGGATATGGATGTTTTCTTAAGGATTTCTATGGGTGAATTATGGCAAAAGAAATTAATGGTTGCAGGTTATGAAAAAACATTTGAAATTGGAAGACAATTTAGAAATGAGGGTATGGATATGGAGCATCTGCAGGACTATTCACAGATGGAATTTTATTGGGCTTATGCTGATTTTAAAGATGGCATGAAACTAACTGAAGAAATGTATAAAAAAGTTGCGATGGAAGTTCTTGGAACATTAAAATTCAAAACGCATGGTTATGATGTTGATTTAGGCAAAAAGTGGGAAATGTACGATTATGAATCTTTGATAAAAGATAAAACTGGAATTAATATCTATAAAGCTGATGAGAAACAGATAAAGAAAAAATTAGACGAATTAAAAATAGAGTATGATAAAAAGATTGACAAATGGAGAGCAGTAGATATTTTATGGAAATTTTGCAGAAAGCAGTTAACAGGACCCGGATTTTTAATTAATCAGCCAGTTGAAGTTTCGCCTCTGGCTAAAAGAAGCAGAGAAGATAATAAAAAAGTTGAGCAATTTCAGATTATTATTGCTGGAAGCGAACTTGGAAATGGTTATTCTGAATTAAATGATCCTATTGATCAGGAAGAAAGATTTTTAGAGCAGGCTAAGAATAAGGAAAGAGGAGATGCAGAATCTATGGAGCATGATAAGGGTTTTGTTGAAGCTCTCGAATACGGAATGCCTCCAACATGCGGGTTTGGAGTTTCAGAAAGATTATTCGGATATCTTGTGGATAAACCATTAAGAGAATGTGTTGTTTTTCCACTGATGAAACCCGAAGCAGAAATAAAAAACGAAATTAAAATTCTTGAAAAAGCAATCAAAGAAGTAAAAGAAGACGAAAGAATAAAAGCTATTGTAGAAAAAATTCCTTCAACTAAGAAAGAGACTAAAGTTAAACCTGCTAAAAAGGGTAAGAAAAAATAATGGCAGATAAAATAAACCTAATTGTTCGCAGCAACATAAGAAAAGCCCTAAAAGGAAAAATTGATAATGTTGCTGAAGAGGTTGAGGAAGCGCTTAATGAAAAAGTTTTAGCTGATTTAGATAAGGCTGTTGAAAGAGCCAAAGCAAATCAACGAAAAACTCTTCATGCGAGAGATTTGTAGGAGTTTTAGTTAGGCTGCGCTTATTCTAAGATTATTTAATAATGCAATAAATTTTGGGTTAGAAGTTTAATTGAGCAAGTCAAATTGAGTTTAAAGCATTAATTTTATTTAATAATTAGGCAAAGCACAAACTACTAATTTTTCTTCTTAAACCAATTAACTAAGAATAAAATTCCTACTAAAAATGCTGGAAGAGCAATTTCTAAGCACCAGACTAAAGAAGTATACCACGGAAGGCTGGCATTAAAACATTGGGTTATATAAAAAAGTCCTGCAAGAATAAAAGCAATTCCTCCAACAATTTCATATTTCCAAGATATCAGCAAAATAATTAGCAGAACAAGAGAAGGAATATTATGCATAAACAATGCCAATAATGTTTGCGTGAAGGTTAAATTCATAGAAAAAACATCAAGAGAAAACAGGGCAAGAAAGACTATAAACACAATTGATAGAATTCTTGGTGTCCAATATACAAATTCACTAACTGCCCTCTTTTTCATTTGTATAAGAAGAGAAAGGAATATTTAAGGGTTGCGGACGGGAAGAGTTGCGTATAAAAACGCATTTTACAAATTTTTGTATAAGATTTTTCGGGCATGTTTTTAGGTCTACCTTAAACTACATTTTTAACTTCTGGTGGACATAACCTTATGTCCACCCTAACGAAAGATTTATAAGCCCGGTGGACATAATAGATATATGGCTTATACTGAAATTCAGGAAAAAAAAGATAAGAAATACTATTATCGGGTAAAGTCCATCAAAAGAGATAAAAAAGTATCCAAGAAAAAAATATATCTGGGTTTTGATTTGTTGCCACAAGAATTAATTAAAAAGGAAGCAGAAGCAGACAAGGAGCTTGGAATATTATCTGCTATATTAAAAAAAGAAGAACTTGAGTTTCTTGAAACGATTAAAAGAGATTTTTCAAAAGAACCTAAAGAGAATTTTGAAAATAGATATGAATCTTTTTGTTCTCTATTTACTTATGATTCTACCGGAATAGAGGGAAGTACCCTAACTTCGGATGATACTTATTTTCTTTTATTTGAAGGTATAGTCCCAAAAGAAAAATCCTTAAGAGAAATAAATGAGACATTAAACCATAAAAAAGCGTTTGATTATATGTTAGAATATAAGGGCGATATTACCAAAGAATTTATTCTTGAACTTCATAAAATTATGACCATTAATACTTTCAGACAGGATTTAATTCCGCAGATTGGAAGATATAGAACAGTTCAGGTATTTGTTGGAAGTTCATTACCTCCAAAACCTGATGATGTTCCGGATAAAATGGCCTCGTTACTTCGATGGTATTCTAATAATAAAAAGTTACATCCATTAATAATTGCCACCTATTTTCATGCTGAATTTGAGAAAATACACCCTTTTGTTGATGGAAATGGAAGAGTTGGAAGATTGTTAATGAACTTTATATTACATAAGAATAAATTTCCCATGATAAACATTCCTAAAAAAAGAAGGGGAAAATATTATGATGTTCTTCGAGAAGCACAATATAAAGGTAATTTGCGTCCATTTTTAGAATTTCTAATAAGTATTTTGAAGAAAGATAGTTTGAGATTTTAACTTAGAGTTGCGTCTAATTATATTAGCCGACCTTGACCTCGATTTTATCCTCCAAAAGACTTTAGGCTTTTGAGAGCTGAGAAAATCAGAGTGGAAAGGCGAGCGAAATCATGAGCGACTAAATTTGAGGCAACCCACAAATTTACAAAGCGATTGAATGAGCGAAGAGTTATGACGGAAGTGGGCTCGAAGTATTGTTTGGGGTTTTTAGGGGGTCGGCGAGAAAATTTTAGGGGGTAGTTGTGTTTAGACGCAATTAGTTTCAGTTTGTTTGTGCGAGAGTTAGATGTAAGCGATTATTTATCTTTCTTAAATTTGGATATAATTATAACCACCGGCACTGCTATAATAAATATCAGAAACAAAATTAAAGGAATTATATCTATCTGACTAAAATTCTTAACTATTACAGAAAGAATTACCCAGATTGGAAAAAATATTAACAAAACACCAAAAAAACCTTCAAATAAGTTAATCAGTAGCCCTTTTGATTTTTGTAAGTCTAAAAACAAATCTAGTAAAATAAAAAAAGAAATTCCAGAAGTCAAAACAACAAAAGCTTTATTCATAAGACTAGATTCCACAGAAAGAGAAACACTAATAAGTAAAAATACGCCCAGAGCGGTAAGTGCTGGAGTTTTCCTTTCTAAAAAAGAAGATAATTCGCTTTGATGAACCATTTTAACTTAAACTGAAAAAGTCATCCAACTCATTCATAGCCCCCTTAAAAGCATCTTCTCTTAGACTATCCGGAGCTTTTCCGCAAGTAGTTTTTATAAAATTCCCTTCTTCATCATAAATATTAACAAAAGTTTTTATTATGGTATCTCCTATTGTCCCGTCACTATTTTTCTGAGGTTTTATTATAACTGCATACCCATTATCTTCAAAAGAGGCATATTGAATATAATTCTCCCCGCAATACCAATAATTAGGATTTTCTCCCTTTTGGTTTCCCTTAGAGCAACTAATTTTGTAAGGATTTACATTAGGAAGACCAAAACCCTGAAGGAGAGGATTAGTTAATTGGTTAAGATAATTCTCACTAGTTACAAACCAGCCATCGTAATTTTTATCGGGAAGATATTTTCCACCATAATTATTTTCTTGCATGGGATAATTTAGTTGCGGACAACTACCACTAAACAAACTAAATGAACTAATTCCTTTTAGAGAATTTAAAGCTGAAGAGATTATATTATTCTCTCCCAGACCTGTTGAACTAATCTCTGAGAAAGGTTGTGAAGAGACAAAAAGCAGGAGAACAACAATCACAACCATAATGCCCAAGCTTTTAATTAAATTCATTCTAATTCTGTGATAAACCTTATGTTTTATTATCCAAGTAACGATATGGTAGATTAAACCAAATAAAAGAAAGTATAGAAAATCAGTTGTAGTTAAACTAAGTTTAGTTAACACTAAACTAATCCACCAAAAATTAAAAGTATGCGTAAATAACCATATAAAAAACCATTTATCTAAAATAAATTTCCTTTCATAAATAATAGCATACATTACAAAAGTGAGAATGGTGATTATCAATCCCGCTATGAACAATCCAAATAAAGTATTGCTGAGATTAAAATAAGTTAAAATTCTTATAGAAAGATATGCTCCTATTGCATAAATAAATGCCCAACTTAAAAAATGGTCATCGAATTTCATAAATTAATCAAGAATCTAGAGATTAAAAACCTATCGCCAATCTTCTCGAACCCTTCCAAAGAATGCCCAAACGAAGCGGAGTTGGGTGGGTGGTGGGGAGTGGATGGAGGGAATGTATAATATCCGAGCGAATGAAATGAGCGAGACTATCTGTCGCGTAAGCGACTTCGAGCCGACCCCCTAAATTTTTCGTGAGAAAAATAATCGTAATGGTTTCGAGCCCACTGAGTAATAATTTTGGCTAAGCCGCTTAGCCGACCTTGACCTCGAATTTGACTTCCAATTCTGGAGGAATTGAGAATGGAAAATTCAGAGCGGAAAGGCGAGCCCAAAAAGGATATTTTGGGCGATGAGTTTTATTTTCGCTAGTATTAGTCAGAAACCCCCCTACTATATGGGCGTCAGGGCGGGTGGGCGAAAGTTTTATAAGGCAGTTTTAGTTAGTTTCAGTAAGGTGTTGGTAAAGAATCGCCTTAGAATTCTAAGAGAAATGAAATGGAACTATATATTGATTTAAAGAAATGCAGTGAAGGAAAAGAGGGAGTAGTCAGCGACGGACCTATATTGGGTCCTCTTGAATCTATATGCATTTGCGGTACAGGCATTAGTGCTACGCATAAAGGAGAAGATTTGGTCTTACCTTTATATCCCGATGGCACTGTTCAATATGGTTTAGATTATCATTTTTGTATGGTTCGAGATGAAGCAACACTTAATGCCTTAAATCCTAACTGGAGACAAAGATTAGCTAATCTAGATTGATTTCTCTCTCAGACGGCGTCTGAGGTGGGGGTTTCTGAGTATTGTTTCGTGCGAAAATAAAATTTTGGCTAAGCCGCTTAGCCGACCTTGACCTCGAATTTGACCCGAAAAAGCTTTAGCTTTTTCTGGCTGTAAAATTCAGAGTGGAAAG
>ERZ1292629.1367-Hain-H43-01um-R1-1367-length-24027-cov-4_pt1 | contig 24027 bp, 27 predicted proteins | sample MGYA00564399_ERZ1292629 | MGnify/ENA primary metagenome ERZ1292629 (study PRJEB36523, sample SAMEA6512636) | groundwater metagenome | collected 2019-01-08 | study: AquaDiva: Metagenomics assemblies of 32 groundwater samples | reverse complement strand
TCATTTTTCACACTCCTTCTTAAATTTCGGTTCATTAAGTATCATCATTTTTTTGCTCCTTGTTCTGGCGATTTCATACGCTTCTTCTATCGATAAAGAGCCCATATCATCCAAACCGTCAGCATCTTCGAGTAAATAATCATGCCATAAAATACTTTTTGTATCATCTAGCGTAAGATCATCCGTGTCAATAGCTAGCTCCGGAAAACCATCCCCGTCTTCATAAGGATAATACACATATATAATCATCGCCTTCCTCGCTTTTTTCTACAGCTGTTCTTACATGCTTCACCATATTTTAAAATAAATTCGGCTTCTTTTTTTTCGTCATATGCCTCAGTTGCAGTAGTCCAATATTTTAGACGGGACTCATAAACATTTATATGACCACGACTTTCTTCTATCGTTGTCCAGCATGGATTTAGTCGAATCATGTCCTCATAAAATTCGATCATCGTATGATAGCTACTCAGAGGCCAAACTTTCTCAGCCTCAGTCAGTTCAAAACCTGAGATCAATTGACATATTTTCTTAAACTTCGGTTCATTATTTATCATTCCTTCTCTCCTTCAAAGTTCATCTCCATTTGAGCCCCTGGTAGCGGGTAGACTTTGTCCAACGCACGCAGCACTAAAAGATTTAGCCCAACAGTACGGCTCTCCTCTAAACTCATCTTGTATCCCAGCTTCCTCAAATACTGCAGATGTTTAATCGGAATTCGTACCGTTAAGTTTCCTCTAACCTCTGTCTTGTCGTAGCCCTTCGTTTTTTTTGGTTGCATCGCTTCCCCTTTTTGTATTTGCGTTTAAATTCCCCCATTTCTTTTCTCCATGTTCGTTTTTTTATCTCATCATTCGCCTACTCTCAGCCATCACGCAACTTCTTCGTCAGTATCTCGACTCCGCTCGCTTACGCTTTTTCTGCTCTTGATACACTACACTATAGCACACATGCACTTTTGCACACAAGCACTTTTGCACTCAAACATATGAAAAGAAAGAGTTGATAGAAAACATACAACTAAATCCATTGTTAAACTTTTCGCTATTATGTATCATGACGCTTTAACTATAGATAGAAAAAGGGGTAAAAGCTATGGTCGCAGGTAGACCGCAAATATATACTCAGGAATTTATTGAAAAAGAAGCAGATGCACTACTCGAGTGGGTTCAAGTAGAATCAAATATGTACTTGTCAAAGTTCGCGTTTGATAGAGGATATTCAACAAAAAGACTCGAAGAATTCCCCCACGCAAACGTTAAATTTTCGGGGGCACTCGATTTAGCAAAAGACTTTCTCAACTATAAAGTGAGGGAAAGGCTTAATAGCGCAACGTATAATGAGCGCATGGCTTTGCGAGATATAACTAATTTTGACTATCTTCTAAAGAGGTCTGAGCGCGGTGATATGGAATTTGCTAGCAAGCTAAAACAAAAAGAAATCGCAGCTCAAGCGGAGACTTTAGACAAGCTAGCGCAAAAAGCAAAAGATGGAGATCTGTCTCAGAAGTGACCCTGAACCCTTTTTCTGATAAAATTTGGCGATTGAATAATTTGTATCGCATCGTAGACAAGACGGGAAATTCGATTCCATTTCGATTGAACTCAGTGCAGAAAATCGTTGCTGAAGACCCCCACAAGAGGAAGCTGATATTGAAAGCCCGGCAACTTGGGATGTGCTTAGATCCATCCACATTAGTTTTAAAATCAGATTTTACTTGGGAAAAAATAGGTGATATTTCTGTTGGCGATGAGCTCGTAGGTGTTGATGAAAATCCTCGGTGCCAAGGCAGTGGAAGAAAGTTAAGAAAGACTTTAGTACAAAAGGTCGTAAAGAGGTCAGGAAAATGTTATCGTATCACATTTGATAATGGGAAATCATTGATTTGCACGGGTGAACATCGATGGCTGTGTAGGCATTCAATGACTGACTATCATTGGAGAAGCATTGATGGCATTGGCAAGGAGCGCATACAGGTTGGGTTTAGAATAAGGCGAATCGTAGTAGATACATGGGTAATTGGAGGCTTCGAAGACGGTTGGATGGGGGGAATGTTGGATGGGGAAGGAAGTTTAGCTAAAAATAGTCGACTTGGTGGAAGTATAAATATAAGTCAAATAGAAGGAGCAGTTTACGACAGAGCAAAACAATACTTTGAATCAAATAAATATAATTATCGAATAGAAATAGACAAAGCAGAACGACCGTCAAAATTTGGAAAGAAACCAGTTAACAAATTGGTGTTGAGTCGTGCGGATGAAATAATAAAGTTGATAGGAGTCACTAGGCCAACTCGGTTTTTAACTCGAGATTGGTGGGTGGGTAAGAAAGTACCTCAAATTAAGTCGGGAGTATATTCAACTATTATATCTATAGAATCTGTTGGAGATAGGGAAGTTATAGACTTGCAAACTTCAACTAAAACTTTCATAGCAGAAGGTTATATATCACATAATTCAACTTTTGCTGTCTTAGATCTCCTTGATGATGTTCTTTTCAATCCGCACTACGCTGGGGGCATTGTTAGTTATTCGCTAGAGCATGCACAGCATATCTATAAGCGAATAATTGGGCATGCTTTAGAAACGATTCATTCATCTTTAAAGCCACTTGTAGGCATCCAAACACAATCCGCCAGAGAGATAACTTTCGCTAATGGCAGTTATCTTCGAGTCGACACTAGTTTGAGAGGCGGTTCTTATCAATCTGTTCTTGTATCAGAGTTCGGTAAGACGTGCGCTAGAAGCCCACAGAAAGCAGAGGAAGTGGTTACAGGCACCCTACAAGCCGTTTCGAAAGAAGGGCGTGTAGTTATTGAATCCACCGGTGAGGGAAACGAAGGTTTTTTTTCGGACATGGTCAATAGTGCAGCTGCTAGAGGGAATGCAGAGCTAAATGAGCTAGACTATAAACTATTCTTTTTCCCCTGGATGGATCAGGCGCCAGAGTATCGTATGCAGCAGAAAGTTACGTATAGCATCGAGCTAACGGATTACTTCAATAAGTTAGAGAAAGAGCAGAGCATCAAGATCGATCAGGAACAAAGGTACTGGTACGCACATCAAAGATCGATTCTTGGCGAGAAGGTACGTCAAGAGTATCCCAGTAGCGTATCTGAGGCATTCCTAAGCTCATCCGACGCTTACTACTACGCTGAGCTGATAGAGAAAGCTTACAACTCAAATAGGTGTCTGCATACTAGCTTGTACGATGCCTTATTGCCTGTTTACGTAGCAATGGATATCGGGGTGAATGATTTAACAGTTCTCATTTTCTTTCAAGTAGCACACGGCGAGATAAGAATCATAGACTACTACGAAGATAACAATAAAGGTACGGAGCACTATGCTCGCTTCATGCTGCAAGACAAGAAGTATCTCTATCATACCATCTTCCTTCCGCACGATTCTACGAAGAGAGGCCCGATACAGGTCGATAATACTTTCGAGAGGGACTTTAGACGCTTATTCGCTGGAACGGGTACAAGAATAACAGTGCTTGAGCGTAGTGACATCAATAATGGCATTTCTCACGCTAAAGTCAAGTTTGAGCGCTGTGTGTTTGCTCTTGGTAGAGTTAAGCCTCTTCTAGACCACCTGGGAAAGTACCGTAAGAAGTGGTCAGAGCCTCAGGGGCGCTATATCGACGAACCTCATGCAGATAAACACGATCACTGCGCAGATTGTTTTCGGTATGTTTGTGCTGCTGTAGCTAAAATAGAAGTCATTGGCTCAGCAGTTGCAAGCGATGCTTACTTGAAGCACAAAAAGGTAGTTGAGAACAGAAGGAACATTATTTAAAACAATTTGTCTTATTTTATTTAAATGTTCTTTGTGTTAGAATTAGATCAAATGAGCAAACGTGGGGCATAAAATGATTCAACTTATTGCGGTTTTTGGAGCCTTGTTTCTGAAGGGATTTCTCTTCGGTGGTGCTAAAACAAGAGAATATAAATGGTATAACTAATTTTGATTAAGAACATGGAGACAACAAATGCATCTGTTTTGGATTATAGCGGGCTTTTTAGCAATTATATATTTTGAAAGGCCAAGAAAAGATGACGACTATATAGATATTAACCATCTGTAATTAGGAAATTATGTATGTTTTATTGGATTGGCATAGCAATAATTGCATATGTTGTTTTTTGCGAGTAGTCTTACGGCTCTTCTCTTACTGTTTTATCAAGCTCTTGAAGTGCTCGTGAGGTTGCAACAGCATTTTCCTTGCCAGCAGCCTTAAGAACATCTAAATAATGTCTTCTAAGAACTGGATTCATCGTCATTCTATGTAGCATTTGGTAGCTCAATGCAACTGGGATGGCAATACCAGCAGATTTCATGGCACCTGGCGAAGCATGCATAAGAATAGTGGCGGTTCTTGCGTCAATGTCACCTACTGGAACTTTTCTGCTAATAAAATTAGCGATCTTATTGCTTTGTTTTAGGCCACTAAACCCTAAATTAGCATCTCGATAGTTCTTTAAGAATGCTGGATTAGATGCTCCGTAATTGTCTAAATGCTTATTGAGTATAAAATCGTACTTATTTAGCCAGTTTTGTGCAGCGGGACTTAGTCGGTCTGTTCCAAAACGAATTTCATTGACTGCATTTCTAAATCCAGGCAACTCCACAACCTCGATCTTCCCATTGCCCGCGCGAATCTTGTTTTCTAGCTGTTTCATACTGTTAATGGTTGGGTTTTTAGCGGGCGTTGAACCACCTACCATAATATCTTTACGGAATTCTTTTAAATCATTCGCTAGTGTAGAAGCATTATACTTAGCATCTTTTGGGATTGCTTTATAGGCATCCTTGTATAGCTCAGCAGTCATTTCCTTTGGCGATCGTTGACCTGCCCATCCACCTAGCATTAGAACACCAATTTTAGTGGCTGCCTGGCCACCTTCGCCAACATTTAATGCCTTAGCTGTCTCTTTGCCAGCATTAGCAGCAACTGAAGTTCCTAATTTACGCAGGAAGCTACCAGCACCCCCAACGGAAAGAGCGGTTAAATCTTGCGTAACCTCATCCATAAATTCTTCAGCTTCGCCTTGAGGCTCCAGGTAATCACCAGTAAGTTTTTGTGTTACACTCTGGCGAACATCTTGAGAAGAGGGCAACGCAGATACAGCAAGGCTTGCTAACGAACCACCACTACTTGCCCTTTCTCTGGCTTGTTGCTTTTGCTCGTCAGTTAATGGCTCTTTACCAAAAAGTTTTCTAACTTGATCAGCAACGAATTCGGTACCCATTTGAGCAGTATCACGAATAGCAGCAGGAATTCCAATGGCTGTCTCACCAACTCGTGCAGTAGTTCTGCTGGCAGTTCTTTTAGCTAAGTCAAGGTATGATTCTTCGGAAGGTTCGGCTTCGCCTTTTTTGGCAGATGTAGGTTGTTCTGGGAGAAACGTAATCCAGTCGGGATAATTTGATTGTTCTTGTGGAGCAATAACCTCTTTATTTTCAGGTGGTTGCTGGCCTAAAAAAGTAATCCAATCAGGATATTGCTGAGACTGTGGACTAGTCATAATATTTTACCACCCATTTTAATAAATTCTTCTCTTTTTTCTTCTGGGATTGAAGTTGGTTTTCCATTAATTTCGCCATGAATTTGACCAGGTGGGAGTGTAATATCTTGAGACTGTTCAGGAATAATGGCCTCGTATTCAGCAATTAGTTTATCCAACTCAGGCTTCATCTTTTGTTCGGCGATTTCTTCCGCCTGAATAGGATCAATATTTTGCGCACCATATTTACGGTAAACATCAACAAGGGTCTTTTGTTGAAGAGCGTTAATTTTAGCAATCGAACCCATGGCCTTGGAGATTAATTCACGACCTTCCTTTGTATTGGCGGGAGATGGCAAACGCTGCATAAACCGCGCCAATTCAAAGTTTGTTACCCTTCCGCCATAAGACTCTTTGGCCTTAGTAGTAAAGTCGTTTATAGTTTTAACGTAAAGTTGGGTTTCAGCATTAGATGCAGCAGGAAAAACAAGTTCGCCAGAAGAAGGATTCACATTAAGTCTTTCTAAGCCTTTTGGCAGCTTGTCGGTGGCATCAATTCGTTTTAACTGATCTATAGCCCTAATTTCTGTTTGAGCGTTTTTATAGCCATTCTTCGCCTCTTCCCAAATAGGTAGGTTTGTTTTACGAAACTCAGACTGGGCTTTAATCCGTTCAGAAGGAGTCATTCCCTCGAAGTTATCAATAGCGGGCTCTTGGTAACCAAGCTTACTTGGATCTGCATCAGCAGCTTGCTGGGGTCGTTGTTTAGGCATGCGCTTCTTAATATCGAAAATCTGCTTCCAAGTTTCTGTCTGTGCGCCTACAGGAATATTGGCCAAAATTTGGGAATATTGCTTTGCTTGCTCAGGTTCAAATCCAAGATCGATTAGTTTCTGATAGTCTTTAATGGATTGGTTTTGTGTATCGGCTTTAGCCATTTTCTCTTTGATGAGCCTAACGCCCTGTTCCCGTTTCTGAGGGTCTTGGATACGCCCAAGAATCTGCTCGAGCTTGCTAGTGTCGCCTGAGTTTTTAGCCTCAGCGATGAGCTGATCGAGAGATGAGGTGTCAGAAGCCATTTGCTGGCCTCTACCAAATTGGTTGGCTACATTCATGCTGCTTTGCTTTATACCTTCGTGGTATCGTTCAAATGGTGTCATTCTGCAAACCCCTTTGGTAGATTCGGATCTTGTTGTGGATCAAGAGGTGATCGTGGCTTATTGTAAGAGGTTAGGATTTTATCAATATCGGTCCCGAATTTATCACTCTCTAGATATCCTGATGTTCCACTTAATAATTTATCCCAATTATCCCCTAGATCATCATAAGGATCTTTCCAGTTCAATGAGCCTGATAGCATGTTAATTTTATTCTGATTGGCTTTATTTTGGGCGTTCCAGTATTCCTGATTAATTTGTTGATGAAGGTCAACCCCAGCCCTAGAAAGGGTGTCTTCTAGACCTGTTCCACGCTGTTGGCCAGTAGAGATATATTCCTGTTGTATTTGTGGTGCAGTTTGATTGCGAAACCGTGCCATTGCAGGATCTGCAACGCCACGCTGGAAAGCCTCCTCATCTACATTGAAAAGGTACGCATATGGACCCTGGCCATTAATCGCAGCCATGATATCTTCCATGGTCATTTCTTGCATTTTCTGAGTTTTAGACTTCTTAGGTTTTGGTGTGAACAAAGAGGAAAGAGCAGAGGCTCCAGCATTTACGCCAGCACCAATTAATGCTCCTGTGAAAGGGTCCATAAAATTCTCCTTAGCTGAGTTGACTCCAGACGACGGTTGTTGGGTTCGTATGCCTGGTCAGCATCTCGACTTTGAGAGTGCTGGTATTAATGTTTACGTCACCGTTGGACAGAAAAGTATCGGAGGTTTGTCCGTCAGTTGTTCTCTCGATGATATCAGGTTTTTTATTGATAGCAACGGCTAATTCGCGGTAAATATCCTCAATGATTTCGAGGAGTAGTTCGACTGTTAGGTTGTCTCTATCGCCTATTGGGAATGATTCTGGAAGCTTAGCCATTGGAGTAACCGCCTGGTTGGCAATGAATACGGATGCTAGTGATACGAATCTGATTAGAGGCTGATTCTTGCTTCATTTTGAGTGTCATGAAGTCTGCTGTATTATTGATAGCTACTGTGAGCCACTCCCTAGACTTTAATCCGCGAGAAGTAGCTAAAAGAACATCTTTTTTGAATGGAGTAGAGTTGCCATCCATAAAGATATCAAGAGACAGCGTAGCCCCATTGTTATCTAGAAGAAATTCAATGTGAGAAATTCTGCACTGCATTCCAGCTGCACGGTATGGGTTGAATGGCACAGTCTCGGCGTAGAAGTTGATGGGCTTTGAAATAAGGCCACCAGAGCTATAAGAACTGAATAAGGTTGAATCAATGTTAACAGTGGCCGTAGTTGTCGTGATGGATAAAATAATCGCTTCTAGGCCATTTATTTGCGTCATTCCTGCAACGCCTTCGAAAGAAACTCGGTCGCCTACCAAAAAGGGGTGATCGGCCATTGTGATTACGGCTTGGGCTGCTTGAGAGATTCCAGTGATTGCAAATTGATAATCATCGTAATCCCGACTAAGTTCGTAGATGAAACCTAGGTCATCGCCTGCAAGAGTTTTTAATACAGACGCACCTAAGCCGATTTTATCCCAAACCTCTTCGGTAGTATCCCATGAAACCCAAGCGGGGTTGTTGTCCTCAAAAATATCATCCCACACAAGATTTTGACCATCTGCTGACTCACCAAATACGCTAAAGCGCATATCAAAAACAGCCCAAGACTTTTCTTCATAGCTATTTGAAAGAACTTTGTCTTGCGTATCTTCAGTAGCTACAGAAGACAAGTACGACCACAAAAACTGAGAGTTGGTCCTATCAAAACCGCCGTAAGTTAACTGGAACTGTATTGGGTCAATATCATCAGTGGTAAAGTAGGGGATTTTGCTATCAACTCTTTGCGATTGTCTGCCGTCTGTAGCTATAATGCCTGTTCTGCCTAAAGAGCGTAATTCGTAATTCCATGCAACTGGCGAAAACGAAGCATCTGTGCCAAGAACAGAGGGAATCTTTCTTGAAAAATATGGATTAAAAGCGTCTTTAGTTTTTTCGATGGTCCAATTTGATTTATCGGCATTTAAAGCGATCTTGTCGCCAAATATGGCAGCGCCCTGAATATGCTCATAAGTATCGATCTGAAGCAACCCTGCTCCAGATGAATTGAATTTATCACCATTGCCCGCTGAATTACGAATGGCAGAATAGAGCATTCCTTGAGGATAATATTCTGTGTTAATGGTAGGGGCTACAAAGTTTAGTCTTTCCCCAAACCAGAAGACATAAGTAGCCTTGTTAATATCTCCCGTAGCATATGCTTGGTAGTCTGGATTGTCTCCTGTAACAGGAGTATTGTCAGTAAAATCTAGAACATTCGTACCATCATAAAAAAATACACCAGTAGTGCCAGTTGGCATACCCTTACTTGTGAAAACAAAACGGTTAACGCCATTTTTATCAGGATAGGTAGTGCCTGAGATATAATAATCATTAGAAGATAAAGCAAATCCAGCAAATCCAGTAAGGCTTCCGCCAAAAGGTATTCTTACAAAAGTGTTAAGACTATTATTGTATTTGTATAAAAAGTTTAGATCAAATGCCAAGGTTTCATAGGTGCTGGTAGCGGTAAGAACGTTCTGGAATATACCCATAACCCTGGTAGGAAGATGCCCAGAGGGGCCACCACCTAATCCATCATCGTAACCAAATGACCATTGCTGAAAACCTTTGCGTGATTGCAGAACTTGTCTATGAATAAAACCATTCTGGATATTTTGAAATGAGTCAGCAGGTTGCAGGTAGTTAACACCTGCTCTAGAAATACCAGTTTCGAAACCTGTGATCTCGTAAATCTCCATTTAGCCCCCAAAAACCATAAACCAGGTTTGTAATGGGTCTACTCCAGTTGGAGAGGCCCCAAGACTATTTGTTCGAAAGGTAAAATTATTCACATTTTTTAATGTTAAAGATGTCCCGCCTGACATAAAAAAGTCCGCAGTTTGTTCAGGATCACTATCATATTTTATGCATTTACCCAGAACAAGATAATTATCTGATGGTAAAGCCGAAGAAAATGTTACTTTATAAACCCCTGTTCCTGTTCTGGCAACAGTACAATTATGGGAATATTGAAGAGTTATTGCGCCATTTGAAGTTTTTCGATCAAAGACACCCATTGCACGAATGCCTAAAAGTTGCATTACTTGAGTATTTCCAGGTGTACCGACAACTTTGTTATTAATAAAAAAGGGTTGAGCATCTTGACTGTCTACGGCTTCTGTCGTGGACTTTGCTTTAACAAAAATAGCTCCATCCATAGCGGTGGCAAGAGCTGCATCAGTTGGGGCAGCAGGGGTACCTTGTTGGGTCATCTGGACGAATTGATGATGCCCATCTTTATCACCTGAAATGTTCCAAAAGTGATCTTTGTTCATATGTGTTTCGATATAGGTAGTATTAGCAGCCCCAGTAGGCTGGTTAGCTTTTACTGATTGAGAGCCATCGGGCCAAGTTGACGACCATGCCATTACTTACCACCTTTTTTCTTGTTTTTCTTGCCTTTACCTGCCTCAGACATACTAATAGCAATGGCCTGATTTTGTGGACGGCCTTCATGAACAAGTTTAGAAATGTTTTTAGATACGGTCTTTTTTGATTTACCTTTAGCAAGGGGCATAGTTTCCTCAGAATGATGGGTTAGCTCTAAAGTATTTAATCTGATTATGGTTTCTGGTTAACATGAGATTTCTTTCATGAGTAAAATCTCGTTTAATCGATGCTTTAATATCATCAGCATAGCGATAGTCCATTGCGTAGTTTAGAGCAGCTCCATACGCAAGATACCTAAGCCAATAGTCAAAGTCTAATGCTGGATTACCAACATCGCTGAAGTCGCCATGTTTCTTATAGCCATAAATATTGACCGTGTAAGCTTGATCTGGGATTGTTCTAAATATAAATTGATTAGCATAGAACAACATATCTGTAGGCATGCCTAGTGTTAAAACATCAGTATTTTCTACGCCCCAATAGGCATAAAATTCATTCGGATCAAGATAGATTTGGAGTGGAATCCAACTTAGCGAACCAGAAGGCGGATCGCTCAGGCTAATAAAAGCACTATCTGAGATAGTCTCAAATTCAAAGTCTGCTCCAACATCATTGAATGTGTAAATTCCATCTTCGACTGTCTCATCGATTTCAAAACGCAAGGTGCCGTAATTGTCAAACAGACGAATATCGGCACCCATTGTTAGCGACACAAAATCATTAAGATACCCGAGCAACGTAGGATCGTCTGAATCTGGGTCGTTTGTGTTTCGGCGTGAGATAGCCAGTCGCATAATTCTCAAAGCATCGCTGACTAATCTCGCCATAGTTTACTCCGCATAAGTGGATCTGAGATTAAAACGTGGGGCTTTATGAGAGATTCTAGTCTCCTCTGAGCCGTCATCGTTAACAAACCGCTTCCAAACAGGAACGCCTTTATCGGCTAGGTAGTTAATCACTACTCTAGGTAAATCATAAGGTTTACCAGGATAAAGAGTTTTTTGGAAGTGGATAAGGTGATTGCTTAAAAATACTGGTAAAGCATTCTCAGGCTGGTCTACACGGCCAAATATTACCCTGTCTGTAGGGTGCAATTCTTCAGGACATGGCCTACAAGGATATCGTAATATCTTTAGGCGCTTGTTCTCCTTCCGAGCAGCAGCATTGTAGGCTTTATAGTCCTCATAAGTCTCTAGAGGCATTTCATCAATAGCACCTGGCTTAGGCGCATCAGCAATCATTTTGTCCATAGTTTCTGGCTTTGCCATTCTATGTTCTCCTTGTGGTTAAGTTAATCCTACTGAACTCCTTTTTCAAGGGAATCCAGTAGGCATACCGGAATTTTAGCTATCTTAAGCAAGATCGCCAAGATCAACAAAACGACCCCATTTATAAACTTCAATTAGGAAGACATCATTATCAGCCCCCATAACAGAAGTTCCGGCAGTTAATTTGTATTCGATTGGATCGTATACAAATGGTGTCTGGCCATATGGACTTGCAGGAGAGTAAGGAGAAACTTGTGGATTATTCAATGCCAACACACGAGATTCTAGATTTACTCTACCACCAGCTACCCAAGCGGTATAAGAAGTCGAATTGATAGGATCATCGCTTACAACATCTTTCAATGAGAAAGTTGTAGAAGTTAGAACCACAATACGGAATCTCATATTGTTTATTTGGTTCATACCACGAGCAGTAGGTGCATCAGCACCAAGGTCGGAGATCCTCACGATCTGATCAGTTTGATATCCATGAGCTGCCGTAGTGGTAACCACGCAAGGATTTGCTTGGCTAACACCTGCAATCAAAGCACGGTATGCAGTAGCCCCTCCCGCAGTATCAGCAACGGTAAAACCATTTGTAGAGGTATCAAGGAAGTTAAACGATTGAGCAGCTGCTGAATCGATAACTTGCTGTTGGAATGCATGAGCAGTTGTAGTTTGGCCTCTAAACCACACTGAGACTGGGTCGCCTCCTGCTGTAGCTGTCCATTTTGTTAGATTGTTGAATACAACCTTGTCTGGTTGAAAGCCGAATGAAAATGTGTGGGCTGTTCCAGCTGAGATAAACTTATACGCCTCACTCATGGATTGCCCTAAAAATAGATCTGCCATAGTTATCTCCTTATGCTACTGCTTTAGTGCTCAAAAGAGTCACGATGTGAGAATCATCAAGGATAGCAGCATTAAACCAAGCTGAGAATCCCATGGATTGGAATCTGTTTAGATAATCGTTGAAGCCGAGAGGTTTCATGATCATTTCAGTAGATACTTCATCGATAGAGACATAGCCATAAGCGTTAGCTCCAACGAAAGTATTGTGATATTGTGGAGGCGAGTCTGAACTTACCGTAGCAAGCGTAGAGACCACCCATCTAGCTTCATCAGTCGCACCAAATTCAGACTGAAGAACGCTATCTTGCGCACCGTAGTCTTTGGTTGGCATGAATGAATCTAGAGCGCGAATATCGGGCTTAAGCTTCACGTGAGCAACAACCCAAAAGGAAGCATCAATAGGGCCAGTACCAAACCGACTAGAACCATCAATGGTAGGAGTCATTTTTTCGGTATTGCCTTCGTCAAGAAATGCAATCGCTCTATTTACGTCGATTTGAGTAAGTTCAGTAATTGCATTACCATTTACGCCATTAAGGCATGAAATTTGCGATACTGAGCTAGTCCAAACATCTCTTGTCACTTTATCAAGCATAGTGTGCATGCATTGAGAAAGGTTATCAGCAGTTCCATTAGCAGTGTCATCTTCTACGGTAAGGAGGACCTTACGAGAAAGAAGTACGACTTTGCCGAACTCTTGGATTTGAACTGAGATATCGAACTTTTGGATTTGCTCAGGTGCTGGATCAGCATCTTCAGCAAGAACCACGGGATCAGAATTTAGATTTTCCTGACGACGAAACATCATATTGGTACTATTCTTCTGGGGCATGCTAAAAGCACTACCAAAAAGGTTGTGTACAATGGCTTCTTTAGGTCTTTGTAGAAGAGCACGGTGTGCCCATCCATCAACCATAGAACCATAGCCAGAAGTCTGAGTAACTCCATTAGACATAGATTATCCTTTTGTTAGGACCTATCTACGCTTCCTTAAGTTTTGTCGCCACGCATTAAATTCTGAATCTGACATACTCATCAGATTAACAGCCTGATTCATAGCAGCAGCCTTAGGAACGCCAGCCGGAGAGCCTGGTGCATCGGGCTTAGGTTTTTGAACCACTTGCTGTTTTTGCTTGGGTGAAAATGCATTCATTAACGCCCAAGCCTCTTCATATCTATTTGCGGACGCTTCTATTGCAGGAGCGAGATTAGGCTTCATTTGTAAAAATTCTTCAAGGCTGTTTTCAACCTTTTCCCATTTTTCTGGGTTTTCTCGCTTCCAAAGGTGCTCCAGAACTTTTCTGGTGACAGCTGTTTCAGCGGATTTTGTGGCGTTGCCTAGATCGGCCTTAGTAGCAGATTCAAATTGCGATTCATCAACGGGCTGAGATTGTTTGGTAACATGTTCCTTGAGGAACTTGATTTCCATCTCGGCCTCTTGTCGCTTGCGCCTCTCTTTCTGAAGAACATGAAGGGGCACCTTTTGTGCTTCTTCGGACTCAGATTGAGCTTCTTGTGGCATATCTGCTGCCGTATCATTGGCAACGTCTGGCTTTGTTACAGGTTCTACGTATTCCTGTTCTGTCATTATCTTCTCCGTGATTAACATAAGATCCGCTTATGACGGCATAGCACCCTTTGCTTGCAGGTAGGCGACACCCTCTTTGTTGAACTCTACTTGCAACTTCCCGTCTTTTTTTGCGGGAACCATCCATAGAAGTTCAACAATACCCTTTGTTCTACTAACCCAAAAACACATGGAATTAGAAGTAAAGGGCGGTAATTTTATACTTGCTACCAGTTGGCTGATAACAAATGTAGTTGGATCGAATTTGTCAAACTTAGCGTGCAAAGTGAGAAAATAATCCTCTCTTAGATTTACGCTATTTACTGCCTGCTCTACTATTTCGTTAATGGAATTTTTTAACGATGTTTTTTCATCGATTAGCGAAGTAGGGATCATAAGGCCAGTTGTAGGACATTTCGAAACCTTCATTTAGATGCCATTTACTCCACGTAGAGAATCTCTCTCAGCGTAAGCTTGGGCCCTAAGTTTTCTAACTTTACCTTGATCTGGATTAGCAGGTGAACCCATTGCTTTTCCAGAAGTAGGCTCAGTCATTTTAGCTTTCGGCATGGGATTGCTCTTATAGGAGCACATTCCTTTAACGCTACTTAGCGAGCCTCCGCCTTTTCCGTATTCTTTCATTGAATACCTCCTTCTTGTGTTTCTTCTGGCATATTGCCAGCATTTTGTTGCATTTGACTTGCTTCTAAAATTGGTGTCAGAAGTGTGTTTTCAACCTGTTGAGACTGCATTGACACTTTATTAGCTACGGCCTCTCTATCAGCAGTTTCTTGCTCTTCGAGCAGTTGCAAGAATTCATAGACCCTAAACAATTGATCTTGTCGCATTGATGCGATTTCAGTAATTGTTTTAGCTCTTGCTAAGGCTGCTTGGGCTCGGTTTTCTTCCGCTTCAGAACTTCTTTCAACTGAGAGACTTAAGTCGGCTTGCACCCTCGCGCGCCTTTCAGCTGCCAATGCTAAACCTTCTTCAATCTTCGCTGCCTCAAGCTTAAGAACCATTTGCTCTTGTTCATCAACTTTTTTCTGTTGTTCTGCTCTGCCTTTTTCTTGTTCTTCTATAGCTTTTTCTAGATCAGAAAGACCAGACATTTGTAAAGCACGGACAATTTCAGCTTGAGGAACATCTACGATGCCTTCACGCTTAAGACTTACAAGTTCGTAATAGTAAGCGTCCCTCTGAGATTTAGTACGAACGCCTTCCTTGATAACAGCATCATATTGCTCAAACTGTTTATCTTTGAACTGTGGCGTAGGTTCTTCGTTTAGGATTCGCTGGATTTTTTCAAGAGGATAGTTTTTTTGTATAGCGTTGAGAACAAGACCACCAAGCAATAATTGCGAATGTTCAATGCTGTCAAAGACCTTTCGATTAGTTCTAAGTCCTTGAGCAATTCTGACCTGGGCAAGCCTGCCGCTCACTTGAGTGTTGCCCTTCTCATCGATCCCTAGCACAGACTCGTTAATGTTAGCAAGGGTTAGCGAAAGTTCATCTAGTATCTTTTGATATTCGATAAGAGCGGGGTTGGAACCTCCCCCATGCAATTGCTCAACTGCTGCAAGCCCATAAGGATTGTCTTCAGCCGAAACGCCAATGATTTTATTTTGGCCTGTCTGTTGAAGTTCTGTAGGATCTGGGACGGTGCCTAGAAGATATTTATATCCTGTAGAAATGTCAGTATCCATCATATCAAGGATTTTCATATGGCGTTTATTAAACTGACGTTGCAAGCTCCATTGAGTAGCTGCAATCCCCTGTAATCGCTGAGATGGTTGCCATATGGAGGGCTCAAAGTAACAGATATTTGGTACAAACGGATAGGTTTCTGTAATATGCGTCTGATCTTCGCCTGTAAAAACCTCTTGGCCATTTAGCATAACAGAGAGTTCTATATATGGTCTTTCAACCATTTTTAACTCAAATTTTGGCAGGTTTTTAGGGTCGACATCTTCCGGATCAGGATCATCAGCCATTTTCTTAATTCGATAAAGACCCTTACGTATCATGTCTAGTTTTTCATCTGATTCATCAGTCATATCTTTATAGTAGCCAGAACGAAGATCAACAAGCATTAGTCTGGGCCGTGTGGTCCTTTTATAATATTGATCATATGCCAAAAGGTTCCGATTCCTACTAAAAGACGTGAATTGAGGGTGATAAGATATGAATTTATCATCACGGAATGAAGTATTGATATCCTCAATTTCTTCTCCAGACATATTCGGCAGAAGCATTTGGATAGTCTTCTTGTCCAGAAGATCTCGCATTATTGCAAAACCACAGTCAGAGAGATTAAGATTTTCGAATGTAGGATCGAGATAGAAGCTGTTGTAAGTTCGTTTGTAAAAAGTGATATCACCATTAATAAAGTCCTTTGAGTAATCCATTCGAAGGCCACAAAGGCTAATGCCAGATTTTAGTGTTTCATCAGAACTATCTAAGAAAGTTTCGAATCCTTGGCCTTTATCCCATACATAAGAGCTAACTTTTGTTAATTGATCCGCAGTTTGCTGATCGGAGCCTTCGACAGGAGCAATAACAATTGAATTTATATTATCACGAAGATAGCCGGAGTAAAATTGGATTGGCCTTCGCATGATATTGAACTCGATAGGATCTCTACCATCTTTGACTAATTGGGTGCGTTCATTATTAGACCATGTAAGTCCTGATTGAGCCATGGTATAGACTCTAGCATCCTCAACGAAGGGAGCCCAAAAGTCGTGAGCATACCTATAGTTCTCTTGAAATTCCTGTTTGATTTCATAGCTTCGAGTCATGCACATACCAAAAAGTTAAATTAGATATATCAGCTCAACATTTATTTGTAACCCTTTTTCACTATATCATTTTTTAGTTGGTCTAGTTTTTGGCGCAAGGAAATCCGAATGATACTTGTCATGTTTGAATGGCAGTAGATTGCATAGCGCTTGACTTCGTCATGTAAAGTACGAGGGAGCCATATTGTGGTCCGAATCATTTCAGTCTTTTGGGGCTTTTGTTCCACAAGGAACTCCTGGTGTTGTATGTCAATATGTCAGAATTTTCATCCAAAGTCAAAATTTAATAGCGAAACAAAAATATTCCAGTTAAAAGTTAGGAAACAATCAAAACCCCAGAGGTAAAATGCCTAAATACAGCAATTCAACTAGTTATACTGGCCGTAAAGCAAATAAAGACCATAGCGGACAAGCTAAGTTTGCAACTACTACTGAAGCCGTTGCAGGTGATGCAGACGATGTAATGATTAGTCCACTAACTCTTTCTGCTGCTGTTGATGACCTTTTACCCGATGCAACTACAACCGTAAAAGGTAAAGTAGAGCTAGCAACCGGTGCAGAAATGACTACCGGAACCTCAGAAACCTTAGTTCCACCAGTGAAAGTTGTAAAGGATTACGTTGATGGAGTAGTCATTGCCGGTGCACCTGTTTCCTCCGAGACGATCGCAGGTATTGGACAGCTCGCAACAGATGCAGAAGCAATTGCCAGAACTGCTTCAACAGGAGCACTAGCGCTGTTTCTAACTCCTAGCAACTTGACTCCTGTGCTCGCAGCGCCAGGGGCTATTGGTGGAACTACGCCAGCAGCGGGATCGTTTACTACAATTTCATCAAGCGGTTTAGCTTCACTAAGTGCCTCTGCAACCATTTTGACAGCAGGAACAGCGCTTAACCTGGGCTCAGACAATAGCGCAGATGCGGTTAATCTGGGTGTCGGTACTACTGCTAGAGCGGTAAATATCGGCTCTTCGGCAGCAGCCCATGTTGTAACCATTGGTTCTACCACTGGTGCAGCCCAGGTTGTTATTAATGCCGGAACTGCTGGTATTCAGATGGCATCAACAAGCACCGGTGATATTACATTGAATTCGGCAGATACACTTCTATTGGATTGTGCAGGGGTGCTAGAATTAAACTCATCTGCTGGAGTTATCGGAATTGGTAATGATGCAGTGGCACAAAATATCAACGTAGGCACGGGTGCAGCAGCGAGAACCTTGACTCTAGGTAACTCAACTGGAGCAACTTCGATCGTATTGAATTGCGGAACAGGTGCTCTTAATATCGGCACGAACGCAGTTGCTCACACGGTCTCTATCGGCAACTCAACAGGTGCAACGAGCGTAGTAATCGACTCCGGCACAGGAGCATTAAATCTAGGTACGAATGCCGTCGCTCATATAGTGACCGTGGGCAACGTTACCGGAGCCACAGCTGTCAATATCAACGTAGGTACAGGTAACTTCGCCTTGAACGGCGTAGGGGCTTCTACATACGCTATTGGGGCTGCAACGACCACCGGCACTATAGTAGTAGGGGGAACGGCCGGCACTGGAACCATGACCTTTGGCTCAAGTTCAGGAACCAATATTGTCCAAATTGGTGCCGGAGAGGGTGCTACAACGGTTTCTATTGCCGGTGGCGCTACAAGTGCTAAAGCAGTCGACATAGCAATTGGAGCGGTCGCAAACGTGGTTAGAATCGGCTCTGCCTCTGGAGCTGCTTCAATGGAGCTTAAAGTTGGTACAGGCAACTTCGATCTTAATGGAGCTGCAACATCTACTTATGCTGTTGGTGCAGCTACAACCACTGGTAGTTTGACACTAGGGGGGACGGCGCAAAGTGGAACAATTACACTCGGGTCGAGTTCTGCAACAAATATTGTAGCAATTTGTAACGGCTCTGGGGCGGGTACCGTAAATATAGCAGCAGTACAGGTCGCAGGTGCTGTAAATATCGGAACTGCAATGACCTCAGGCACTTGCGCATTCGGGGGCACGGGAGCTCACACAGGAACTATCTCAGTAGCCCCAGGTACGGGAGCGCAAACAATCAGTATCGCAGACAATACTGGGGTTAAAACTATTAACATTGCCGGTGATGCAGCTACATCAGCTAACGTTATCAAAATTGGATCAGGTGCGGGAAATCAAACCGTGACAATTGGCTCGACAAATAGTACATCCACACTAACCCTACAAGCCGGTTCTGGGAAAGTATTAGTTACGGGTAGTCATTTGGCAATCGTTACTGCTGGCAAGGGTCTTCAGATCGAATCAGGGGCAGTTACCGATATGTGCGGTACAGGGGTGTTAACTGCTGGTACTCAGACGATTAGCAATACAAACATAGCAACGGGAGATCAGGTTTATATCACAAGGGTAGCGGTTGGTGCATCAACAGCGTTGGGAATGTTTTCATATACAATCTCAAATGGTGCAAGCTTTACAGTGACGGCAAAGAAGCCATCAGATGCAACAACCGAGACGGGCGATGTTTCAACTTATGCGTATGTGATTATTAAACCTTTGTAGTATAGTTAAAGAGTAAATTCGCCTAGGGCATCGAACCCGAAAAGCCGCTTCTGACGGTCTGGCGAGTTGTTTAATCAGACAAAAACTACAGAGGTTTTTATGAAATGGAAAGTAAATTGTCAGAGATGTGGCAAAGAATTTGTACGTGTCATGTGTAATGATGGATCTAAGCCAAAATATTGCTCTATGAAATGTTTTGGACCAAAAAAAACAGAAGATGAATTATTTTTGCACAGAAAAAAAATGTATAATGAGCGTGTTGTACAGGCGCCAGGCAGTGATTGCTGGGGTTGGATAGGAACTAAAGATAGCGATGGATATGGAAGATTTCATAGTAAGCCTAAGCAAATATTAGCACATAGATTTGCATGGGAAATGCATTTTGGCAAGATCCCATCAGGACTGATAGTAGGACATCACTGTGATTCACCTGCGTGTTCACGTATAGATCATTTATATTTAGGTACAACACAGCACAACACAATGGACATGGTAAGAAAAAATAGACAGGCAAAAGGATCTAGAAATGGCGGTGCTAAATTAAATGAAGTGCTGGTGAACGAAATTAATGACCATATTGTGACTGGACTAGGAGATGCAGAGATTGCGAAAAAATACGAAGTTAATCGTAGGACAATAAAAAGGATACGGGTAGGGTTATTATGGAAACATGTAGGAAATGCAAAAAAAGAAGAGATGAAAAACGAGTTGAATAAAAGCAGAATTCGACAGGGTGAAAATGTTAATTTTGCAAAGCTTAGTGATTCCGAGGTTAGAGATATTAAAAAGGCATTAAAAGAAGGGCAAACCGGAAACTTAATAGCAAAAAAATATAGCGTGACAAGAGCGACAATTTCAAATATAAAAAATGGCAAGAACTGGAAACACATAGGAGCAGAATAGATGTTTAGCAATAAGTCAGTAGCTACATTTGATGTAAATGGACACCGAGCAATGTTTTTAATAGACAACGATATGCCGGTTGTGTCCGTGCAAGCAATCCTCAATAAACTCACTCATTTTTGCGTAGAGCGGATTAAGGAAGTTGAAAATGAAGAAGCACAACAAAAGAAAGATGCAGAAGCAGTAGCACCGCAACAACTTCCATGTGCAGAAGTATGCGAAAATCAACCTGAAATAGCATAAGGATAAATCATGGGCGTAAGAGCTTTTTTTGAACCAATCAGAACATTAGCGTTTGGTGGAATATCTGGCTCTTATGCCACTGTAGGAACACCGTCAGCGTATAAAATACGAGCATTTTGCATATCGAATAATACCCAGGGAGACATGTATTTTACGGTAGACAATACCGAAGATCAGATGTTCCTTGCAGCGGGATCATTTAGGCTTTATGACATTGCTGCGAATAAAAACCATCCGGAATTAGAATTAAACCTAGAAGTAGGCACACAGTTCTATGTGAAGCAGATTTCTGCTCCAGTGACTGGGAGTGTGTACATTGAGTTGATCTATTGAAAAACCGACGACAACAGCTTGTAGACAGATTTGAGGAGTTAACGAAGCAAGAAATCATAAATTATAATGATTCCTTGCTTGAAACTCACAAGGCGATGGAAGACTTTCGTATTAAGTTAAAAGACTCTGTCGACCAATATGCTAGACAAATTGCCCTACTTTCTAGCCAAATTAAGAAAGTAGAGGCTGAAAACATTGATCTTAATCACCATATTCTTGCCCTTACGAAAAAGGTTGATAGTCTTGGAAGTGATATCAATCGGCATGAACATGAAAAGAAGTACCAAGAAAAAAACAGTAGTGACCAGATAAAAGATACACAGTATGTGCTTAAGTGTCACAAAGATGAAATACAAGAAATTAGAGATCGTGGAGAGTCTGAGATATTAAAGTTAAAGCTGATGGTAAATCAACTTAACAACGATATGGCTGGAAATTATCGCATGTCAAAAGAAGACAATGAAAATCTTAAACGGGATATTCTATCTAGACCGTCAGAAGCTGAGGCGATGAAACAAGAAATCGATCGAAATTTATCTAGCAATAAAGTGGATGTCGAAGGGGTCAATCAGAATATTACAGGATTTAGGAAAGAGTTCGACTATGAAAAGAAGAAGATAGAACATTTGTTTAATCTTATCGAACGCCTCGAAAAAAGGATTGCTCAATGAGTCAAGGTGGATTTACCAGAACCGCATTAACAATTATCTCAACAAAGGGAGATCTTTTAACCTACAGTACTGTAGATACACGATTGCCTGTTGGTGCAGATGGAACCTATTTAAAAGCGGATAGCACAGAACCTACCGGTTTAAAATGGGCAGCCGGAGGTGGGGGAGGTGGTGGTGATGTTTTTGTATCTGGAACTCCAGTAAATAATCAAATTGCAATTTGGACGAATTCAACCACAGTTGAAGGTGATACAGCTCTTACTTTTGACACTACAACTGACACGTTAACGGCTGGTATACTTAATGCGAGTAGTTTAACAGCTAGCGAAATTGTCATTACTGACAGCTCTAAAAATTTGGTATCAGCAGCTGTAGCAACCTATCCCTCTCTTACAGAATTGACGTACCTAAAAGGCGTTACCAGTGCTCTGCAAACACAAATAAACGCAAAAGGCGTAGGTACTGTAACATCAGTGGCTATGACGGTGCCAACCGGCCTAACAATTACAGGATCACCGGTAACAACTACAGGAACGCTAGCAGTTGCATTGGACACAGGTTACGTGATTCCATTACAATCTTCAATCGACGCAAAAGCGAATAGCTCTGGTGCTCTTACTCAGTTTGTTGGTAATACAGCATGGAGAGTATTTTACTCTGATACCGCAGGTGACATTACAGAACTTGCTCTAGGAGCAGATGGCACCTTTCTTAAGTCAAATGGAGCAAGTTCAGCTCCTACATTTGCTGTTCCTGCAGGATCGGGAGATGTTAGCAAGGTAGGAACGCCAGTAAATAATCAAGTAGGTGTATGGACTGGGGACGGAACAATTGAAGGTGATACCGCTTTAACGTTTGATACAACAACGGACACGTTAACTTCAGGAATATTAAACGCCACAGGGTTAACAGCTAGTGAGATAGTGCTTACTGATGCTTCAAAAAACCTAGTATCTGCAGCGGTTGTTACATACCCTTCGCTAACTGAGCTGACATATGTAAAAGGAGTCACCTCTGCTATTCAGACACAACTAGGAACAAAAGCTCCATCAACTGCACCTACATTCGCTACGTCCATCACTGGAAGTTATTTAACAGCCTCAGAAATTCTGATAACAGACGCTTCAAAGAACGTTATTTCAGCAGCTGTTGTGACGTATCCATCTCTTACGGAACTTACCTACTTGAAAGGCGTGACGAGTGCGATTCAAACGCAACTTGGAACAAAAGCCAATTCAGCTGGGTCATTAACACAGTTTGTTGGAAATACTGCTTGGAGGGTATTCTATGCTGATTCGCTTGGCGATATTAATGAGCTTGCATTGGGTGCAGATGGCACATATTTAAAATCTACTGGGGCAACGTCTGCTCCCATATTCGCTACTCCAGCGGGAAGTGGTGACGTAACAAAGGTGGGGACTCCAGTTAATAATCAGGTGGGGGTGTGGACTGGTGATGGCACCATAGAAGGCGATACTGCATTGACCTTTGATACCACTACCGATACATTAACGTCAGGCGTTTTAAATGCAACTGGGTTGACGGCTAGTGAAATCGTTCTCACGGATGCTTCTAAGAATCTTGTATCGGCAGCAGTTGCGACGTATCCGTCATTGACTGAATTAACCTACCTTAAGGGCGTAACTTCAGCAATCCAGACTCAGATCGGGACTAAGGCAAACTCAGCAGGTGCATTAACCCAATTTATCGGGAATGGAAACTGGAAAGTTTGGTATTCCGATGGATCGGGCGATGTCATTGAACTTGCTCTCGGTGCAGGTGGAACTTATCTTAAATCGAACGGAGCTTCATCTGCGCCCACCTTTGCCACGCCAGCAGGTGGAATGCCTGAATTTACTGTACAGTTCCCAGGTGCTGCTTTGCGTGTAAATACAACCTTAGCGTTTCCATCACTGGAATATATTGATCTAGGTACGGTTGAGGACTATTTCCGTGCATTTGACCAGACCACAGAAGAATACGTTATAAGTACATTTGCCGTTCCGCCAAATTTAGATACTGCGGGAACTGTTACATTCGAGGTGTGGGGCAAACGTGCATCAGGAACAGGAGCTGCAAACGTTGGGTTTACATTTTGGCATCGTGCCCTAGCTGATAGTGAAGCAATTGATGGGGCATATACTGCGGTGGACTCAGGAGCGTTAGCGTGTGACACAACTGACGGCGATTTAGATTATTTCACATTTACCGCTTCAGTATCTACCCTCGCATGGGCAGCAAATGATCTAGTTACATTTCAATTTAGTCGTGATACTTCGGTGGCTTCAAACTTAGCGGCTGATTACTATGTTTGGCAAATTAGACTCAGAATTCCACAAGCATAAGGGGGTATCATGCCAGCAAGTGCAGATTTCAACGGATCATCACAATGGTTAACTTTAATAGATGCAGTTAATGGGCCTCATAAAAATTTATCATACCCTTTTTCGGTTCTATCAATTTCACGTCGAGTTGCTGATGTAAATACTGGAGCCACACTAGGGTTAGGTGCATCAACAACAGGCTTGCCGGCGGTATCATGTCGGCATACTAGTGCGGAAGTGCCTAGGGGCGCTATAGCTGACAATATATCTTTCACAAACGTTACTGGAACAACAGATACGACCAACATTTGGGGCTTATTGTGTTTTGTAGTTACATCGGCTACGGATTATGATATTTTTTGGAACTATGTAAACGAGGCCGGGGGAACGACAAGT